>Ga0214917_10001421_pt1 | contig 30671 bp, 30 predicted proteins | sample LL_1208_BB_MetaG_FD_177983 | JGI IMG/M metagenome (GOLD analysis project Ga0214917, IMG submission 177983) | Freshwater microbial communities from Lake Lanier, Atlanta, Georgia, United States - LL_1208_BB | ecosystem: Environmental > Aquatic > Freshwater > Lake | place: USA: Georgia | collected... | reverse complement strand
TGAATCGAAGGGTGGAGACGACATGCACCTTCGCCCGGGTCTCCTGGATCCAGTCCGTTCCGGTCAGCCCGAGGTCAAGGAACCCATCCTGGACATAAGCGGCAATCTCCTGGGCGCGAATCAACCGAACCTCAAAGGAAGGGTCGTCAATGGAGGGCCGGTAGGTGCGGGAGTTTGCGCCGATGCTGAATCCGGCGCGCCGGAAAAGCTCCAATGTCGCTTCCTGGAGGCTACCCGAGGGCAATCCAATGCGGAGAGGTTTCATAGCTTTCAACCCTAGAGATTGAGGCCGGGAGACTCAATCTGTCCGTTTATGTTTCCGATTACGTTGAGGCGGGGATTGCGGGCATTTGCTGGGTGATGCAGTGGATGGCACCGAGACCACCGACCAAGGCAGAACAGTCGATTCCGACAACTTTTCGGTCCGGAAAGAAGGGGCGGAGCAGATCCAGGGTCGCCTTGTCCGTGGGAGAGTTAAAAACAGGCACAAGCACGGCCGAGTTTGCGATATAGAAGTTGGCGTGGCTGGCCGGATTACGGTGATGAGGACCGTCACTGCGGGGCGGCATGGGCATTTCCAGAACCCGCAGCGACTGGCCGCGGGAATCCCGCGCTTTTCTTAAGCGATCAAGATTGTCCATCAGGGGGCCGTAATTCGCATCCTGGGGATCTTTTTCCACCGCGGTCACGACCACGCCGGGAGCGACAAAGCGACTCAGGTCGTCCACATGTCCATCGGTGTCATCACCCTCAAGACCATCCCCCAGCCAGATAATGTGTTTCATGCCCATCCAGCGTTTGAGCCTGGCCTCAATCTCGGCGCGGGAGAGGGAGGGGTTCCGGTTTTTGTTAAGCAGGCAGTGTTCCGTGGTGAGCAGGGTATCGTGGCCGTCCGTGTCGATGGAGCCTCCCTCAAGGACATAGTCGTGGGTCTCAAAGGGCGTTTCGGTCATCGGGCAGGCGGCAAGGGGAACACGGTCGTCGGCATCCCAAGGCTCATACTTTCTTCCCCAGCCGTTGAAACCGAAATCGTGGGCCACTCGGGGCGGGGTGCCCCGCTCCCTGTGCAGCATGAAGATGGGACCGCTGTCCCGGAGCCAAGCGTCGTCGGTCTTGATGGTGACAAGCCTGAGGTTGGCCGACTGGATTCCGGCTTTGCGCAGTCGCTCCCCGATTTCGTCGGCGGCGGCACAGTCGTTCACACACAGGTACACACGTTCGCCGGGGATCAGGGCGCGGATGATGTCCAGATAGGTCCGGCGAACCGGCTCCAACAGTCCGGGCCAGGTGCCCTCGTTGTGAGGCCAGGCCAGCCAGGTTGCCTCGTGTTTTTCCCACTCGGCGGGAAAACGATACCTGCTCCAGTCGATGGTGGCTGAGGAGCGGCTCAAGGAGTCAGAAACCGCTGATCCAGACCTTGGTAGGCGTCAATCCGCCGGTCGCGCAGAAAAGGCCAGTGTTGGCGGGTGACACCAATCTCGTCGAGGTCCAGGTTTGCGCGGACGGTCTCCGGTTTGTCCGTGGAGGCCTGGGCAAGCACCTCGCCGAACGGATCGCAGACAAAGGAAGTGCCCCAAAAATCGAGGTTGTCCTCCCGCCCGGTGCGGTTGATCGAGAGGACATAAACACCGTTGGCGATCGCGTGACTTCTTTGCATCGTCTGCCAGGCGCTGCACTGGACCTTATGAAGTTCCCTTGGCTCCGTCCGCGCCAGCCCGATGGCAGTGGGGTAGACAAGAATTTGGGCGCCCCGCAGGGCCATGAGACGGGCGGCCTCCGGATACCACTGGTCCCAGCAAACCAGGACACCAAGTTTGCCGACCGGGGTCGAGATCGGCAGGAAACCGGTGTCTCCGGGCGCAAAGTAGAATTTCTCACTGAAGCCCGGGTCGTCGGGGATGTGCATCTTGCGGTAGGTGCCAAGGATCGAGCCGTCCGGACCAAAGACCACGGCGGTGTTGTGGTAAAGGCCTCCGGTGCGCTGCTCAAAGTGACTGGAAACGAGTGTGATCCTCAGTTGCTTGGCGGTCTTGGCGAGCAGCTCAGTGGTCGGCCCGGGAATGGGCTCCGCCAGTTCAAAACACTGGTAATCCTCCCTTTGGCAGAAGTAGAGAGAGCGAAAGAGCTCCGGCAGGCAGATAAGTTTGGCACCCTGCTTGGCTGCGGCGCGAATGCGGTCGATGGCCGCAGGGAGATTCTTTTTTGGATCGGGAGACATCGCCATCTGGATGAGGGCGACAGGCAAGCCGGCGGCGTTCTTTTTTGGCATAGAGGGATTTCAGCGCAAAGAGAGCGGCGGGGCGAGAATTTCAGAAAGGACGATCACATCCCGGGCCGTTTCCGGGGTTTTCAGCTTTGCGGCCCACCGGTGGGAATCGGCGACATCCGGCTTCGTTGCGGCCGGAAAGGGCCGGAACGTGGCGCGCAGGGATTCCGGTTCCGAAAAACCAATCACAGCATCGGAGATAGGCGAGGATTTGGCCCCGGGGAATCCGGTGACCACCGGAGAAGGCGAAGTCTTCGTGGGGGCATGGATGATAACCGGCTCAAGGGTGGGCATGGGAACACGTACGGGTTTGGGCAGGGCGGCGGATTTCGTGACTGGAGCAGGCAGGACAGGGGGTTGGCTTTGTTTTACCGGTTGAGGCGGGGATTCGTGTCGACGTCGTCCCAGCGCCTCCAGCAAGTCACCAAGGTCCCCAAACTCCTCCCTGGGATCAGTTTCCCGGCGGGGAAGAGGCGAGCTGGCGGGATGATCTTTCGCCGGCGGCGGCTCAGGCAGTTCTTTGTCCTGCTCCTGCCGGTTTCTCTGCATCCACCACTGGACGATGCTGGCGAGAACGAAGAGGACCGGTACGAGCCACTCCATGGCCGGGGGGAATTATTTTGTGCCGGTCTTGCCCGAATCCTTGGCAATGGCGGCGCGCATCTCTGTGTCGGCGGAGACATTCCGGATCTTTTGGTAATCGAGGATGCCGAGGTTGCCCTTGCGGAAGGCCTCGGCCATGGCGAGGGGAACCTGGGCCTCGGCCTCGACAACCTTGGCCCGCATCTCCTGCTCCGCCGCCACGGCGGCAGCGCGACGGATTTCCGCCTTGGCCTGGGCAACCTGCTTGTCGGCGTTGGCCTGCTCGGCCTGCAGTTTGGCACCGACGTTTTCCCCAACGTCCACATCGGCGATGTCGATGGAGAGAATCTCGTAGGCGGTGCCGGCGTCGAGGCCCCGGTTGAGCACATCCTTGGAAATGTCCTGCGGGTTCTCGAGGACGCCCTTGTAGGTCTCCTTGGAGCCGATGGCACGGACGATGCCTTCGCCGACGCGGGCGACAATGGTCTCCTCCGTGGCGCCGCCCACAAAGCGGTCCAGGTTGGAGCGGACGGTGACACGGGCGCGGGCGCGGACGGTGATGCCGTCCTTGGCGACCCCGTCGATCGTGCTCTTGCCGGAATTGGCACCCGGGCAGTCGATCACGCGCGGATTCACGCTGGTACGGACGGCGTCAAAAACGGTCTTGCCGGAACCCGAAGTAGCGAGGTCGATGGCGCAGCAACGGTTGAAGTCGAGCTTGATGCCGGCCTTGTCCGCGGCGATGAGAGCCCGGATGACCTGGTCTACGTTGCCGCCAGCAAGAAAATGGGTTTCCAGTTGGGCGGTGGAGACGTCGATCCCGGCCCGGACAGCGGTGATCCGGGCGTTGACGATGAGGGAATTCGGGATACCGCGCAGCCGCATGGCGATGAGGGTGGGAATGCCGACCGGGGCGCCGGAGGTTAGGGCCCGAAGCCAAAGGCCGAAGAAGTTCAGAAGAATGATTCCGAAGACCAGGGCAACCACCCCGGCGGCAATGAGAAGAATTAGCGGCATATCGGGGAATTATGAATCGGGATTGCCGGTCCTGCGAACAAAAACGGATGGACCGTCAACACGGACCACTTTCACGCGAATGCCAGCCTCCAGATGCTCCCCGGCTGTGATCACGTCAACCCTTTCCCCGTCGATCCGGGCGGAACCGGCAGGACGAAGGTCGGTCAGGCTGACGCCTTCCCGGTTCACCCATTTTTCCAATCCCGCGGGAGCCTGGACGGTGGCAGAGGGATCGAGGATGTATTTTTTACCCAGCGGGGTTTTCGGAAAATAGCGCATCCAAAGAATCGTGAGAATCGTGCCGGCGAGAAGTTCGGTCATCAAAATGAGGCTCCCGACCTTTGGGCCAAATTCGGCAAAGCCGGTAACGGCCGCACCCAGCAAGAAAACGACCCCGAGGACGCCAGCGACCATTCCAGGGAGAAATACCTCGGCGAGAAGCAGGGTGATTCCGGCGATGAGGAGAGCAAGAAGAAGGGTCATGGATCGATGCGACGGACGAGGGTGGTCGTGCCCTTGCGGCCGGCGACCTCCACCGGGGTGCCTGCGGGGATAAAGTCACCTTCGGCCAAGACATCGTAAACCCGGTCATCAAAGGAAGCTCGACCACTGGGCCGGAGATCGGTGAGGGTTTGGCCGCAGGAACCGCGCGGGGCCGGCTCTTCGGCGATGGGGTGAAAGGAGGGGGAGATGGCGGTAAGCTCGAGGGACCGAAAGATCGGGGAGCGGGACAGAAAGCGGGCAGCCAAGAGGATGGCGATGATGCCACCAAAGAGACCGAAGGAAAAATTGAGGGCCGGAAGATGCAATTGGGGTAGGGTAGGAAGGACGGGGTCGGCGGGATAACGGTCCACCATGGTGTTAAGAATCCCGAAAAGAAGAAGACCCAAGCCGATCAGACCGGGAAGAAAAGTGCCCGGAAAAATAAAGAGTTCGGCGGCAATCAGGCCAACTCCGAGGGCAAGGATCAGGAGATTCTCGTATCCGGAAAGGCCGGCGATGTAGTGCCCAAAAAAGAAGACCAGGGCGCAGGCGGCGGCAAGCACGCCAAAGATACCCAGGCCAGGGGTTTTGAACTCGATATACCCAAACAGGAAGGCCGCAGCCAGGAGCAGGGGTGAGATGGAGACGATGAAGCGCCCGATCTCCTCAAACCCGGTGGGCTCCACGCGGACAATTTTGGCGCCAGCTTGGACGTGTTTCTCGATCAGGGACTCAAGGCTTTCGGCGACACCGTCTGCGAGGAGCGGTTTCGGCGGTCGGCCGACGAGCTGCGTGGCCTCCTTGGTGGTCAGGGTGAGAACATCGCCCTTGGCGACGATTTCGCGTCCGTCGATCTTGAGACCAGTCTGCTTGTTGACCATGGCGTCAAAGACAGCGGGGTCGTGACCGTTCTGTTCGGCAGCTGCGCGAATGACGGCTGCATAGGCGGAGACGAACTTGGCAGGGAGTTCCTTGGGCCCCTCCTGGCCAAGGGTGACGGGCGAGGCTGCTCCGATAATCGCGCCGGGGGCCATCCAGATATTTCGGGTGGCGGCGGAAATAAAGGCCCCGGCAGAGAAGGCCTCCTTGTTGACGTAGGTAAAAGTGCGGCCGGCAGGTTGAAATCTTGCGATAATCGCCATGATTTCCTTCATGGCCTCGCCCTCGCCGCCGGGCGTGTCCATATCGAGGACCAGGGCGGAGGCATTGTTTTCCATGGCATCCTTCACGCCACGACGAACGATGTACACGAGGCCTTTCTGGATCTCTTTTTGGACGGGAATGACGTAGACAGGCCCCGGCGACAAGGACGCAGGATTACCCTCAGTCCGCACCGGAATCGCGAATAATACGGAGAGAAGAAAAACAAGGGTGCGCGCTGAAGGATTTGAACCTCCGACCAACTGCGTGTAAAGCAGCCGCTCTACCCCTGAGCTAAGCGCGCCAAAAAGACGTCCGGCCATTCCGCCAGCCTAGGAAAAACCGGCAGGGATTCAATGGGGGTAGCAGACGACCTGCCAGACCCGTCCATCGCTCAAGGAAAAACAGACCACCGCAAGGGTGTAGTATTCATCCTTTTCGGGAACATAAACCGCGACGTTTTCATAAAACCAATCGTTCCCGCGGATGATGTTGGGAAGGCGACCGAAAGCCTGGAGCACGGCATTCCGATTTTGCCCGACAAGCATCTCGTGAAGCTGTTGCGGCGTGTAGGTGGCGGAGCCGTAGGAGGCGTCCTGCGAAAGACACCGCCATCCGGAAATCAAAAGGAAAAAACCAAGGAAAAGGGAGGCTCTTGTCAGGCTCATTGTCTGGTTATCATCCTAGAATCTGCGGGAAGTGCCAGCTTCTCCTTGACCCCTTTGTTTGGGATTCTATCGGGGAAATATGCGGAGGCTTTTTTTGCTGACATTTTCCCTCGTCAGCCTGGGTTTTACGCTCCCTGCAGAAACCCCTCCGGAGGCCCATTTATTTTCGGAGGGAGCCGTGCCGATGAAGGGAGAGGACGGCAAATGGGGTCTGCGGGCGCTGGATGGGAACTGGCTGGTTCCCCCGAAGTTTTCGGAAGCCAAGGGGTTTTCGGAGCAGTTGGCCGCCGTGAGGGAAGGGGATTTGTGGGGATATCTCGGCACGGACGGCACATGGAAAATTCCGGCCCGCTTTTCCTGGGCCGGGGATTTTTCCCAGGGATTGGCTCCGGCATGCGAAGGCGACCGGTTGAAAGGCAAATTCGGATATATTGACCGACAGGGAAGATGGGCGATTTCACCCGAATATGACTGGGCACGACCCTTTCGCGACGGACTGGGCGGCGTCAAGGACGGCTCCAAATGGGGTTTTGTCGACCCCAAAGGAAAAATGGCCGTGGAACCGGAGTTCGACCAGATCGGGTTTTTCTCCTCCGGTCTGGCACCCGTGCAAAAATCGGGTGCCCCCGGGGAGAAGGAAACATGGATGTACATCCGGCCCGATGGCTCCGTGGCCTTCGACAAAAAGTATGCCTGGGCAGGAAATTTTCACGAGGGACTGGCCCGGGTCCAGGTGGAGGACCGGATCGGGGGAAAGTTCGGCTATATCGACCAGAAAGGGGTCATGGTCATCCAACCCAATTTCGAGGAGGCTTCCGATTTCCGGAACGGAAGAGCCTCCGTCCGGATGGAGAAAAAAAGCCGGATGATTGACAAGAAGGGGAATCCGCTCGACTGATAAACTCAGGGTTTCCCTGCGGAAACGGGAACCAACTTCGGCTTATCACTCAGCCCCACTTTTCGCCGGAAGCCTGAAAAATTAGCGGCCTTGTAGGGATCGGAGGCGGGCAGGGTGGGATCACCCTGCCAGGAACTATCCACCCCCTGTTCCGGCGCGATCACCGGATTCCTGGCGCCGTCGGGCATGGAATACCATCCCTTGGCATCGTCATCGGGATCGTTGGGAAGAAAAAGCCCGCCGGCCACTTTCACGGTGTCGGCCATCAGCCGGGCGACCAGGGGTTTCTCGAAGAGGTAAAACGTCCCGTCTTCGGTGATTCCCAGGGGTCGGTAGATCCCGGCGGGAAACTCCTCCACGCCGCCCACCTGCAGGCCTGAGGCACGCAAGGGTTGCTCCAACCTCAGGGCAGGGGTGTCTTTCCGGCAGGGTTGGAGTTTTTGAGCCAGCAGGAGCGGGGTCGTCAGCCACAGAAGCAGTACGGTCAGCGTGCGAATCATGGATTCAGGATGGCTTGCCTACTTGGCGCGGCAATTCCAAGATCATGCATGGTCGTAACCCTTTCCGTTCTTAGCCTGGGTGTTGCCGTAACGGTCGCCGGCCAGGTTGCCAAAAACCGGATCCGCGATCCCCGCATTCCTTTTTGGGTTGGCTTATCCCTGACCCTTCTAGCCCCCGCCTTCCTGATGGCCCTCGTGGTGGAAACCATCCTCCTCCTCACGTGGAACCCCTTGGAGTGGATGGAGTAAAACCCGGGCCGTCCGGGAAAAATCCCCTCGCAATCAGCTTTCTTGGCGCCGCCTAGGGCCGGTTTGCCCTTCCAGCTGTTTTCGCTTATAAAGGATGTTGGAACCTGGGCAGTCGCTCTCCGTTTCGGCAACGGGACGGGGAGAGGAAAGTCCGGACACCACAGGATGCTTCGCCCTGGGAAACCGGGGGCGGCTTCGGGGCGACCCGGAGTTGACGGAAAGTGTCACAGAAAAAAGACCGCCCTGCCTCGCCTTGGCGAAGCAGGGTAAGGGTGAAACGGTGGGGTAAGAGCCCACCCCGACGCCGGGTGACCGGCGCAGGGACAAACCCCGGAGGGTGCAAGGCCGAGCAGGGAAGACGGGTGATCCGCCCGTTCCGCGCAAGCGGAACCTTCCCGGGTTGGAGCCGCACCGAAGGCCGCTTGGCGGTCTTTGGAGTCTGCTGAAAAGCGGGCTAGAGAAATGGCTGCCAAACCGCCGGAGAAATCCGACGGGGTCCAGAATCCGGCTTACGGGTTCCGCGGAACGGGGGCCGGGCGGGAGAACCGCCCGGCCTTCGCCTTTCAGGACGTCTGCTGGTAGGCAGCCTCCACACGATCGGAGACATCGCGGTATTGGCTGTCGATCTCGTAAATCTTTTTAAATTCCTCCAAAGCCTCCGTTTTCTTGCCCATGGCCTCCAGCGCCACCCCGAGGGAGTAGATGGCCTCCTTTTTGGTGGCATCCATGGCGACAATTTCCGAGGCGGCGGAGGCGTATTGCTTGGCGGCGAGATCGAGCATATTGCGGCGGTGATAGGACTGGCCCAGCAGGATCAGGGCCTTGTGGCGGACGGAGGGTTGGCGCAGGGCCTGCTGCAACTCCGGCACGGCTTCCTTGTAAAGGCCACTGTCCACAAGAGCCTCCCCCAATTCAAAGCGGTAATTCAGGTCGTTGGGATACCGCGCAACGCGCTCCCGGGCGCCCTCCAGGGTCAGGGACTTTCGGCGGCTCTCGATTTCCGCAAGGACTTCCTGCCCGGCACCTTCCGCCTTGGCGCGCTCCGTCTCGGCGTCCATTTGCTGGAGACGAAGCCGGAAGACATGTTTTTCCAGGACAGGGTCTGATTTTTGGGTGAGATCGTAGGCAAACTGAAACCATTGCAGGGCGTGGTCCAGCGACCCCTGGGTTTCACAGAGTTCGGCAATCTGCCTGGCAAGATTCACATTTTGCGGCTCTTTTTCAAACTGGGCATGAAGACGGGTGAGTTGTTCCGCAACGGCCTCCGCCGTTTTGACGACTTTTCCGGCGGACTCCAGGGCAAGGGCTTCCTCCTTGCTTTTGAGGGATTCGCGGAAATCGGTGGTTTTTTCCCATCCCCCCTCCTGGGTGGCGACCAGGGCGCTGGCATCTTTCATTCCCTTGAGGGCATCCCCGTCCGAAGGGTTGATGCCAAGGATGGCCTGGTAGGTGTCGCGCGCCTTGCTCATTTGCCGGGCAGCGATGTAGGCCCGGGCAAGTCCGTGGAGATTGCCGACATCCTGGGGAGCGCTCACCCGTACGGTCTCGTGAGCGAAAATGGCGGTACCGGGCAGGTCGTTGGCCAATGCTATTTCCGAAAGGGCGAGGTTGGCCTGCCCATTATGCGGATCCATGGCGAGGGCTTCCTCGATTTTAGCCAGGGCCGCCGACCAGGATTTGCCCGCGGACGACTTGGCCGCCAGAACCATCGGGGCGATTTTCACGCCAGCCATTTTTTTCTCCAAGGTAGAAACGCTTTTTGCCTTGGCCGCTTGGGCGGCGCGAAGAACCTTGCGCCCCTCCAGGAATCCGGGATTCGCCTCAAGGATGGGAGGAAGCAACATGAGGATGTAATCCCAATTCTGGCGAGCCAAGGCTTCCTTGGCCTTGCGAAACGAATCCGACTGGCCTGCCGTCAATTGGCTGGAAGAAATTTCCGGCATAAGCGGACATCCTATCCAAAAGGCCGGACAACCCCAAATCAAAATCCACTGGGGATTTCCTTGCCCTTTGGAGGTTCTTCGCCCATCCCGAAGGGAGTGACCATCGGGTTTCTTCTTTTTGGGGCAGGATTCCTTATCGGATCCATTCCCTTTGGGGCCTGGATTGCCCGCTCCCAAGGCGTGGACATCCAGAAAAGGGGCAGTGGCAACATCGGCGCCACCAACGTCGGACGTGTCCTGGGAAAGAAGTGGGGATATCTGGTCTTCCTCTTGGACGCCCTGAAGGGGTGGTTCGCGGTTTGGTTGGCGGCGGAGTTCCTTCAGGCAGGGGACGCGGCTTCGGTGCTGACGGGAGTGGCGGCAGTGGCCGGGCACGTGTTTTCGCCTTGGCTGAACTTCAAGGGCGGCAAGGGGGTGGCAACCTCGGCCGGGGTGCTGTTGGGCCTGGCCCCGGTCGTGCTGATCTGGACTGCGGCAATCTGGGGATTTTCTTTTTTTGTGAAGAGGATTGTTTCGGTTTCTTCCTTGCTGGCGGCGACATCCTTTCCGTTCCTGGTGTTGTGGCTGGAACCGGGAAGACAGGCCCTGCTGGCAGCAGCCTTCGCGCTGGCTGGGCTGGTCTGGTATCGGCATAGGGACAACCTGCAGAGATTGGTCCGGGGAACGGAAAACGGCTTCGAAAAGAAAAGGCCTGCCCGCAGAAAGGGAAAAACGAAAAGATGAGGATTGTGGTTCTCGGCAAGGGGGCATGGGGCGGGGCCGTCGGGACGATGATTCGGTCCCACGGCCATGAGGTATCCTGGGTGGAGCAGAACGATGTGCGGATGCCGGGTCCCGCGGAAATGATTTTCCTGGCCGTGCCCACACAGGCAGTAAGGGGCTGCCTCCAGGCGCTGGGACCGCAAACGGCTCCGGTGGTGAGCCTGAGCAAGGGGATCGAGATCGAGACGGGCAAAAGGATCAGCGAGGTCATCCAGGAGATCTGGCCCAAGGCTCCGGTGGCGGCGGTCTCAGGCCCCAGCCTCGCGACAGAGTTGGCGGACGGGGTTCCCACCGCGGTGGTGGCGGCGGCCGAGGACGAAAAGCTCGCGAAACATGTACAGAAGGTCCTGCATGGGCCGGTCTTCCGGGTGTACCAAACAACGGACCTCGCGGGGGTGGAGTGGGGTGGCTCCTTAAAAAACGTGTACGCGCTGGCGGCGGGAATGTGCGCGGGGTTGGGGCTCGGGGAGAATAGTCTGGCGGGATTGTTGACGCGGTCGCTGCGGGAAATGGTGCGGGTCGCGGTACGGTTGGGGGCAAAGGAGGAGACGTTGTACGGATTGAGCGGCGTGGGTGACCTGATGCTGACTTCCTACAGCCGGGCAAGCCGGAACCGGCGGGTGGGGGAGCGTTTGGGGGCAGGGGACAAACTGGAAAAGGCATTGGCCGCCGTGGAAGGGGTTTGCGAGGGGGTGCCGACGACCGAAGCGCTGCACCGGATTGAAGCAAGGCGAAAGGTGGAAGCGCCGGTGGCGGACCAGCTCTATGCAGTGCTGTTTCAAGGAAAACCGCCCAAGGCTGCCCTGCAGGCACTTCTGGACAGGGATCCCAAGTCCGAGACGGGCTAGCAGATTCCGGGTTCGACGGGCGCACCGATCAGGGGAATATTACCCCTCAGCATGAAGGTCGGAAAATGGCTGCACACGAGGTTTCGGGTTCAGGATCTGGATCGGAACCTGCACTTTTACAAGGAGGTACTTGGGCTGAGGGAGATATCAAAAAGCACCTCACCGAGAGGCAGTACCCTGGTATTCCTGCAGTCCGTTGCGGGCGGGGAGATGCTGGAGCTTTGCCACTATCCGGCCTCCGGCCCCGTCAAGTGCCCCGCTGACCTGGTGCACCTGGCATTCGAGGTCGAGGACTTGGACACCTTCGGGAAGCACGCGACGGCACTGGGTTACCCCTGGACCGATGGGCCTACCGCCACATCGAGGGGAACGCGATTCGCGTTCCTGGATGCACCGGAGGGATACGAGGTGGAGATCATCGAGAAAAAAAAGGGAGCGGCATGACCAGCCGTCCCTTGATCATCGCTCCATCCGTGCTGGCGGCCGACCTGGGCCGGATTGAGGCCGAAGCGGAGCGCATCAAGGCCAGCGGCGCCCAGTGGGTGCATATCGACGTGATGGACGGTCACTTCGTTCCCAACATTTCCTTTGGAACCAACATGGTGCAGACGCTGCGCAAGGTGATGGGGGACGTCACCCTGGATGTCCACCTGATGATCGAACAACCGGACCGGTATGCGCGGGATTTTGTGGAGGCAGGGGCGGACTGCCTCAACGTCCACCTGGAGGCGCGGCATACGGTTTCGCGCACGCTCGACCTGATCCGGGAGATGGGGTGCCGGGTGGGCCTGGCGATCAACCCGCCGACCTTGCTCAAGCACGCGTTGCCGCTTCTGCCAAAAATTCAACAGCTGCTGCTGATGACTGTGAACCCTGGATTCGGCGGGCAGGCGTTCCTCTCGGAGGTGCTTCCCAAGATCCGCGAGGCCCGGGAAGTGATCCTGCGGCAGAACTACGACGTCGACATCACGGTGGACGGGGGAATCGGCAACGACACCGCCCGCTCCTGCGTGGGCGCGGGGGCCAACATCCTCGTGGCGGGAACCTCGCTGTTCCGACAGCCAGACCTGACCCAGGCCGTGGCGAACCTGAGAAGTTCCGCCCAGTCCGCCACCGTCTCGGGCTGAGCCCCGGACCATTTTTCATGGACCCCAAATTCATCCGCAATTTCTGCATCATTGCCCATGTCGACCACGGGAAGACCACCCTTTCCGACCGGCTGCTCCAGGCAACGGGAGCGATCTCCGACCGGGAAATGCAGGCTCAATTACTGGATTCGATGGACCTGGAGCGGGAGCGGGGCATCACCATCAAGGCTCACCCGGTGACGCTGAATTACACCGGAAAGGACGGGCAGAAATACCGACTGAACCTGATCGACACCCCGGGACACGTGGATTTTTCCTACGAGGTTTCCCGCTCTTTGGCCGCCTGCGAGGGGGCCTTGCTGGTCGTGGATGCCGCCCAAGGGGTAGAGGCCCAAACGGTGGCCAATGTGCACCTGGCCCACAAGGAGGGACTGACGCTGATTCCGGTGATCAACAAGATCGACCTACCCAGCTCCGACATCCCCGGGGTGAAGAGGCAGTTGGAGGAAATTCTTGCGATTCCCGCCGAAGAGGCGCTTCTGGTAAGCGCCAAAACGGGACAGGGGATCTCCGAGGTGCTGGAGGCGGTGGTGCACCGGTTGCCGATGCCCAAGGGATCGGAAGGGGAGGAGTTAAAGGCGCTGGTGTTCGACAGCGTCTTTGACACGTTCCGGGGGGTGATCGCCTATGTGCGGGTGGTTTCCGGGGAGATCACCGCGGGAACACCCATCCAGCTGATGCAAAGCGGGAGAAAGTATGAGACCAAGGAGGTGGGTACGTTCAGCCCGAAACTGACTCCGGGCAAGCGCCTTGGACCGGGGGACACGGGCTACCTGGTGGCCAACCTGAAAACAACGGCGGAAATCGACATCGGGGACACCATCACGAACTCTCTCAAGCCGGCAAAGGAGCCCTTGGCCGGATTCCGGAAGGTTCAACCGATGGTTTTTTCCGGCATCTATCCGATTAATTCGGCCGATTTCGAGAAGCTGAAACTGGCGCTGGGGAAACTGCAGATCAACGATTCGGCCCTCGTCTACACCCCGGAAAGTTCGCCCGCGCTGGGATTTGGTTTTCGGTGCGGATTCCTCGGGTTGCTGCACATGGAAATCGTGCAGGAGCGGCTTGCGCGCGAGTTCGATATGGAGGTGATCTCGACATACCCAAGCGTCATTTACGAGGTGCACCTGACCAATGGGAAGGTGCTCAAAGTGGAAAATCCGGTGCAAATGCCGGATCCGAGCGTGATCGAGGAGATCCGCGAGCCGATGGTGACGGTCTACCTGCTGTGCCCCAACGAGAATATTGGGGACCTGGTGGCGATGGTGCGGGAAAAACGGGGGGAGGTGCAGAAGACGGAGTCTCTTGACGCCAAGCGCGTGATGCTGACCACGGAGATCCCGCTCAATGAAATCCTCGTGGACTTCAGCGACCGGATCAAATCGATCACACGGGGGTACGGATCGATGGATTACGAGCACGGGCCGTACCGTGCCAACGACCTGGTGAAACTCGAGATCCTGGTGAACGGCGAACCCATGGACGCCTTTTCCTGCATTGTGCACCGGGAAAAAGCAGCTTCGCGCGGTCGGGTGCTCACGGCAAAACTGAAGGAAGTGATCCCGCCGCAGTTGTTCAAGGTGGCGCTGCAGGCGGCCATCGGAGGAAAGGTGGTGGCACGGGAGGATGTGAAAAGTTTCGGAAAGAATGTGACCGCGAAGTGTTACGGGGGCGACATTACCCGGAAGCGGAAGTTGCTGGAAAAGCAGAAGGAGGGAAAGAAGCGGATGAAACAGTTCGGCAAGGTGGACATCCCGCAGGAGGCGTTCCTGCAGGTATTGAAGGCGTTCGGGGATTAAGATGATCTTTTTCGGCCAGGCGCGGGCGGAGCGGAAGCACCTCAAGGCGATCGAACATTTTCTGCGAAAACGGTCGCGGTATGGCCGGGACGTGCTGCCGGAAAAGACCTTAACGCGCCTCGATGAAGCCGAACGGATGGCCAAGGAGGCGCTGGGTTGGGGCACGGGCGGGGAGAGGAGGGGGGAGATTTTAAGGCGGCTGGAGACCCAGTTCGGAGACTTGCTGCGGACGGACAAGCACCACGGTCGCAGGGAAAATGCGGAGGTGGCGCTGGTGGCAATCGCCCTGGCTCTGGGAGTGCGGGCCTACTTCCTCCAGCCCTTCAAAATTCCGACCCACTCGATGCGACCGACGCTACTGGGGATCCTGACCGAGCCCGAGAACCAACCACCACCCTCATGGCCGGTTCGGATTTTCGACTTGGTGTGGCTGGGAAAAAGCTGGCACCGGGCGGTGGCACCCCGGGACGGAACCATTGTTTCCGTGCGGGAGGGACGGCTTTTCGGGGTGATCCCGTGGACCACGACGGAAATTGTGGCCGACGGATGGACCGAAACTATCTGGACCGGCCTGAAGCAGTCCTCGGAAGACGGCAGCAGGATCATCAAGGCACGGGCAGGAGACAGGGTGAAAGCCGGAGAGGTGCTGGCCAATTTCAGCTCCACAAGCGGCGACCACCTGTTCGTCAACAAAGTCCTTTATCAACTTCGGAAGCCATACCGTGGCGAGACGTTCGTCTTCACCACCGACGGGATCGAGGGCATTGAATCCGGGCTGCGGCTACGCGGGATTCAGGGTTCCCAATATTACATCAAGCGATGTGTGGCCTTGGGCGGCGACCGACTTCAGGTTCGCCCCCCCATCCTATGGATCAATGGGCAACCGGCCCTAGATTGGGCATGCCAGCGGGTGGCCGCCCAAAAGAACGGATACGGCGGGTATACCTTGGGGCCAACGTATTTAACCAATCCGGAGGATTCCTATCAGGTGCCTGGCAAGGATTACTGGGCCATGGGCGACAACAGCGGAAACAGCTATGACAGCCGCGGTTGGGGTCCTGTTCCGTCCAGGAATTTGGTGGGAAAAGGTGCCTTTGTTTACTGGCCCTTCAGCAAGCGGTGGGGGGTGATTCATTGAGGCGGAAACCGCCCCAAGAAGAAGTGATTAACTGCGTTATCGAAGGAAAAGCCCATGCGAAGCCATGTCATATTTGTCGCACAATAAATATTGTATTAAATAGGCCTTTTCGATCGAGATGGGCTTAGTAAGCTGCTAATTATTGGCTTAATCCTGGCCACTGCCCTCGCCCGGTGGCTGATCCGGTGCTTGGTGGCGGCCGGAAGCTGTCCAAAGGTCCTGGTAAATCCCTGGGGTGTGAAAATGGAGTCGTAGCCAAAGCCCCCACTCCCCATCTCAACACTGGCAATGCGTCCCCAGATCCGACCCGAAACCGAGCCTAAAACAGACCCGTTTTCTGCAAGGACCAAACAGGCTTCGAAATATGCCCTGCGAAAGGCGCCTGATTTGGCCCTGAGGAGTCTTAAAAGCTTCGCCCGATTGGCCAGATCAGTGGCCCGGGGACCCGAAAAACGGGCCGAACGGACCCCCGGCCGCCCACCTAGGGCAGGCACGACCAAACCGCTGTCGTCAGCCAAAATGGGATGGTTCGGGAGGGCCCGACTCAGGGCGCAGGCCTTAAGGCGGGCGTTGGCGGCAAAAGACTTTCCGGTTTCCCGGATTTCCGGAAAGTGAGGCAGACCATGAAGGTCGCGGACCCGGCAGACGCCGCGAAGCAGTTGCGAGAATTCCCGGGTTTTGCCCCGGTTGCGGGTGGCGATCCACAGCAAGGGATTTTGAGCAGGGGTTCGACTTGGCATGGGGATTGGAGTTTACTATCGCGCTTTCGGACCCATGCCAACCCGCACCCCCTACCCATTCGCCGAGATCGAACCCCGCTGGCAGAAAGCATGGGCGGAGGCCCGCTGTTTCCGCGCGGCGCAACCGGGCGAACCGGGATCGGAAAAACCCAAGGCCTACATCCTCGACATGTTCCCCTACCCCTCCGCGGCGGGGCTGCATGTCGGCCATCTGGAGGGATACACGGCGACGGACATCGTCGCGCGCTACCGGCGAATGCTCGGACAGAACGTGCTTCATCCGATGGGCTGGGACGCGTTTGGCCTGCCGGCGGAACAGCATGCGGTGCAGACCGGCACACATCCGCGGGTGACGACGTCGAAAAATATCGGCAATTTCCGCCGGCAAATCCAGGCTATGGGCTTCAGCTACGACTGGGAACGGGAGATCGACACCACCGACCCGAAGTACTTCCGCTGGACCCAGTGGATTTTCCTCAAAATGTACGAAAAGGGCCTGGCCTACGTTGCCGAGGCCCCGGTCTGGTACTGCCCCGCCCTGGGAACGGTGCTGGCCAACGAGGAAGTTCTATCGACGGACAAGGGGCCCCGCTCGGAACGCGGCAACCATCCCGTGGAGCGTCGGCCGATGCGGCAGTGGATGTTGAGGATCACCGCGTACGCGGAACGACTGCTCCAGGATCTGGACCTGCTCGAATGGCCGGAGTCCCTCAAGGAGATGCAGAGAAACTGGATCGGCAAGAGCGAGGGTGCCGAGGTGGTTTTCTCGGTGGAGGGTTCCGGGGAGAAAATTCCGGTCTACACCACAAGGCCGGACACGCTTTTTGGGGCGACTTACCTCGTGCTGGCGCCGGAACATCCCTTGATCGCCTCCCTCACCTCTCCCGACCGCAAAGCCGCGGTGGAAAAGTATGTCCGCGAGAGTGCGGCCAAAAGCGACCTGGAGCGGACGGAGTTGGCGAAGAAAAAGACCGGGGTGGCCATCGGTGCCACGGCAGTGAACCCGGTCAATGGCGAAAAAATCCCGGTCTGGGCGGCGGACTATGTGCTGGCTTCGTATGGAACCGGGGCGGTCATGGCGGTCCCGGCCCATGACGAACGGGACTTTGAATTCGCCAAGGAGAACAAACTTACGTTACGGAAGGTCATCCGTCCGGAGTCGGGCTCCGCGCCGGACTGTTTCACGGAGGATGGCGTAAATTTTGATTCCGGCTTCCTCGACGGACTCAAAACGGCGAAGGCCAAGGCCGCGATGGCAGATTGGCTGGAAAAGAACGGGCATGGGCGCCGGCAGGTCCGATACAAGCTGCGGGACTGGCTCTTTTCCCGGCAACGGTACTGGGGGGAACCGTTCCCGATCGTCTGGAAGGGCGACCGGCATGAAGCGATCCCGGAAAAGGACCTACCCCTCACCCTTCCCGAACTGGCGGATTTTCAACCGATGGCTTCAGGAGAACCTCCGCTGGGCAAAGCGGGGGCCTGGAAAAAATTGCCCGACGGCCGGTCCCGGGAACTGAACACGATGCCGCAATGGGCAGGTTCTTGCTGGTACTACCTGCGTTTTTGCGATCCAGGGAATGACTCGAGGCCGTGGAACCCGGAAGCGGAGAAGTACTGGATGGCCGGCGGAGGGGTGGATTTGTACGTGGGCGGGGCCGAACATGCCGTGTTGCACCTACTCTATGCGAGGTTCTGGCATAAGGTGCTTTTTGACCTCAATCTGGTTTCCCATCCCGAGCCGTTCCGGCGACTGGTGAACCAAGGCATCATCCTGGGCGAAGACAACCGGAAGATGTCGAAATCGCTCGGCAACGTGGTCAATCCCGACGAAGTGATCCGGGAACACGGGGCGGACGCCCTGCGGGTATTCGAGATGTTCCTCGGTCCGCTGGAGCAGATGAAGCCATGGAGTTCCAAGGGAATGGAAGGGGCCGTCCGTTTCCTTAGCCGGGTGTGGAGACTGGTATGCGAGGAGACAGATTCCGGCGAGTGGGCCCCCTCCCCCGCCCTTGCGGACGGGGCTCCGGCAACGGAAACAGTGCGGGCGTTGGCCAAAGCCACCGCCAAAGTCACGGAGGACCTGGAGAAACTCCAGTTCAACACGGCGATCTCGGCCCTGATGGTGCTGGTCAACCATCTCACGGGGCTGGAGAAGCGACCGAAATGCGCGGTGCTGCAGTTGGCAAGACTGCTGTCGCCTTTCGCGCCCCATCTGGCGGAGGAAGTGCACGCAAGGCTAGGCGGAAGAGGGTTGGTGAGCGTGGCGGCGTGGCCAACGTATCGGAAAGAGGATCTGCAGGAGGAAGCCTTCGAACTGGCCGTACAGGTAAACAGCAAGCTGCGGGGACGCCTTACGCTACCGAGCCAATCAACCAGGGAAGAGGTGGAGCGGTTGGTGCGGGTACATCCGGATTTTGCCTCATGGACCGGGGGTAAACCCGTCCAAAAGATGATCCTGGTCCCGCACCGCCTGGTGAATCTGATCGTGGAATGAAGCCCTATCTCCTTCTGCGCCGGGAACGAAAGGTTCTTCTCGTCGCCGGACTCCTGATTCTCGGAATTTCCCTTTTTCTCCGACTGTTTCGCGCCTCTTGACCCGTGGACAACCGGCCACAAATCGGTCATAATAATGAACCTATGGCCCATTTTTCCATGGAACATGCCATTGCCAAACTTCGGGAGGAAAACCCGCGGTTTGCGCCCGCTGCCTATCACTTTGTCCGCCGGGCTTTGGACCACTCGCTTCGCCAACTGAAGCGGACGGATGCGGCCCGGCCGGCCCACGTCAGCGGTAAAGAGCTTCTGGAAGGGTTCCGGGACCTTGCCTTGGAGGAGTTTGGCCCCATGGCCAAGATGGTGCTCGAGGACTGGGGAGTCACACGGTGCGCCGAGGTGGGTGAAATTGTTTTCCAACTGGTGAGCCTGGGTGTTTTGGGGAAGAGCGAGGACGACAGGATGGACGATTTCGCGGAGCTTTGGTCCTTTTCCGAGGCGTTTGATGTCCCCTTTCGTCCCCGCCATGAGGACGCCTCCCGGGTCCAGCCCGGCATGCGAAACTCCCCGGCCGCCCCCACCAGGACAACCCGGAAGCGCCCGGGAAAAAGTCCCGCCTCATCGCCCAAGGGATAATCAGGCACCATGGCCGAGGTTCAGGGGTCTAATCCCGCAACCGCATCGGAAACGACGCGGAAGTTTGTCCAGTTTATCATGGTCCAGGCCCAGAACATCCTTTACGTGCTGGGCCGGATTCCCACCCCCGAGGGCGAACGGCTGCCGCCCAACCTGCAAGCAGCCAAGATGCTGATCGATCATCTGGAACTGATCGACATCAAGACCCGGGGCAACCTAAACGAGCAGGAGGACAAGATCCTGAAAAACGCCCTGCAGCAGGTACAAATGGCGTTTGTGGAAGCCAGCGGAGGAACACCTTCATCGATGATGCCCGACCGGGGCCCCCAGATGGAGATACCCGAGTTTGAGGAAGAGCCAGAACCGGAGGAGTCCCCCTCTCCGAGACCGGAAAAAGCCGGTCCGGCAAGCTCCACGCCGCCAAAGTCGGAACCGCTCGAGGAAAAAAAGAAATTTTTCAAGAGTTACGGATGAAGCGGATCTTTCCCCTGATGCTGCTGATTGCGGTAAACCTTTGCGCCCAATCCAGCAATTCGGTGACGGGTTCCGGTGGCCGTCCTGGCCTATGGAACTGCAAATTTGCAGACGGCAACTACTACTCGGTTTCCCTCGGGGCGATTGACTCGGTCAGTCAGCACGAATATTTGCTCGATGGAGCCATGCGGGTGGTGGAAGTGACCGTGGCAACCCGGGGATCAACTCAAGCCAGGTTTTATGTTCTCGAGAAACCCTCGACCTCGACGGGCTCCCTGCCCGGCCAGAGCATCGCCGACGGCATCGGGCGGGCCACCGAGGAAATCGTTTCCCGGGCTCCGGGCGCAATGAAAACCGCCACCAACTCCGTGGTGAAAAAATTCCCGGAAACCAGTCACGCCAAAATCATCGAGTACCGGCTCTCCAGTCGGGAGGCCTTGACCAAGCTCTTCCAGCATCTCCTCAATCGCTGGCAGGGACGTTCCTCGGACGATACCTACGACGTGTCCGATTAAGCTCAGCGACCAGGAGGGGCAAACAGGGAGTTAAGAATCTGTCCCGCGGCTTTGGCCGCATCCCCCCCTTGGGAACCTGCGGCATTTTCAAGAATCTGTGCTCCCGTGCGGACCGCCGTTCGTGCCATGGCGGCAGTCAGTTTCGCCTGCAGGTCGTTCTGAGGCCGGTCCAAGGTCCCATAAAGGCTGACGGGCTCCACCAGATAACCGTTCTCTTCGCGTCGGAAGCACTCGCCCCCGGTGAGGGCATTGACCTTTGCCCCAAGCCCTTTTTCGAGCCCAAGGAGGATCTGTCCGGTGACCTTGTTCCCGGTGATCCGGGCCTGCCCCAGGGCTCTCAAAAGCCCCGGGGCTTCTGCCTCGATGCGTTGGATGTCATAGATGCCGGGTTGCATTGAGCACTGGGCGCGTGCGGTGGTCAGGGGACAGCCCCGCAAACGAGGTTCCCCGGTAAGGGCCGCCAAAAGACCCAGGACCGTTTCCGAGCCCTTCCCCGGCTCGAGACGTGCCTCCACCAGGTTGACCTGGCCCTGCCCGACAGCACCTCCATCGCGCAGCTCCTGGAGGACAAAATCCCCGGAAACCTTGGCGGGAATTTCAAACAAACCCAAACCGATCTTCCCTCCAGGCAGCGACCATTTTTCCCAATTGATGCGCCCTCTCGCTTGAGGGACTTTTCCCGGCGTGTATTCCCCGGAGGCCTGCAGCCCCCCTCCCTGCGACGATCGTGCATCAAGGGCGGTAAGATACACCGTGGGATCGGCATACCGGACTTTGGCAGAGACAATTTGCAGGACTCCCACCCACGCGAGCGGGGCCGAAATCTCCCCACCCTGGAATTCCAAATCGGCCGACTGCTTGGCCGGGCGAAGGGAGATCTTCAGATCCTTGGCGCCCCACCCCTGGGACGCCGGGCAGGGTTTCACCGAAAAAGATCCGACTTCCACCTTGCCGACCTGTACCTCCCGGAAAAGTTCTGCGGAACCCGGCTTGGGGGGGGGCGCCCCTTCCACGGACTCCGGCAAGACTTGCGGCCGCGTACCGGGGCTAAGAGTCAGCGTATCGATGGTGATTTCGGGAAAGCGGAGAATCCGGTCTAGCAGGAGTCTTGGGGAAATCTCCGTCCGGACTTCCTGCAAATTCCACAGCCAGGGGCCGGCAGCCTCCGGACGACTGCGGAAACCGGCGGAGTACACATTGAAGGAGGACCACTCAAGAGGCTCCAGCTCCCCTTCCGTTTTGAGCAGACTGGAGAGCTGCTGCGAGGCGATCCTTCGAAAATCGGCGCCCTCCAACCACCGGACAACCGCAAGGGGCAGGAAAACGGCCGCCAGTACGGCACTCACCAGGAGAATCCCCAGCCCCGTCCATAACCACCACCAACCAAGGCGCCGCTTGGATCCGGAAGTACCGCTCATCCAAGGGTTCTATGGGATTTTCCGGCCGGATTGGAGACTTTTTCATCGTTGCCTTCCCCGCTGATGTAAGGATTCTTTGGAACGTGCTCTCCCTCGATTCCCTGGAACTGTCCCTGCCCGCAGCGGAACGCCCTCTTTTGTCCGATATTAACCTCCATCTTCCCGGCGGTCATTTTGGCGCGATCGTGGGACCTTCAGGCTGTGGTAAAAGCACCCTTCTGAAAACCATCGCGGGAATCCTGCCTCACACGGCAGGCACCATCCGCTGGGGCGGAAGAAATCTGGATGAAAAGGACCTCGCCCCCCACGAACTCGGCTACGTGCCCCAGTTCACCTGTGCCCAACCGCGTTTGACGGTCCGCGAAAACCTTTCCTACGCCGCGCGGCTGAGACGGTCCGGAAGTGCGGCGGACATCGCCGAGCTGGTCGAACAAATTGAAACGGAAACCGGGTTGACCGATCTGCACGACCGCCGGGCCGGCGTTCTTTCCGGGGGGCAACTCAGGCGTTTGGGATTGGCCATGGAATTGACAACCTCTCCGAGTCTTTTTCTCGCGGACGAGGTGACCAGCGGACTGGACCCCAAGTCCGAGGAGGAAATCACCCTTCTACTGCAGGGGCTAGCCAGACAACCGGGGCGCCTCGTTCTTTTGGTCACCCATAGCCTTAGATTTTTGGAGCAATATGACTCCATCACCGTCCTTACGGGAGGACGGCTGGCCTTTTGTTCCCGGCCCGCGGATTTGTGCGCTTACTTCGGTGCAACCTCCCCGGAGGAGATTTACCCGCTGCTGGCCCGGCGTGATCCGGCAAGCTGGGGAGAGGAATGGATTTCCTCCCCGGAGGAGCTCGGCTTTGAGGCGGAAGCGGTTGTGGAGGAGCTTGCCGCGGAGATGACGCTTCCGGAAGCAGGCGTCTCCGCCGAATTGCCAAGCTTGGTTTCCCAGGCCACCACTTGGTTCGGCCGTCGATTGAAACTTTTTTTCCGCGACCCCGCCCAAGCGGCATTGCAACTGGCCCTTCTCCTGGTCTTCCCCGCTGTGGTGACCCTTTTTGCCTGGAATGGGCTGCCGAATGTCAAAAACATGACCATGAGCCCTGCCACGAACGCGTTTCAACAGCTCAAGGACGCGCTGGAGTTCACTTCCCAGTCCGCGAAGATCAGCACGCTGGTCAGCGGCCTGGCCATGTTTCAGGTCATTCTGCTGGCTTTGATGGGATCCAATAATGCCGCCCGTGAGGTGGTCGGCGACCGGGCGATCCTCGAGAAGGAAAAGCTCGCCGGGCTGCGCCCCGCGGCAGCCCTTTTGGGCATGACCGGGTTTTTGTCGCTGCTCGTCCTGGTCCAGTCAGGTTGGATGACCCTTTTTGTCCGCGCGGTTGGCCAATTTCCCGGGGATCTTCTTGCCCAGTTCCTTCCCTTTGCCCTGGTCACGGCAGCCGTGACTTCCCTTTGTCTTGGCATTTCCAGTTGGACGTCCTCAAGCGAGCAAGCCTCCCTGGGCAGCCTCTATTTGGTCGGTTTTCAGCTCCCCCTTTCGGGAGCCATCCTCGCCCTTCCCGAGTTTCTGGGATGGATGGTTCGTCCCTGGATTAGCGCTTATTGGGCATGGTCGGGGTATCTGCAAACCCTCCGGGACACCCGCTTTTACGACCTGGTGCGGGCGGTCACGGAAACGCCGCTGGCCGGAAGCGAGATCTCCGCCTGGATGCTCACGCTTCATCTTTTCCTTGGCCTGATTTGCGCCTTTTTTGGAATCCGGCGAAGCGACTGGCGATAATTTGCCCCGTGGGGGGCTTTTCCCGTAGAATAACGGCTGATGAGCCGTCGAGCCCACCGCAAGCCTTCGCCCGTGCTTTGGCTGGCGTTCTTTGCCGCCTTCTCCCTTTTAGGTGGTTTAGGCGCCTTCTTTTTTCAGAAGGATGGCGACCCATACCGCACCGTGGAGCGCCTAAAGCCGGAGGATTATTATGAAAATGCCAACAGCCTGAAGGGCAATACCTACCAAGTGGAAGGCACCATCGCAAACTCCCTCGGCTGGAGCCAGGAAAAAGGCCGGTTGTTCAGTTTCCGGGTGCATCATGGCGGCGGGGACCGCCCTCTGCCGTTGCTTGTCCCTCCACGTTTCCGCGAGATTAACCTGCAAAAAGGACAGAAGTACCGGCTGAAGGTGCGCGTGAACGATGCAGCTTTGTTGGAAGTCGAGGAGATGAGCAAGGCGTGAAAAGACGGATTGTAGCTGCGGTTGTTTTTGCCTGCCTGTGCGGCAAAACCGCTTTTACCCAAAACCCGCAGAGCATACCGGAATCATCTCCCACGGCTCCGACCCAGGGTGGATCACCCAAGGCGACCCAACCCAAGGACGGAGGCAGTTTCTTGGGTAAGGACATTCCCTCCTTCGATCCCGGCAGCGAAGTGATGGTTTGGGACGGCAAAATCTGGAATGTGCAGGATCAGCGGGTTTTCCGAGCCCGCTTTGAAAAATACCTGAACTCCGAGGAGGAGACCGGGGAGGATGCGAAAAAATATCGGGATCGCATGAAAACAATGCTGGATCTCCTCTCTCCCGCCAAGGCCTCCAAGGAAAACTTCCGAAAGGCCTGGGCCATGCTCCCCCAGGCCTCGGAATACGAGCCCGATGCCGGACTGTGCAACTCGCTCGACGATGCCATCTACGGGGTTTTGATGGCCCAACGCGAGGTAACAAAGATCGACGACCAAAACCGCACCCTGGCGCAGCGGAAGGATACGCTGGAGTGGAATTCCCGCTTCGCCGCGGACAGCGGCCTGCTGGGGCCTGCGCCGAAAAACCCGGCGGCGGCCGAGCAGTGGAACAAAGAACAAACCCTGAAGCGTGACATGAAAATGCAGCCCCTGCTTACCGAGCTCGGCGAGGTCAACGCGTCCATCGCTGGAAATCGCGTCAAAAAGGAAGCCCTACGCCTTCAGGCGAAAATCGAGCTGCAGGTCCTCATTGCCCAGCTCTTCCTCCAACGAAGATTTGAACATGTCCTGTTGGCAAACCGTTTTTACCGGACCCTTTTCGGGGACGGAGACAGCCAGTTGAGGGTCGCCGATGAATACGCCGCCAATCAGTCGGACAAAAACAAGGAATCGTTTGGGGACATTTCCAAGCTCCCGAAAACCATCGGCCAACTGGATGCCTTGGCTAACGAAGCCATCCGGGATGTTCGCGAGGGCGTGGAGGCTTTTTCCTTTTTGCTGGAAAAAAACGAGATGAAAAGCGCCTCGGAGAGGCTCAGCGAGGCCTTTGTGGTGGGCGAATATCTTCCCGAGATCAGGCTACTTCCCCGGGCCAAAAAGCGCCAGGTCATCGAGTTCACCCAGAAATCAAACCAGCTGCTTTCCTCTCTCGAGGTCAAAGACTACGAGCGCGCCGCGGCTCTGGTGCGGGAGCTGGAATCCATCAGCAGGGATTTTGACAGCGCCAAACCCATGGCGGCCATTGAGACCGCCCGCACCGTCAGCGCCCTCCATCTCGCAAAAGCCCGGGCTGCAGCGTCCTCGGGCGACCGCACCACCCTCGAAAACGAATTAAGGTCCGCCACGGAGATTTGGCCGCGCAACCCAGCCTTGGCGGAGGTGTCCGGGGCGATCTTTTCCCAGACCGATGTGCAGCAGCAGGCGCTCAATGATTTCGACCGCCTATACGCCCAGAAGAATTACCGCCAAATCTACGAGGACAAGGTTCGTTTTATCGCCGCGACCGCCCTTCATCCGGCGAAGCAGGAGAAGCTCAAACAGGTGCTGGAGCAGGTTCAGCTCGCTGAGGCAGCCCTGTTGCGTGCCGCGGAACTTGCAAAACGAGGGGACTCCGCGGGGGCCTGGGAAAGCGTGGAACGGGGCTTTTCCGATTATCCCGATGATCCCAAGTTGAATCAGGCCAGGGCTGAATTCACGACTAAGGCCGCGGAATTCGTCCGCAGCATCCGCACGGCCCAGGAAATGGAGCGGAAACAGCAGTGGGGCTCGAGCCTGGCCTGGTACCTTCAGGCGCAGGAAGACTATGCCAGCAGTGAAATTGCCCAGGAAGGCATCCTGCGTCTTTCCTCAAAAATCATGGAGCCGTAAAAAATACCGGGCCCCTCTCTGGTTTCCCAAATTAGGAAAATTCAGCTTTTTTTGGGTCCCCTTCCTCCCGGTTGCTTCCCCCTCCCCCGCCAGATCCAACGCAAGGGGGATCCCTTCAACCGGAAAACCTCCCTCACCCGTGCACCAAGATACCTCTCGTAGTCCTGGTTCATCAGTGCCGGTTGGTTCACGAAACCAAGGATCGTGGGAATCGGTCCATCCACCTGCGTGGCATAATAAATCCGCAGCCGCTTGCCGGCTTTGGCAGGAGGCGCTTTTCGCTCCATGGCTTGGGCCAGGACGCGGTTCAACTCTCCCGTGCCAAGTTTGAGCGAACGGTTGCGGATTCCATCCGCCACTGCCTCACCCAAACGGTCCAACCCCGTGCGTTGCAAGGAACTGAGAAAAACCACCGGTACCTCAGGCAGGAAGAAGAGCTTTTGCCGCAAGGCCTCCTCATAGTCCGTAAGAAACTTTCTGGCGCGGGTTTCCGCCCCGCCTTGCCGCGCCAGATCCCATTTGGTCACGGCCACCACGCAGGGTCTCCGGGCCTTCTGGATCAACCCCGCCACCTTCTTTTCCACCAGCCCCACCCCTTCCACCGCATCAACCGCGAGAATGGCCAAATGACAGCGGTCGATCGCGTGGGCGGTGCGCCCGCCCATGATCTGCTCCAGCGGGTCATGCACCCGGCGTCTTTGACGGAGCCCGGCAGTGTCAATGAAGGTGACGGGCAGGCCGCAAATCTCCGAGTCCACGTCGACCGCATCCCGGGTGGTTCCAGCCAGCGGGTTCACCATGGTCCGGGCCTCGCCGATCCAGGCGTTTACCAGGGATGATTTCCCGGCGTTGGGACGACCCACTACCGCGATCCGGGTCCTCTCTGCCCGCATCATCTCTTCCTGCGGCCACCCTGCCCCGATTTCCTCCAGAAGGGATTCGATACCCAGCCCGTGCTCCGCGGAAACGGAATGCCCCGCCCCGAAACCGAGTTTGGCGAACTCTCCCGCCCTGCTCCCAGAAGAGCCTGGGTCCATTTTGTTGACAACCAGCGTGACGGCGGCTCCTGCACGGCGCAGGCGCTTGGCAACTTCGGCGTCCAACACCTGGAGTCCTTCCCTTGCGTCCACCACGAGAAGGACCCTGGTGGCTGCCGCAATCGCTAAATCCGCCTCTCTTTCCACCGCCTCCTCAAGACCGGAACCGTCCTCCAATCCCAGTCCACCGGTGTCCATCAGGGTGAAGGGCCGGCCCCGCCAATTGGCGTCCGCGACGAGACGGTCCCGCGTCACACCAGGGCGATCGAAAACCAAGGCGATCTTTTTGCCGCAAATGCGGTTGAAGAGGGCGCTTTTGCCAACGTTGGGACGGCCAACAATGGCCACCACCGGGCGGCGGGATTCAACCCCGTCCGGGTTCACCATAACTGCTCGCGTGCAGAAGTTTCCATCCTCTCGTGAGATAAACACCCAGGGAAACCACCGTCATGAATCCCGCCAGGACAAGAAACACCCTTGCCAGAGGATGGGTCGGAAAAAGGAGACCGAACGCCACCACAAGGATCTGCAGAAAGGTGCAGACCTTTCCGGTCCAGTGCGGCCGGACGAAGTGGTAGTTGTGAAGCAAGGTTCCCACCAGGATCGTTCCCGCAACCAGGATCAAATCCCGGCTAACCGCAAGGATGGGAAACCACGTGGGCAACTTGCCCAGGCCGGATACCCCAACGGTGCCAAGTAACACGATGGAGGTAACCAACAGCAACTTGTCGGCAATCGGATCAAGAATTCTGCCTAGCTGGCTTTTTTGCCCCCAGTGGCGGGCCACCCATCCGTCCACGCCGTCCGAAAGGGCCGCCACCGCAAAGATCGTCACCGCAGCCCAATACCATGCGGGACCGGTGTAGCCTTCTGCATGGCTTTCATTGTGATACAGCAAAGCCCAGGCAAAGAGCGGTACCAACAGAATCCGCAAAAGCGTAATGCTGTTGGCCAAGGTCATGCCGCCACCAGCTTCCCTTCTGCCAATTGCCTGCGGGTCCGTTCCAGCCGGGCCAGAACCCGCTCTTTCCCCAGCGCGGTCAGTAGACCAAACAGGGATGGTCCCACGGTTCGGCCGGAAACCGCGGCCCGCGCCAAATGAATGACCTTGGCCGGCTTGGCTCCCGCCTCATCCGCAACTTTTTTACAGGCCCCCTCAACCGCCGCATCGTCCCAGGCCCCGGTAATGGCACCGAAGGCGGCAACAAGGGCAGAGAGCCAGTTGCCCACCTCCGGTGCGGCCAACTGCTTCTTTTTGGCTTCTTCGGTGTAGTCATAATCCTCGACCAGGTAAGGATCAAGCCACTCCGCCAACTCCCGGCCCGTCCTTACCTTTTCGCGGATCAGCGGCAGGAGTCGCTCCAGCAAGGCAGGATCCATCTGGGCCACCTTGGGGCGGGTTCGCCGCAGATATTCGCCCGCGAACTTCTGGAAGTCCGTGTCCCGGAGCGAACGCCAGTACTCCCCGTTCATCCAGAACAACTTGTCCCCGTCGAAACGGGCGTTGCTGCGGTTAATGTTGGGCAGATCAAACCGCTGGACGAGCTCGTCGATGGGCAAAATCTCCTGGTTTTCCCCGGGGGACCACCCCAGCAGACACAGATAATTCCTGACGGCTGCGGGAAGATAACCGGCATCCTCGTAAAAGCCGAGAGCGGCTCCTTCGTCCCGCTTGCTCATTTTTGATCCGCCCCGGTTCAGGATCAGTGGAATATGGGCAAATTGCGGCGGGGTGCCACCCAGGGCCTCATACAGGGCGATGTGTTTGTGCGTGTTGGTTAGGTGGTCTTCTCCGCGGATCACATGGGTGATGCCCATTTCCAGGTCGTCGACCACATTGACAAAATGGAAAACGGGGCTGCCGTCCTTGCGCTGAACCACCAGGTCCGGCTCCATCGTGCGGTCAAAAGTAACCTCACCGCAGACCAGGTCTTTCACCACTCCCGGGGTCTTGGGCATCTTGAACTTCAGCGCCCCGCCATCCTCATAGGTCTTGTCGGTCGCTTTCAGCTTTTCCAGGTATTTTCGGTAAATCTCGGCCCGCTGACTCTGGAAATACGGGCCGCGGTCACCGCTTGTGCCTCCCTTGCCGTCAGGACCCTCATCCCAATCCAGACCGAGCCAGCGCATTCCCCGGAAAATGACATCCACAGCTTCCTGAGTGTTCCGCGCCTGGTCGGTGTCCTCGATCCGCAGGATGAACTTTCCGCCCGTGTGGCGGGCATATAGCCAGTTAAACAGGGCTGTCCGGGCCCCACCGATGTGCAGCATTCCGGTGGGTGATGGGGCAAAGCGGACGCGGACGGGACTACTCATGTCTCCTTAATGCCAGCAAGCCCTGACAACTTCAATGACTGTAGTTGGAACAAGGTAGCGCCACGTACCCTTGGCTCCTTCACGGGGGCAGGGATCTCAGGATTCGAGGAGGCGGCCCGGGAACAACCCGGCCCGCCGATACTGGTCACACAAATTCCAGAGGCAGACGACCGTTGCTGGCCACAAGATGGATTTTCCCAGGCGGCTCACCCGGGCTGATCCGGACATGGCCCCCGGCCTCCTCCACCAGCAACGCTCCCGCAGCCACGTCCCAAATACTGACCCCCTGCTCAATGTAGGCGTCGAGCCGCCCGGAAGCCACGTAAGCCAAGTCCAGGGCCGCGGATCCCATGGCCCTAAGTTTCCGAACCCGGTCTCCGTAATGATGGTAGAGTTCGAGGCATTTCCGAATGGTTGCTTTTCCCTTGGAAAAGCCCAAGGCAAGGATCGCCTCCTTTAGATCCACCCGTTTGGCAACGTGGATGGGAACACCGTTGCACGTGCTGCCCCCTCCTGCATGAGTGGAAAACATCTCGTCACGGTTGGAATCATAAATGGCACCAGCCAAGGTACGCCCATCCAGACGGCAGGCCACAGACACGGCGTAATGGGGGATCCCGTAAAACAGGTTTACCGTTCCATCGATCGGGTCCACCACCCACTCATACTGGCCGGGCTTGGCCATCTCTCCGCCCTCCTCACCAAGAAACCCGTGTCCGGGGTAGGCCTTGAGGATCGCCTTGCGGATCTGTTCCTGAATCCGCCGGTCCAACTCCAGTTTAACGTCATGCTGCTCCACGGCATCCACCTGGAGCGCTGTGTTCTTGGCAGCTCGCAAAGTCTCCCCGGCGTTACGGGCGACCCTTTCCGCTGTCTGGCGGAGGGACTGCGGGGCTTCCGACACGGGAATTACGTCCCGGCCTGGGCGAACAGCGGGGTCTCCTCGTCGCGGGTCAGCTTCACCGACATCATCCGCGAACAACCGGGCTCGGGAGCCGTTACCCCGTAAAGGAGGTCCGCGGCCGACATCGTCCGCTTGTTGTGGGTGATCACCAGAAACTGGGACTTCTCCACAAAGCGCTCGATGATCTGCACAAAACGCACCGTGTTGGACTCGTCCAGGGGGGCATCCATCTCGTCCAGCACGCAGAACGGGCTGGGCTTCACCGCGTAAATGGCGAGGAGCAACGCCAGCGCGGTCATCGCCTTTTCCCCGCCGGAAAGGAGTGAGATCACTTTCGGTTGCTTGCCAGGGGGTTGGGCCTCGATTTCGATCCCGCCCTCCAGCGCATCCTCGCCCTCTGTCATCTTGATGGTGGCCCGGCCGCCACCAAACAGCTCGGCAAACAGGTTGCCAAAGTTGGCCTTCACCTTGTCGAAAGTCTCCTCGAACAGCAGCCGGGTGGTCTGGTTGATCTTCTTGATCGCCTCTTCCAGCTGGGCCTTGGCCGTGACCAAATCCTTCTCCTCCGCCTCCAGGAACTTGAGCCGGTTCTCCAGCTCCTCGT
>Ga0214917_10001419_pt1 | contig 30681 bp, 31 predicted proteins | sample LL_1208_BB_MetaG_FD_177983 | JGI IMG/M metagenome (GOLD analysis project Ga0214917, IMG submission 177983) | Freshwater microbial communities from Lake Lanier, Atlanta, Georgia, United States - LL_1208_BB | ecosystem: Environmental > Aquatic > Freshwater > Lake | place: USA: Georgia | collected... | reverse complement strand
GTTGGAGCGATTACCGAAAGCGATGTGAACCTGGCAACGGTTGATAACGCAATCATTATCGGATTCAACGTGCGTCCAGACAACAAGGCTAAAGAAAGAGCGGACCGTGAAGGTGTTGACATTCGCTTCTATTCGGTAATTTATGCCGCTTTGGAAGACATCGAGAAGTCACTCAAGGGAATGCTCAAGCCAGAGTTCGAGGAAGCACAACTCGGCACAGCAGAAGTTCGTGAAATATTTAAGTCTTCAAAGGTTGGCACCATTGCTGGTTCGATTGTTCGATCTGGTTCTATTAAGCGAAACTCGCTTGCTCGAATTAGTCGCGATGGAACCGTGCTAGCTGACAACCTGCGAATTGAATCGCTTAAGCGCTTCAAGGATGATGCAAATGAAGTCAAGACTGACTTTGAGTGTGGTATCGGGTTGTCTGACTTCAACGAGATTCAGGTAGGCGACATCATCGAGACATTCGAAATGCGAGAAAAGCCGAGAGTCTAATGGTTGACGTAGCAAGAGCAAGGCGCTTAGCTGAACGGATTAAGGTTTTAGCTGCGGGTGCTTTGGAAAAAGTGGTGAAGGACCCCGACTTGGGTTTCGTTACCATTACTGACGTTCGGGTTAGCCCGGATTTAGCCAGCGCAAAAATCTTCTATACCGTTTTAGGAGATAAGAAGCAGGCTGAAACTACTGCTGAAATCATTGAGCGCTATCGAGGCAAGATTCGCGGAGAAATAGGGCATCAGCTTGGAATAAGGCTTACTCCGACGGTTGAGTTTCTAACCGACGAGGTTCCAGAATCCGCCGCTCACATGAACCAACTTCTCGCTGAAGCTAGAGCAAGAGACGAACAAACCGCCAAAGAAGCTAAGCAAGCCAAGTTTGCGGCGGGGGAAAACCCCTATAAAGAGCCAAAAATCATCGATGAGGACGAGTAGTTTCGGTGTCCAATTCCGGCTTTTTACTTGTCGATAAGCCTGCGGGCTTTACCAGCCACGATGTCGTTGCAAAAGTTCGTAAGGCTCTGGGAACAAAAAAAGTTGGTCATGCCGGAACTCTCGATCCAATGGCGACCGGACTGCTTGTCGTCGGGGTAAACAGCGGAACTAAACTTCTAACATTCGCAGTTGGTTTAGATAAAACCTATCTCGCCACTATTCGCCTAGGAGCAGCGACCGTAACTGACGATGCCGAGGGGGAATACACTTTTCGTGGAGAACGCCAGGCGGTTCTAAATCTTACCGATCAGCGAATTCGTGAAGAGATTGCGGTGCTTACCGGGACAATTAGTCAAGTTCCCTCCAGCGTTTCAGCAATAAAAGTGGCTGGAGTTAGATCTTATGATCGGGTTCGCTCTGGCGAGGAGGTAAAACTTGCGTCCCGCGAGGTAACTGTGTCTCGATTTGAGATTCTGGAAATAAGACGGATAGAAAATTTTATCGACGTAGATGTCTTGGTGGATTGTTCCTCAGGAACATACATCAGGGCCTTGGCTAGGGATTTGGGTTCTGCGCTTCAGGTAGGCGGGCACCTGACTAGTTTGAGAAGAACTCAGGTGGGTAAATTCTCAGTTGAAAATGCAACAGCAATCGACCAACTTGCAGATTCAGAGTTGATTGAGCTAACTCATGCGTGTGAAATGTTGATGCCCACCATAGAAATATCTGATTCAGACGCGCTCGCTCTGCGGCAAGGTAAGCAGATTGATGGCGAGGCAACCCAGGTTCTAGGTGCGGTTTGTGCTGGATCACTTATTGCAGTCCTCGAGAAAGCGAAGTTTTCAAAGTTAAAGTCGGTTGTTGTCTTTGCAGGAGGATCCGATGACTGAGTTCGGTTATCAACTAATGCTGGTTGCTGCCATCGTTCCAGGTTTATTTGCAATTGTTCTCGCCCTGCTTCAACGCGCTCCATCATGGTGGTCCGTTGGAGCTGCGGTAATCGTGGAAGCTTCGCTTCTAGCCCAATTGGTCTGGAGCATCATCCTTGTTAGTGCCGGTCAAATAGCGGTGGGGGATACCATCGAATTCTTTGGTTATCTGCTAACGGCTCTGATTGTTCCTCCGGCCAGCGTGTTATGGGCGGTTTTTGAGAGAACCAAATGGTCGACGCTCGTTATTGGGATAGCCTGCCTAACAGTTGCCGTCATGGCAGTTCGAATGTGGCAAATATGGTCAGGTAATGCCTACGATTTGAACCCTTTATTCACCCTCAGTTAATCTAAATATACCGAAAATTTTACACGCTAGCGAAACCATAACCTCATGGGATCGAAAACACCTGTACCTGACACTGCTCAGCGTCGAAAACTAGCTGCGGGGCCGCTTTCTTCTGGTGACAAATGGTTTTTCAGATCTACCTCAATTGCTGCATACTTTAGTTTTCTTCTAGTCGCTTTGATCTTAATCTTCCTCTTTTCGCAGGCGTTCCCAATTTTGCAAAGCCAAGGCATCGACTTTGTTTTGGGCCAGGAGTGGTTGCCCGAAAAAGACCCCATGGTTTTGCAGCTTGCACCAATGCTGTGGGGGTCTTTGGTTATCGCCTTCATCGGAGTGCTCATAGCCACGCCCATGTCGATATCTTTGGCCTACCTAATTCAGTTCATGTTGCCGACCAAACTAGCTAAAGTTGCCACCACTTTAGTTGATCTATTGGCGGCGCTCCCTTCGGTAATACTTGGTCTTTGGGGCTTGATTGTTTTCACTCCAGTTGCGGCAGGTTGGGGTGAAATTCTAAATCGATTTCTCGGATTCATTCCAATATTTGCTGTTGAAGACACTGAAAATGCCTTTAGAAGTTCACCTTGGATTGCTGGTTGGATTGTCGCGGTTATGATTGTTCCAATTATCACTTCGGTAACCAGAGAAATCTTTAGTCAAATTGATAAGGACCTAATCAATGGAGCACTTGCTCTTGGCGGTTCAAAGTTATCTACATTCAGGCGCGTCATTTTTCCAACTTCGTCCTCTGGAGTTATCGGTGGTGTCCTGCTCGGTCTGGGGCGTGCCTTGGGTGAGACGGTCGCAATTTTTTATGTTTTGAATCTAGTGATGAAAATAAATTGGTACAGTTTGCTAGAGTCCAAAGGAGGAGCCGTTGCATCTTGGATTTTGGCTCGATTCGGCGAGGCTTCTCCGGCCGAAAAGCAAGGACTCATGGCTGCAGGTCTAGTTCTGTTCGTTATTACACTCGTAGTTAATTTCTTGGCAAACGTCATTGTGAAGCGAGCCCAGCCTTGGGGAAAGAACTCATAATGGCCAACTTCATTCAGAATCAACCCTGGAAAAGAAATTCCGTTTCGAGACGGGTTCAGATTTTGCTGGCAATCGTTGTGCCATTACCGTTGGTGAGTTTGGTCGCCCTCCTTAGCGGCTTAGACCCTACCATGACCTTCATTACCTTATTTCTTCCGTTGCAACTCTTCGCTGCTGGACTAGTTGGTTATCTTTCATACGGAAAGCGAGGGTTTGGCGACGCTGCTCTTTTGTTTATCACAACTTTCCTGTCGTTATTTGTTTTGATCCTGCTTATGAGTGTTCTTTGGTCAGTGGTTACAGAAGGCTTTAAGGCTCTTTCGCCGCAATTTATCTATCAGAACAACAAGTATGTAGATCAAACAACCTCATTGGAATTCGGTGGTGTCGGTCACGCAATTCTTGGAACACTTCTTCTAATTCTGATGACCACTCTGGCTGCAGTGCCACTGGGTTTCGCCATGGCGATTTATCTGACGCAAAGCCAATCTAAGGCCAGGAACCTGGTGAGAACTTTCACTCAAGCAATTTCTGGTTTGCCATCGGTTGTATCCGGTTTGTTCATCTTGGCAATCATCGAAGCTACCGGCATTGGAAGATCCGGACTTACTGGTGCATTGGCTCTGTTCCCGCTGATGCTTCCAACAGTAGCTCGCGTGGCGGAAGAGTCGCTCAAGCTTGTTCCTGTTGATTTGAGATATGCAGCTCTCGCCCTTGGTTCACCAAATTATCGCGCTTTTTTTAGGGTCATTCTTCCGGCAGCAAAAACTGGTTTGCTTACCGCTGTGCTATTGGGACTTGCCCGCATCGTAGGGGAAACAGCCCCACTTCTATTGACCCTAAATCCGAGTTCGGCGACGAATTTGAATCCGTTTGACGGTGGAATGATGGCTCTACCAACTTATGTTTACAACTACCTCGCATCGTACTACGACACCTCACAGGCGCGAGCTTGGGGAGCTTCACTAGTGCTTCTAATTTTGGTGGCGATTCTTTTTGGTACTGCCAGAATTATTGGTCGCCAGAAGTCGCTGAAGAGCAAAGGAAAGAAATAATGTCAACTGATTCATTTGCAATGACCGCTGAAAACGTCAGCGTCTGGTTTGGTGAACGTAAAGTTCTCGAAGACGTAAATTTGTCTTTCCCAGCAAGGCAGGTCACTGCGTTGATTGGTCCCAGTGGTTGCGGAAAGTCAACTTTTCTGCGAACTCTGAATAGGATGCATGAACTTATCCCAGGTGCTGGCTTGGCAGGGTCGATTTATCTTGATGGGCAAGACATTTATGGCGAAGATGTTGACGCGGTATCAGTTCGAATTAAAGTCGGGATGGTTTTTCAGAAACCGAATCCTTTCCCAACTATGTCAATCCAAGACAATGTCTTGAGTGGACTAAAACTAAGCGGGCGTAAAATTGACAACGCGGCTGAGGTTGTTGAAACTTCACTCCGACGTGCCAGCATGTGGAACGAGGTAAAAGACAGGCTCGGCGACCAAGCGACATCCCTATCCGGTGGCCAGCAGCAGAGACTATGTATTGCTCGATCGCTGGCTATGAACCCTGAGATTTTGCTAATGGATGAGCCGTGCTCAGCTCTAGATCCTGGTTCAACAAGACGCATTGAGGAAACAATTAATGAGCTAAAGGACAGCATGTCAATTGTGATTGTGACACATAACATGCAGCAGGCTCAGAGAGTGTCTGATTTGACGGCATTTTTCCTAGCTGATGACAACGTGCCAGGCGGTGTTGTCGAGTTCGGCTCCACCCAGCAGGTATTCCACGGCCCCATAGATTCAAGGACCAATGACTATGTAAATGGTCACTTTGGTTGACACCAAAAATTAACCTTTATTTTGCCAAACTTCAAACTTAATACTCCCAGATGTTTCAACAAAAAATCAATAATCCAACTGTCCCCAAAGACAATCCCACAATAAGGAGAAAAAATGCGCAATAAGTTAGCCACCGTAGCTGCAGCAGCCGCTGTTGTAGCAGGGCTATTAGTATCAACACCTGCCTATGCAGCGTCGATTTCAGCAAAAGGTTCATCTTTTGCCAACGGCATGCTCCAGGCATGTACCGCCGCTTACACCACACACAGCGTGAGCTACACCTCAACCGGATCAGGAACTGGTAGGTCAGAATTCGCTGCTGGAAACGTCAATTTTGCCGCATCTGACGTTCCATACACCTCTGGATTCCCTACTTTCCGTTACCAGACCATTCCTATGTTTGGTGGCCCAGTAGCATTTGCTTACTCGGCAGTAGGTGTCGGTGATGGACTAAACCTTACTCCAGAAGTTATCTCTGGAATTCTAAAAGGTACGATCACCCGTTGGGATGACGCAGCACTCAAGGCGTTGAACCCTAAGACCAAACTTCCAAAGAAGGCAATCAAGGTGGCTTACCGCGCCTCTGGTTCCGGAACCAACTCAAACTTGACCGAGTACCTCCGTCAAACTGTGGGTGGTTGGACCGCTTCTAACAACTTGGCTACCGGTGCAGGTGGTTCCGGTGTAGTTGGAACTTCATACCCTAATTCGCAGGACCTTGCAAAGTACATTGAAGAGAACTCAAACGCCTTCGGTTATTTTGACCTGTCGGATGCTATCTCCGCTGATGTGGCAATTGCCAAGTTGAGAAACGCTGCTGGCGCATTCGTGTTGCCAACCGCGTCTGCAGCTGGTAAGTTCCTAAACGCTCAGTCGCTGAACACCTCAACCTCAGACGCGTTGGCTGGAACCCTAGTAATGGACTTCACCAAAAATGTCTCAGGTGCCTACCAATTGTCCATTCCTGTTTACGCGCTAGCTCCAAGATTTGATGGAGTTGGAAAGAGTACAGATGTGAACAAACTAGCAGTTCAAGACTTCCTAAACTACGTAGTGAAGACTTGCGTGCCAGCCAGAGCTGCCTCCCTAGGTTATGTACCACTAGGTGGCGCAGTCAAGACCTCTGTTCTGAACCAGATCAAGTTGGTTGGATAAGTTACCAAAGACTGTGGGTGGCGCTAACAAGCGCCACCCACTAGTTTCTTAATCATCTTCTGTTTTGAAAGGTAGTATCAAGTCATGCGACTAGTAAAAAAGGTTCTTATTTCTGGAATACTAATCACTGGCTCGGTCACCCTTACATCTTGCGACCCCCCGATTCCACCAAAAGTTTTGGCTTCTTTAGCAGAGCAAACCTACACCTGTATCGAAGGACAATCGAGCATTTCCGGTGCACCTGCAATGCAAGATACGTTGGCTGGCTGGGCTGACTATCTGGCATATTCTTGTATAGATCCCGAACCTGCCATGACTTTTATTCCTCTGGCCAAGGCGGATGCCGAGGCCAAACTGGAAGCTACCGAGTATTCTCCCGTTTGTAAGCCAGCCCTGTCAGTTCCATTGGCTATCGAGGCTTCTGTGCTGGTTTACCAGGAGAGCGATGTTAGCACTCTGAACGTGTCACCAGAGTCATTAGCAGGAATTCTCTCTGGCGAAATTACCAACTGGAAACAACTCGCCAAAGAAAACTCTGGTACCACTATGCCGAACAGAAAGATTTTGATTCGGGAAAAGACGGACCAGGTCGCTCTTGAGCACATGATTGAGTTTCTTCAATTTAACAATTTGAAGCCAATCAACAATAAATTTAAGCCCAGTGTTAGTGCTTCTCTTTCCGACTATGCGGACTTAACCGATGGTAGTTGGCTTCCAAATCTAGCTGAAGGTGAAATGGCGATTTTGCCGAACAGCTTGGCACTTCAGCTTAATTTATATCCTGCGAATATCTATGTTGGACAGGACGCTGATGGTTTTCCTGTTTTAGCTTCGCCCGATGTGACTGGCATCAGCACAGGTGCAACTCAATGGGAAATCACAGAAGATGCCAAAGGCCTAACTGTTAGTTTAAATCCAAAGAAAGAGCCAACTCCACCGGACGGTTCGGAAGAAGCGCCGCCAGCCTACCAAGCAATCTACCCAGTTAACCTATATCTTTGTGAGGCCGATTCACTCTCCAGAGCGATCGCTAGGTTTGTACTCCGACTTGATAACCAAGGTACGCTTGCGGTGTCAACCTTCGCTCCACTGCCCGAATTCGTTCGAATTCCTTCACTCATCAAAGTAAGTGAAAATCTACCTACACCAGCTGTGGAGACACCCTCACAATAGCCAAGTATGCTGGACGCTATGACTAACAAGCGTTCTAGGTTTGGTTTTGGAAATGTGCTAATTGCAGTTTATGCGGTCTTTTCTCTTTCGGCGACAGCTCGAGCCACATTTCAGATTGCCACTAAGTTTTCTGAAGCCGAGCTTCCATACTTGTTGAGTTTATTAGCCGCGTTGATTTACATAGTTGCAACTGTTGCGCTGGTAAGAAGACAGATGGTGCTAGCTAGAGCAGCCATATTTTTTGAGCTTATTGGCGTGTTACTGGTCGGAGCCTTGAGTGTTGCGTTTCCTGAACTTTTCAATCATCCTTCGGTTTGGTCTAAATTTGGGGCTGGTTATGGATATGTTCCCCTGGTTCTACCGATAGCAGGAATTTTTTGGGTAAGGAAAGTGCGGCATGATTAAGATCTCCGCCGCAAAAGAACTGGCATCCAGCTTTCCACCAACTGCGGTAACAATTGGAAAATTTGATGGAATTCACCTAGGACATCAGCGATTACTCGAAGAGACTATTCTGCAGTCTGAGGAGCATCTGCTGGTTCCTACAGTATTAACTTTTGATCGCCATCCTTTTGAGCTGCTTCAAACATCAAATACTCCACCAGGCCTTATTGGTCCGAATCAAAAATCACAGTACTTAGCAGAAATTGGAATAGAACTATTATTCACGCATCCTTTCGACGGCGCTTTTGCGAAACTAACTGCTGAGGAGTTTGTCACACATTTATTAGTAGCCGGTCTGTCTGCCAAAGTAGTCGTGGTAGGAGAGGGATTTCGATTTGGTTCCGGTGCTCGCGGGGATGTCGAGTTGTTGAAAAATCTTGGTTTAGAGCATGGATTCATAGTAAAGGTGATGCCAGACGTAGAAATCGAGGGTCGAAAAGTCTCGACCACCTGGGTTAGAGAATTACTCCTTGATGGAGATGTTGCCAAGGCAGCGAAACTTCTGGGCAGGTATCACAGCACGGTTGGGATAGTCGAACATGGTCTCAAAATTGGTCGTGAGATCGGTTTCCCAACGGCAAACATGTCTCGAAGCGCAGAGGGACTTCTCCCGCGGGATGCTGTCTACGCTGGCTGGCTCTACGCCGATGGGGAGCGCTACATGTCGGCACTTTCCGTGGGTATCAATGAAACTTTTGAAGCCGTGCCGAGGCTTCTCGAAGCCCATATTCTTGATGTTCGCGGCTTAGACCTGTATGGCAAAGTGATTACCTGTGAGTATGTTGAATTCATTAGACCCGCGGCAAAGTTCAACGGGGTTGAAGACCTAGTAGCTGAAATCAACCGTGATCTGGACAAGATTAGGCAAATTCTGGGCTAGCGCCAAGGGTAAATTCTGGGCTAGTATTACAAGGTTGCCGTGTATCGGCCGCGGATCTAAGAGCTGTAAACATAAGGTTTATTGCGCCGCGCAGCGAGCCTCGAAAGGAACAAAATGGCACTGGACGCTAAAAAGAAAACTGAAATTATCAACACTTACGCAACGCACCCAGGCGACACCGGTTCTCCAGAGGTTCAGATTGCCGTTCTCACCGAGCGCATCAAGGATCTAACTGAGCACCTAAAAGACCACAAGCACGACCACCACTCACGTCGTGGCCTACTGCTTCTGGTTGGTCAGCGTCGCCGACTACTCGGTTACCTGCAGAACGTCGACATTGATCGATACCGTAACCTGATTGAACGTCTAGGTTTGCGTCGATAATTTTCCTTGTAAAGGTAAGAAAGCTGTCTTCTTTGGAGGCGGCTTTTTGCTTTTGATTTAGGCTTGTCTAGACAAACAAATTAAGGGAGCTCTAATGGATTTTGTTGGCGCGATTCAAGCGGGATTCAAAAACTATGCAAACTTTAGGGGAGTAGCAACTCGACCTGAGTTTTGGTACTTCTTCCTCTTCACTTTTCTGGCTTCACTAGTGTTGGCAGTTGTTGATGGGTTTTTGGATACAACCATAGGGGTTGGGTTTGTATTCAACGTAATGACACTCATTCCAAGTCTTAGCGTCTTAGTTCGCCGGCTAAGAGATGCAAGTTTTAGTTGGTTCTGGATTCTCGCTCCAATCACTTCAGTTGTTTTGATGACCATTGGTGTAATTGGAATTTCCTATATCATCATGCAATCCGGGGTGTATACCCTTGACTCATTTCTGAACGCGGATAACATCAGTGACGCCGAGATCACTGCTTTTATCAATGCCAATGAGGGATTGATTGGTTTCGGATTACTTACTCTGGCTGGAGCGCTACTAACTGTGGTCACTGGCCTAGTGGTAAACATAATCTTCCCAATCCTGCCTAGTAAGAGTTTTGAACAGGGAAATAAGCTGGTAAAGCCAGAAAACCCTAATTTCTAGGCTGATTTCGGCTATAGGCAATCGAAGTGCCCCTCTGTTAGTCTTGTCCTAGAGCCGATCGGCAGGTTTGCTGGTCACCGGTGGTGGATCTTGGGGTGAAAATACCCAAGTTTTATTACTGTTGGCCAGGGCATCCTCAATTTTATCGGACGCTTTTTCTGCTCGCGCGCGCTCTAGCGTTTTTTAAACCAAATTAGGTTGACGCTTTCACATGAGGAAATAAAGAGGAGGGACCATGGAAGGTCCAGAAATCAAAGCAACAGAAGTAACAATTGACAACGGAAAATTCGGTAAGCGAGTAATCCGTTTTGAGACTGGGCTCCTAGCTCAGCAGGCACAAGGTGCCGCAGCTGTATACATCGACGAAGAGACGATGCTATTTTCAGCAACAACCGCAAGCAAGACCCCGAAAGACCAGTTCGACTTTTTCCCTTTGACTATCGATGTTGAAGAGAAGATGTATGCAGCTGGAAAGATTCCAGGTAGCTTCTTCAGAAGAGAAGGTCGTCCTTCGACCGATTCGATCTTGGCCTGTCGTCTAATCGACCGACCACTACGTCCATCATTCCCCGATGGGCTTCGTAACGAAATCCAGGTTGTTGTGACCGTTTTCGCTATTCACCCAGACGAGCTTTATGACGTTGTTGCAATCAACGCGGCATCGATGTCAACTCAGCTGGCAGGACTGCCATTCTCTGGTCCTATCGGTGGTGTCCGCGTGGCGTTGATTGATGGTCAGTGGGTTGCTTTCCCAAAGCACTCACAACTAGAGCGTGCGGTATTCGACATGGTTGTCGCCGGACGCATCGTTAACGAGAACGGCAAAGAAGACGTAGCAATCATGATGGTTGAGGCTGAGGCAACTGAGGTTGCTTGGAACCTTATCAAGAATGAGGGAGTAACTGCTCCTAGCGAGGAAATCGTAGCTCAGGGACTTGAAGCGGCTAAGCCATTTATCGCTCAACTAGTTAAGGCCCAGCAGCAATTAGCAGTTGAAGCTGCAAAGCCAACTGCGGAGTACCCACTATTTGCTCCATACACCGATGAGGTTTACGAAGCTGTTGCTAAGTTGGCCGAAACTGAGCTTTCTCGTATCTACCAGATTGCTGACAAGACTGAACGACAGACCGCTGACGATGAGTTGAAGGCATCTGTTAAGGAGAAGTTGGCTGAAACTCTGGATGAGGCTCAGCAGGCCCAGATCTCAGCTGCTTACAAGTCAGTCACCAAGAAGATTGTTCGCACCAGGGTCCTTAAAGAAGGTATTCGTATCGATGGCCGTGGCAAGAAGAATATTAGAAAGATTGACTGTGATGTTGCGGTAATCCCTAGAGTTCATGGTTCGGCTTTGTTCCAGAGAGGTGAGACCCAAATCTTGGGAATCACAACTTTGAACATGCTAAAGATGGAACAGCAGATTGACTCGCTGTCACCTGTGACCACCAAGCGTTACATGCACAACTACAACTTCCCACCTTATTCAACTGGTGAAGTTGGTCGTGTTGGAACTCCTAAGCGTCGTGAAATCGGTCACGGAGCTCTTGCCGAGAGAGCTTTGGTCCCAGTGCTGCCTACTCGCGAAGAATTCCCGTACGCGATTCGTCAGGTTTCCGAAGCCCTTGGTTCTAACGGATCAACCTCGATGGGTTCGGTCTGTGCCTCGACCTTGTCACTACTAAATGCTGGTGTTCCATTGCGCGCACCGGTTGCTGGTATTGCTATGGGTCTTATTTCTGACACGGTTGACGGTAAGACCGAATATGCTGCTCTGACGGACATTCTTGGTGCAGAAGATGCTTTGGGAGACATGGACTTCAAAGTTGCCGGTACTAGCGAATTCGTAACAGCAATTCAGTTGGACACCAAACTTGACGGTATTCCATCAGAGGTTCTAGCTGGTGCTCTATCTCAAGCCAAGGAAGCTCGTTTGAGCATTCTTGATTTGATGAATGATGTCATCAACGAGCCAGACGAAATGTCGCCGTACGCACCTCGCATCATCGCAGTGAAGATTCCAGTTGACAAGATCGGTGAGGTCATTGGCCCTAAGGGCAAGATGATCAACCAGATCCAAGAGGACACCGGAGCTGAAATTTCGATTGAAGATGATGGAACCGTCTACATTGGCGCTACCGATGGCCCAGCTGCGGAAACTGCCAAGGCCATGGTAAATGCAATTGCCAACCCACACATGCCAGAAATTGGCGAGCGTTTCCTCGGAACGGTTGTGAAGCTAGCGACCTTTGGAGCTTTCGTATCGCTTCTTCCTGGTAAGGATGGACTGCTTCACATTTCTGAGCTACGCAAGCTAACTGGTAAGCGTGTTGAGAATGTTGAGGATGTTCTAACTGTTGGTCAGAAGATCATGGTTGAGCTAGTGAAAATTGATGACCGCGGCAAGCTTTCACTTGCTCCAGTGGTCGAAGGTGAAAAAGCCGCAGAGTCCGAAGAGTCTGACGAAGAATAGTCGATGACCGCGGTTCAGTTTCAGCTTGAACAACCCGAATTTGAGTTCACCGCATCGGGAGGCAGTACGGTTCGCCGAACTGTTCTCCCATGCGGTGTTCGCATTTTGTCAGAGGTAATGCCAGCTGCGCAATCAGCATCGGTTTCGTTCTCTGTTGCAGTTGGTTCAAGAGATGAAACAGACGGCCATTTTGGTTCGACTCATTTTTTGGAGCACCTGCTCTTCAAGGGAACTAAATCCAGATCAGCGTTAGACATCGCCGTTGCCTTTGATTCGGTGGGGGGTGCTTCAAATGCAATGACTGGAAAAGAGCACACCAGTTATTACGCAAGGGTCCAAGACAAAGCAGTGCCGGTAGCCGTTGAGGTAATCGCCGACATGCTGACATCATCTGTGATTGATCCCATTGAATTTGAGAACGAACGAACAGTAATTCTTGAAGAGCTAGCGATGAATGACGATGATCCGCAGGATGTTGCACACGAGGAATTCTTCGCTGCTGTTTTGTCAGATCATCCGCTCGGACGCCCGATTGGCGGAACCCCAGAAACCATTAAGGCAGTGAATCGAGATGCTGTTTGGGAGCACTATCAACAAAACTATCGACCGCAGGATCTTGTAATTACCGCTGCGGGTGGCCTGGACCATGAGGAATTGATCGCTCTAGTTAGCGCTAATCTCGAGCTGGCTGGCTGGGATTTGAATAAAACCGCTAAACCGAGAAGTTGGCGAAGCCAGAACCTCAATCCAGAAAACTCAGCGGCTTCGGTTAAAGTAATCAAACGCCCTATCGCCCAGGCCAACATAGTCTTTGGTAACCCGGGTTTGGTTTCATCCGATGATCGCAGATACGCCATGGCAATCCTGAACACAGTGCTCGGTGGTGGAATGTCATCGAGATTATTCCAAGAGATTAGGGAGAAGCGAGGACTGGCATATTCGGTTTATTCCTTTAATCAGGGATACAGCGATGGTGCGGTCTTTGGACTCTACGCCGGCTGTTCACCGGCTAAGGCTAAAGAAGTCACCAGGCTGATGCTTGTTGAGTTGGAGAAGATCGCCAACGAAGGCATTACTCTCGCCGAGCTAGAACTGGCTAAAGGAAACATCTCGGGTGGTTTAGCCCTGAAGTTTGAAAGCACCCAAGCCAGAATGTCTAGGCTTAGCTCAGCAGAACTAACCGATGGTTTGTTTTTTGACCTGGATGAGTCACTGCAGAGATTTGCAGCGGTTGATCAGCAGGCGGTTCAAAACCTGGCTGCCGAGATGTTTGGTGCAAAGCGCTCATTCATAGCAGTAGGCGACATCAATGACGACCTCTTTGATGAGTTTGCGCAGGAATAGTAGGTTTTAGCCATGACAATAAAGGTTTCTGTAGTTGGTGCAACTGGCCGTATGGGTAAGTTGGCTGTTGAGCTTATTGAATCAGCCAGTGATTTAGAGCTTCACTCTAAGCTGAACTCGAAATCTTCGTTGGATGAAGCTCTCGGGGCAGATCTTATTTTTGAAGCTACTTCGTTAGAGGTAAGTCAAAAAGTTGTCGACTTCGCGGTGACTAATGGAATTCCCGTACTTGTCGCAACTAGCGGTTGGACTAAGCAGCTTCTGGCTGAATTAGAGTCTCGAATAAACCAATCCACCGTTGTGGTGATTCCTAATTTTTCTGTCGGATCGATACTTGGATCTAAGTTCGCTGCTCTTGCTGCTAAGTTTTTCGACACCATTGAAATTGTTGAAACACATCACGCGGGTAAATTAGATTCACCTTCTGGAACTGCAATTCGAACTGCAGAACTTATCGAAGCTAGAAGGGCTGAAACATCCGAACAGGGCCTAAAGATTTCAGGTCTAGGGCAACCGGCTCGAGGCCAAGTTGTTGCCGGTGTTCCAATCCATAGTCTTAGGCTTGACGGAGTATCCGCAAAGCAGGAAGTTATTCTTGGCGGAAATCAAGAAGTTCTTACCATCACCCACCAGACAAATTCAGTTCAGGCATATTCGGCTGGTATCTTGAACTCGATTCGATTCACAGTGGATGCCAAAGGCCTAGTTGTTGGTCTTGATAAAGTACTTGGAATATAAATGACTGGAGCTAAACTCGGCGCCGTAGTGATGTCGGCTCTAGTGCTACTGTATTTGCTACTCATGGGTCAGCAAGGATATTATTTCTTGATTCAGGAAGCCTGGGTGCCAAAGGCTATGGGATTTTTCATCCTAATCCTGCCGTTATTTGGACTTTGGGGAATCCTCCGTGAGCTGCGATTTGGATTAGCAATCGAGAAAATCGGCCGCCAATTGGAAGCCGAAGATGCCTGGCCCAGATTTCGGTTTGGCTTTTTGCCATCTGGACGAGCCAATAAATCCGAAGCTCTTCTTGAATTTGCCGAATACAAAGAAGCTGTTGAAATAGACCCGGAGAACTGGCGCCGCTGGTTTGCTCTGGGTTTGATCTATGATGCCTGCGGAAATCGAAAACTCGCCAGAAAAGCGATGCGCAAGGCAATAGCGCTAAACCGCGGGTAGGCTTTACAGCGTGTCAGAGATAATTTTTCGAAGTGATGTAACGGTTGAGTTGGTGCGTTCTTCTGCATCCGACAGCGATGTGCTTTTCGCAGCTCGGGTTTCAACCCAGGGAGAGCAGACTCTAGAAAGTGCTGCGGCAGCAAAAGATGCGAGCGAAGATGAGAAGCGCAGTAAAGGGCTAATAAATTACCTAATGCGCGATCGTCACGGTTCTCCATTTGAGCACAACTCCATGACTTTCTATGTTCAAGCGCCGATTTTTGTATTCCGCGAATTCATGCGCCACCGCATTGCCTCTTATAACGAGGAATCGGGTCGCTATCGTGAACTAAATCCAGTTTTCTATGTACCGGGTGCCGACAGAAACCTAATTCAGGTGGGTAAAACTGGACACTATGAGTTCCTACCAGGTACGGCTGAGCAAATTGCTCTTGTCCAGCAGGAATCTAGAACTGTTTCAACTCAGGCCTACGAGTCCTATCAACGGATGCTCGAAGCCGGCATCGCCAGGGAAGTGGCACGAATTGTCTTACCACTGAACATCTACTCTTCAATGTATGTGACTATGAATGCCCGCGCGCTAATGAACTTCTTGAGTCTAAGAACCAAGCGTGAGGGTACCCATTTCCCATCCTTCCCACAGCGCGAAATAGAGATGTGTGCTGAAAAGATGGAGGAGTTTTGGGCTCAGTTGATGCCCTACACCTATGAGGCATTCAACCAAAACGGTCGTGTCGCACCATAATTTGGTTTTTGGCAAATCTGTCTAGACCACTAATCTTTACCTATGTCGCAAAAACATAAGGATTTATTCGGTCAGGTACTAGTTGCACTAGTAACTCCAATGACACCAGACGGAGAAGTCGACTGGCCTGCTACCGAAAAGCACCTCGACTATATAATTTCCAACGGGGCTGACGGTGTTGTGGTTACCGGTACAACCGGTGAGACAAGCACCCTAACCGATGCCGAGAAGCTCCAATTGGTTAAGGTTGGAAAGTCAGTTGCTTCCGGCCGAGCCAAAATCATTACCGGTGGTGGATCCAACGAAACCGCTCACGCCATTCAGCTTTACAAGGCTTCTGAAGCAGCCGGTGCTGATGGAGTGATGATTGTCACTCCCTATTACAACAAGCCCACTCAGGCAGGTGTGCTGACTCATTTTAGGTTGATTGCCGATGCAACCGATCTGCCGGTGATTTTGTATGACATTCCTGGTAGAACAGGAATCCCAATTGCTTTTGAAACAATCCTTCGGGCAGCAAAACACCCAAACATTGTTGCTATCAAGGATGCCAAAGGCGATTTTGCGCAAGCTTCCAGAGTTCTAAATGAAACAGATTTGTTGTATTTTTCTGGTGACGACAGTAACGTTCTGCCCCATCTGTCGATCGGAGCAACAGGGCTGATTGGTGTTACCGCAAACATCGCGCCACTGGCGTATCGGGAGCTAGTAGATGCAACAAACCGGAACGATTTCGACTCGGCTTTGATCGTGCACAATCAACTAGAACCTTTAGTTAGAGCTGCAATGACGCATGTTCCAGGTACGGTTGCCGCAAAATACATCATGCACGGCCTAGGTCTCATTAGCAGCCCTAGAGTGCGACTTCCTCTAGTCGGTCCAGAAGAAGCAGAGGCCGCCAAGATTGAAGCTGACATCGACAAAGTTGGCACCGTTCCAGGTTTGAACTTTAGTAACTTCCGTCCAGATCGAAATGCAGCTGCTGGTGGAGCGTTACCTAAGGTGGCTGGCACCACCAGATAGGTGTTTTATGTTTGAAACTCTTCCGGCACCACCGAAGTTAAAGTCAGGTCATCTGCGTATCATTCCGCTTGGTGGTTTAGGGGAGATTGGTCGAAACATGACCGTCTTCGAGATTAACGGAAAAATCCTAATTGTTGACTGTGGAGTTCTATTTCCTGAAGATCACCAACCAGGAGTAGATCTGATTCTTCCGGATTTGAATTATCTGAATGATCGTTTAGAAGACATAGTTGGCCTAGTGCTTACTCACGGTCATGAGGACCACATTGGCGGAGTCCCATATCTACTGCGGATGAGGGAGGACATTCCAATTTTTGGTTCTGAACTAACCCTCGCGTTTCTCGACGCTAAGTTGAAAGAACACCGAATTTTAGGCGTTCAATATGTAGTTCGAGAAGGTGACAGCAAGGCTGTTAGTGGTTTTGAACTGGAATTCATAGCTGTAAATCATTCAATACCGGATGCACTGGCAGTGGTGATCCGAACTGAAGCTGGAACAGTTTTACATACCGGAGATTTCAAGATGGACCAGTTACCGCTTGATAACCGTCTTACTGACCTGCGAGCTTTCGCCAAGCTAGGGGAAACCGGTCTGGATCTATTCATGGTTGACTCCACGAATGCAGATGTTCCAGGCTTCACCCCATTAGAAAAGGACATCGGACCGGTTATCGACGAAGTTATTTCCAGAACTCCAGGCAAGGTAGTAGTTGCTAGTTTCTCTTCTCATGTTCACAGAGTTCAACAGGTTCTGAATGCAGCCCAGGCGCATGGACGCAAAGTTGCCCTAGTTGGTAGATCCATGGTTCGCAACATGCAAATTGCAGAAGACCTTGGTTATCTTCAAGCCCCGCCAGGAATTTTCATCGATTTCAAGGATGCCAATAGTGTTCCAGCAAGCCAGATTGTTTACATGTGTACTGGCTCGCAGGGTGAGCCGATGGCTGTTTTATCAAAGATGGCAAACAGTGAGCATGAGATTTCGGTTGGTGAAGGCGACACGGTGATACTAGCCTCGTCGCTAATTCCTGGAAACGAGAATGCTGTCTATCGAGTAATTGATCAGTTAACCAGACTTCGAGCAAACGTTGTGCATAAGGGCAATGCCAAGGTTCATGTATCTGGACATGCTGCAGCGGGGGAGCTGCTCTACTGCTATAACTTGCTCAAGCCTAAAAACGTTTTACCGGTGCACGGTGAATACCGGCACTTGATTGCTAACGGTAAGCTTGCCGAGCAAACCGGCATTGCACCGGAGAGAATCTCGATTATTGAAGACGGTTGGGCTGTTGACCTAGCTGACGGCAGGGCTGAAGTAGTAGGTCAGGTCGAGTGTGGGATGTTGTATGTTGATGGCAAGACTGTTGGAAAGATCACCGAGGATGACCTTCAAGACCGAAGATTGTTGGCCCAAGAAGGCTTCATCTCGATTTTTGCCGTGATTGATCCAGATAGTGGACGAGTGGTGGTCGGGCCAGAAATAAGAGCCCGAGCCTATGCCGAAGACGACCATGTTTTTGATGATGTTAAGCCTTTGATTGAGCAAGCTTTGGCCGAAGCGGCTAAAGAGGGTATTCGTGATACCTACGCCATGCAACAGGTGATTAGGCGCACTATCGGCACTTGGGTCAATCGTAACCACCGCAGAAGACCGGTCATTATTCCCGTGGTAGTAAGCGGCTAGCGAAACTTATTCTCGCCGTGCCTGCCCTGTATTGACGGGGGTCGCTGTTATTTTTGGAGAGATGGCAACACGTAAACCTAATTCCAAAAAGACCACTTCTCCCAGAGGCAGGTCTGTTTCTGCAACACCAGATCGCGGGCAAAACAAATTCCTCAGGCTGATTGTTTGGCTATACCTATCCGGGGCTGCGCTCATCGGCTTTTTGGCTAGGTCTTTTGCCTCTGAAAAGATAGCTAAGGAAGATCGTCGGGATGGCCCACCTTTTGCGCTCTTCTTGCTTGGAGTTATCGGAGCAATAGTTGTTTGGTTCCTCCAGGGGAACCAATATGCCCAGATTTTGAATGTTTACACCGCTGGGTTGTTCTTTGGCCGGTTATCCATGGCTCTTCCAGTTGTGATGATTTTGTTTGCCATGTACCTAATGCGTCACCCTTCGACTGTGAAGGATAACTCAAGAGTCGGCTTTGGATGGCTGTTGTTTCTGATTAGCATTTCAGGCTTCTTTCACATTTTCAGCGACCCACATCCCGAACCGTCAACTGGTATTGATGCGCTTGCCGCTGCCGGTGGTTTGTTCGGCTGGTTGGTGACAGTTCTTTTTATCCAGACCTTGACCGAATGGGGTGCTGGAGTAATTGTTACCCTGTTGGCGCTCGGTTCATTCTTAGTGATCACTAAGACAGCACCACACAAGATTTTCGCTCGTATCAGTGAGCTTTATCACAAACTCTTTCCTGGCTCTGAGAAAAACGAAAAAGAAGAATCCGCGGAAGAAATCCCCGATGCTTACGACGGTACCAAGGCTCCTTGGTGGCGAAGATCGAAACAGACCGATAAAGAGGCTTTCGAACAGCCGGTCACAGTTTCAACCGAGACTACTAATCTCGAGGACATTTTTGGCACACCGCAGGTCGAAACTGAACCAGTAGCACAGGTAGAGGCACCCGAAGTTAGTGAAGTAAATCAGGCCACTGAACCTATCGACTTAGATTCAGAAACTGATGATCTAACTGAACCAGTTACGGCTGTAGCTCAGCCTGCTAAACCAAAACGGCCATATGTTCTTCCTCCGGCCGCACTGCTTTCCTCCGGCACACCACCAAAAGGAAAGACCGCGGCCAATGATGCTGTTGTTGAGGCTCTGAATTCGGTTTTCAAAGAGTTTGGGGTAGAGGCTACGGTAAGCGGCTTCTCGCGAGGGCCAACAGTTACTCGATACGAGGTTGAAGTTCAACCTGGTGTCAAGGTTGAGGCGGTGACTCGACTAGCAGGAAATATCTCGTATGCGGTGGCAAGCAATGAAGTTAGAATTCTCGCCCCAATTCCAGGCAAGTCGGCAATTGGAATTGAAATTCCAAATGTTGACCGAGAGATTGTTTCACTAGGTGATGTTCTTCGATCTAACGTTGCTCAGCAAAGCAAACATCCACTCACTATCGGCATTGGTAAAGATGTTGAGGGTGGTTTCGTTGTTGCCAACCTTGCCAAGATGCCTCACCTGCTCGTGGCCGGTGCCACCGGTGCTGGAAAGTCATCTTTTGTTAATTCGATGATTGCCTCAGTTTTGATGAGATCTAAACCGGCAGAGGTTCGAATGGTTTTGATTGACCCGAAGCGAGTCGAGTTGGCCGCCTACGAAGGTGTGCCTCATCTGATCACTCCGATAATTACTAATCCAAAAAAGGCCGCCGAAGCCTTGCAGTGGGTGGTCAAAGAAATGGATGCCCGTTACGACGATTTGGCCTCATTTGGATTTAAGCACGTTGACGATTTCAATCGGGCTCTAGTTGCAGGCGAGCTCAAGCTTCCAGAAAACTCAAATAGGAAGCTGCAGCCTTACCCATACCTGTTGGTTGTCGTTGACGAGTTGGCAGACCTAATGATTGTTGCTCCAAGAGAAGTTGAAGATTCGATTGTGAGAATCACGCAGCTAGCTCGTGCTGCTGGAATTCACCTTGTTCTGGCGACTCAACGTCCATCGGTAGACGTTGTTACCGGGTTGATAAAGGCAAACGTCCCTTCGCGTCTAGCTTTCTCCGTATCATCGCTTACCGATTCGAGAGTTATTTTGGATCAGCCAGGTGCAGAGAAGTTGATTGGTCAGGGAGATGCCTTGTTCTCTCCAATGGGAACCAATAAACCTATGAGAGTCCAAGGCTCATGGATTGCTGAAACCGAGCTTCATTCGGTTGTCGCGCACGTGAAAAAGCAAATGGAACCCGAATATCGAGAAGATGTGAATGAAGTTGCCGCTTCCAGAGTTGTTGACGCCGATATCGGTGACGATCTCGAAGTTTTGCTTCAGGCTGCCGAGCTTATAGTTTCCTCTCAATTCGGTTCCACATCCATGCTGCAGCGGAAACTAAGAGTCGGTTTCGCCAAAGCTGGACGATTGATGGACTTGTTGGAATCAAGGAATATAGTTGGGCCTAGTGAAGGCTCAAAAGCTAGAGAAGTTTTGGTTCGCCCAGATGATCTTCCTAACGTTTTAGCACAGTTACGGGGAGAGACAGCTGCCAAAGCTGCTCCTGCATCGTCTCAGGCGGATAGTGGTTCTTTAGCGGCCGGTGAATTTGCTGATTTCATCCCTAATGCTTCAGATTCTGACGAAGATGACGACCCGGACGCTTGGTCGCTTACCGGCAGGGGCTAGGCTTAGTTCGTGAATCTTGCGAACACGATAACTATCAGCCGTATTGCGCTAGCTCCGGTCTTTTTGTATGCGCTCTACGAGTTTTATCTGCCGGGAAACAACATCGGCTGGTTACTTCTGTTGGGGTTTGTCGTTCTTGCTGCCACGGATGGTCTCGATGGAGCAATTGCTAGAAGACAAGGCAAGGTCACCAAGCTAGGTAAACTTTTGGATCCGATAGCGGACAAGGTTCTTCTGGGTGGAGCCTTTATAGTCCTGTCAATGTTAGATGAAGTCATGCCTTGGTGGGCCACGATAGCTATTTTGATCAGAGAAGTTGGAATCACGGTTTATCGGTTAATTGTGATTCGTGATCGGGTTATCCCAGCTTCGAATAGCGGTAAGTCTAAAACTGTCATGCAATGCATCGCCATCGGTTGGGTAATTTCACCGCTGAATGTTTGGTGGTTCAACACAGTGTTCAACCTGGGTTACGGATTGATTTACGGTGCCGTTTTCTTAACTTGGTGGTCGGCCATAAAGTACATCAGGGAGTCGATGTGAAGCCAGAAGATGTAATTGCAGCACTAGAAAAGCAGAACTTGAAACTAGCTATCGCCGAATCTCTTACCGGTGGATTAGTTTGTAGTGAGTTGGTATCGGTTCCAGGTGCATCAAAGGTCATTCTTGGCTCTATGGTTGCCTACCAAACTGGGCTCAAGGCCGCATCTCTAGGGGTTAGTTCTGAACTCTTGGATCGGGTAGGGGCGGTTGATCCTGAAGTAGCCATAAAGATGGCCGAAGGGGTTCGCTCGAGAATGGCGCTCCAACTACTTTTACCAACCGAATCTGTGATTGGAATTAGCACCACTGGAGTGGCCGGGCCTGACTCTCAGGATGGTAAACCAGTAGGGCTTGTCTATATAGGCATTTCCGGCCCCAAGGGGGAATCGGTCTGGGAAGAGCAAATTGCAGGGGACAGGCAGGCAATTAGGTCAGAGACTGTTCGAATGGTTTTTGCCAAAATTGGGGAATACTTAGCCCCTAAAGCTGGTTAACGATAGATGTAGGAAGTTAGAAATTCAAAGGTAATTTTCAGTAATCTAGGCTATAAATGTCGCTAGGAACAGGTAAGTTATCTTTACGGAAATCTAGTTCCCGTAGTAACCAAAGGTGGTTGCTATAAATTGAAAGGAGGCTCCACATGGCTCTAGTTCGTCAAGAAATTGGTGACGTACTTCGTGACCTCCGCCAACAGAAGGGTTACACCCTTCGACAGGTGGCTAGTCGTGCAAAGGTTGCCCTAGGCTATCTCAGCGAGATAGAACGCGGGCAAAAGGAAGCATCATCAGAGATTTTGTCGTCAGTGGCTTACGCCCTGGATGTTCCAATCTCCCAGATCATGCATTTAGTAGCTGAGCGCTTCGAAGCCATTGAAACCGTGGTCATACCTGACACGGTTCCTGCAGAATTGGTCACCAACTACGACTCATCGACCCTAGCCAATACACGCTAAGGTACTTGATTTAGGACCCCCGGCTAGTCCGGGGGTCCTTTTTTAACGCCACAGCAGGCGCTAGCAAGCCGATTTAGGGAAGTTCAGGTTAGGGTCTTATTGTGCGGCACAGCGACTTTCAAATACTGATGGACAATGAGTTCGGGGTAGAGTATGCCGCCGTGTTGCTTAGAGACTTAGTCTTGACCGAGCTCGATGATCTAACGGGAAGTCAGGCTCTAGAACGGGGTGTTGAGCCAAAAGCGGTCTGGTTGGCCATTTGCAAGGCGCAAAATGTGCCAGAATCCAGATGGTTAGGTTTGAACAAAAAGCCGAATAATAAACACGCCGAATAGCAAATTATTCGTAATTTTGTTCGAAAGATGGTAATTTATAAACAGTCAGATTGTTGATTGAGTTATCAACAATCCGAGAGGACACCGCCTAAAAAGCGGGGTTCAGCCGTAGTGTCATGACAGCATAAAACCAGCCGCCAAGGCGGCAGAAAAGGAAAGAAAATGCCATCAGCTTCAGATCGCGATAAAGCGCTAGACACTGCGCTTGCACAAATCGACAAACAGTTTGGTAAGGGCTCAGTAATGCGCCTGGGTTCTGACGAACGAGCCCCAGTTGAGGTTATCCCTACCGGCTCAATTGCCCTAGACGTAGCGCTGGGTATTGGCGGCCTACCAAAGGGTCGAATAGTCGAAATATATGGGCCAGAATCCTCTGGTAAGACAACGGTTGCTTTGCACGCTATCGCGAACTGCCAGAAGGCCGGAGGCACCGCTGTATTCATCGATGCCGAGCATGCACTTGATCCAGAGTATGCAAAAGCGCTCGGTGTTGATATCGACGCACTACTGGTTAGTCAGCCAGATACCGGTGAGCAGGCTCTTGAAATCGCCGACACGCTTATTAGATCGGGCTCTATCGACATCATTGTTATCGACTCCGTTGCAGCTCTGGTCCCAAGAGCTGAAATCGAAGGTGAAATGGGTGATTCTCACGTCGGTCTTCAGGCTCGTCTGATGTCACAAGCGCTGCGAAAACTTACCGGTGTGCTCAACAACACTAAAACGACTGCAGTATTCATCAACCAGTTGAGAGAGAAAATTGGTGTCTTTTTTGGATCACCTGAAACCACAGCTGGTGGTAAGGCACTCAAGTTTTATGCCTCAGTTCGCTTGGATGTAAGAAGGATTGAAACACTTAAAGACGGCCAGGATGCGGTAGGTAACCGAACCCGCGTGAAGGTAGTAAAGAACAAGATGGCATCGCCGTTCAAACAAGCCGAGTTTGACATTATCTATGGCGTTGGTATCTCTCGTGAGGGAAGCCTGCTTGATTTCGGCGTTGACCAGGAAATTGTGAAGAAGTCGGGTGCTTGGTACACATACGAGGGCGAGCAGCTTGGTCAGGGTAAAGAAAACTCAAGAAATTATCTACTCGACAATCCAGCAGTAGCCGACGAGATTGAAAAGAAGATTAAAGCCAAGCTTGGAATTGGTGTTCCACGTGCGGTAGCTGACCTACCAGTCGAGGAAACAGCAGATCTCAAAGCCGTCAACGACTAATCGTGGATCTCAAGCAGGTACTGAAAAGCGCTGAGGAAGCAGCTGAAAAGCCTAAGTACGTCCTGAGAGCAGTTCATGCAATTGAAGAAGATGTCAGGGCTGCCTTGCTCAAAATGCTTGAACGTGGCGGAAAATCGTCTGGCCAGCTTCATAAGCAGTTGGTTGAAAAGGAATTTCCCCTTGAAGTAATTGATCTGATCATGGCCAGGTTTACTGAAGTTGGTCTAATTGATGATTTTGCTCTTGCTAAAGATCACGCTCGTGTCTTATTTGAACGCAAGTCAAAAGCCAAGGCGATGATCGCTATGGATCTAAGAGAAAAGGGTTTTCCAAAGGATGCCATAACTGAGGCTTTAGCGTCAATCGAAGTGGATGACGAACTCGAATTAGCCAAGGAATTGGCCGTGTCAAAGATGTCGAGGATGACTGGCCAGGATAAGTCAACGGCGGAGCGTAAAGTAGCGGGTTACCTTGCTCGAAAAGGCTACCCAAGTTCAGTTGTTTGGTCAGCCGTCAGATATGCGAGCGAGCAACAGTCCCTATAGTTTTGCCACTCGGCTAAAATTGTGGAGATGACTACGAAAACAAGAAGCTACGAAGTTAAGACCTTCGGTTGCCAAATGAACGTTCACGACAGTGAGCGTCTTTCTGGGCTGCTTCAAGATGCCGGTTATGTCGAGGCAAGCCCAGGCGAAGAGGCCGACATTCTTGTTTTCAATACTTGCGCTGTTCGAGAAAATGCCGACAACAAGCTCTATGGAAACTTGGGTCAGTTAGTAGAGCGTAAGGCAGCGAATTCGGATTTTCAGATTGCTGTTGGCGGCTGCCTAGCTCAAAAAGACAAAGATGTCATACTTTCTAAAGCGCCTTGGGTGGACGTGGTTTTCGGAACTCACAACATCGGCTCTCTTCCAGTTCTTTTGGAGAGGGCTAGGGCAAATAATCAAGCCCAAGTCGAAATTCTTGAGGCTCTGGAGACCTTCCCAAGTGATTTACCAACTAAGCGGGACTCAACATATTCAGCACTGGTCTCAATAAGTGTTGGCTGTAATAACACCTGCACCTTCTGCATAGTTCCAAGCCTCAGAGGTAAAGAGCGCGATAGGAGACCCGGTGAGATCCTGTCAGAAATCAAAGCTTTGGTTGAACAGGGTGTTATCGAAATTACCCTGCTCGGACAGAACGTAAATACCTACGGAGTTGAGTTTGGCGACAAGGGTGCATTCGCTAAATTACTTCGTGCCTGCGGGGAGATTGAGGGGCTGGAGAGGGTTCGCTTTACTAGTCCACATCCTGCGGCATTTACTGACGATGTAATAGCTGCGATGGCGCAGACGCATAACGTTATGCCGCAACTTCACATGCCTCTGCAGTCAGGTAGTGATCGCATTCTCAAGGCGATGCGTAGAAGTTACCGGAGCGAAAAATTCTTAGGCATCTTAGATCGAGTCAGGCAGTATATACCGGACGCTGCAATATCGACAGACATCATTGTTGGTTTTCCATCAGAGACTGAAGAAGATTTCCAAGAAACTTTACGAGTCGTTCGCGAATCTCGTTTCGCCATCGCCTACACCTTCCAGTATTCAAAACGACCTGGCACTCCAGCTGCTGAATTACCGGATCAACTTCCAAAACATATTGTTCAAGAACGATACGAGAGGCTACTTGAAGTTGTGAATCAGGTCGCTTGGGAAGAAAACCAAAAGCAAATCGGTCGAAGGATAGAAGTCCTAGTTGGAAATAGTGAGGGTCGAAAGGATGACCAAACCAATCGACTTACCGGAAGAGCGAGAGATAACCGGCTTGTTCACATTGATCTTGCCCAAACTGCAGATGTGCCAAGGCCAGGAGATCTAATTTGGGTCACTGTGAGCGACGCGAAACCATACTTCCTGATTGCCGATGCGGGAGAAGTTCCTGAGATTATCCGAACCAGAGCAGGCGACGCCTATGATTTAGCTGAAGCAGCTTCATGCAAAACTCCAATTTCCAAAACTTCGACCAAGGGTTCAATAAGTCTTTCTGTGGCTGTAAAGAGCAGCCAGTAGAGCATGGGGGAGATTCCTGAACTACTGAGTGTGGTGGGACCTACCGGCACAGGTAAGAGTGCTTTGGCCTTAGATATAGTTGAGGCCTTAGGGTCTCGAGGTGTAACTGCAGAAATAATCAATGCCGATGCCATGCAGTTCTATAAAGGCATGGATATTGGAACCGCCAAGCTTTCCTTGGCTGAACGAAGAGGTATTCAGCACCACTTGATTGATTGGCTTCAGGTAACCGAAGAGAGCACAGCGGCCAATTATCAGGTAATTGCCCGAGACAAAATAGCTGAACTAAAAAGTAAGCAAATTGTTCCAGTTCTGGTTGGTGGTTCCATGCTTTATTTGGCTTCGGTATTGAACACCTTTGAATTTCCAGGACGGGATGAGAAGCTTCGAGCCAAGTTAGAGGATGATCTACTGGAGCAAGGCCCTCAGGAAATGCACCGTAGGCTAACTGTTCTGGATTGGATTGCGGCCAGCAGAATCGAGCCAAACAATGGTCGGCGAATTGTGAGGGCCCTGGAGATTGTGATGATTACTGGTGAGCCTTTTGCGGCGGCTTTACCCGATCAGTTTGAGTCTTATCTTCCAAATCTCCAGATTGGATTGAATTCGGACCGCGAACACTTGGTGTCACGGCTAGCCTCAAGAGTTAGTTCGATGTGGGCTAAAGGCCTTGTCGAGGAAGTCGAAGCTCTAATTCCTCTTGGGCTAAGAAACTCAAAGACCGCTCGGCAGGCTATCGGCTACGCGCAGGCGCTTAACCAATTGGACGGTTTGTCCTCCGAAGCCGAAGCAATTGCAGAGACTACTCAATTGACGCAAAGGTATGCCCGAAGGCAGATGTCTTGGTTTAGACGAGATCCAAGAATTGTCTGGTTCGATTATCAAGAGCCAAATTTCACTGAAAAAGTTGTCGACCTAGCTATTTCGAAACTTGGGCTTTAGTAGAAGTAGTCTTGTTGCATGACAAAAATCTCATTTACTAAAGGTCAGGGAACCGGTAATGACTTTGTCATGATTTTGGATGAGCTTGGCTCAATCGACATCTCTAGCGATGATGTGCGTAGGATTTGTGATCGGCACTTCGGGATTGGCGCTGATGGGGTAATCAGAGTGGTCCCTTCCAGGTTTTTGGCCGAAGGCAAAACAATTTTGGAAGAAGAACCCAGCGCTGAATGGTTTATGGATTATCGAAACGCTGACGGATCAATTGCAGAGATGTGTGGAAACGGAGTAAGGGTATTTGCCAGATTCCTAACCGAAAAGGGACTAGCTAACCTAGCCGATGGCGAAACACTTCATGTTGGTACTCGAGCCGGCGTTAAGGATGTACAACGCAATAAAGCCGGCTTCGTGGTTGACATGGGTCGCTGGCGTCCCGAAAGTGGTGAGACTTTGGTAAGAGCCAATGGTTTATCCGTGGCTCGACCTGGGCAGGGTATTAACGTTGGAAACCCTCACGTGGTTGTTGCTCTAGCTTCTGTTGAAGAACTCGAAGCCTTAGACCTGACGAAAGAACCGATCATCGAACCAAGTCCAGAAGCTGGAGCAAACGTCGAATTTGTTGTGCCGCATGATCCACTTATAAGTAGTGGTGTTGGTCGGATACGAATGCGAGTATTTGAGCGTGGTGTTGGCGAAACTATGTCTTGCGGAACCGGAATAGTTGCCGCTGCGCTTGCAACTAGATTGTGGGCTGGACCTGACGCACCAAATCACTGGAGTGTTGAGGTTCCTGGGGGAACGCTTGGAGTTCGCATGTTTGCCACCGAAGAGGGTGAACATGTTGGCCTAAGCGGACCAGCTGAACTCGCATTTGAAGGTCAAATCGAAATCTAGTTCCTAGTTACTTTTAGAATTCTGAAACCCTTTATTGATTCAATCCGAGTAACTTGATACCCATCTGCAAATTCACTTGTTAGCCATTTCTGTAGAGAATCAGATCCTAAATTCTTTTGTACTACTAGTCTTGCTGTTCCGCCAGAAACAAGTCGTGGAAGCCAAGTTTGTAGAATTTCATGCAGCACTTTCTTTCCCACTCTGATAGGAGGGTTCGACCAGATTTCATCAAATTTGATGTCTTCCTCGATCTCTTCGGGCAGGCAAACTTTTACATTTCGAAGATTTAGCTTTTCGGCATTGAGTTTTGTTAGAGCCAAGCTCTTGTGATTGACGTCAATTGCATAAACATTTGAGTTTGGAGCGGCTAAAGCTAAAGCGACTGCGATAGGTCCCCAGCCGCAACCGATGTCGAGCAGGTTACCCTGCGGTTTAGTTGTTTCCAATTGTTTGATGAGAACATCAGTTCCAACGTCTATGTGATCGGGACTGAAAGTGCCTGAAGCGGTAAAGAGTTCGAGATTAGTTCCGAGTAGCTTTACCGTGATCCTCTTTGGATTGAGTTCGCTATCTGCTGACTCTGAGAAGTAGTGATTGTTAGGCACCCAACAAACATTACTCCTACAAAAAGGTAGTGTTAATCCATAAATGACTGAAAAAGATCAATCCATCGAAACCGAGGATACGCTCAACCGCATACTGCGAAGAGACTCTCGCGCACTGGCACTGGGGGCCGACGAAGTCACGACCCAAGCGTTCGACGGGGACCAGCAGGATCTCGCAGATCGAGCAGCACTCCAGCGTGTTCCTGGACTTTCGACCCAGATGCAGGACATCTCGGAGGTTGAGTATCGCGAACTGCAGCTTGAGAAGGTAGTCCTCATCGGCATCTGGGGGGAGAACTCGCTAACTGATGCAGAAAACTCTCTGAGAGAACTTGCTGCGCTAGCTGAAACAGCGGGGGCCCAGGTTCTTGATGGGCTACTCCAACGAAGGCATCACCCAGATCCGGCAACCTTCTTAGGTAAAGGAAAAGCTCAGGAACTGAGGGCTTTGGTGCAGAGTCTTGGTGCCGACACAGTAGTCGCAGATACAGAGCTTGCCCCTTCGCAGCGTCGTGCACTTGAGGATGTCGTGAAGGTGAAAGTAATTGACAGAACAGCCATCATCCTTGAAATCTTTGCCCAGCATGCCAAATCCAGGGAGGGTAAGGCTCAGGTTGAACTGGCTCAACTGGAGTATTTACTGCCGCGGCTTCGCGGTTGGGGTGAATCCATGTCTAGGCAAGCCGGTGGTCGCGCCGCTGGTGGTGAAGGTATCGGTTCCAGAGGACCTGGTGAGACGAAAATCGAGCTCGATCGCAGGCGAATCAACGTACGAATGGCAAAGCTGCGTAAGCAAATAGCAGGGATGAAACCCGCCCGAGAGACTAAGCGCGCTAATCGAAGGCGAACCCAGATTCCATCGGTAGCCATAGCTGGCTACACAAACGCTGGTAAGTCCTCTTTACTAAACCGGCTCACTTCGGCTGGCGTTTTAGTGCAAAACGCCTTGTTCGCTACGCTCGATCCAACAGTTCGACAGTCAAAAACTCCCGACGGTAGAGAATACACTCTGACCGACACGGTTGGGTTTGTCAGAAATCTACCGCACCAACTCGTCGAGGCATTTCGATCGACGCTCGAGGAAATAACTGATGCAGATTTAGTTCTCCATGTTGTCGATGCATCACACCCAGACCCAGGTTCACAAATTGAGACTGTTCGAAAAGTCATGAGCGAAGTAGGGGCAACAAATCTTCCAGAGCTTATTGTTTTCAACAAGGTTGACTTGGTCGATCAGGCGACGCTTGTTGCTCTTCGAGGGCTTCAACCTAGCGCGGTATTCGTCTCTTCCAGAACTGGTGAAGGTCTTGATCAACTAAATCAAGCAATTGCAGATAAGTTGCCAAGACCAAACGTTTTCGTGAGAGTGCTAATTCCATACAATCGAGGTGAACTTGTTTCCCGTATGCACCTAAATTCGGAAATTCAAAAACTTGAATATCGCGAAGATGGAACTTACTTAGAAGCTCAAGTTAGAGAAGATCTAGCAGCTGATCTCAAACCTTACTTGGTTTAGATTTTCCGCAGAACTGTTACAACCTTGCCCATGATTGTGGCATTAGTTCCATCGATTGGTTCAAAAGCGCTGTTTCTTGGAAGCAACCAAACTTTTCCATCTCGCTGCTTAAAAGTCTTTACGGTAGCTTCGCCATCTATTTCGGCCGCGACGATATCCCCATTTTCTACTGTCTTCTGCTGGCGCACCACGACCCAGTCGCCATCGCAAATTGCTGCGTCTTGCATGGACTCACCTTTGACCTTGAGCATGAACAACTCACCTGAGCCAACCAAAGTTTTAGGTAGAGGGAAGTACTCTTCAACATTCTGATCAGCGGTGATTGGGATACCCGCTGCAATTTCTCCAACTAGAGGGACCATGGCGGTTGCCGCCATGGGTGCAGAGTTCTCTGGCGCAGTTTCATCCCAGCCATCTGGGGTGATAAGAACTTCAGTATTCCTCGATAGGTTTTCTTGGCGACGTATGTAGCCCTTCTCCTCCAAATTATCGAGCTGGTAGGCAACACTGGCGACTGAGTTGAGACCAACTAAATCAGCAATCTCCCGCATAGAGGGGACGATACCTCTAGAACTCTTACTTTGCAGGATTACCTGAAGAATCGAGGCCTGGGTATCCGTTAGGGCACTATCGCTTCGCTTAGCCATTTGTTGCCTTTCCTTGCCTGATGGATCAAGCAATGTCAGTGGTAACCGGTTGAATAAGTGAATCAAACGGTTCCTATCAAAAATGTATTCGGTTTTAGTCAAAAAATCAAACACAT
>Ga0214917_10001418_pt1 | contig 30698 bp, 15 predicted proteins | sample LL_1208_BB_MetaG_FD_177983 | JGI IMG/M metagenome (GOLD analysis project Ga0214917, IMG submission 177983) | Freshwater microbial communities from Lake Lanier, Atlanta, Georgia, United States - LL_1208_BB | ecosystem: Environmental > Aquatic > Freshwater > Lake | place: USA: Georgia | collected... | reverse complement strand
GGTCAATCGCTGCTTTGTCGTCATTGGCATATATCCGAGGATTCGGAGGTGACAATGGTCCGAGCTTGGTCGTCAGGTCATTCTCACACGGTGTGCAGCATAGACATTTCTCACGACGGTTCCCTTGTTGCAACAAGTGGCATTGACAAATCTATTAGGGTCTTTACAATCCAGGGATATTACTCAGTCTGTGTATACAAGGTTCCTACTATGGCGGACAATATTTCTATTGTTCGTTTCTGTCCTAGCCGAAACTATTTGGCAACAGTTGGCCCTGAAAACACCATATCCGTCTATGATTTGGATCAACCTTCAAGACTCACACCGATTAAGGATTTAGCCTGTCATATGAGTACAGTTCATACAATTTCATTCTCTCCGGACGGTTCTTGCATGTATACGAGCGGTAACGATCAAGTTGTCGCCACATGGAACACGAAAGACCTCACTCTTGTATCTCAAGTTGCCGTTTTCGAATCGGTGCATAGTGTTTGTTCTTTCCCGGATAATGGATTCGTTACTGTTGGAGACAAGGGACAAATTCGATTATGGAAGAATCGTAAATGCGCGCTATCAGCTGAGTCTGGCCATTCCGCTAATGGTGAACTCAAATACATTTTTTCTCTCTCATTGAATGAAATGTTGGTTGTTGGACAAGATTTATCCATGTCAATTTGGAATGTTTCTTCGACCAGTATTTCCTTCTCCCGCCAATTGTTGGGAAATCTTGGTGAAATTGTTTCCTTAAAGTACTTGGACGAGTCACGAGTAGTATGCGCAGTTAATGACGAGTTTCCGCGTGTCATCAACACGACCAATTTCAGTACTGAAACAAAACTTGTTGGACATTCAGATATTTGTCTTTCTGTGGCTGTATCGGGTGAATATATAGCAACAGGTTCAAAAGATCAAACGATTCGAATGTGGAAGAATTATGAATGTATTGATGTTTTGAAAGGCCATACTGGTCCCGTAACGACCGTTTGTTTCTCACACAATCATTCTCACCCAAAGGAAGGGTTCCGATTAGTCTCGGGATCTGAAGATACTTGTGTGAAAGTTTGGCGAATAGCCGACGGCAGTTTGAAGAAGAAGAAATCAATTATACGTTCAATTATGGCTCATACCAAGAGTGTGAATGTAGTTGCCGTTTCGCGAAACGACAAGTATATTGCAACAGGATCACAAGATCGAAGTGCGAAAATATTTGACCTCGATACAGGTAAATTGGTAGGAACATGTTTGGGTCATAAACGAGGGATTTGGGGAGTAGATTTTTCACCAATTGAAAAAATTGTCGCTACAAGTTCCGGCGACAGTACAATCAAACTATGGAATTTGGTGAATGGAGGAGATGGAGCGAACCTCACATGTATTCGAACATTTGAAGGCCATGATCACAGTGTATTGAATTGTCGTTTTTTGATTAATTCTGGGATGCAATTGGTTTCAACCGATGCGATCGGATCGATGCGAGTATGGAATGTTCGAACAGGGGAATGTGGAATCGTAGCTCTAACGAATGGCGAAGTTATTGAATCACATTCAGAGAAGAAGAAATCGTCTGCTGTGATGGCAGCTGCAAAAGCCATTGAAAATTTCACAGAAGAAGATGACGAGAATGTTTCCCGAGTTTGGGCCCTTGATATGGTTCAAACAAGCAACGATGGCGGATTGAAGATATGTACAGGAACAGCCAGCGGCTCACTAGTTTGCTGGGAAGACAACACGGAGAAAATTGTCTTGGAACGATCAAGAGCAAAGGCTGAAAAATCTGAAAAGGATACATCGATTCAAGTGTTGTTGAAGTCGGGTCAGTATCACGATGCATTCGTTTGTGCGTTTGAACTGGATCGACCAAAACAGATGCTCGAAGTGTTGAGAGAAAGTAACTGGAAGAATTCTTCGGGCGGTCAAGGGATAAATGTGGGGAGATTTGTTCGGGAAAAACTCGGCCAGGATGAACAATCTGTCAAGAAATTGGTCAATATGATTGCGGAATGGTCGAAAACAAGTCGCAACTGTTCCATAGCATATGCTCTCCTGGTAGAACTGGCTCGGGCAGGGGTTTCGTCGACCGACAGTTCAGACCTACGATCGAAGCTGGAATGTTATGCGGAGAAACACTTGTTGCGGTTGACCAATTTATCACAGAAATGTTACATTGTAGACGCGATTTTGATCGCAGCAGATTCAGCAGTTATATCTGAGCGAGAGCCCAAGCAACGGAAAATAGATAGTTAGAGTACCAAGTTTCTAGAGACAGAAATTTTTGTTCGGGCTCAATTTTATGTAAGCACATTGTCTAACAAATACTGGTTGACTGTGAGAGTGATTGCGACTGTAGGAACTGATTTAGTTAGTGCGATCGTCAGGCCACGGTATAAGCGTCGAACGCCGCGTTGTGCGATTAGGGTGGAAAAAATATCGGCAGCTGGAATCGACGGAGTCAACATCTTGTTGCGACGTAAAGTGTCGATTGGAAAACAAACAGACGTTGAGACTGCCCCAGCTAGCAAGCCAATCGTGAATCCTCCGAGTGTGGTAGGAGATCCTCCGAACCATTCTCTTGACAAATAATTGTAGGTCCCTAATGACAAGGCGGCGTACGGCATGGTCTCAATCACCGTTAGTGAACAACCGGCGAATAGACGACGTCTGCGAACAGCATCCCATAGTGATCCAGACACCGATATGCGGGTGCGGATGACTTCCAGGGGATATGAAGCGAGGGAACTTGCGAGCCCGGACAGTGCCCCGACTAAAAACGGGTTCGAAAACAAAGGAATTGACTCTTTATAGTCAGAGAGTCTTCCGAAGACGCTAAACCGAACAGCGTACGAAGGGATGACGCGGGCAAGATTCACCAAATTCCCTCTCCAAAGTCCTCTGAGTCCCTCTTCCCTGTATATATCCCCAAAAAGTGACGAGGAGGATTTCGCTCCTCGATCTGTCGCTTGCCGAATGATTCGTATTCTTTCCAGAGGAGCCGTGGTCGTCTTAGCAATCCCGGCCTACGAAGACGAATCGAATGCGAGAACATATTGCCATACCGCTAATCCACCAGCGAGCGCTCGATTTACGTTTCCAACTTCATTATTCCTGCGACTCTCCATCAGCGCGGAAAATTTTGAATTTTTCCAGCATGCAATCTGGTAGAAGTGAAAGTTCGTCCACAAATCCTCTGGATTCCGTTCCGGAGCATTTACGCGATCTTTCTGTCCGGGCGGAGAAGTTGAAGGCTCATCTGAATCAGCTCAAGCAATTGCTTCCGGAATCAACGAGTTCGAGTCATCCGAGCGCTCCTCAATTACCAGTAGATAGTATTCGTCAAGATTTACGCAAAGCCCGTGAAACCATCCAACACTTCAAGTCGTTGCTGCTTGGAAGTGATCATGATGAAGTTCCCGCACAAGGTGCGCAACCCACAGTACCGCATGTGGCGAGGACGGTTCAAGCCCTTGATGATCCTTCAAAGCCTCTAATTGACCGAATAGGTGGCGAAATAGTCCTTGAGACGATTGTAGAAACGGTGTATTCACGTTTTTTGGAGGACGTTCGTCTTCGAGCGTATTTCGAGAAACCTGAACGTAAGATTGCCCAAATCAAGCGTCGATTCTATTTGTTTCTTCTTGGTTACATTGGAGGTAAAGTATCTTATGATGAAGCGAATTTGAAGCCCGCTCACTATCATTTGAATATAACAAACTATCACTTTGACGCGGTGCTTGAGATTTTTGACCAGATCATGCTGAACGATCTCAAAATCCATGCAAACGCAACTCGTGATTTCATTTCGACAATTGCACGAGTGAGAGCCGATATCACGACCGGGTATACTATTCGGTCAGAGATTGCGCGAATCAATACAATGAACCCAGAGCTCTTGTTCAATCGTATCGGTGATCTTGATGGGATCATCCGGTTCATTGATAAGCTGTATGAAGTTGTTGCCAAGGATGCGCGAATTCGGAATTTCTTTGTCGGCGCAAGTTTTGAAAAAATTAAACACGGGCAGCGTGCATATATAACGCAACTACTTGGCGGTCCAAAAATCTACAAAGGACGCTCCATGGAAGAGATCCATTTGAATTTGGGGATCACCGATTATCATTTCGATTGCTGGTTACAAGACGTCGATAAGGCGCTAACTTTACTCAACATGGACGAAAGTGTTATTGATCAAGTAATAGTCCAATTTGAATCAGTTCGGCCCGTTGTTCTTGTGAAACCCGATGTTCGTGTGCCCGAAATTCCAGGTCGATTACAAGCGGAGAAATTTGATTCTGTGCTCTCTTCAGGAGCTGTCAGTTCACGTAGTTTCCGTATTGGCTTGGAAGAAACTGGAAAACCAGGGCCAACCCTTTTATCACTTCTTGGGGGCGAACAAAACGTTGAATCTCTTGTGGAACATGTGTATAATGCCTGTTTCGCGGATCCTCGACTTAGGTTCTTTTTCCCAACCTCAAAAGCTCGGGCAGAGGTGTTTAAGCGAGGGTTCACGAATGCATGCATTACTGTCAGCGGTGGTCCGGTCATGTACGATTTGACCAATTTGAGACACGTTCACCAAAAAATGAATGTTACTGATTTCCACTTTGATACATTGATGTCTGTGATTGAGTCATGTGCAACTGGAGTTATGGGTATCAAGGAAGACCTCATCAAAGAGCTTGTCACTCGTTTGAGCTTGCTTCGACAGGATATAACGGCCGGATGTACTGTTCGGTATGAGCTCGCAAAGCAACGAACTGAGAGTGGCGTTGCCACTCTCATGAACACTCCAAACGGGATCCGTCGAGTAATTGATCAGCTGTACCGGTTTGTGAAAGCAGATCCTCGCATCAATACTTTTTTTCAAGGAGCGAGTATCGACACGATAATTCACAGTCAGTCGAAATTTTTGTCCCAGCTTTTTGGAGGCAGTGATTTGTACACCGGGCCAGAGATTCGAAAAGTGCATGCGCGACTGAATGTCGCGGACTATCATTTTGAAGTGTTTCTTGATAATATGGCGAGAGCAGTTCGACATTGTGGGTTCCCTCAAGAGGTTGTGGATGAGTGTTTTGTATGTATGGAACAGTGTCGATTAGAAGTGGTTAATCCATCAACAAGGATCACGGCAGTATCACAGTGTTGCGTCGGGGCTCAAGCCCGTCTGTACGAAGCACTAGGGGGAGAATCTGGATTGAGCGAGCTAGCTTCCCTTGTAGTGGATTCTGCTAGAGAAGAACCATCTATCCGAAAATTTTTTGAAATGAACCAAGCAAAACTTGCGACCCAGAAGAAGAATTTGGCAAAATTCTATCAAACAATAACATTGAATGGTGGACTGTTGGATAAAGGTGTTCGTGAGCAATGGGAAGCACGGCTTCGCACTGTTCACTCTCTACTGAATATCTCGGATGGGAATTTCGATGTTGAAATGGAAGTTACCCGAAGATGTGTTTCGAGCAAGTATCCTTCGCTGAAACAGGGGCTAGTTGACGAGTTTATCAACCTGGTCGCACAGTTTCGAAGTAGTGTTTCTCACGGGTACCGCGTCCGGAAAGAGTTTGCGGTTGATAGGTTGAGATTGGGTGATAGTTTGCGACTTTTCCGAAACGTTGGAGGTGATGCAGGAATCGAAAAAATTGTCGATAGATGGATATGTGTCCTACGCAACGATCCGCGGGTATGGTCGCGATACGGCAGCAACATTGACGAGTTCCGAAACGCGCATGTGAGAGCACTTGGATACTTGGTGCAACACGGAGGAGGGGATGTCTACCTCGAATCAGAATGCTTGGTTGTGCTGAAGGAGATGCATGCAAAGTTTGGAACTGCAGATTATACGTTTGATGTCCTCGTTGGTGATTTGGAAAAAGCCATGGTCGATTTAGGGTTCAGTCAAGACATTGTGAATGAAGTAGTGATTATCGTGTTTTCAGAATCCCTGAGAGACTTGGTTATTTTTGGGGGAGGTTCAGTTGAGCGGAGAAAAATTTCAACTGCAAAATTCCGAAACGGAATCCCTCTATGGGAGAGAATCGGGGAATATGACATGGAACAGTGGATAGACTGTTCAATTGATCGCGTGGGTGGAAGCGAGAGAATAAGGTCATACTTCGATATACCTAAATCAAGGTTGCGAGCGTTTAAGAGGAAACTTATGCGGTTCTTGTCGAGCGAGTTTGGAGGACCAAAACTGAGACCGATAGGGGTGTATGGTCAAGATCCGGGAATTTTTGGTTCAAATATATCTAGTGGTGCGGAGAGTCTCGGGGGAAGTACTGGAGTGTCACCTATTGGGAAGCCGCCTTCACCGGGAGATGCGAGTTATATCCGGGATGTTCATTGGAAGTTCAATATAACGGATCAAGTGTTTGATGAATTTGTCGGATGCATGCTCAGTGGTGCATGCGAATGTGGATTCGAGGATGCAATCGTTGAGGATATTCGGACCGTGCTGAACGGGCTCAGACATGATGTTGTGATTGGGTGGACCATGAGATCCTACAAGGCGGTGGAGCGAATACAAGAGGAACCCGTCACTATTTATGAAAGATTGGGCGGCACCTCGATCGATCCAGGATTAGATAGATTTCTGGGAAGATTGTTTGAGTTAGCGGAACGTGATAAACGCATAAGTGAATTCTTTACTGGGTCGAGATCTGGGGCAATACGTAAAGCACAGGGTGACTATATTGCAAGTATGCTAGGTGGACCGATTTCACGAAGTCGACCTCTCGATGAAGTGCACCGAATATACTCCATAACGTCCCATCACTTTGATTGTTTCCTCCGGAACATGATGAACTCCGCAAGGGACTGCGGAGCCAACGCGGATCTCATTGATGAAATTGTTGTGACAATGGAGCCTCTCCGTGAAATTATCACTGCTGGGACGTCCCCAGATAACTTTGCACAGCTCGTGAATCCTGCTGAACTTCAAGCTATATAGGTTAAAGTTATCCATTCTCTCTAGTTAGTCTCTTCATGAATTTAATTCCCATATCCTTACTTCAAGCACTCGAAAAAAAAATTTCAACGCAAAATGTCTGAGATCGTTAATCCAGTCAACAAAACTTCAAGCGACCTTGCCAACGCGAAGCGCCGAACGGTAGAGGTCATGGCCAAGCTCGGCAATCTCCGAAACACTTTCCAAGCCGTTCCAGCTACAGGCGGAAACCCAGTGACTCTCCGCGCGGAGGTTGCGAAGATGCGGGAGAACATCGGGAAGTTCAAGGAGATGATAACCGAAGCTTCGAAGGTTGCTGTCGCCGCGTCTTCGGATGGAGGTTCCTTTGCATCTATGCGCAGGAAGCAAATGGTTGATGATCCTAGTCGATCATTGTTGGAGAGAATTGGTGGGGACTTGTGTTTGGAAACTGCGTTGGAGATTATCTATAACAAGGCGTTACAAGATTCACGCCTTCGTGCTTATTTTGAGAAAAACTCACGAAAGATTATGCAGATCCGCAAGAAGATGCAAGATTTTCTTACTGGATATCTGGGTGGTCACAAACTATATGATGATGCGAATTTGAAGCCAGCTCACTATCACATGAACATTACTGATTTTCATGTCGATGCTATGCTTGAGATTATCCAAGCGACATTCACAGAGATGGGTGTTCATCCAGACGCTGCTACTGACACTTTGGCACACGTTGCCAAGATTCGAAAGGATCTGACTACTGGATGCACTGTTCGTATGGAGATGGCAAGAAAGAGTGTTGAGAAGGGTAAAGATGCTTTGTTTAAGAACCTTGGTGGACTTGAAGGTTTACAAAAGTTTCTGGACCGTGTATATGATTTAATTGCCGTTGATGCACGTATGAAGAAGTTTTTCCAAGGTCGTAATTTGGTTGCTATCAAGGATGCTCAAAGAGTGTTTATAACGGAACTCATTGGAGGACCAAAAGTGTACAAGGGCCGAGACTTGGTTGAGGTCCACAAGACACTTGGAGTTGATGATTACCTGTTTGATTGTTTCCTTATGAACTGTGAGAAGGCATTAGCAGGCCTGGGAATTGAAGACCAAACTATAGATGAAGTATTGGTAGTATTAGAACCTGTTCGAGCCCCTGTCATTGGTCGCGAACGTGGTATTAGTGGAGGTAGTGGTTTAGGAGCAAGCAAAGGTAAGATAGTAAATGGAAAGACAATTTTGGAGAGAATGGGTGGTGAAATGAACTTGGAGGCTATAATTGAAACTGCATACAATGGATTCGTCATGGATCCACGTATTAAATTCTTTTTTGGTGATAAACCATCGGCAAAGATTGCCGAAATTAAGAGAAAGATGGGATCCGCAGTTATGACCACTATTGGTGGACCAGCTGGTGGATATGACGTGAGTAAATTGCGAGCATTTCATTATGATATGAATGTCACATCATATTCATTCGACGCAGCGATTGAAAATTTTACAACTGCATGTGAATTGATGGAAGTTGAAAAGGCGGTCCTTGTTGACTTTTTGGATGCTCTAAACAAATTTAGAACTGATGTAACTGCAGGTTGCACAGTTCGTCTTGAGCTTGCCATGAAGAAGACAGAGACTGCTGGTACGGACAATTTGTTCCGTGTTCTTGGTCATAAGGAAGGGCTCATGAAACTGATTCGTGAAGTTTACAAGTATGTAGTGGCGGATCCAAGGATTAATTTCTTCTTTTCTGGTTCAAAGCTTGATGCACTGATGCTTGCTCAAGGTTTATATATAGCCGAGATATTTGGTTCAAATGAAGCATATGAAGGTCGTGAGCTTGAAAAGGTGCATTCGATGATTAACGTGAGTGATTTCCATTTCGATTGTTTCTTGGAATCTTTTGCAAAGGCATTGAAGGATGTTGGGGGTGATGCCAGTACTGTTGATGAGTGTACAGTATTGCTAGAGTCTCAGCGTCAAGGAGTGGTTAATCCAGCATTGAAGAAACACAATACACGTAAAGCACAGGAGATGGCAAGCCGAAAGACATTGTATGATCGACTTGGTGGTGAGAATGCTTTTGTTAAGATTGCAGACAGTATGTATGAGAAGGCATTGAATGATGATCGTTTGAAGTCATTCTTTGAAAAGAATAAGGCAAAAATCCAATCTGTGAAGAAGAAGATGTCTCAATATATGATTAGGATTGCAGGTGGAACTTCTAGCTATGATCCAAGCGATATGCGTCCAGCTCATTATGGAATGAATATAACTGATTGGCATTTTGATGCAATGTTGGAGATTATTCAATCTGTTCTTGAGAAGGATATGAATTGTAAAAAGCAAGACACACGTGAATTTATTCGTAAACTACAACCTGTTCGTCAAGAGGTTACTACTGGTGCAACTGTTCGTATGGATATTGCCCGTGCAAATTTGGCGAAAGGAAAGGATCAATTATTCAACAAGGTGGGTAAGGCTGATGGAGTGAAGAAATTTGTTGATCAATTGTATGAAGTGATTTTGAGTGATCCACGAGTTCGTACGTTTTTTGAAAAGGCGGATATAGCAAAGGTTAAGAATGGGCAAACTGTCTTCTTGACTGAATTGCTTGGTGGTCCAAAAGTTTACAAGGGAGCCGATTTAGGACCAATTCATAAGGCAATCAATATCACTGATTATCATTTTGATGCGGTTTTGAATGATGCCCAACGAGCCCTGATGGGATCAGGTGCACCAGAAGCACTCATTGATGAAGTTTTGATCAACCTAGAAGGTGTTCGAGCGGAAGTTTTAGGACGCGATACATCTGCAGCATCCCTCCCAGGAGTTATGAGAGATGGAAAAAGTCTTATGGAACGAATCGGTGGAGATATGGCAGTTGAATCATTGATTGATGCAGTGTATGATAGAGCAGTAGAGGATTCCCGAATGAAATTTTACTTTGATAAACCAAAGCAAAAGATTCGACAAATCAAACAACGCATGTACCAGTACTTGTCGGGAACGTTTGGTGGGCCAGTTCAGTATGACGGATCACAGCTCAGAGGAGTGCATGTAAATATGAATATAGCGGACTATCAATTTGATGCGTTTATGGAGGCAGTGGCTTCGTGTGCAAAGGAAATGAACGTTGAGGGTGAACACTTGGAAGATTGTATAACCGTCATGAACAGACAACGAGGAGAAATTACATCCGGAGCGACGGTACGAATGGAATTGGCAAGGAGAAGAATCGCAACCGATGGATTGCCAAAATTGTTTGAAAGAATTGGAGGGAAGGACGGATTGACTGCAATCCTTCAATCTCATTGGGAGTTTGTCGAGAGAGATAAACGTATCAGTGCATACTTTGAGGGAGCAAAAGCGAAACTAGTCAGGACAAATATATCGGAATTTGTTACGACCGTGCTTGGGGGCAACGGAAACTACAAGGGTAGACCTCTTGAAGAAATCCATCAAATCATCAACGTCAGCGATTACCATTTTGACTGCTTCCTCCAAGATTTCCAACGTGCCGTGCGTGATTGTGGCTCCTCTCTTGATCTCGTGGATGAAGTAACTGTCTGTTTGGAAAATCTCAGACCAAAAATACTCATCGCAGTACACTCTAAGCTCACATAACCTGACATAATGTTTTCGTTTTTGTACCGTAGATAGACGCCATGGAAAAAATGAAAATTCATGCATTGTCGGAATCAAAATACATTTCCTGTATATCACAGGATTTGCAGGCCGCAAGCGTTTATATAATAACGACTCATTGATTGGATCGTGTCCTCGCCTTCATTCATATAATCAGTCGTCCAGCCGTTAATGTCCAAATTAATCGGAGATGGTAACGCACTCGAAGAGGGACTGTGGTCTCTCGGTTGCGGTGTTTTGTTCGGGGCAACTACGGTTATCGTGGGACATCCGTTTGATACGATCAAGACCCGAATGCAAGCAGATAGCACTTTTAGAACACTATCGACCCGAACCGCGGTGATTCAAATATTTCGAACCCATGGTATTGGAGGATTCTATGCGGGATTCATCCCGCCATTGATTGGTTCCTCCATTTTTAGATCCATACAATTCGCAGCGTTTGGAGCCACAATGGCCTGGTTTCGAGACGAAAACAGTGTGATGCGTCAAACGAAGTTTGGAGGTATTGAAGCTCGAGTCTTTCTAGGAGGAGTTGCCTCAGGTATTTGTAGAGCTTTGATTGAATCCCCCCTCGATTTCATTAAAACACAACGTCAGATAAGGTCTTCATTCCCGGCCAATTTCGGTCTTAAACAGTTATATACAGGAATCACTGCAACAATTGCACGAAACGTTTTTCTCATGACTACATTCTTTGCGATAGTCGAACGGTTGTCTGAATGGGATCCTTTCGTTCGTGGCGGAGTTGCCACGACTGCCGCATGGACTCTAGTATGGCCGCTGGACGTCGCTAAGAGTCGTATGCAGGCAAATCCTGCCCACTCTGCGAGTCTCATTTCTACCATACGAGATGTCGCAGTCAATGGTCTTCTTTTCAGAGGATATTTTGCAGGTATCACGCGATCCTTCTTGGCGAATGGAGCCTCATTAAAGGTTTACAACTGGGGCCAATGTCAACGTAAAAAATATAGTTCTCCGAAGCCGACAGCTTAGAGTCGTTGGAAAAGTATTAATTACCGTAAAAAACATTCTCCGCATATCGCGAATCATTTCACGAATTTGATATCAAGATATATACGTTTTAGGCTCTTCCTCTTACTGTTTCTCTGCAAGCTTGTTCAATGAACGAAGCAGTTGTTCTATCATCCGGATTGAATGCGTCTCCCCCATCAGCTGATCCTTGAATTAAACGGTTAATAACCCGTTGTCTCAAAACATCAAGTCTGTTTGTGTGTCCTTCTTCGGCCAACACTGACTCAATAGCTTCCTCAATACGGATTCTCAAATCTCGAGAAGATTCACTAATACCACTATTGAGCATATTCATATCGATTCGGCCAGTTCGAGGATCGGTGCAAGCGCTCAGAAGCGCAGCCTTGATGAGTCTGAATCCCTCTCTGACATGGTCCACAGTGACTCGTTCAGAGAGCTCCAATTTCGCCAATGCTTCAGACAATCGAATAAGACTCTCCAATTGACGAGGAGTTGCTGTCACTGTCTTGGTTGTGTGACTTGACGATTGGCGTAGTTCCAAGTACGCCTCTGTCAGTTCACGTCCCGCATCCTGAGTCAGTGTGGGGTTCAATTGACGTGAAAAAGCTATATAGTCACACAATTCGTCGTGAGAAATAGTCGGTGGGGCAGCCGCCGCCGACGAAGAAGATGGAACTGAGGGAGTGTGATCTGCAAACAAAAGAGCAACATGGCGAGCAAGTTTCGCGTCATGAGCTTCAGTGCCTTTATCGAGAAGCAAATAGAGTAGATCGAATCGCGACATGAGAGTTGGTGGGAGATTGATGTTCTCGGTGATAGGTTTAGTGACATCGAACTTCGAGTGGATGGGATTCGCACTGGCGCAGATGGCTGTTCGAGCATTCAGTGAACACACAATACCTGATTTGGCTACAGAGACTGTTTGTTGTTCCATAACTTCATGAAGGATAGCTCGAGTTGAATCGTCCATCTTGTCAAACTCGTCAATGCAACAAATACCGCGATCAGACAGTACTAGCGCACCAGATTCCAAAACAACTTCTTTTGTTTCAATATCCTTGGAAACGTAGGCGGTCAGACCAACGGCGGATGAACCTTTACCACTAGTGTAAACCCCACGAGGTGCAACTTTATGCACATATTGTAAGAGTTGGGATTTAGCACTGGAAGGATCTCCAAGAAGAAGGACGTGGATTTCACCTCTCATTGATCGAGCACCACCTGGGAGAGTTGTTGGGGATGAACCTCCAACAAGCTGACAAAGAAGACCTCTTTTAACATCGTCCTGCTCCCAAATAGATGGTGCAAACGCCTTGACAAGATCATCCACAATATTGTTGGATCTGTTTGCGATTTGACGAACACGTGTTTCAAGATTCGAGCGTTCTGTGGCAGTCATGGCATCAGTTGCAGATGCTGAGGTGTTTGAGGAAGTCTCTCTGGATTCTGCAAATCGACGAGTTGATGACTTCTCAAAATGAATCACGTCTATATACGTCTTTAGGACGGATTTCTCAGTTCGCATGTTCGGCTGAGACCGAAGACCTTGAGCTCGGCAAACACCTGTGACAGTGACTCGGTCACCTGGTCGAACAGAGTCATACAGATCATCATAACACATAACCAGAATCGTTTGTGGAGTCTCTCCGGCCGGGATTGAATCGGGCGTTTCTTGAAGCTTAATGATCTGCTTATCGCCATACTGACAGAGGTTGTGGACAATTGAGAACGTCATCTTATTATTGCAGCGAGAGCAAGTCGTTGGTTCTTCAATGACACCATTCTTCAATCGAACAACTTGGGAGTTGTTGCATGAAATAGTTGAACACTTGAAGTTAGCAATTACCATCTCAGGAATCAAGTCCGAAGTACGAATAACAATACCCTTAACAGCAATAAGGTGTCCAACATCTTGTGGTCCAACATCACGCATCTTTCGAACATCAGATTCTAAAAGATTAGAGATCTTTGCCTGAATCGGAACATCAGGCGGTTGAGATCGAATACGCGAGAATAGACGAACTAGCAGCGAATCCAAATGAGAGATTGTCTCCATGGGATAATTGACAAGAACGTTGTAGAGATACGGGTCGTATGCTTGTATATCATGTGCATCAACCGGGACAGATATGACTCCTTGATCAGCCTCCACAACAATTTGCTGAACGAATTGAACATATTTGCCAACGCGATTCTCGTGCGTAACACCGAAATCATTCAGAAACGAATTGAATTTCTGAGCTGTTTGATCGATGTCGACAGTTGATCCATATATGCGCTCATTGCTAGGAGTGGCACCCGCAGTTACGCCAGCTAGTGGATCCAAGTTAAGGTCACCTCCGAATCCAGCTCTAAATCCAGGAGTGCTGCTGTTCGGGGTCGCGCCCAACAGTCTATCGCCGATTCGTTGGGTAAAAGCAGATGTTGCGATTGTGGCCGCGGTTTCAGCATGCCTTGTGCCGCGTATGGGCGTTGGTTCAGGGTCTGTAGACATTATCAAAAATACTCTAGATCTGTGCATGTGGCATGAAAAATGATGACGAATTCCATCATGTACATTAATTAACACAAGGAAAAAGCAGAAGACTCCTAGCTGGTGTGATTTGTGCAGTAGTGCTATATGTCACACGATGGAATTACCGGATCCCACATGGGATCCGCAGGGTTCACGGCAGCCTCAAATGCGCGTTCCCTTTCCTTCTTACTGATACCATTTAGAACGATCATTTGAGAACGTTCAGCCTGTAGAGCATTAACAACAACCGCATCATTCAGTACCCCATTCAAATCGGCGAGATTCCATTCCGGTACTGTCAACGTGTATTCGCTCCTCCAGACCTTTACACTTGCCTTACTTCTTCGATTGATGGTGAAATCTTCAAACAAATCAATAATACCTTGTTTGAGGACGCTTGGTTCGGTGGTTTCGAGGAATTTGGCCTGATTCGCTCCTCTCGAGAAACATCCCGATTCGTCCTGAATTGGTCCCCAAAACTGTGACACTTCTCCGTGTGCGCTTGTTGGTACTTCTTCGAGACTCGCCGCGACTCCTGAAGCTCGTTCCGCAATCTCCGAGCTGGGAATAGCCGCAAGAAGAGACGGGATTCTCGCGAGCAACTGTTCCAGTCGTGCTTCCATCAAGTCTGGAGTAGCCTGATTGCCTTGAATGTAAACCCTAAACTGGACACTCCCGGCTGGGCCCGGATATACCCCTGTCCTCCCAGATGCAATGTACCCCATTTGATGCTCGGTTCGTATAGTCCTAAAGATGAGGGGATCAACAACACTGGCAAGTAATGCAGCCAGCACTCTATTCTTTGCCGTCATGTCACTTCCATACGTCAACGAATACAGGAGAGCTGAATTGGGGTCATTGCTAGCCGGATTGAGTAATCGCACCTCGACGGGTTTGGTGAACTTGGGGCCAGCCACAAAGTACACTGCGTCAGACAAATTCGCAATCACGCCCTCCTTTTCAAACGATGTGAGAAATTGCCTGCCAATTTGGACAGAGTCTCCTCCCTCCGAGTCTGCCTGGTACACTGTGAAGTATGCCCTTTTAAAGTTGGATGACATCCAGTCCTTCACGGATTTTCCCGAGGCCGGATACGCATTCAAGTAACCCTTAATGTCCTCCCTAGTGGCACTGCCTACGACGAGGGAGTTGAGAGCTTCCCCGGCCACGTCCGATAAAGCACGTGTTCGAGAAAGTGATTCTTGACGTTCCTTGAGAACCAAGTCAAACAGAGTCATGTTGGGTCGAGACAGTTCCGAGACTACCGCCTTGAGAAACGCCTCAATTTCATCTTTCCAGCCAAATACGCGAACTTCAAAAAATCCTGCAAATGCCCAACTTATACTAAACTCGTACCCTGCAAGCAAGTAATCTGCCAGCTTCGATCTGAGATCCACCGATACACAATCAGCAACCATCTCTCCGTTAAACTCCAACTCTTCCGGATTCATTCGAAGTACAATTTGCTTGTCCGGGCGCACAGTCGCCCATAGCCAAACTTTCGGAAGCCATTTTCCCGCCAAGACTGATTTCTTATGCCAAATCTCGAGTCCAGGAGAAGCGAATGTTTTACTTGGAGGTTCCATAATCTGAGTGTTGTTGGGTCGACCCGTGTCTTCCGGTGCCACTCCTGCAACGACTTCTGGCGGGAACACTGAGAGTGTCGTCAAAAGAGCAATCTTGTTGGCCTTGTCCAACTTGGCCAACGCTGCCACCTTCTCCACACTATACGTCCCCGACTTGAACTTGAATCCATAATACTCATCCACCGATTCAACCACAGAAGAGAAATTCGACATGTACCCTTCGACCCATACCGGAGGATTAGATGAGTCATATTGCGGATCATGAAACAAAATAATCGAGTTTTTGGGATCCAGAGATCCCAAGACTTCATTAGTCAGCTCGGCATCCACAGATAAAATTTCTTCATTCACTGTAATGAGTTCATTTGCATGCAAATTCGCTTCTGTTCGATTTCGGTTCATTGTCGTCATTTGGGCCGCAAAATACTTGGCAAGTCGCATTGGTGGTTCATTGACAATCCCTCCGACTTCCGCATTTGAATTGAAGAGCGATTTTCGAAGTCTTGACAGAGCGGAAATGAATTGCGCCGAAACACCGCCATTGGACTTTAGTTTTGCGATAAAAGCAAAAGCAGTCTCGATAACCTCGTCTGCAGTGTCTCTGGCTTCCGACGACAACGAGAAACTCAAATACGCGATTGAGCCGGCTGAAGTGTCGTCATACATGAATGAAATCGATGTAACTAGTCCTGCTGAAAGCAGAGTTTGAGTAAGCGAATTCGGACCATTGTATGTGAGAATGGTTTCTAGAATCCCGTGAGGATGTTTGCCACTGTCTCCATTGGCAGAGATTGAACGAAATGGAAATATTATCCATAAGAGAGGTGCTGTCCCTGGAGGACCCTGTGAGTAGACTATTCGCTGGCGATTATAGTCAGCGATTGGGTATCCATTGTTTTGTCGGATTTGAGGTGAGAGTTCGGCAAAGTCAGATGGAGGACGACAATTGCGAGGAATTGGAGACGAAATGGACGAAAACACATCACGAACAATCTCAACCTGATCCGACACTGGTAGTGGCGAGACTATGGCTATAGACAACCGGTTGAAGCAATAGTTAGCTGCAAAGTATTTTCGAACAGCGTCTGCGAGAGCTTCCGGTCCCTGAGGCAAGAGGGTGGATGAATCACCTGTGGAATAATGATTGCCAGGAGGGAGCGACAAGTTGGCTACCAATGAAAACATTCGCCAGTGCGGGTCATTGATATGCAAGTCGTGTTCGGAATCGACAGCATTAACTTCCTTTTGTATATATGTTGGATCAAACGATGGACGACTGAAAAACTCAATAAAGCGGGAAAATCCACCCGCAAACGATTCAGTGTCGATCGCATTGTAATACACTGTCCGCTCGGAATCAGTGAATGCATTGCTGGAACCTCCATGAGACGAAATAAACTCGTCAAAACTGGTTGCTCCAGGATACTTCTCTGTTCCAAGGAACAGCATATGTTCGGTGAAATGGGCGAGTCCTGGGAAGTCCACGGGATCGTAATAGGCACCGGCCGAAACACCAATAGCAAAACCAGTCAGCTGTGCGCCAGGGTCCTGTACGACAACAATAGGAGGTGCGTTAGGTAAGAGTTCCGGTAGATACTTGTATATCTTTGGGTCGTTGTTGGGTTTGTCAATATCGCCCCAACCGTAATCACCATTTACTGCATCTTCAAAAATCAGGACGGTCGAATAGATGAGAAATCCTAATACACCCAGTGAAAGAGCAATAAAAACCCAAAGCGATCTCGACCGGCGGGATCGGAAGCTCATGAACGACGTCGCCTCATTCGGGTCATCATACCCGAGGAGCGGTGTCGCGTCCTGGAGTGTGTTACCGGGTCCCGCGAAGACTGCTGGGGACGTCATGATGAATAATGTCTATGAGGATTATGAATGTCTAAATGCAACATGAAAAATTTCCGGATTTCTTTGCGTCATTCATGAAGTTCAATTCAAGTAAGCTGGCAACCCTTAGCTGCAATTTCTCGCGCTGCGGGACTGAACATACGGGTTGGAGTTTCTTAGAGGTTGGCCGTTCGTGTTACCATGTCTTTTGTAAGTCGCACGTCATATCTGCTGATCGATGTCCTGTATGTGGTATTCGAACATATATAGAGAAGCTTGAAATCGAAAATAGCATTCGATCACAGCCGGAACGAAATTCACTCGAACGATTCATTGATCTCGTGGATACGATCGCGATTTGTGACGTCCAGGCTTCTTCAGCGATTCCTCGAGTGAACCAACCTCGCAGTAATATATGCAGACAGACGAGATGATTCATGGTCCCATTAACGCGTACTTACTGTACATGGTTCTCTCCGATTCGAAAACAGTTCTACACAATGAATGGTGGCTATATTATTCGTAAGTGTTCACGTGTTCGAGTTGGTCAGATTCCGTCAGTCCTGGTAAAGTCCCTTGACCAACATCTTCTTTACTAATCTCTTCGAGTATCCAGCAAGTTCGCATGGTTCCTTTTCCTTTCACTTCAATTTCACCTCTGGGTTGTATGATGAATGCGCCATCACTTTGTTGATTGATCAGGCTCGCTGTTGCTTCAGAGCAATGAACCATATTCACATCGCCAGTAGATTCCATTCTACTGGCCGTGTTGACGGCGTCCCCCCAAATATCATAGATGAACTTCTTCCTCCCTATAACTCCTGCCACTACGGAGCCAGAGTGGATACCCACTCTGCACCCAAGAAATTCGCCATTATGGTCACGAAACTGACCAGACTTCATCAAGGCAACAATTCGTAGCCCCATTCGGGCTGCGGCGACGGCATGATTCGGGTTCGGATTGGGCAGACCACATACGCACATGTATGCATCTCCAATAGTTTTGATTTTCTCCAGTCCACATTCTTCCGCAATATCATCAAAGCAAGTGAAAAGTTCATTCAAAAAAAGTACCAACTGTTCCGGCGCTATGTGGGCCGAGAACGTGGTGAAATTCGATACATCAGTGAAGAGGATGGTGACTTTGTCATAGGCTTCAGCGATTCCAGCAGGAGTGGCAGCGAGGTGCGATGATCTTCTCCTCTGACTAGTTGAGGGTTCAAAATCAAAGTTCTTCAAATGCTGAATAACTTGGTCCGGCAAAATACTCCGAAGCAATTTATCGCTTCGTTGAGACTCACTGTATAGAGTACGACAAAGAAGAAAATCGAACCGTGAGTGCGTTTCAAACAGATACCGACCAGCTAGAACAACTATCAATGTTGCAGCAATGGCTAGCCATTGCTGCAGGGGAAAGTTTCCCGTATCAATGGCATCATCTGCGTCTGGAATTGACGATCGGAAAATCAAGGTTATCACAACTGTCCAAATGCATAGATACAATAGGTAGAGAAACCGAATATAGTACAGGGAAGAGATACCGATGAGGACAAAGGCCATGGTGTATCCTTCATTGAGTGACCAAGCGACGAAATCAAACACTTCTCGGGCTGTGTAGAGCCACGCGGAAGAAATAGTGGCTAGTACTACACCGGAACAAAACTCAATGAGGAAGAAATTCTCGACATATGCTTGGGAGTCTGAAAACACGACTGTGTGAAAAACAAGCTGAATAAGGGCAGCTGGAATGAGCCAAGTCACTGGATCTACGAGGAACAGTCGGACTAGAGTTAGCGATGCGTAGTAGGGGGACAGAATACCATACTGGGCGACTATCCATCCGGTAGCAAGAACGAGGGTGAGACAGAACGGCCAGAACGGTGATTTGAGTAGACGTTTTGCAAGGTCTACTTGGAGTGCTTTTTCGACTGAGGCATCGTTGAATTCCCTTGTTAGCCAATGCATGCGAATCAGTGCTTCTGATGAAGGACGTCCTTGAGCCACACAAACTAACCGCTTACGGTCCACAATATCGTACTGAAGATCTTTCCAGTTTGTCTCACCAAGGGGACCCTCATCACCTAATCGAAGCCGAATCCGCCAAGGCAAGAGTTGCATAAGCGGGCGGCGAACCGGCCCATACGCATTCCGGGAAGAGTTCTTCTTGGTGTTGCCAGCGATCGCTTTCCAAACTATTTGGCGACAGATTGACCGGATATGAGGAATAGGGATATCGTCATGTTCAGATGCTTGCGAAAGTTTCACTGGGATGCACGAATACCAGAGAATAAAGAGGAACTCAGACAACCATTCAGTGAACACAGGGAGCGAGATCCACTCCACTATACCCAGAGTAGAGATAGTTCGACCCGATGGCACTTGGGAGGGACTCCGTTTGGGTTTAAAGAAACGGAAAAATCTACTGAAAAAGGTTTGCGGATGTTTCTCCCGAACTGACTCATCTATAGATGGGGTAAGGCCATCCATAGATTCTCGCAGGGAGAGTGAAACTGGACCAGAGCGCTTGATCTCAGTGAGAAGCTTGTTGGCTCGACGCAGCAGGAGACTCTCAACGTCTTGAAAATACTCCTTCATACAGAGCTCTCGCACATGTTTTGGGGCGAACCCGAAAACTTCTTCCACAATATTCCAAAGCTCTTCGGCTATCTCCTGCGGGGGTAAACTGGCCACAAAAATACGTTTCAGCAGATTTAAATCAACCGAGGCACTCCTTGGCACGCCCGAGACACGCCTCGGTACGATTGAAAGCCCCCTAACAGCTGGAGAATTCACGGAACCGCGCTTGGGTGGATTTGCGAACCTACGAACGGAGATGTGAAGGGAATCCAAGATAACCTTACCCCGAAGTGGAAGAGTACGCGCTACTATTACGCAAATAGGTTGGCATCTCCAAGCCCGTGCATTGGGTACTTCGCCTTTGCCCGCTGGAGTCAGTAGCACCGCTGCTGAGACTGGCACGCGCGTTCATATCTGATGCTCTGATGTGATGTACGGGTATGGGTGCGGGCAATCTCCAAGAGCTACGCCGATCGCTGTCTCGGGTTATATTGCATGATTCGGATTGCATTTAGGGAAAGCCGTCCGAAACTGGAATTTTTTCGTCGGTAGCATGGAAGATGATGATGTTGAAATGAAATCCACGACACAAGTAAGAGAATTGATGTCTCTGGTGAGCCTTCTGAGTTCTTCCGGAGAGGGCCACGCAGAGGGTGCTCATCGGCATGTTAATCCTGGAAGACTCCTTCAAATCGTCGAAAGGTTAAATCTCAAGTCGATTTTGTTCTCCCCGCTGGAGTGTGAACCAAGACCGAAACCGAGGAACACATCGTTGGGAATACGTCATTTTCTCTTGTCAGATACTGTTGACCCCCTCAGCTCCTTTGATAGAGACGATCGAAGTTTCGATCTCGCATTAATGTCATTGTCTCACATGTGGTCCGTTTGCGGACATCGTTATTTGGATCACGAGCAAACGATCACACCGTGTCCCACCTACTGTGGCATGATTGATTCGACTGGTAGATACGCTATCACTGGTGCGGATGATTCATTGGTCAAAATTTGGGATGTTGCTGCAGGCAAGCTTGTTGCCACATTGTCCGGTCACACGGCCGAGATCTGTGACATTGCGTTCAGTCACAACAGCGAGTATATCGCGTCTCTTTGTACCGAGGATATGTCTGTGATTATTTGGAAGCGTTTGGAGAACCATTTGTTTGTTTTTCAACGCAAGCTGTCAGAGTCGGACCCAAACGATGTTAGCCGCCGTTTAAGCCCTCTGTACATGTCATTCACTCCCGAGGAACCCACTCCAGCGATCCCACAACCGTACCTGAAACTGGTCATTGCGTACACCAACAGTACCGTTGTGATTCACGAGTTTGTCAATGACAATATAATCGAGTATAATCGAGTGAAACCGTTTTATGAAAACGTTGAGCTGAAATCTTTCGCTGTAGTCCACCCAACCAATCCTCCTGAGGACACTGTTCGTTTCCTTATAGGAGTGAATCGTCCATCAAGCGGATCAATCAAATCCGTTCTGCACTATTCAGCGCGATCGCGAGGGATCCCGAAAATTGAAGAATTCAAGTTCCCCAATGCTTCGAAATCTTCCATTGTGCATATTGCTGTTGCCAATTCTTCTCGGTCGTTTCTGGCTGCCGATGACGAGATCAGTACTGTCGTATTGTATCGCGAACTGCCAGACAAGTTGGGACATGATCAGCCACAAGTTTTATTTAAAAGTTTCGTTGCAGGTGACGCAACTTTGGGTTATGATCAATCATCATTGCTCCGTCGGTTACGCGAATTTTGTCCGTCCCATGAAATTGTGTCTGGTCTTCGAATATCCACCGATATTGCTATTTTCACAGTCAATGACGAATTCATTCTTTGTACAATAGCGGGGAATCCGCGAGACTCTGAAACCCTTGGCGAAGACGATGCTTCCTCGATATACTGCTGTCTCGTCTTTCTATCTGAAACCTGCCAATTAGTCGGTGTTATAGGACTCGGGAAGAATCGTGACAATCTCTTCAATGTGTGTCCGATCAAGGCTCCCGTTGGCTCATCAACCAATGCCTCATATTTCGGAATTGGAGGTCACGATGGACTCTTCACCATATACAAGATCTACTTGTCTGGTCGCGACTTCTTCGTGATTCAACTGACTGAATTTCAAATCGATGAAAGAGGTTCAAATCGTCCTCGAATGATTCTTGATTGCGCGGTTTTGGAGAAACCAGATGGCGAACTCCTCGCGATGATAACTGATGCTAAAGGAACAATAACTATGTTTTCGTCTCTACACAGATCATGTGTATGTCCATCTGAACAATTTTTCCACAACGACTACATTCGAGCCGGTCAAGCGGTTCTCCTAGGAACCGCTTACGCCGGCATCGAAGTAGGTGGTGGAAGAACCACTACCGCGGAGAATGGGGGAGTGATTTGTGACTCACGTCTAGTTCCTTTATCTGAGCTGCAAGTCCTGTCGCCGGACCATATTCCGCGATTGATTGGGAGTGGATTCAGTGGTCGCTTTGGTGAAAAATCTGAGAAATTCATCTATTGTTTCACTGGACAAGAATCAACAGGATCTGACACTAATCAGTCGATGGTGGTGAATGTTCCCCAGAACCATGTACCAGCACCAGTTGTTGCGACAAATAGTCGTCCTGGTCGTCCTCCTTTGTCAGAACAAGAACGCCAACGAAGAGCTGAATCATTACGAAACCTAGCCGCAGCAAGGGCCGCACAAACAATTGGGGATTCGCCGGAATATGTTCGCACAGCTAGTGGACGAATAATTCGTTCTATGAACAGTCGACCGATTCACGAGAGTGATTTTGAATCGTATCAAAATTCGGAAATTGATGACTCCGATCATAGCAGCGAATACGAGTCGGATGATTCCAGCCACAGTGACAGGGGGACCCGACGTCGCCGCGGGCGACCTCGGCGTGACTCGGCCCGTATGGATACAGATTCTCCTCCAGTACGTCGTGGCCGTCCTCCGAATCGAGTCGTTGAAGAAGACGATCTCGTTGTTGTACCGATTCGAATGAATGCACAAGCATTCATTGAGAGGGTGAGAAGTATTCAGTCTGGTCGGAGACAATCTGCATCACCAACATGTGCTCTTTGTGGAGCTCCAGAACTGTTGGAGAAATCCAATGAACTCGATCTTATTGGATTCCTTTTAGGACCGTTTCCGATCTCAGATATAGGCGATTGTTTTTTCCATGAGGAATGTCTCTTTACGTTGTCAAAGCTTCGATTAGTTCCACAGCACTCAACGCGAGTTTCATGGAATGCAACTTTGACTTTTGCAAACCTTGATCGACTTGTTAATATTGCAAGAACAGAGGGAAAATGTTTTGTGTGCAAATCAATGGGAGCTGGAATCAAGTGCTGTAGGTGTCGCAAAGTTGTTCATTACCTTTGTTCACGTCGATCCGCAATGGAGCGAGACCGTCCACTTTTCCTAGACCCAGCTTTGGACGGATTTTTTGTCTGCCATACATGTGAACTTCCGCGAGAAGCAGCCGGATTAATTGATTTCTCAGTCCGTCCTCGATGGCGTCGAAAGGAATCGGCTCGTGATTGGCTTGTTGCCGAAACTACCAGACCCAATATTATGGCAGGAGTGTATGTGCCTCAAATTGGTGATGCAGTGTACTATTATCCCCCGAAAATCCCACCAGGGGAAAGTTCTGCTGTAACCACTGTTTGTGTGCCCGGAGGATCTAGCACGTTTCAAGCACTCACTGATTTGTCCTTGCTTTCTTGGTGGAACAACCCGCACGGATACGTTGCGGGTCGTGTTGAAAGTATAGAGTATAAGTTCCCATCTTTTTTTGATGCAGAAATTTGGTCATTGTATCAGGTTCTCACTATTGTGGTTACAGGTTCTTCCAACGATGTGAACACGTTTGAAGGTTTTCGATTTCGCATCCATTATCGACCAAAAATGAACGGCTCTGATTTCATTGTTCCTCAACTAAGGGTCGACAGGTACCTTGCGAGCGGTTATGATCGTCGTGCCAAGTCGGGGGAAGCGATCGATCTCTTGGTGAAAGGAGAGGATGGTGAAATGACACGTGATCGCCAAACAATTTTTCAAGTCAACCCCGACATGATTAGGCCTGGTTGGGAATGTTTTCGAATCAAACTGACGGATCCAGACGGCACAGAATCCACTCAACCCGTTTCTCTTTGGGAGCTCGATGTTCGTGGAGTCGATATTGGAGACCCCATCACGCTAGTTCCAGGGATATCCAACGTGAAGGTCCGCTTCTTGTCAGGCTGGTTGGGATTCCTCTTGACCGGCACACCGTATCAAAACAATCGTAACCGAATTGACATTGAGTCAGGGATGAATACTTTCGCATCCTCCCCCTCCAATAGTCCGGGATTAGAAGGGTACTCTGAATTCATAGAATACCCCATGTATATGAGTCTAATAAAAGACAGGTTAGATGGTGGTTATTATCGTCACATGGAAGAGCTCAGAAAAGATGTAATGTTGATTTCCATCAACTGTGAGCGATACAATGGTCCTTCTTCAGTGTTTGTGAGTCAAGCTCAAAAATTAGTGGCAATACTTATCAAGTTGCTCGATATGAATGATTGTGACCATGAGTTATGTATGCCTCCTCGTGTGCCGAGCACACGAGCGAGTACCGAGCCAGATCAACCATTGAGTGGAATTCGGATAAGAACATCAGCCAACTCAAGGACGTCTGTTGACGCTTTACCGGTCGTTTCCAGTGTCACTGTGAACCGAATGAGAACGTTGGTATGTGATCATTGTGGCGCAAGACGTCAAGTCGATTTCGACGTGTATAATCGATTCAAGGGAAAGAAAATCAAATGTAGTTGGATTCACTTTGTTTGTGAAGATGTTGATGAAAGTCCTGTTCGAACAACTTCAAGACCTTCGCGAGCCGTTTCGTCTCGTCCGAAGCGTCAAAAGCGAAGACTTCGAGGACGTCGTTCCGATGATGCCTCATCCTCTCTGACTGAAGATTCAGATGAATCAGATACGTCCATGTCGGACAGCGATGAGTCTGATGAATCCGACAGTATTTCAGAGACATCGACCCCAAGAGCGACCAGGAGAAGTTCACGCATATCCCCCAATAAACGCACCAGAAGACGATAGACGATAATTCAGTAGTGTATATCACCCTAGCAACTTGCTCTTAGCTGCTCGGCGTACTGTATCTCTCTCCCGTCCAAACCCTTTCTTAAATTAGATCCTAATTACCAATTGACTAGTCGCATTGGACTATCAAGGATTTGCGTTACGTATTATCATGTCGTCGAATTCATCATCGTCGACATTGGTGGCGGTATCCGGTGTGGAAGAGATTTCCGATTTTCCTCTGTTTAGTAATGAAGCCACAGTCCTCCAATTCGGGCCGTAAGAAGACACACCCCAGCGTGAATCTGATGGACCGAACCTAGACACCATCTCGCTGAAAAACGAACGTATCACAAATCTGTATTTGAACAACACAATCGCGAGGATCAATACGATCAGCCCAACGCCCACCAACACATACGGAAGTATAACCACCACTTTAACCGCGATACTCGTGTCTGACCATACTACCGGAATGTATCCGGGAGCATAAGTTATCGGAATACCACTTCGTTGGGATACCGAGGTCGGCAACGCTTTGTTTCCATTAGTCGTATCGCTCATCAAGAAATCACTCAAAGCTTTTTGCGTTCCAACAAGATTGCTCTCAACCGTCAACGATACGTTTGCTGTGATCGTGAAAGAGTCCTTGGTAGTCGAAGTGCATGCAAATGATGATTTTGGGGGTAATTGAGAGCCAACCAAAGTTCGCATAGAATCGGCCACCGCCGAGTCCATAGTTCCCGTCGAGATTTCCGCCAACCTTCGACCAGCCATCAAGTGTCCTCCGGACAAGCTCAACTCTATGAGCGCATATACTGTGCCTCCAGCAGAAGTGTCTGTTGAACCAGCCATCTCGGCTGGAAACCAACCCACACCATCGATTGTCATGTCGGCTTCGGTTAATCCCAACATATCCGTAAATGATTTCTTGGCGGTCCGAATAAGCGAGACGAATTCACTGGGAGTCCCAGCAATAGACGCAAGAGAGAACTCAAGCACTATTTGTCTATTAGCGTCACTCTCTTCGATCAACCGGCGACTCGAGCACATGGCAGCACAGGAGCAGTTTAGACTCGACCCGCCAGCGACTTTCTGACAAACTCGACCGGATACGATTTGATTGCACTTGCAGTAACTCCCAGCGCCCATTGCGGACGTGCAGTACGCGTTCTGATCCGCTGTTGTGTAAGTTGACCCGTTAGACGGAGGTGGGATCGCCGGACACACTGACGGAAACGTTGAGCTAGTGGTAGTAGTAGTTGTTGCCGTTGAGCTTGAGCTAGTGGTCGTTGATCTGGTAGAAGTAGTCGCAGGAGTAGCAGTAGTAGTAGTAGTAGGGGAGGACACACTGGTCGAAGTAGCACTAGTCGCAGATGACGTTGTAATGATCGCCGACGAGGGAATCGTCGCGCTGCTGGTTGTTGTCACGGTCGATAATGTCGCTTGAGTTGTTATCACTGTCGCGGGAGTCGAAGTTGTCGTAGTCGTTGTTGATGTTATCGTTGTAGTCCCCTGTGTGGTGGTGGTGGTTGATGATGTAGTAGTGCTACCTGTGGTTGTAGTGCTAATGGGCGACGTGACGCTCGAGCTCACGGTCGTTGACGTAGTTGAAGAACTACTTGTGGTTACAACTGAGGCAGTAGTGGACAGAGTGGTCGATGAGGTAGACGAGTTAGTTGGAACGATTGTCGATTCGGTGGAAGTAGACGGATTCGTAGTGGTAGACGTTGTTGATGCTGAAGCAGTGGTGGTTGAATTTGAATCAATAATACCAGTTACGCTAACTGTCGAGGTCAGGCTAGATGAGGGCGTGAAAGTTGTAGTGGAAGTGGAATTACTCACAATCGGAATAATAACTGGAAGCGTCGAAGTTTCAGTGGACGGTGTAGAGTTCAACGTGGTGAGAGTCGTAGTGGTCGTGACCAAAGTGGAGCCCATCGAGCTGTCTTGAGATTGAGAGGTCCCGTCAGGAGTTGTCGAGATAATTGGCGGAATTGTTGTTATCAGATCCGTACTTGGCGAAGAGGTCGTCGTCGATGAAGTGGTCGACGGAATGGTCGTTGCATTCGACGACGAAGCCGTCAATGTTGTCGGGAGTGTCGAAATAAAGGTGGAAATCGTCATTAGGGTGGTTGATGATATCGACGACTGCGTGGACAAAGTCGGCTCGTTTGTTGTCGACGACTGAGTACTATCTCGAATAGTACAATCGGATACACTGACGGAAGACGAAGGGCGGGCCGTCCATGCACTAAAAGCATCCACCAAGCTCGTCTGACTCGAGTCAGAGCAGTCGAGAGTATAACCAGTCGGAATGAACAGAGTGATCTGTACTGATGCAGTGGAGAGGATCCCCGGAATACCGCCGACCAGAAATAGGAAGGGGGCGAAATGGAAAATTTTGCTATTTACATTTCTTTAATGAACTTCATGTAAGAATTTTGATGGATTCTCTTATTGGGAAACATATAGTACAAACCTCTTAATAACAATATCTTGATTCACTGTCAACTTAAACGGAAAACTGCATCTAATTGAGACGTCTTCGCTGACGTGGAGGGGAAAACATCGGGGACATATGTACGGACTGATGGGTATGGAACATGTTCACATCACCTCCGGGAGATTGGGAAAGGAGCTGGGGTACGCTGGGATATGATATATGATTTAATCGAACGGGTGTGGTTCCAGTGTACCTGAAAGGAAAATATCGCTCAGACATGTCCACATCGAGTGCCTTCATCCAAGGCGAGTTGCAGTTGAGTTCTTTTGCAAGATTTCGAGGAGTGGGTATATGTCGTTCGTTTCCTTCGGTTTTAAATGTACTTGTCCAATTGACGGACTTGATTGATGTGTTTCCAGGAGTGATGCTGAGATGACCAAGCACGGGACTCAAGTGAGGAAGTGACACCGACTCTTCTTCCATCTAGGATTCACTAATACATCGTCGCACCAACCACGAATCGACTATACAACTAACTGACTGAATACTATGGGTGGACGTCTGGATCATCGAGCATACTGACTTGACCAGGTGGAAGCAAATGAGACATCTCCCGATTACTGTCTGCGATATAATTCCGGACAATCGGGCTGTTGCCGATCCCCGCCGACTGCGGACTGCTGTTCCCAGGTAAACCACAAGACAACATTGGTTCAAACAATCTTTGCATAAACGATTTATTCATCTTCTCCTTCAGTCCTTGATTGATCAGTTGCAAGTCGTAAACATTCGTCTCTAGTTTCGTGTTCTCTTTCTCCAAGTATCGGCACTTTTCATACACATTGTCAATCATACGTAACACTGACTTCACATTACTCTCAAGCACGCGAATCGCTTCAATCCCAGACCCTATATCTTCGACCGAATGAACTCGGGAATTCGCCATCGAACTGTGCGGAGTCAAGTACTTGTCACATGCAGTTCGCAACACTATTGCAACGTCTGCAATCGCGTCCAAATAGTGCTCATTCGCTTCCCGGATCTGATCCATACTGTTACCGAATCGCATTGAGTTATTCAATTCATCCGACGATTGTTTCAATTTCTCTGTCAAATCAGTTATTGTTTCCTCCGCTCTCAACAACCGACCTTGAACCTCTATATTGTTGTTCCTCTCGATGCGGAGCTGCTCCGCACTCTCACTGACTCTCGTACTCAAAATCTCATTTTCTGATCGTAAACGCGCAGATTCTGCACCAAACTTGTTTGATTCAATAGCGAATTGTTCACGCAATCTCTCCACCTGATTCTGTGCTTCCTTCTTCACATTTTCTTTTTCACCAACAAGTTCATCGATTCGTTTTGTCATATTCTTACCATTCATTTCGTGCTCTGAAATTTCACGCCTCAATTTCAGTATCTCGCTGTCCTGAGAAGCTGCAATTTCCTTCAGTTCCTCTGATTTCTTTTGGTATACCTCCTTTTCTTTCTGAAGCAAAGATTCCCGAGAAACAGTGTCGGCCAATTCTCGGTTCATTTGGGATATCCGAGACTCCAATTCGAGATTTTCAGTTTGTAATTTTTGCACTTCATCACAAACAACTCCGTCTGCAGACTGAATCGCAGTTTGAAGCTCTTCGATTTGCCGATCGCGAACAGCTACGACAGATTCAAGATCCTTTGTTCGGTCTTTCTCTTGAGTGTTTATCAATTCTAATTCGTCTACTCGCCTCTGTTTTTCAACGACTTCCTTTTCCATCGACGCAATACGTGCCTCGTTTTCCATGAGCTTCCGCGCCAATTCATCGAACCCTGCTGATTGACCTTTCTCCTTCTCCACCAACCTCGTTTTCAGCGTATCAATTTCGCGATCTCGGTCTTCCAAAATTTTTTTCGTCTTCTCTTGTTCCTCGGCTCTCCCCTCAACTAGTTCCTCCAACTCTCGAACCTTTCGATTACTCTCCAACATGACACGATCTAGTTCGTCCAACAATCGACTCGATTCGGCTTTAGCAGTTGACGCAACCAAATCCTTCTCGTGCAATAGTTTTTCCAATTGGCATATTTTTGCCTGAAAAGTCTCCACTGATTCCCTCGATTCCTCTTCTCGCACTTGCGGTTCGATCGGTTCCTCTTCTCGCACTTGCTGTTGGAGCTGTAACAATTGCACTTCTTTCTCATTCAGCTGCGATTGCAAACTTCTCATCAGATCCTCCATTTCTCGCAACTTATCAATGTTAACTACCACTTCACCTCCTAGTGGAGGCAATCGAGGAGATCTCTCAGCAACTCTCGGCGGGGTCATTTCCTTGTTTTCAAAATCAATCAAGTTCACTACCTTGACAGGTTTCCCAGAAACTTTGTCGAATCCACCACTGCGGGAACTTTCCCTGGCTAAAAACTCTTCCTTGGAATAAAATTTAAACTCGTCTTCGGAATCATTCTCATCCACACTCCGAATATTCGAACGACTGCTCCGTGCACTGTCCCCACCTCCATTAAACCAATCTTCTCCAGAGTTTGTCCGGATATTTCTTTTTGCTAATAATGCTCTTTTCTTCTCTTCTTTCAAATCTTTCATCGTCTTGATTGGGGTTTGATTCAATGACTGCAGTGGCAGCGGAGGAACTCCGCTGGTGGCCACTGGTGATGGTCGTCTTTCTCCGTTCGCCCAAATCGAACGAAACTTCTCCGCTATTGCTTTATCAATAACTCCCTCGTGCTGGAACCATTCGTGACCACAATCTCGACATCGACCTGATCCTGCCTTGAATACATTGACAACAAATTTCTGACATCCAGACGGATTCATCAGCATGCCCTGAGGTGCTGATGTCGGGCTAAACGATGACATTGGAGACAATGACATTTCTCTTGGTCTATACACAACACAGTTGGGGAATACAAACAAGAATGCATGCATTTTTCTCGACTATAGATTCGCTTAAACATCCTGACCTATTTCTACATGGATTTTTCGTTTCTTGACAATCTCGGTGGTTCCAATTACTTCGGCATCACCAGTGTCTCGACTGAGCCATTCCATCACTTGCTGACTAAACAGAGGACTCTGATTGCCTCCC
>Ga0214917_10001417_pt1 | contig 30713 bp, 26 predicted proteins | sample LL_1208_BB_MetaG_FD_177983 | JGI IMG/M metagenome (GOLD analysis project Ga0214917, IMG submission 177983) | Freshwater microbial communities from Lake Lanier, Atlanta, Georgia, United States - LL_1208_BB | ecosystem: Environmental > Aquatic > Freshwater > Lake | place: USA: Georgia | collected... | reverse complement strand
TTCTACAACCCGAGGCGACGACACTCGACCATCGGCTATCTCAGCCCTATGGATTTCGAGGCGTTGGCCGAGGCACACTAAACTCGGTGTCCATCGAACCGGCAGCAGGCCAATACGGATAGGCTGCAGGCCAAACAGATCCTGCAGGGCCGAGGTCATTTCGGTTAGCATAAGCGGCTGCGCAATCGCGCCGACCACGGTTCGGCGCGATGCCACACGCGGCATGGGCAAAGGTAGGGCAGAGGGAATGGAGGTGATACGGGCGAGTTCAGTGACAAAGAGCTCCTCGGCCGGGCCGCGGGTGAGACCGCTCTGCTGCACGACGGGCGGTAGCCCGACATTGACCGTCATCGTGTTTGAACTGATCACTGCGTCACCGGCCATTAGACCAACGAAGATCGCGCCGAGGAAACCGATTGTAAGGATGTCCATGACACTCTTCTCCTGGGTTGATGGCTTGGCCGTATTCGGGCTTCTGTGAAGGCGAAATTCTTTTCGCCAAGGCCTCCCTGATCTGTCAATGCTGACAGCGATGACAGCCAGTGGCTGCAACCCAGCAGGCCGTCCCTATCGTCATAAAAACACGAGGCGGCGGGTGTTGCTCTGCGGTACGGGCAGTGGTCGGATGCGACAACCGGCCGGCCTGCCTTTGGGCGAGGCTGCCGGCCGGGTTGAAGCTTTTATGGCAAATGGGCGGCTCAGCGCATCCCTTCGCAGAAGCGCTGGATGCGGGCACAGGCCTCGCGTAGCGCCTCATCGGAGGTGGCGTAGCTGATGCGGAAATGGCCCGGGAAGATGAAGGCATCGCCATGCACGGTGGCGACACCCTCTTCTTCGAGCAGTGCTTCGACGAAATCCTTATCGGCGCTGATCAGCCGGCCGCCCTTGGTGGTCTTGCCGATGCAGCCATTCATGTCGGGGAAGACGTAGAAGGCGCCCTCGGGCTTGTGGCAGCGCAGGCCGGGCGCCTGGTTCAGCAATTCCACCACCATGTCGCGGCGCCGCTTATAGACCTCGACCATGCCGCTGATGCTCTCCTGCGGGCCGTTGAGCGCCTCAACGGCGGCGGCCTGGGAGATCGAGGAGGTGTTGGAGGTGCTCTGGCCCTGCAGCTTGTCCATCGCCTTGATGAGCGCGAGCGGCGCACCGGCGAAGCCAATGCGCCAACCGGTCATGGCATAGCCCTTGGAGCAGCCATTCATGGTGATGGTGCGGTCACGCAGGCGCGGTTCCACCTGCACGATGGTGGCCGGGGTGAAGCCGTCATAGGCCAGCTTCTCGTAGATATCGTCGGTGAAAATCCACACATCGGGGTGACGCAGCAGCACATCGGTGAGCTTCTTCAGCTCTTCCGCATTATAGGCGGCGCCGGTGGGGTTGGAGGGGTTGTTGATGATCAGCCACTTGGTCTTGGGCGTGATCGCCGCTTCCAGCTGCTCACCAGTCATCTTGAAGCCGGCATTCTGGCCGCAGGGGACGAAGACGGGGGTGCCTTCAGCGAGGCTCACAATATCGGGATAGCTCACCCAGCAGGGGGTGGGGATGATCGCCTCATCGCCGGGATTGATGGTGGCGAGCAGGGCGTTGAAGATCACCTGCTTGCCGCCGGTGGCGATGATGATTTCTTCGGGCTTATAGTCGATGCCCGAGTCGCGCTTGAACTTGGCGGCGACGGCGGCGCGCAGCGCGGGGGTGCCGGCCACGTCGGTGTATTTGGTGTCGCCGCTCTGGATGGCGCGGATGGCGGCATCCTTGATGTTCTGGGGCGTGTCGAAATCGGGCTCACCGCTGGAGAGGCCAATCACATCGCGCCCGGCGGCCTTGAGGGCGCGGGCCTTGGCGGTGACGGTGATGGTCTGGCTGGGCGCGATGCGGTCCAGACGGTCGGCAACGAGGTTCATGACGGGCCTTCACAGAAACGAAACAGCGGCAGAAGCTAGTCCCGCCAGCCGCGCGCAACAACCCGGAGAGACCCATGCAGCGATCAGAAAACCCATGGGAATGGCCGGAGGAGACCTGGCGGCATATTGTGGGCCGCGCCCGGGCCGGTCGCTCACTCGCCCCCACCCATTGGCCCAATGGCGCGACATGTGCCGTCGCACTCTCCTTCGATGCCGATCATGACACCATCCCATTGCGCGATTGTGATGAGAGCCCGATGCGCATCAGCCAGGGGCAATATGGCCATCGCCAGGGCATGCCGCGGATCCGACGGCTGCTCGCCCGGCACGGGGTGCGGGCGAGTTTCTTCTACCCCGCCGTCTCCGCCCTGCTCTACCCCGATGAAATTCGTGGCGTGGCCGATGAGGGGCATGAGATTGGCATTCATAGCTGGATTCATGAGGCCAATACCAAACTGCCGCCGGGGGTGGAGCGTGAGCTGACGCTGCGCGCGCGTGACACGCTGGAGAAGGTCTCGGGGCAGAGGCCGGTGGGAATTCGCACCGCCAGTTGGGATTTTTCGGTCGATACCATGGATATCATCCGCGAGATGGGGCTGCTTTATGACAGCTCGCTGATGGCCGATGACGACCCTTATGAATTGGAGGTGCAGGGCCAGCCCAGCGGCATTGTGGAATTGCCGCCCGAATGGATTCGCGACGATGCGGTGTATTTCAACATGCTGCGCTTTGCGGGCTTGCGCCCCTATACGCCGCCCAGCGCGGTGGAGGCGATTTTCCGGGCCGAGTTTGAAGGCGCGCTGGCCGAGGGCGGGCTGTTTCTGCTCACCATGCACCCCCACCATATCGGCCACCGCTCGCGGCTGGTGCTGCTGGACCGGCTGATCGCCGATATGAAGTCCACCGGGAAATGCTGGTTTGCCACCCATGCCGAGGTGGCGGCGTGGTGCCGCGACCATGCGGCGTCAAACCCGAAATAGCCCCGCTTCGGTGGCGATGGCGTGCAGGCCTATGTCGTTGGCGCCCACCGGCACTGCCGGCACAAGCTGCGCGGCATAGGCGATGCCCAGGCGAAAGGCGGCGGGCAAGCCGGCCAGGGTACGATCATAATAGCCACCGCCATAGCCTAGACGGTTGCCGGCCGAATCGAAGGCCAGCAGCGGGATGAGCAGCCATTCGGGTGGTGCCGTCTCGCTGGTTGCGGGGTGCTGGGTGCCGAAACGGCCGGCCTGCATGGCGCAACCGGGCTGCCAGGGGCGGAAGCTCAGCGCCTCGCCACGGCGTGGGGTGACCGGCAGCAGGATATGATGGCCGGCCTGATGCAGCGCATGCAGGCTCGGGCGGGTGTCGATCTCATCTCCCATCGGCCAGAAGCCGGCTATCATGCTGGGATTTGCTGGGGCGGCGGCCAGGACATGGCCGGCCAGCGCCTCGCCGGCACCGGGTTGCGCCAGCGCCGCGCGGGCGGCCAGCGCCCGGGCGCGCAGCGCGGCCTTCTCGGCGATGAGCGCTGCCTCGGTCATGGCTTAGGGCCAGTTTCGTTCGTAAGGGCTCACTGCGCAGGCTCTAAGCTTTTGTTTGCCGAATATCTTTATCCGTTCAAACGATGCCGTTTGAACGGATGACGCTCTGAGCGCGAAGCCGGCACGGCCGCTGGCGTTGCATGCTCCCAAGGCCTGCCGAAACAGGTGGGCACCAGATAACAGGACCACGATCCTGCCAGAGCCAGCTCCCGGGAGTTGCTTATTGGCCCTGGGCATGACTTGCCTGGCGTGAAGGCCAGCCTCGCAACGGGAACATAGGGCCGCGGCGCCCGCGTTACCAGTCAGGGCTTGTCGAGGCTGGTGGCGATGCCCTCGATCCGCTCGGCGATGCTTGCCAGACGGTCCGCGAGGCGGGGGTCGGTGGGTGGGGGCGCGATGGGTGTGCTCTCATCATGCTGGTTGCGGACCAATTCGATCTTCAAATCGCCCAGCTCATCGGCCAGCAGCAGCGCGACATGGAGCAGCATGCGGCTTTCGGAAAACTGCCCGCCCATTTGCTGGATCAGCTTCACCTTGCCCTCGATGACGGCGATGAGGTCACGGACATGTGACTCTTCGCCATCCCGGCAGCCAATGGTGTGGCTATAGCCATTCACCCGGACGCTGACCTGGCCCATTTATCGCGGCTCCTGTTCTTCGGCTTGGGCGTCTTCATCCAGCATGGCGGTGCGCAGTTGCGACAGCGCCTGGTCCAGCCGGGCGGAGAGCGCGACGACTTCGGAACGCGGCACGCTCTCAGCGGCAGCGGCCTGGGCGGCGGCCTGCATCTGGGCGAATTTACGCTCGACGGCGATGGCGAGCTTCTCCACCGCCAGTTCCAGGCGTTGGGCGGCCTGAAGGGCGCGGTCGGTTGTCAATTCCACAGCAGCGACTCCCCTGTCATGTTGCCGCGTTGCATCAGGTAAGGGTTGGCATGCAGGGGCCTAGGTTGCAAGGGCCGCCTTGGCAAAGCCGAGGGGTTTCAAGGGCGTTTGTGGTGCATGGCGCGGCGCATATCCGCGCGGTGCTGGGCCTGGGCTGCGCGCTGCTCTCACCGCCGGGGGCTGCGGGGTATCTCGGCCATCACGGTTTTCTGGCCATGCTGCGGGCGGGGGGATGGCGGGGGGCGGAAGTGGCGATCCTCGATTGCGGCGATGATGCCGGTTGGGCCTGGGCGGCGCTGCGTGATGGCATGCCCATGGTGGTGCTGCGTGCGGGCGGCGATGCGGCGCGGGCCTTTCCCGGCCAGGTGCTGCCGCAGGCCCCGCCGGCGCGTGACCTGCAGCATTGGCTGGAGCGCCGCGGCCGGGGCTGGTTGGAGGAATGGGCCGGGGGTTGAGGGGCTTTGCGCGTCAGACATCCGCAACGCAGCCGATTTCCGCCACCGGCCGCAGCCCGGCAATGGCCGCGTCATGCAATGCGGGGGTCATGGCCGCACAGCCATCTTCCAGAACGGTGACGTGAAATTCGCGCACATGCGCATCGCGCACCGTGCTGGCCACGCCGCCATTGGTGACGATGCCCGCCACCAGCAAATGGCTCGTTCCGGCCTGGCGCAGCACCCATTCCAGCCGCGACATGTAAAACGCCGAAAATGCCACTTTTTCAACTGGGATATCGGCCGGGCCGAGTTCATCCACCATGGCATGGCCCCAGCTTCCGGGCTGGAAATCGCCGCGGCCGAGGAAGGGGCGCAGGCGTTGGAGATGGGGGCTGATGAAGGGCTCGCCACCATGCCCTGGAACCAGGGTGAAATGGGTGCTGATGATCAGCCCGCCCTGCCCCCGCACCCGCGCCAGCAGCGGCGCCAGCCGGGCCGGCAGGGCGGCGATCTCAGGCGCGCCGCAGCCGGCGCGGCCATAGGCGCCACGGGCGTGGAGGAAATCATTTTGCAGGTCGCAAAGCAGCAGGGCGGTGTGGCGCATGGCGGACAGGCTAAGCCGGGCCGGGCGCGCATGCCAGAATGGAGGCAAGATCATGCCGCCGAGGTTGACGCGCGGCGGCATCCGCTCAACCCTGCACCTCTACCCGGAGAGGAAACATCGCCATGAGCGCAACAGCATGAGCCAAGCTTACATCGTCGGTGCCTTTGAGCACCCGACCCGCAAGGCCGACACCAAATCCATCGCCCAACTCCATGCCGAGGTCGCCTATGGCGCGCTGCAGGATGCCGGGCTCTCGGTCGATGACATCGACGGCTATCTCTGCGCCGGTGACGCGCCGGGCATGGGCGGTCTTTCGATGGCCGAGTACATGAACCTGCGCAAGCTGCGCTACATCGACAGCACCGATACCGGTGGCTCCTCCTATGTGATTCATGTGGGCCATGCCGCCGATATGATCGCCCAGGGCAAGTGCGATGTGTGCCTCATCACCCTGGCCGGCCGGCCGCGGGCCGAGGGCATGCAGACCGGCACGGCGGTGCGTTCCGCCGGTTCGGGCGTGCCCGATGAGCCCTTTGAGCTGCCGATGGGCCGCACCATTGCAACCATGCATGCCATGGTCGCGCAGCGGCACATGTATGAATATGGCACGACATCCGAGCAGCTGGCCTGGGTGAAGGTGGCGGCCAGCCATCACGCCCAGCACAATGAGCATGCGATGCTGCGCAAGGTTGTCACCGTCGAGGACGTGGTGAACAGCCCGATGATCGCCGACCCGCTGCACCGGCTGGATTGCTGCGTGATTTCCGATGGCGGCGGCGCGCTGATCGTCGCGCGTGAGGAAATCGCCCGCAAGCTGAAGCGGCCGCTCGTCAAGGTGCGCGGCTATGGTGAGGCGGTGAAGCATCAGATGGCCGGTGCGGTGGATCTGAGCTATTCGGCCTCGGTGCAAAGCGGCAAGACGGCCTTCTCAATGGCCGGCTGCAAGCCTTCCGACATCAAATACGCCTCGATCTATGACAGCTTCACGATCTCGGTCGTGCTGCAGCTGGAGGATCTGGGCTTCTGCGAGAAGGGCCAGGGCGGCAAATTCGTCGCCGATGGCAACCTGATCTCGGGCGTCGGCAAGCTGCCCTTCAACACCGATGGCGGCGGTCTGTGCAACAACCATCCGAGCAATCGCGGTGGCATGACCAAGGTGATCGAGGCCGTGCGCCAGGCGCGTGGCGAGGCGCACCCTGCGGTGCAGGTGAAGAACCATGATCTGGTGCTGGCCAATGGCAAGGGTGGCTCGCTGTGCACCCGCCATGGCTGCGGCACTGTCATTTTGGAGGCTGTGTGATGGCGACCCCTGCATTCGACCGTATCCCGGTTTCCCCGAACGAGGACCCGGACAACAAGCCCTTCTTTGACGCGGCCCGCGAGGGTAAGCTGTTGATCGGCAAGTGCCTGGACACCGGCAAGACCTTCTTCCCGCCGCGCCATGTCTCGCCCTTCACGCTGTCCAACAATGTGGAGTTCGTGGAGAGCAAGGGTCTGGGCAAGATCTATTCCTGGTCCGTCCAGCGCGGCAAGGAGCCCTATTGCCTGGCCTATGTCACGCTGGAGGAAGGGCCCACGGTGATGACCAACATCATCCAGACCGACCTTGATGCGGTAAAGATTGGCCAGAGCGTCAAGCTGGTCTTCAAGGCCACCGAGGGTGCGCCGGTGCCGATGTTCACCCCGGTCTGATCGGGGCGGGTGGAAAGGCGGGGGAGACCCCGCCTTTTTGCTGGGCTGGAATCAGAACAAAAAAAGTACATTTTTGGGCGAGATGGTCTTTTCAGCCCCTCGATACATGCTTAAGATTGCATCCATAGGTGGCAAAACCGCGCAGTGATGCGCGTCGGCATCCGGTCGGCCCCTTTGGGTGAAGATGCGATGAGTGTGAGCCTGACACGGAGTTCCCAAGGGCTGGCAGCCCAGGATTTCAATGGCCAGAGCGACTACGCTGATCTGTCATCGGGTGATGGGATTTACATCGTCTTTTCGACCGATGCGGCAAATACCTTCCTCGCCGACAGCAATGATGTGAGCGATATCTGGCGGCAGGATGGCCAGAGCGGCGCGCTTGAGCGGGTTTCCTGCACCCTCTCAGGGGCGGCCACCGATGGTGCCAGTTTCTCGCCGGCGATCTCGGCGGATGGGCGCTATCTGGCCTTTGCCAGCCTGGCCACCAACCTCACCCTCAATGATGGCAATGGCTTTGCCGATGTCTTCCGCAAGGACATGGCGACGGGGGCGGTGCTGATTGTCTCCGCTGCACCCGATGGGCTGCCGGCGAATTCGGTATCCTTCGCGCCGGCGGTCTCGGCCGATGGGCGCTATGTCACCTTTCTCAGTGCCGCCAATAATATCGTGGCTGATGACACGAATTACTCGATCGATGTCTTCCGCAAGGACATGGTCACGTCGACGACCCTGCGGGTGAACCTCGCCGCCGATGGGATAGAGGCCAGTGCCGGGGCGATGAACGCGCCCTCCATCTCCGCCGATGGCCGATATATCGCCTTTGACAGCACCGCCGCCAATCTCACCGGCTATGACGGCAATAACCGCGACGATGTCTTTGTGAAGGACATGCTGAGCGGGGCGATCACCCGCGCCTCGGAGGGTACCAATGGCGAGAGCCTGACCGGCGGGATGGAGGGCATTCTCAAGCCCGCTATCTCGGCCGATGGCCATTACGTGGTGTTTGCCACCGCCGCGGCCATGCTCGCCAGCGACAGCAATGGCGTGGCCGATATCTACCGCAAGGATCTCTGGACCGGCGCGATCATGCTGGTTTCGACCGATAGCGGGGAGAATCAGGGCAATGCCGCAAGCTTTGATGCCGATATCTCGGCCGATGGGCGCTATGTCAGCTTCACCTCGCAGGCCAGCAATTTTGTCGCCGGGGATGGCCTGCTCAGCGCCGATATTTTCCGCAAGGATCTGCTCACCGGCGCATTGCTGCTGATCTCGCGCAATGCCGAGGGCGAGCCGGCTTTTGGCCAATCCACCCATGCGGCCATTTCGGCCGATGGCGCGACCATAGGCTTCACCAGCACGGCGAGCACGCTGGTGGCGGCAGACAGGAATTTCCTCCAGGACGTCTTCTACGCGCATATCGGCGCCCCCACCGGTGTGCAGACCGGGGGTGGGGAGAATGACGCGCTGTATGGCAACACGGGCAATGACACGCTGCTGGGCATGGGGGGCGACGACCTGCTGAGCGGCGGTGATGGCAGTGACCGCCTGGAAGGTGGCATGGGCAATGACACCATGCAGGGTGGCCCCGGCAATGACGCCATGATCGGCGGCACTGGCGATGACAGTTACGAGGTCGATAGCCTCGGCGATGCGGTGATCGAGCAGGAGGATGAGGGCACCGATACAATCCTGGTGCTCGTCTCCGGCTGGACAATGCCCGATAATGCCGAGATCGGCCGCCTGGGCGGCAGCGGGGATAGTCTATTCGCCAGCTATACCGGGCAGAGGCTGCTGGCCAATCCGCTTCTCGGCAGCATGCTCTCCGGCGGGGCGGGCAGTGACACGCTGCAAGGCGGGGCGGGCAATGACATTTTGGATGGCGGTGGTGGTGGTGACCTGGCCGTGCTGTCTGGCAGGCTTTCACAGCATCGCTATGGCATGCGCGATGGGGTTTTGCTGACCAGCGGGGCGGATGGGCTGGACAGCATCAGCAATATGGATTTTCTGCAATTCGACGCCGCGGCGGCGATCTCCATCGCATCGCTCAAAGGCCTGGCGGCGGATCAGGGCTTGGTCCTGGTCAATCGCGGGGGGCAGAACAGCTACGAATTGCCTGATCTCTATGCGGGCCCGGTCAGCGGCCTGCAGAATCAGTTGCTGGGCAGCGCCGCATCCGAGGTGATGCTGGCAACCGACAGGAACGACTTTATCAATGCCCTGGGCGGCGATGACGCGATTGATGGCGGGGCGGGGGAGGATATCCTCGATGGCGGCCTGGGCTCGAATTTCCTGACCGGCGGTGCGGGGAGCGATACCTTCTTCATCGATGGCCGCGGGGCGCATTATGGCGCGAGCGGAACATGGTCGACTATCGCCGACTTCACCGCCGGCGAGGCGGTAACGATCTGGGGCTATCGGCCGGGGTTGAGCCGCTTCACCTGGCTCGCCAGCGACGGCGCGAATGGCTTCAAGGGCGCGACGCTGCATTGCGACCTCAATGGCAATGGCCTGATCGAGACCTCGATCACCTGCACGGGCCTGGCAGTGGCGGATTTGCCCAAGCCGTTTTTTGGGGCGGATTATATTTACTTCGGCTGAGGCGGCTTACGGCGCTGCAAGGCATGAAACTGCTCTGGCAGGCTGGAAAGAACCAACACCGAGGGAAAGCAAGATCGAGGGGCTTTGCCCCTGCTACACGCGTTTTTCAGCAAGCTGCTAGCCCAGTTCAATCCGCGCCTGCCGCACGATACGGCCCCAACGGGCATGCTCTTCTGTCAGGAAAGCGCGGAATTGCTCCGCCGTGCTGGGGCGCGGCTCGCTGGCCTCCTGGGCCAGTTTCTGCACCATCTCTGGATGTGCGAGGGCCCCGCGCGTGGCCTCGCTCCAGCGGGCGATGATGGCGGGCGGGGTGCGGGCGGGGGCGACCAGCCCGGTCCAGTTCTGCGCGACAAGGCTGGGGAAGCCGGCCTCGGCGAGGCTGGGTGCGCGGGGGAAGCTCGGGCTACGGCCGGCACCGCTCACCGCCAGGGGGCGCAATTCGCCGGCCTCGATCAGGCCGCGCACGGCGGGGGGATTGGCGAAGAAAATATCCACCCGCCGCGCCAGCAAATCCGCCGTCACCGGCCCCGCGCCGCGATAGGGCACTTGGGTGATCTCGGCCTGGCTGGCCTGGGCGAAGAGTTCGCCCAAAAGATGCCCCACCGTGCCATTGCCCGAATGGCCCGCGGTGAGGCGCGCGCCCGGGGCGCGGGCGGCTGCGACCAGCGCCGGCAGATCGGCCCAGGGGGCGGCGCGGGCAGTGACCAGCACCAGCGGTTGCTGCGCCACGGTCGAGATCAGCGCGAAATCGCGCAGTGGGTCGAAGGGCATGGCGGGATAAAGCGCTGGGTTGATCGCGAGGTTGGAGGCCTGGCCCATCCCCAGGGTGAAGCCATCGGGCGCGGCCTTGGCCACGGCATCAAGGCCGATATTGCCGCCCGCGCCGGGGCGGTTCTCAATGACGATGTTCCAACCCAGATCAGCCTGCAGCCGGGCGCTGATCTCGCGGCTGATCACATCCGTGCCGCCCCCGGGTGGGAAGGGCACGATCAGCCGGATCGGCCGGTCCGGATAGGCGGGCTGGGCCGCAACGGGCTGGGCCAGGGAGAGGTTGGCCAGGGAGGGGCTGGCCAGGGTGATGAGCAGGGCGCGCCTTTGCATGGTGGCTAGCTATCCTCGGGTGGGGGCGATAGCGGGCCCAGGATTTCGTCATTGTGCTGGCCGGGGCTGGCCAGGTCATGCCGCACGCCCAATCGGCGCTCGCCAAACTGCATCGGCAGGGCGGGGACATGCGCGGTTCGGCCATCGGGCAGCGTCACCGGCAAAAGCCCGCCCGAGGCTTGCAGATGCGCATCCTCAAAGAGATCCCATGGCCGGTTGATGCGGGCATAGGGCAGGCCTGCCGGGGCGCAGAGCGCTTCGATCTCGGCCACGGTGAAGCGGCCGAGGATGGCTTGCACCAGCGGGATCAACCGCTCGCGTGCCGCACTGCGCAGGTTGTTGCTGGCAAACTCGGGCACCAGCAGGGCCGGCTCGCCCAGGGCGGTGCAGAAGATCTCCCATTGCCGGTCGGTCACCACGCCCACGAAGATCTGCACCCCATCGCTGGCGGTGAAGACGTCATAGACGCCCCAGGCGCGGCGGCCGGCGGGCATGGGTTCGGGTGCGACGCCGGTGATGGCCTGTTGCAGCATGGCGGTGGAGACCAGAAAGGCGGCATTCTCGAAGAGCGAGGCGGCGAGCACCTGGCCCTCGCCGCTGCGCTCACGCTCGCGCAGCGCGGCGAGGATGGCGATGGCGCCGAACATCCCGCCCATCATGTCATTGACCGGGGCACCGGCGCGCAAGGGCCGCCCGGGCGGGCCTGTCATATAGGCAAGGCCGGACATCATCTGCACCACCTCATCCAGCGCGGTGCGGCGCTCATAGGGGCCGGAGAGAAAACCCTTCAGCGACAAGCAGATGAGGCGGGGGTTTCGTGCACGCAGGGTATCGAAGCCCAGGCCCTTTTCCGCCAGCGCGCCGGGGCGGAAATTCTCCAGCACCACATCGGCTGTGTCGATCAGGCGCAGCAGCGTCTCGACATCGGCGGGGTTCGAGGTGTCGAGCGTGACGGATTTTTTGTTGCGGCTGAGGGCGGCGAAAAAACCGGTGCCGGAGGATTTGAGGTGGCGGGTGCGATCGCCACCGGGCGGCTCCACCTTGATCACCTCGGCGCCGAGATCGGCGAGGATGAGGCCGCAGGACGGCCCCATCACCATGTGGGAGAATTCGACGACACGGACGCCATCCAGCGGGAGGGTCATGCCGCCTCCGATCGGCGGAGGGCGCAAGCCCGGAGGCGTGAATCGGCGGCCATCACGCCGCGCGCCGGAAGGCGGCCAGCCCGCCGCTGCGCAGCAGATTCGACGGCAGACGGTGGCCGACGACGCGCTCGGCGAGCTTTGCGGCCTCGATCAGCGCATCAAGGTCAATGCCGGTTGCCACACCCATTTCCTCACAGAGGAAGACCAACTCTTCGGTGGCGATATTGCCCGGCGCGCCGGGATGGCCGGCAAAGGGGCAGCCACCCAGCCCGGCCACCGCGGCATCGAACATCGAAACACCCAGCCGCAGCCCCGCAGCCGCGCAGGCAATGCCCAGGCCGCGCGTATCATGCAGATGCAGCGAGATTTTCTGCGCCGGATAGGCCTCGCGCACCGCGCCCACCAGCCGCTCGACCAGCACCGGATTGGCCCAGCCCATGCTGTCGGCCAGGGAGATTTTTTCGATGCTGCAACCCGTCTCGGCGGCCAGACGCATCGCGTCATGCAAGGCGGCCATGGCCTGGGTGGTGGGCACGGCGCCGGAATAATTGCAGCCAAAGGCGGCCTGGAGCGAGACCCGGTTCATCTCCACGCCGGCTGCCTGGTGGGTGGCCACGTGTTTGCTCTGCGCCTCCAACTGCTCGGCATGGGAGCGGTTGAGGTTCTTCTTGGTGAAGGCTTCTGAACCGGTGACGGTGATGGAGCCCTGCACGGCCAGCCTCTCGGCAAAGCCCTGCACCCGGGCGAGGCCTGCGGCATTGAACCACAATGCGGTGTATTCAACCCCGGCGCGGGGGGTGAAACCGGCCACCACCGCCTCGGCATCAGCCCAGCCGGGCACGATTTTGGGGTTCACGAAGCTGGCCACCTGGATGCGCTTCGCACCGGTGGCGGAGAGGGCGTCGATCAGGGCGATCTTATCGGCGGTGGGGATGGGGCCGGGTTCGATCTGAAAACCCTCGCGCGGGCCTTCTTCGGTGATGTCCACGCGGCTTGGCAGGTCGGTCATTGGGCGCGCTTTCCTTATTGCTGCTGCACGCCGGCGGCGCGCAGCAAATGGCCCCAACGGGTCATTTCTTCGGCGACATAGCGGGCGGCCTCAGGGATGGAATTGGCCACCACGCGCTCGGCCCCCATCTCGATCAGACGGGCGCGCAGCGGGCCATCGCCCAGCACGGCGGCGATCTCGCGGTTCATCCGTTCCAGGATGGGCATGGGCGTGCGGGCAGGTGCCAGCACCACCTGCCAGACCGAGAAGGTGGCGGCGGGAAAGCCGGCCTCGGCCACGGTGGGCAGGTTCGGCATCACCGGGCTGCGCGCCGGGCCGGAGACCACCAGCGCCCGGGCCTGGCCGGATTGCACGACGGGAAAGGCCGAGGGGCCGGCGTCATAGAGCAGGTCCAACCGCCCGGCCAAAAGATCCTGCAAGGCGGGGGCGCTGCCGCGATAGGAAATCTCGGTCATCCTGATGCCCGCCGCCTGCAGCAGCAGCAGGGTGACCAATTGCAGCGCGCCGCCCGCGCCTGAGGAGGCATAGGAGAGCCCCTCCGGCCGGGCGCGGGCGCGGGCGACGAGATCGGCCAGGCTGCGATCCGGCGCGGCATTGGGCACCATCAGCACCATCGGGCTTTCGGCGACGATGGTGACCGGCACGAGGTCATTCGCCGGGTCGTAATCCAGCCGGGCATAGAGTGCGCGATTCACCGCATGGCCAGTATTGCTGAAGAGGAAGGTTTGGCCATCGGGGGCCGCGCGGGCGACGGCAGCGGCGCCGATATTGCCCCCCGCACCGGTGCGGTTTTCCACCACCACCCGCTGGCCGAGGCGGGGCGAGATCGCATCGGCCAGCAGCCGGGCGATCACATCCGTGGGACCGCCGGCGGCATAGGGCATGATCATGCGGATGGGCTGGGAAGGCCATTCGCCCTGCGCCAGCGCTGGGCTGGCCAGAGCGGGAGCCAGGGTCAGGGTGAGGGCGGCGCGGCGTGTCAGCACGGGCGGTTCCTTATTGCATGCGCCGATTGCGGGCTCAGGCCGGGCGTGGGGCCAGGCGGGAGACCCTGTGTTGCCAGAGCAGCAGGGCGAGGGCTGCGACCAGCGGCGGAATCACCGCCAGATTGAGCAGCGCCCAGCCGAGCTGGGCATGCACAAAGCCGGAGAGGAAGGCTGTGCAGGCCACCGTGCCGAAGACGATAAAATCATTGGCTGCCTGGGCGCGCATCCGCTCGGCAGGCTCATAGGCGGTGGCGAGCAGCGCGGTGGCGGAGACGAACATCCAGTTCCACCCCACGCCCAGCAGCACCAGGCCGGCGACGAAATGCCAAAATGTCTCGCCCAGCAGCGAGACCAGGGCGCAGCAGGCGGTCAGCGCCGCACCGGCCATCATCATCCGCCGCATGCCAAAACGGTTGATCAGCCGGCCGGTGAAGAAGCCCGGCGCGAACATCGCCACCGCATGCCATTGGATGACGCTGGCCGAAGCACTGACGCCAAAGCCGCAGAGCATCATCTCGAGCGGCGTTGCGGTCATGATCAGGTTCATCGCGCCATAGGCGACGAGGCCGGCGACAGCGGCAGCGACGAAGCTGGGGCGGGCGATGATCTCGCCAATTGGCGTGGCCACTTTCTGCTTGGGCGGCGGCGGCGGCAGGATGGTGCCGGCCAGCAGCACGAGGCAGACCAAAGGCACCGCAGCCAAAATCAGATAGGTCGGCAGGAAGAGATAGGGCAGCGCCAGATCATAGGTCCGCTTGACGATTTCAGGCCCGGCAATGGCGGAGAGGATGGGGCCGGTCATCACCAGGGAAATGGCGCGGGCGCGGAATGCGGGAGGGGCGACTTCCGAGGCGGCGAAGCGGTAATGCTGGGCGATGCCAAAACCCACCCCGGCAAAGGCCGAACCCATACAATAGACGAAAAAATTGCCGCCATAGACGCCGGCGGCAAAGAGCAGGCTGCCGCAGATTGAAGCGACGGCGCCCACCATGAAACCTGTCCGCCGGCCCAGCCGGGCGAAGAGGATGCCGGCGGGAATGGAGGCCAGCATCACCGCCGTCATCTGCACCGCCATGGGCAGGGTGGCCAGGGCGGCATTGGCGGAGAGGGTGTGGCCGATCAGCGCGCTCATCGCCACCTGACCCACCACGGTGGCTTGCATCAGCGCCTGGCAGAAGAACAGCCGCCAGACGGTGATGCGCATCGCGGCCTCGGCGCGCGGGTCGGGCGAGGTGTGCGCTGTCGCATCCATCTAGAAGTGGCTCCATCCCTGGTGTGACAGCGCCATCGGCTGTCCCGTGTTGTCCAGCACCAGAACACCGGGCGGGCCCGCCGTGAAGTGGCCTATGCGCGTGGCGGCCATGTTTCCTGGCGGCAGGGTGAGCGGTGGGAGTGCGAAGAGGAGCTCATAATCATCGCCGCCGGTGATCAGAAGGCCCAGATCGGCCCCCTCGGCCTGGGGGGAAAGCGGCACCAGGGCGGCCTCGAGAACGGCCCCACAGCCTGAGGCGCGGGCGAGGTGGCCGAGATCCTGCACCAGCCCATCGGAGACATCCATGCAGGCGGTGGCGAGGCCACGCAGCGCCCGGCCCAGCGCAAGGCGGGGCTGCGGCAGGCGATAGCGGCCGGCCAGATAGCCATCCGGGTCGGGAATCTCGCCACGGGCGGCGCGAAGGCCGAGCGCACCATCGCCGATGCTGCCGCTGACCCAAAGCGAATCGCCCGGCCGGGCACCGCCGCGGCGCAGCGCCTGGCCGGGCGGTACCGTGCCCAGGATGGTGAGGCTGAGGCTGGCGGGGCCGGGGGTGGAGACGGTGTCGCCACCCAGGACTTGCAGGCCGAATTCCGCCTGGTCGAGAGCAAGGCCAGCGACGAAGCCCTCGAGCCAAGCGGCGGGCGTGGCGCGGGGGAGTGCCACGGTCATGAGATAGGCCAACGGGTCCGCCCCCATCGCCGCCAGATCCGACAGGTTCACCCGCAGGAGTTTGCGGCCGATGGTCTCGGGCGGGTCCTCGGGCAGGAAATGCACGCCGCCGACCATGGCGTCAGCGGCGAGGACGAGTTCGCGCCCGGGCGGTGGTGTCAGCAGGGCGGCATCATCGGAGAGCCCCAAGCCCCCCTGCCCCGCCAGCGGACGGAAATGCTGCGCGATGAGCGCGAATTCCCCCGCCAGGGGGGCGGCGTTGCTCACGCAGGGAAATCGCCAGGACGGAGGCTTCGGGCCAGCGCATCCAGCACGCCGGCAGCGAAGCGCGGTTCCTCGGCGGTAAAGAAGCCATGCGCAATGTCGAGATATTCGCGGATGATGACCTTGGCCGGGGGCTCACGCCCATCGCGCAACTCGGCGGTGGCGGCGCGCAGAAGGGCGCGCAGCACGGGGTCCAGCTTGGCGAGCGGCCAGGCCTCGGCCAAATGGGTGGTGATGATGGCGTCGAGGTCATCACTGCGGGTGGCGGCGCGGCGGACGATGCCAGCGAAAAGCGGGACATCGGCCTCGGGCACGCGGCCATCCTCAAAGCCGCCCTGCCCTGGCATTTGCCCCAGGCGATGGCGGATGAATTGGTCGAGCACGGTTTCAGGCGAATCGCCCGAGGCCTCGGACTGGAACAGCGCCTGCACGGCGGCGACGCGCGCGCCGGTGCGCGGGCGGCCGCGAGGGGGTGTTGGAAGGCTCACGCCAGCCCCCAGCCGCGGCGCAGGGCCACCTGCATGAGCAGGGCAAACATCGCCTCACGCCCCTTATTGTGATGATTATCGGCCGAGCGTTCCTCGGCCTGTTGGACGGTGGCAACGGTGAGCAGGCCAAAGCCGATGGGCAGGCCGGTTTCCACTGAGATATCCATCACGCCGCGAAATGTCTCGCGGCAGATATGCTCGTAATGGTCGGTACCGCCTTGGACGACGCAGCCCAGGATGAGCACGCCATCAAAAGCCCGGCCGGACTGAATGGCCATGCGCAGTGCCGCGGGCAATTCGAAGGCGCCGGCGACATCGACGACATCGAGGCTAGCGCCGGTTTCTGCGGCCATGGCCTGGGCGGCGTGGCGCATGCCGGAGACGATGGCCTCATAATAAGGTGCCTGGATGAGCAGCAAGCGCGGCGCGGGGCCTGGGATGATGGGAATGGGGCGGATGGGGGCGTCGGCGGTGCTCATGGCGAGGATGTGGCAGAGCATGGGGGATGAGGGCAAGCGGGAGATAATGAATCATCTTGCCAGGGGGGGGTTGCGCAAACTGCAACATTGGGTCATTTTCAATCTCAGAGAGCGGGCGGGCGTAGCTCAGGGGTAGAGCACGACCTTGCCAAGGTCGGGGTCGAGGGTTCGAATCCCTTCGCCCGCTCCAGTTGGCTTTCCAACCCCGTACTTGCATTTCCTCAACGGCTCTGGGGATTACAGCTTTTCTGGGATGCTGGCGCAGCCAGAGGCTTTTTCCTCGCAGCAAGGCCATTCTCTCTCCGAAGCTCGGGACTTGGAAGGGCGATTATAAAACCCTCAAGTCACCGAAATGTTGATGAATTTTCATCAAACTACGCGGGCCGCTTGCCAATGGTGACCCGGTGCGGTCGGGTCTTGGACCGCACCACAATGCTCTCACCCACCGGTATTGCGACAAGACGGGGACTGGAAAAGCATACCGGCCATTCTCAGCACAAGGCCGCGCCCTGCCCTCGCCACATGACATCTCTGGACTGATCGCCTGGGCGCAGCGCGTGGAATAGCGCGAAGCATTGGCCACCCTGACCAAGCACCATAGCGCCAAAGCCTGCGCGGGCGTCAGCATCGCGCCCGAGGCGATTGGCGGCGCGCTCGGCGAATATGCGGCCTCCAACCTCTTTGACACAGCCTCCGAGGGTTTGCTCGCGATTGACCTGCCCGATGGCCGGAACATCGCCGATGACTGCCTCCACCGCCATGGCTGGAAGGGAAGCGTCTCAACCCGCGCGTACATCGCTGGGCTGCGCCGCTCGGACATCAGCCTCTACGAGGTGAGCGGGCTCGTGCCGGGCGAGCCCATGCTGCTGCGAGACCTGGTTCGCAGCGGCGCACGCCACAGGCTTTAACCCTTTGATTGACGATCATCTTTAACCGTCCAAACGATTCCGTTTGATCGGATGATGCTCTACAGGCCGCCCCAGTGGTGATCTCCATCATCGCCTCCCTCAGTACCGACGCTCGCAAGAGCGCCGGTAAGGACGCAGATCAGGACCAGCCGCACAACATCAGCCACCGCTCGCCGGAAGGGTGCCAATCCGCCCCGAATGCATTCGTCACTCGGGTATCTCACGCCAAAGCCGATGGCCGCAGCATTGCCTCCAGCGGCCACCCTTGTGTAACAGCGACCAAAAAAACCGGGCAAGACCAGACTTGCCACCCGCAAAACTCAGGTGAGGATGCCCAAAGGTTTCACGCTCACCCTACAGACCGTCGCGCTGCTTCGTGGCGAGCATGTTGTAGTCCCTGATATTCTTCCACACGCCGGGAACGCCGCCCACGACCACGCCTGCCGCAAGCGCCGGAATATTGACATTACGGTCATTGTCGATCCACGAAGCCAGCTTCCGCAGCTCGGTCACTTCCCAGGCGGAGCCGTGGTAGCGCAAGCGCCCCTCGCCATAGATGCGCATGCGTGTCGCGGTGTCTCTGCCGCGCGAGATGCGCATCGCCCCCAGCGCCGATTGCGACCATTTGCCGACGATCCCGAGGGCATCCAGCCGATCGATCACCGCATCACGCGGCTTGCGGCCACGCTCCTGCTCATTGACAATGATGCGACACCACATCTTCGCCTCGCAAAGACTGGCGAAGGATGCCGCATCTGCCGGATTTATCGGCGTGACGGACGGGAATAGCCGCTTCCAATCCGCGTAAACCTGCTTGACCACCTCATTCAGATAGGTGTCGAACGCCGCCATGCCACCTTTGTGCTGCGCCACCAAATCAGGGCGTGACGACACAACGTGAGCAACGAAGATCTTGACGAGTTGGTAGGGATCATGCGGCGCACCGCTGACGACGTCACCGAGCGACGCCTTGCCGGTTCCGGTCAGCGCCTTAACGAACCCCATTTTCAGCTGGGTGTTCATCTCCTGCACGACCTCATCATACCTTGCCAGCAGCGTAACCTGGAGGTTCGCCGATCCTGGAATACCGTTCGTGTCCAAGCTGCGCTTTAACAGTGTATCTTTAAAACTCGAGGCGGCCTTAGCAATGGCTGACTGGTTGACGGACTGCACATTGACCACGCGGGTCGCCTGAGCCCAAAGATCCTGCTGTCCTTGTGAGAACTCGACCAACCCGCCAAACTCATCAACGACAGCATTGATGCCCGACGTCGCCCCGGAATTCAACGTATCGGATGAGACCATACTGGATATGCCGGCATAGACATGCTTGGCCAAGTTCCCGACGATGGCCGCTCCGATCGATGCCAAAGGGCCAGCCCCGACTGCGGCGAGCCCGGACTTGATGATGCTGATCGCCATATCGTATTTGGCTTTTTCTTGTTGGGCGTCCTTCGCCATCGCCGTTTCGAAATGTTTGTAGGCGACATCCACGCCCACCGCCATGCCCTGGATGGACGAGCGGTATTTGGAGAGTTCACCGTTCACATCGAGGCGAAATTCATCGCCGAAAGGGTTCTTCAGCTTAACATCCAGCAAGGATTTACTCATATCGGATCCGAGGATGGTCGAGACACCAACGCCAGCCGTTTGAGCATAACGCCCCTCAAAGCCGGCAGGGATGGTGAGCTTCTTCACCGGAGTTGGCGTCAGTGTCGGTGTCGGACGTACAAATTGAGGCCCGGTCGGCAGCGGGGTGGTGCTTGAACCCGTCGGGTCGACTAGGATGAAAGCTCCGTCGCTAACGATAAGCCTGTCCAGCTCACCGTCCGATTTGGCCAGCAAATTGGTGCGTTGCTTCGGGGCATCGGCGGTGTTCGTCTCGCCGATCAGCAACTTGATCAGCAGCGCGGCTCGGACACGGTCTCGGTGCCCCTTATTGCCCGGCATCACACCGAATGCGTTGCTGTCGATATTGAGCACTCGGAGGTAGTCATTCGCCGTCGATTCATCGAGATCGACCATCGCCGCGCGAATCCGATTGATCAGCTGACCAGCGTTTGCAGCGCGTAAACCGGCGTTTACGTCATTCCAATGCTTACCGCTCGTGAACGCGCCGCTATTCGCCATGACCAACCCTTCCAAACGCAGCAGCCAGAACCCACTCCTGGCCCAAAATTGCAGACAAGCCGCGATGAGTGGCCACTAAGGTCGAAGGGGTAAGGCTTTAAAATAACACAAGAAGAAAACACGATCCGCTGTCGTATGGCAAGCGTGCGAGCGCGCGAGTTCGGCCACATGCAGCCTATGGCTGACATGATCGGGCAGTTGCAGCGCATCACGAAGGGGGCAGAGCGGCGGAAGGAACATAATCGCAGGATGTTCCACCGACCGCAGCCCCCGAGAGAGGCAGTCAGATCAACGCCGCGGCGCGCCGGTGCCAAGATGAACCTGGTTGAGGAAGAATTCATCGCGCGGAAAGAGGTCGCTCAGCGGCGCCTCCACGCGCGCCGTCGCGGGGGTCCAGAGCGTGATCTCGCCATCGACCAGCTTGGTCAGGTCCGATTCAAGCGGATTACCCCGCCGCACGAATTCGATGATCCCGGGCTGACGCAGCGCTGCGAGCAATGCCGCCTGATCGAGCGGAATTGGGCTGTCGCTGCCGACCAGCACATTCACCGGCCGCAGCAGCGCCACATGGGGGAAGGCGGCGGCGAAAGTATCCACCACGCGCCAGCTCGGCGCCCATTGCACATACAGGCCGCCAGGTGCGAGGCGCGCGCGCAACTGCTCCAGGAACTCGGCGCTGTAGAGCATCCCCGAATGGGAGGATTGCGGACGAATCGCATCGGCCTCGATCACGTCATACAGGCCTTCGCCGCGCGTCAATGCGCGTCTGCCATCGCCATATTCCAGGCTGACGCGACGGTCCGCGACGAGAGCTGCCACACCCGATTCGGGCCGTTCCCGCGCAATATCTCCCAAAACATCCAGCACGGGCCGGACCAGCTCAATGGCGCGGATCTCACGCGTGGCGGGGTTGACCGTGGCACCGTAGGGCGTGCCGCCGGAGCCGACACCAATGGTCAGCACCCGCTCAGGGTTAGGGTGAATGAGCGGCCCCAGCATGCCAAGCAAGATATGCGTATCGAGGAACGGCACGAAGCCCTGGCCATGCCCCATGATGAAGAAGCGCCCTGGCGCGCGCCCCTCGCCCTCGCCGCGCTCACGCCAGAAGGCGACGCCTGAGCGGTCTTCGCCCCAGGCATATGCGGAGCCGGCCGGCAGGCCATGCATGCGCGACCAGAAGCGCTCATTGCTCGGTACGGCAAGTGCGATCGCCGCGGTGATCCCGGCCAGCGTCAATGTGGCCGGCCGCGAAGCCCGTGCCGGCATAACCCAAAAGCCCAGCAGCACCAGTGAGAGAAGGGCGAGCAATAGCAGCGTGCCCATGATCCCGAAGAGGTGAAAACTCAGCAGCCCCGTCGCGATAGAGCCGGCCGCATTGCCCAAAATATTGGCCAGTTGCACCCAGCCGACCCGCGCGCCGACGCTGGCCAGGTCCTGTTGCACGGCGCGTTGCACGAAGGGAAAGGTCATGCCGATGATGAAGGCGGGTGGAGCGACAACGGCGACGATGACCAGCGTCGAGATGGTCATATGGAACGGCCCGAAACGGTCAAAATCCACCGCCATGACGTTGCTGAACGCCGGCACTCCCATGATCCACCACAGCAGGCCGAGCAGCGCCGCCCCCAATACGAAGCCACTCCCCTGCGTCAGGAAAAAGGCCGGGCGCGGATCGGCCATGCGGCGCACCATGCGCGCGGCGAGCGACATGCCAAGCCCATCAGCCAGCAGAAAGACGCCCAGCACAGTCGGGAAGAGATAGGCGTGGTACTGGCCCACCTGGCCCAGCATGCGGACCCAGATGATCTCCAGAGCGACGATCACATAGCCTGAGAGAAACACCAGCAGGCACCAAAGGGCCATGCCGCCGAAAGGCTCTGGCGCCGGAGCGGCGCCGGGGCTGGGGGCGGCTGGTGGTTCACGTGAAAGCCCAGGCAACAAACTCAGCGCCAGGCCCGCGGCCAGAAGGTCCAGCCCTGCCGCGACGAAGAGTGCCGTGACAAAACCCAAGCTGCCGATGATGAACCAGCCACCGATCAGCGCGCCCAAGCCCGCGCCCAGGGTATTCAGACTGTAGAGCGTACCAATGCGGCTGGCGAGGCTTGCCAGATCGGTTGCAACCGCCCGAGCCAGCAAAGGCAGGGAGGCGCCCATCAGGGTTGTCGGAACCACAAGGCCAGCAAAGCAGAGTGCGAAGATCGCGGCGGGTTGCTCCACAACATCCGCAAGGCCAATCGCGATGACATCATAGAGAAAGAACTTCGAGAACAGCGCGCAAACCGCCACCCCCGCCTCGCATAGCGCAAAGCCAAGCAGGGCGCGATGCGCCGAAAGCCGGTCCGCCAGGCGCGCGCCGATGATGGAGCCCAGGCCAAGCCCCGCCAGGAATGCTCCCACGACCAGGGCGGCCGAGACCGTGTCGGAGCCAGCGAAGACGCCCAGCATACGTTGCCAGATGATCTGGCAGAGCAAGGCGGCAAAGCCCGAGCAGAAGAAAGCCACGATCAATCGCGTCATGGATGCAGGGCTCCTTAGCTGCCTCGGTCGAGGTCGTCAGAATTGCATAACGGCAATGTTGAGAACAGAAATTGCCCGGATCGGCCAAGGCGGCAAGCCCCGATGGAACTGCATGGCGCCGCGATGAAGCAAGGCCGCCTCTCGACAGGCGCGCCATGGCCGCAGAGATGACAGCATTCCAACACCCGCCCGAGCCCCATGGGGCGGGCCCTCAAAGCAACGCTTCGTGTTTCAAGCCTTGCGAAGCTGCAGGGCTGGCAAACCTCTACGGCCTGACCGGCGCGGGCGCGCCTCTGGGCCTGAGAAGCTGCAACTCGCCTGCGGCATGCACGGCGGTGAGGAAATCCGCCCGCTTGCCATCCGGGTCATCGCCTAGCCCCTGCGCCGCAGCCTCCTCAATCGCCGCGTAGGGCCAGTCAATGCTCGCCGCCTGGCCCAGCATGAGGGCAAAACCGGCAACACTGACGCCAAAACGCGTCTCCGGCGAGGCGGCGGTCAGGTTTGCCCGCCAATCGCGCTCGACCACCACGCGCTGGATCAGGCGGCTGGAGCCGCCAGTGGGCGGTGTATGGCGGATGCGCAGGGTGGCGTAATCGGTGCTCGCCATCATGGCGCGGGTGGAATAGCGCCTGAAGCCGCTCACAGGCGCTGCCAATTCAAAGATTGCAGTGATGGCGCGCCCGGCTGGTATCTCACCCGCGCCCAGACGATCAGCCGCAAAATCCGCCTGGCTCAGGCGGCGGCTGGTAAAGCCGATGAGGCGATATTCCTGCACACGGTCAATATTGAACTCCACCTCCAGGCGAAGAGCCTGCGCCACAATCGCCCGCCCGCGCTCAATGTCGTCATTGACCAATTGCTGAAAGCCGGCGGCATCGGCGGCGAAGCCATGCAGCCCACCGCCGGCATGGGCCAGGGCGCGCATCGTGGTATCGGCCGGCGCATCGAGGCCCACGGTGATGGTGCTCAGCCTGATGCCGCGCTCGCGCTGCCTCTTCACCAGCGCCTCCAACGCCTGGGGATTGGCAGCGCCGAGGTTGAAATCACCATCGGTGACCAAAATCACCCGGTTCAGAGCGGCGGGATCGAGCGCCCGGCCGGCGGCGGCATAGGCGGCATCGATGCCACTTCCCGCGGGTTCCGCAACGCCGGGGCGAAGTTCACCCAATGCGGCCTCGATGAAGACGCGCCGGTCACCACGCATCTGGTCAAGCAGGGTTCTGGTGCCGGGGGAATAGGTGATGATGGATAGCCGGTCGCGCTGGTTCAGGCGTGGGATGAGTGCGCGGATGCCCTCGATCACAATCGGCAGCCGCTCGGCCGCAAACATGGAGGCGGAGGCGTCGAGCACGAAGGTGAGGTTGAGGGGGGGGCGCACGCCGCGCGGTGCATCCAGCGCGCGGATGCCAAGATGCAGCAGCCGCCGCGTGGCGTCCCATGGTGCGGGCACCATGGCGACAAAAGGCTCCAATGGCTGTGCGCGGCGGGCGCGTGGATAGTCAAACGCGAAGGCGTTGAGGAATTCCTCGGGCCTCACCGCCGCCGCCGCCGGCCATCGCCCCATGCGCAGCATTTGCCGGACCATGCCATAAGAGGCAGTATCCGCACCGATGGGGATGGTGGTGGCCGGCGTTTCATTGACGGTGGTGAAGCCCGCAATAGGCAAGCGGGGCTGGCGGGGCAGCAGGTCACCCAGCTCCTCGGCCGGCTCATTGGTGAACATATCCGGCTGGCGCGGGCGGCTGGGTTGGCGGTCGATCAAGGGGGGTTCGGCCAGGCGCTGAGCTGCCACAGCATTCACGGGCACGAATGCTCCAGTGACAGGGATGATCGGGGCTATGTGATCATTATCGGGCGTGGTGGACCCGCAGGCGCAAAGTAACAAAGCAAGGCCGATGGCGAGAAACGCTTGGCGCATAATTGGTTACCCTCATCCTCCATAAACGCCTTTGCGGCGACGCCTAGCAGAAAAATAAGCAGCCTGCCTTTCTACACATTGCATCAGCGTATTTTTAGGTGATGGAGCCGCTGAATTGTGCCGATTCACCAGCCCAGCGGCTGAGAATAACGCAGGTCACTCTCGGCGGAAAGAATGGCCCGGCACCGCATCTGCGATAAGGATTGGGCTCAGTGCCGTCGCCATCCGCGCAGTTGAAAGAGCGGCCCAAGACGTTTCAGCGTTGTGCCGCACAGAGAACCCGTCTTGGTTCATGGCGGGGCATCCGTTGCGCGGCTGCTTGCCAAAGCGCGTCGATCTTTACCAGACGCCTGCAAAAGCTAGCAATCGAGAAAGCAGCCCCGGCGGACAATCGCCCGCCGGGACACAAGTCGCTCAGCTCAGCTTCGACAGCGCAATGTCGAACACCACGTGACCCGTGGTCTTGGCTGCAAACTTATCATCAATGTTCATGTATTCGCTATCGATCTTAGTGAAGTTCAAGCTGATGCTTTCCGAAGGACGATCGCCACCGCTGGAAAGGCTGTAACCAGAGATCAGCGTATTGGTCAGCACATATTTCTGGAAGGAAACATGCACGCCATTATTATCAGTCTGAGTCATCTCAATCTTGACCTCGACGGCTTTGCCACCAAAAGCCTCCTTGAGGATCAAGGGCGAGGAGATGTCCATCACCTTGGTGATGGTGATCTCGCTGACGCTCGGCGCCGTTGCTTCACGCAGCGAACCACCGCCCACGCCCGAGCCGATGCCACGACCAACGCCCCACTGGAAGGAGTTGATCTCGATCCACTCCTTGTGGGTCTGCTGGGTGACTTCACCCTTCAGCGTGCCGTATTTCATAAAAAGAGCCATGATTCGGAATCCTTAAGCCGCGGTCCAATCCAATCCCGGCGCCGCGGCTGGCATCCTGGACGGTGATGGGATGGCGGAACATTTCCGCCGTCCATTTGTATCCGACCCGCTGCAGCCGGCCTTGCGCCGCCTGCAGAGGGCAGAAAACCTGTCAATCCAGCGCGTAGGTGAAACCGCCATCATCGGCCAATCCGACGGTCACGCTGGTGATCTCGCCACCCTCGGCCAGACGGCCAAGGATTTGCGCTGACAATTCCGGCAATAGGGTACGATTGAGAATATTCTCAATATTGCGTGCGCCGCTCTCCACCTCACGGCAGCGTTCAACAATGGCATCGGTCACCGCTGGGTCAACCACGAAGGCCACATCATAGGCCTCACGCACGCGCTTGCCTATGCTCTTCATCTTGAGACCACAGATCATTTTCAGAACATGGTCGGCGAGCGGATAGTAGATCACCACATTGCAACGACCCAGGAAGGCCGGCTTGAACACCTTCAGCAAATCCGGCCGCAGCGCCTCGGTCAAAGCCTCAGGCTCGGGCATCGTCTCCGGGTCAGCGCAGAGCTTTGCAATGGTATCGGTGCCAGCATTGCTGGTCATGATAATGACGGTGTTCTTGAAGTCGATATCGCGACCTTCACCATCCTTCATGTTCCCCTTGTCGAAGACCTGGTAGAACACGTCCTGCACACCCGGATGGGCCTTTTCCATTTCGTCGAGCAGAATGACGGAATAGGGCCGGCGGCGCACCGCCTCGGTCAGCACCCCCCCCTCGCCATAGCCCACATAGCCCGGCGGCGCGCCCATCAGGGTGGCCACCTTATGCTCTTCCTTGAACTCGCTCATATTGATGGTGGTGAGATTTTGCTCACCGCCATAGAGCAGATCCGCCACCGCCAGCGCCGTCTCGGTCTTACCAGTGCCCGAGGTGCCGGCCATGAAAAAGACGCCGATGGGCTTGCGCGGATCAGCCAGCCCCGCACGGTTGGTGCGAATGGCCTGAGCAATGGCGGCCAGCGCGTGGTTCTGGCCCACGACGCGCTCTTGCAGACGCTCCTGCAGGCTCATCACCGCCTGCAATTCGTCGCCGGCCATGCGGCCCAGGGGGATACCGGTCCAGGTTTCCACCACCTCGGCCACGGCATTGCCATCCACCACCGGATGGACCAACGGGTGCTCGCCTTGCAGGGCCGCGAGGTCAGCGCTGGCCTGGGTCAATTGCGCAAGGGCAGTAACAGTGTCAGCGCCCTCCTCGGGTTCCTCCAAAGTCTCACGCAGGGTGCGGATCTGTTCGACCAGCGCCTTTTCCTTCTCCCAGCGCTCATTGAGCGCGGCGAGGCGGGCCTCCAATTCGACAGCCTCGGCATTCAGCGCTGCGGTGCGCTTTTCATGGTCACCACCGGTGGCGACCTCACGGCCAATCGCCTTCAATTCAGTGGCGATCAGGCTGAGCCGGCGGGTGCAATCCTCAATCGGCGCCGGGATAGAGGCCTGGCTCATCGACACGCGCGCACAGGCGGTATCGAGCAGCGAGACGCCCTTATCGGGCAATTGGCGGGCGGGGATGTAGCGGGCGGAAAGCCGCACCGTCTCGGTCACCGCCTCATCGAGAATGCGCACCTTGTGGTGCTTCTCCAGCGTCGCAACCAGGCCGCGCAGCATGGCATTGGCCAGCGGCAGCGAGGGTTCTTCCACCTTCACCACCTGAAAGCGGCGGGTAAGGGCAGCATCCTTCTCGAAATACTTCTTGTATTCCGCCCAGGTGGTGGCGGCCACACAGCGCATCTCGCCACGCGCAAGCGCCGGCTTGAGAAGGTTTGCGGCATCATTCTGCCCGGCAGCGCCGCCAGCGCCGATCAGGGTATGGGCTTCGTCGATAAACATGATGACCGGCTGCGGGCTGGATTTGGCCCCGTCAATCACGCCCTTGAGGCGGTTTTCGAACTCACCCTTTACGCTGGCGCCGGCCTGCAGCATGCCCAGATCGAGCGACATCAGGCGGACATTCTTCAGCGCATCGGGCACATCGCCCTCGGCAATGCGAAGGGCGAGGCCCTCTACCACAGCCGTTTTACCCACGCCGGCCTCGCCGGTGAGGATCGGGTTATTCTGCCGGCGGCGGGTCAGAATATCGACCATCTGCCGGATTTCACTGTCGCGGCCGAGAATGGGGTCGATCTTGCCCGCCTTGGCGCTGGCGGTGAGATCGGTGCAGAACTGCTCCAGCGGGCCACCGGCCTTTGGAGCCGCGCCATCGGCGCCAGGCGCGCCGCCGCCAGGCGGCACGGCAATGGCAGCCTGGGCTTCCTCATCGGAGCCGCGGGTCAGCGCTTCGAGGTTTTTGCGCAGCGCATCGGAGGGAATGGCGAAGAGGCTGGGCGAGCTGTCGCGCATCGAACGCGCCAGCGCCTCATCGCTCAAAAGGGCCGCCATGAGATGGCCCGTGCGCATCTTGCCCTGGTTCGCCTCCAGGCTCGCTATCAACCAGGCCTCGCGCAGCCAGGTGACGATGTCGGGCGATAAGGCGGGGGCACGGGCATTGCCAGTGCGCATCTTGTCCAGCGCACGCGTCAACTCGGCCAGGACCCGCCCCGCATCCACGCCGGATTGCTTGAGGATCAGCGAAACATCGGAGCCCGGCGTCTCGATCAGCTTGACCAGGACATGCTCGATCTCGACGTTATAGTGGCTGCGCGAGAGCGTGAGGCCGGCTGCGGCCTCCAACTGCCGCTTGCCCAGATCGGTCAATCTCGATATTAATGCCTTTAAATCGATTGCGCTCATAACTACAAACTCCCTGTCGCAGCGTCGCAGGCAGCGTAATTACCCACAACCATTGGCACCGGGCGCAGAGTAAGGCGGGAGCTTTCCCGCTGTCCACCACTCAACATGCTATAAAACCGTTAAATTATCGCGCAGCGGGATATCAAACCGACGGATTGCTGGTTTAGGATATCCCCTCAGCTGACATGACGCATCCAGGCAAGGGGACAGCGCCAATGAGTAATGATATCCTCAACTTATCCGCGATGCTCACCCCGCTCGATGTTGGTGAGGGTGCAGGCAGCGATCTGCGGCAAGATTACTCGCCAAGCTCCATCTACCAAAAGCTCCGCGATGCCCGCGCCGAGGCCCGCGCCGAGGAACGCGCGCGCGATAGCCAGGGTACGGATGAGGGCGGCTTGGCCGAAGGCTGGCGGCAGGTGCGCAGCCTGGCAACCACGGCCATTGAGAGCCATTCGAAGGATTTCGAGATTGCGGCATGGCTGACTGAGGCGCTGGTCCGCCAGGCGGGGCTGGCCGGCCTTGCCGCTGGGGCCCGTTTGTTGACCGGGCTTTTGGAGAATTTCTGGGATCAGGGCTTCCCCCAGCCGGATGAGGATGGGCTGGATGGCCGATCGGCACCGCTTGGCGGGCTCTCGGGCAGCGATAATGACGGCACGGTGATGCAGACCCTGCGTCGCACGCCGCTGTTCCGCCGTCCTTCTGGTGAGTATCTCAGCCTCTATCAGTATGAGGCTTCCTCCGAGACCTCGGGGCTCGCCGATGAGGCCCGGCGGGAGCAGCGCTTCTCCCAGGGCGTGCTGCCGCTGGAAACGGTGGAGAACGAGTCAAAATTCGACCCGTCCGGCCTGCAAAATATGGCCGCTGCCGCGATTGATGCGCGCGAGGCCTGGGGCCTGTTCCAAACCCAACTCGATCAACGCTTTGGCTATGACAGCCCCCCCTCTCGACGCGTGGCCGAAGTGCTGGACCGAATGATCGAGGTGGCACGGCTGCTCGGCGTCAACCCGGCCAGCAGCGACGATTTAGCGCTGGAACTGACAGATGGTCAGGCCATCCCCGGCATCACCGGTGATGCGCAGGGTGCGGCCGGGGCGGGGGTGCCTGGGTTCAATCCGGCAGGGCGCGAGCAGGCGCTGCGAAGCTTGGAACAACTGGCTGAGTTTTTCAAAAAAACCGAGCCTCAATCGTTTTTGGCCTATACGCTGGAAGAGGCGGTTCGTCGCGGCCGGATGACCCTCCCACAATTGCTCGAAGAGGTTATGGGCGATGAGATGGCGCGCGGGGCCATGCTCACAGCGCTCGGTATCCGCCCCGTTTCCCTGCAGGAATAGGCATAGAATATTAACGGTTTAGGGCGTTGACGGGCGAAATTTTTAAGGTCTAATTTCGCGCTGCAAAGTTTTCTGTTCCAGCAGCAACCGGAAACTCCAGAATTTAACGCGCCTTGTGCGCAAGGGGGCCTCAATGGCAAGCGTTCACGATAAACTCAACCGGGTGCGCAAGCCCCGTGTCCATATCACCTATGACGTGGAAACCGGTGGCGCCGCCATTGAGCGCGAACTGCCTTTCATCGTGGGTGTCATGGGCGATTTCGCCGGTGACCCGTCCGAACCGCTCAAGCCCCTCGCCGAGCGCAAATTCACCCAGATCGATCGCGACAACTTCAACGATGTGATGGCCCGCGTCGCCCCCGGCCTGAACATGAAGGTCGAAAATACCCTGGCCGGCGACGGCAGCGAAATGGCTTTGAACCTCAAATTCCGCAGCATGGATGATTTCGAGCCGGCGCGCGTGGCGGAGCAGGTCCCCGCACTCAAGGCGCTGATGGACACCCGCGCCAAGCTGCGCGACCTGATGAGCAAGGTGGATAATTCCGAGAAGCTCGAAGAATTGCTCGATGAAGTCCTGCAGGATGAGGCAAAGCTCAAATCGCTCTCCGAGCAGCTCGGCCTCGACAAGAAGGAGGATTGAGCCATGAGTGATTCACAATCAGCTGCCGGCGGCGCCGCCGCAACCACCACCGAAGAGGGCGGCGCCTCCTTTCTCGACCAGGTCATTGGCGCCACCCGCCAGACCGAGAAGGATCGCGCGCAGGACCTGATCAAGGCGCTGACGGAAGAGGCCCTCAAGGGCACCGTCACCTACAGCAAAAACCTGACCCAGACCTTCAACCGCGCCATTGCCGAGATCGACAAGAAGCTGTCCAGCCAGCTCAATGCGATCATCCACAATGAGAAATTCCTCAAGCTCGAGGGCTCCTGGCGTGGCCTGAACCACCTGGTGATGAACAGCGAAACGGGCAGCAGCCTGAAGATTCGCCTGCTTCAGGCCTCCAAGCGTGAGCTGAACCGCGACCTGACCAAGGCTGTCGAGTTCGACCAGTCCGGCCTGTTCAAAAAGATCTATGAGAATGAGTTCGGCACCCCCGGCGGCGAGCCCTATGGCGCGCTGATCGGCGATTACGAGTGGACCAACCACCCTGACGATGTCGAGACGCTGCGGCTGATGTCCAACGTCGCG
>Ga0214917_10001416_pt1 | contig 30714 bp, 24 predicted proteins | sample LL_1208_BB_MetaG_FD_177983 | JGI IMG/M metagenome (GOLD analysis project Ga0214917, IMG submission 177983) | Freshwater microbial communities from Lake Lanier, Atlanta, Georgia, United States - LL_1208_BB | ecosystem: Environmental > Aquatic > Freshwater > Lake | place: USA: Georgia | collected... | reverse complement strand
GTGGCGTTGTCTTGAGGGTTCTTTTGCCAAGGAGCTTACGAAGCTGTTCGGAGGGAGAGGCAAAGTTTAATGACTGGCCATCTTGTAGGAGAAAAGATGCAACACCAATCACGCGGCCTTGGGAGTCTAGGACAGGGGATCCGCTTGAACCTTGAGATATTGGGGCGCTGATTTGAAGTACATCGCGCTTCTCCTTTGGTAGGCGACGCCGGGCGGATACGATGCCTTCGGTCAGGGTTCCCTCTAGACCTAAAGGGCTTCCGATAATTGCTATACGGGTTCCTGCCTCAGCCGATCCATCAGGTGCAAGGGTAAGAAAAGGTAAGTCTTTTGCATCGAATTGAATGAGTGCGAGGTCGTTTCTAGGATCAGTAGCTATAATTCGTGTAACGGGAAATAGGCCCCCATTTTCTGCTTTTGCAATGATGGTGTGAGCTTCAGCAACGACATGCTGATTTGTAACAAGAAGTCCATCAGCCGAAACTAGAAAACCTGTTCCTGCGCCGATGGTTTTTCCGTCCTCATCTTGAAGTACAAGCAGGTAGACCGCAGGGCGAGTTTGCTTAGCCAATGCACGAAGGTCGGGTGCCTCATTGGCGGCATTTAGGCCGAGGGAAGCCGAGAGGAGCAGGGCAAGCAGGAGACAGTGCATCCATTTGAGTTAAGAGAATTTCTGTAAAGAGGCGAGTTCTTGTCGGTGGGGAGAGATTGCGGCAACGGGGGGTCATGAGGCATGATGGAGAAGATGAAGTTTGGAGGTTTTTTTAAATTTATTGGGACGGTAATTCTTGGGCTTTGTGGAGTAATCTTTACGTTACTTTTCGAGCCTAACGTATTTCGGGGGGTGACCATCCCTTTGGCAGCTCGTGCGGTGGGTTGGAAAGCAAGAGCGGAATCGGCTCGCCTCACCCCTTTGGGCAAACTCCAGATCGAGGGAATGGAGTTAGTGAACCCTGCGAAGTCTCGTGTTGATCTTGATTCGGCACTGGTTCTTCTGGATTTGGAGAGCTTGCTGACGGGAAAACCTGAAATTATTGAGGCGGATTTTAAGTTTGGGTTGATTGATCTTGAGTGGGATGAGAGTTCTGCAAGCCAATCTGTACCTGAAATTCCCTTCACTTTACGGGAAGCAAATCTTGAAATTATTGAGGGCAGAATACGAAAAGGACCAGGAGCCTGGATTCTGGGCAGGGTCAAAGGGCAGGCAAAGGGATGGGATGGTCAATCACCCCGTGAAATTCAGGGAAAGATCGAAAAACTTTCTTGGAACGGGCGTGGCCAAGAGGAGTTGACTGGCTCGGCAGGATTTCAGGCACAGAAAAGCGTCGGGGTAGGGAAGTTGGCCCTTTGGGAGGGGAAGCTAACCGTAGATTTAAATACCGTAGTGGATTATCCTCCTGTGGAGTTGGTGGCCCCATGCCGGCTGGTCTTGCAGGGGCAAATCAGCAGTTCCCCCGATGGTGATTGGAAAATGGAAAAGATGCACGGCGCTTGGGAGGGAGTAGGAGGGGTGAAGGTGGCGACCTCTGCGACCGGGCAATGGAATCGGGTCGGGGATTGGGGTGTGGATCTTTCACTGGATCCTGTGGATTTAGACGTGGTGGGGGTTCTGTTCCAAAGTCGGGGTGTGAAATCGGTTGAGGGAAATCTTGGGGGTGTGATTCACCTTGAGGGAGGAGATCGTAAGCCCGTTCAAGGTAGGGCAAAATTGCAGGGACAAGGGGTACAGATTGTATCGGGCTTAGGTCTGTTATGGCCCGCGCGTCCTGCTGAATTTGTGGGCAGTGTTGAAGGTGCCTGGACATCAGAAGGTAAAAATCTTCGGATCAAAAACTTTCAGGTCGAACTCGGACAAAAAGGGGGTGCAAGAGATTTACAGGCGAGCTTGGATCGTCCTGCAGAGTTTTGTTTTCAAGATGCTCTTCCTAAGTCGACTGAGACTGCGACCTTACAGTGGGCTTCTCAAGGAATGGAGTTAGCTGCGGTCGTCCCCCTCTTTGTGTCGCCTAAAAATTTAAAAGTCCAGGGTGGACAGCTTTCTGCGAAGGGAGAGGCAAAGATTCAGGGCGGAAGTATTCAAGTGGCCGGGAGTATTACGAGCCGTTCCATGCGTGCTAGTGGAGATTGGATTCAGGGCGATTTGCAGGGGGAGTCTGTTGGAGTGCAGTTTCGAGGTGTTTTCGAAGGAGGAAAAAAAATTCGTTTGGAGGAAGCAGATTTTCAGGCGGCTTGGGCGGGTGGTGAAGCTCAGGATTTAAAAGGAAAAGTAACGGCCGAGTGGGATGTATCAAAGCGCCAGGGTTGGGTGATAGCCGATGGGGAGGGGGGATTGGCAGGCTTAGGCCAAGCGTGGTCGGGTGCTAAACTATGGCCCGATTCAGGGCAAGTGAAGTTGCATTTGGAGTTCTCTGGAAATCTACAGGATCAGGGGAAGGGGTTGGTATCTCTGTCCTTAGACAATATGCATTGGGCTGGTGAGGTAGCGACCCCTTGGCGAGCGAGGGTGTCGTCTGAAGTGATCCATCAAGCTGGGCAGTGGAGGTTACCTGAATTTGTTGGGCAGGCGGATCGAGGAGGCCAAGTTTTACTCAATAGCAAGGGGGTTGTGGAGTGGACACCGTCCAAAGGAGAGGGCAAGGGAGATTTGGAAATTATGAGGGTTGAGTCGTCGTGTCTCGTGCCGATTCTAGGTTTGGTAACTCCCAACTGGAAATGGCAGGCGGCGGCGGGTTCGGGATCTTTTCATTTTGAGAGGCAGGGGAGTCAGGATCGATTGAGGGCGAAAATGGATGGGGCGATTACGGTGGAGACAGGGACTCCGGAGCAGTCGAGATTGGTTGATTTTTCCTCAATTCTTGGTGGAGTTCAGGCGACTTGGCCTTCGGGAAGTTCAGGAAAGTTATCTGTAGAGGAGTTGTCACTCCAAGCACGCCATCGAGATGGGAGTGACGCTTTGAAGGCCTCTTTGGATCAAGTTATGACTCTGGAAAAAGTGGGAAAAGGCGAGTGGCGACCTGGGGGCCAGGAGGTCGCAACGGGTTCGGTTGAATACACAGGTTGGCCGATCGGTTTATTCGGGCCTCTTATTTTCCCGAATGCAAAAGAGACGTCCCTCATGGGAACCTCATCAGGCTTTGTGAAAGTACGATGTGATCCGAAAAAGGGAAAATTTGAAGGTGACGTAGAATTGGATATCCCAGATTTTACAATCGATCTACCTCGAATTCAGCTTCAAGAAAATCAAGTAAGACTTAAGGCGGGCCTCACGTTGGGAGATAGGGGGGAGGTGAATGTTCCTCGTGCGAGTCTTGATGTGCAGAAAGGCGGGAAAAGTTGGTTAAACTGCAGCGTGCAAAGGGAAAACCGACCAGCCCTCTTGGTGAAAGGCACGGTGGACTTGGGAGTATTAAAAAATGTTTGGGTGGGGTTATCTAAAAACATTTCTGGTGGTTCGATGACTCTTCAGGCTGAGGTAGGGGATTTAAAGGATGGGGGACGAACGATTGGATATAGTGCGGTAATCCCCGATTTCTCGGGCGGACCTGTGGGGCGAGGTGGTGTAACTGGGGCTGAAGTGCGTAGCCAAGGCATTTTGAGTTGGAATCAAGGTTGCCAAGCGATCAAGGAGGTGGAGTTAACCGCAAAGAGCGCCAATGGAAATTTATCATTAAGCAAACTGACATGGCTACGTGATGGTGCATGGGCGTGGGAGAGTGCGCGGTTCTCAGAGGGTTGGGTCGCTTGGCTAGTCAATCCTTGGCTGAAACCCAGTCGTTGGGTGGATGGGGATGTGATTCTCGGGCCTGGGTTCTGGCAACCTGCTGAATATGGGGGAAGCGGAGAGTTGGATTTAAGTTTGGTGGGAGCGCGGTTGGTAGAGAATCCAAAGGTAGAGGATATTTCATTTGGGCTCACTGGTAGCTTTGATTACGACACTCGAACGAAAAGTTTGAATTTTAAAGACGGAAATCTGGTTTCGACAAAATTTCAAGACGACCCCGTCGTAATTCCTGCGCTTCGGATAGGGAAAAACTCGGTATCGGCTCAGGTCAGGGGAGGGACGCTCGACCTACGGGGTCTTCTGGCTCAAACAGAGGCAATTCGGAATGCTAAGCCTGCGGCTGGGACACCGCCCGCAGTTGAAGATCCTTGGAAGGTAGATCTCAGTCTGGATTTGACGAAAATTATTGTGGAGGAGGCAGAGGTGGGGCCGATTCACGTTCCTCGGTTCCGTTGGGGGCCGGAGGGGATTTATTTGGACCCCTCGGTGGTACAGGTCAAGGGCGGGGTGATCCGAGCCTCACTCGTTCAAGACACGGGATTGAATCAACCTGTTCAAGCGAATCTGGTTATGAATAAGTTTCCACTGGGGGCAATTTTGGGAAATGTGATCACGGATGCGAACGGGCCGATCGGGGGTTGGATCGATTTGCAATTGGTAGCTCAGGCGGCAAAACCGACCTTAGAAGAGGTTCGGAAGTCATTGAGCGGGCAGGGTAGTTTTCGCTTGTATCAAGCACACTTGGAGCGGCTGCCCTCACTGCAAAAGGCGTTAGTGGCGGCGGGATCTTTTTTGGGATCCAGTTTTATCGCAGGAAGTGAGATTAATGATTTAGGCTCGAACTTTACTTTGCAAGGAGAGCGAATCAACGTGCCCGACCTGAAAGTCAGCGGAACGGCTTTGTCGGCTAATCTGGACGGGTGGCTCAACTGGTGGAGCCAAACGTTGGATTTTAATTTGAGGTTTGCTTTAACTAAGGAGGCAATGCAGAGCAGCGGGCAACTGCAGGGCGTGATGACCCAGTTGGTTGGATCGAGCAACGATTACTATACGAAAATTCCCGGTTCGGCCACGATCACGGGAACGATTCAGGATCCTAAGGTGAATATGGATGTATCGAAGATGTTGGCAGAGGCTGGCATTAATCTCCTGATCAATGCGCCAGTAGGTATTTTACAGGGAGCAGGAGGTGCCGCTGGGGGTGCGGCTGGGGCCGCAACTCAGCCTGCGGGTGCAATCTTGCAGGGGGTGGGGAATTTATTTAAGTGGTGAGTCTGTTGAAAAGGGTTTCAGTCGCGGGGTGTTCCCCGTAGGATTTCAAGATGCGTAGCATGACCGGTTTTGGTTCTATCGAGGTGGCGACCCATCATGCCCGAATTCGAATTGAGGTCTCCTCTGTCAATAAAAGAGGACTTGAGGTTGTTGTTTTCACGCCAGGAGATCTTGCGCGCTTAGAGCGGCAGATTCGCGAAGATGTAGCGGATGCAGTGGCCCGGGGAAAAGTAACAGTGGCTATTCATGTTGAGGCTGGCGCGAATCGTCAGGCCCGAAGTTTAGATTTAGGCAAGGCTTCGGCCTACGCCGTGCAGTTGAAGAGTGCAGGGAAAAAGTTGGGAGTACAGGGTGGCCCCTCATGGTCGGATCTTTTGGGATTACCTGGGGTTGTCGTGAGTTCGGGAGCTTTGGTGGGTCCGGCAGATGATCGAAGGATTTTGGCAGGAGTACGGAGTGGGGTTAGGAAAATGGTGGAATCCCGCGAGCGGGAAGGGGTGAGAATGGTTGCCGGACTGCGCATTCATTTGCAAAAGATGGAAGGGATTCGCAAAAAAATGGAGAAGGCAGCAGGAGAGATGAGAAAAAAGCAGGGACAACGGATTTGTGCTCGAATTCAGGAGTTGGCGGGAGAGGCTGGAGTGGTGTTGGAGCCGGAGCGGGTGGTTCGGGAGGTGGCGACGGCGGCGGATCGGGGGGATGTAACGGAGGAGTTGGGACGGATTCAGGCGCATCTCATGGAGGCCGTAGGGTTGGCGAGCACGAGGGCACCTGGGGGTCGCACCTTGGAGTTTCTTATCCAGGAATTGCAGCGCGAGGTGAATACGGTGGGATCCAAATCCGGAGATTTAGGCTTAACGAGATTAGCTATCGGTTTTAAATCGGAACTGGAGAAGTTGCGTGAACAGGCGGCCAATCTTGAATAATTTTACGCGCTCCGGAATTCTTTTTGTTGTTTCAGCCCCCTCGGGCACTGGGAAGACCACTCTTTGCACGCATGTGCGTCAGACTCCAGATCTTGTGTATTCGATTAGTTGTACCACACGTCCGATTCGGCCTGGTGAGAAGGACGGGGCAGACTACTTTTTCTTGAGCAAAGCAGAGTTTGAGAAGCGCATGAAGGCGGGCGATATGTTGGAGACGGCCGATGTGTACGGCGAATATTACGGAACACCCAAAACGCCTGTTTTAAAGCATTTGGCTGAGGGTCGAGATGTGTTGTTGGATATTGATGTGCAGGGGGCACGGCAGATTCGGGCCAGCCAAGATGCGAAAATCAAAGCGGCTCTAGCTGATATTTTTATTATGCCCCCTGATTTAGGGGAACTAAAGAGGAGGTTGGAAGGAAGGGGGACGGAGAATGCCAAGCAGATAGCGACTCGAATTCAAGCTGCGGATGGGGAGATGGCGGATTGGAAGAGCTATCGATACACGATTTTAAGTAGTTCGATGGAGGAGGACCTGATCAAGTTTCGTGCAATTATCCGAGCAGAGAGATATTTGAGTCGGAGGCTCGATCTCCAACATGGCTGAAAAAAGTCGTCCTTGCGTGGTTTTGGGGGTGACGGGCTCTATCGCGGCGTTCCGCGCTGCAGATCTGGCGAGTGCAATGGTTCAGAAGGGTTGGGATGTGCATACGGTTTTGACAGCGGACGGTGAACGTTTTTTACCGGCTTTAACCTTGGCTGCGCTGACCCATCGCTCGGTACACACCTCCTTGTGGGACGAGGGCAAAGAGGGGCGAATGGGTCATTTAGATCTCGCGCGTGAGGCGGATGTGGTGGTGGTCGCGCCTGCGAGTGCGGACTGCATCGCTAAGACAGCGCACGGGTTGGCAGGGGACGTTTTAGGGGCGGTGCTTTTGGCGACCGAAGCCCCTGTGATCATGGTGCCCGCTATGAATACAAACATGTGGAAGCATGCAGCGACACAGGCGAACGTGAAATTGCTGGGTCAACGGGGGGTAGGGTGGGTCGGACCAGCGGAGGGTCGGTTGGCTTGTGGAGTCGAGGGCCCTGGCAGAATGGCTCCTGTGGTAGAAATTGTTGAGGCGCTAGAGAAGATTATAAGAAAAAAATATGGTAAAAAGTAAGATGAGCCATCCAGAAAAGTATAAACCCGCCTCCAGCTTTGTGAAACAAGCTGTCTTCCGCATTCCTTCGCGGTACAAGTCGATGCATCGAGAGTCACTGAAGCAGCCTGAGAAATTCTGGGGTCGGATTGGCAAACAGGAGCTGGCTTGGTTTACTCAACCGAAAAAGACTTTGGAGTGGAAATCTCCTTTTGCGAAATGGTTCGTGGGCGGAAAACTTAATGTGAGCTTCAACTGTTTGGACCGGCATTTGGAGGGACCGAGACGGCATAAGGCGGCCATTGTTTTTGAGGGAGAGCCTGGGGATGTCCGGGTGTTGACGTATCAGCAGTTACACGATGAGGTTTGTCGTTTTGCGAACGCGCTGAAAAGTGAAGGGGTAAAAAAGGGTGATCGGGTAATGATTTATCTTCCGATGGTTCCTGAGGCGGCGATCGCAATGCTCGCTTGTGCACGGATTGGGGCTGTTCATAGCGTGGTCTTTGGGGGTTTTAGTGCTGAGTCATTAAAGGACAGGATTCAGGATTGTGGAGCCCGAGTGGTAATCACTGCGGATGGGGGATACCGAAGGGGGCAAGTTGGCCCCTTAAAACCGAATGTGGATCTTGCGGTGGCGGCTTGTCCAGGAGTACGGAGGGTGATTGTCCTGAAACGGACTGGACATATTTCCCAACTCAACGAGATCGACCGTTGGTGGCATGAGTTGGTGGCGAAGCAACCTGCCTCGTGTCCGCCTGAAAAAATGGATAGTGAGGATCCTCTTTTTATTCTCTACACAAGTGGAAGCACGGGAAAGCCGAAGGGAATTCTTCACACATCGGCAGGGTACCTGTTGGGTGCTCACCTAACGACGAAGTGGGTATTCGATCTAAAGGAGACGGATCTGTTTTGGTGTACTGCGGATGTTGGTTGGGTCACAGGGCACAGTTACACAGTTTACGGAGCTCTAAGTAATGGCACGACAACTCTGATGTATGAGGGTGTGCCAAACCAACCTGAACCCGATCGGTTCTGGGAAATCATTGAAAAACATCGTGTAAATATTTTCTATACGGCACCGACGGCGATACGGTCATTCATTCGTTGGGGGGATCACTGGATTCAGAAACATGATCTTTCATCTCTGCGACTGTTAGGGTCGGTGGGCGAGCCAATCAATCCAGAGGCTTGGCGTTGGTATCATAAGGTAATTGGTGGGGAGCGGTGTCCGATTGTGGATACGTGGTGGCAGACGGAGACGGGAAGTCATCTAATTACCACGTTGCCCGGGGTACACGCGACAAAGGCCGGGTCGGCTGGAGTGCCTTTTTTTGGTGTGGACATGGCTGTTGTGGATGAGAAGGGAAAAGAAGTGAAGGCGGGGGTTCAGGGTAAGTTGGTTGTGAGGAAACCATGGCCTTCGATGTTACGGACGATTCATGGAGATCCCGAAAGGTACAAAAAAACGTACTGGAGCGATGTGCCAGGATGTTACTTTACTGGGGACGGTGCCAAAAAAGATTCTGACGGATACTTTTGGATCTCGGGTCGTATTGATGACGTGTTGAATGTTTCAGGGCACCGGTTGGGCACGGCAGAGGTAGAGAGTGCTCTGGTGACCCATCCTGCAGTGGCTGAGGCTGCCGTGGTTGGAAGGCCCGATGATTTAAAGGGTCAGGCGGTGGTTGCTTTCGTGACCTTGAAGGCAGGGAACAAGTCGGGACCTGAGTTGGTTGCCGCGCTGAGGGAGCGGGTGAGCAAGGAGATTGGCCCGATTGCCAAGCCGGATCAGATTCGCTTTGCCGAAGCTTTACCCAAAACGAGAAGTGGAAAGATCATGAGGCGGTTGTTGAAGGAGGTGGCGGCGGGTGGTGCCGTGAAGGGAGACGTGACGACCTTAGAGGATCTGAACGTTATTGCAGCGCTCCAGTCGGGGTCGGGGGAGGAGGGCTAGTATGTCGTGGCGCTTATGTCCTTCGGAAACAGCCTTACTTGTCGTGGATGCTCAGGAGAAGTTAGTGGCTGCGGTGCAGCAACCCACTGACTGGCTCGAGCGCCTTGAGATACTGGTCAAGGGAGCGAGTTTATTGGGGGTTCCGATCGCGATTACAGAGCAGGTACCGACTAAATTAGGAAAGACGGTGCCGGCGATTGTTCAAGCGGCAGGCAAGGTGTGTAAGCCGGTTGCGAAAACAAAATTTTCAGCAGCCGAGCAGGGTAAAATATTTTCCAAGAAGCGAATTTTAGTGGCTGGATGTGAAGCGCATGTGTGTATTCGACAAACCGTTTATGATTTGCGGCTTAAGGAGTTGACGCCGATCGTAGTAGCAGACGCGGTGGGTTCGAGAAGAGAGCGGGATCGAGAAGTCGCGTTAGCGGAAATGAGAGCCGATCGTGTGGTTGTAACAACGGTGGAAGCTGTCCTTTTTGAGATGATGGAAAGCTCTGAACATAAGCAATTTAAAGATATTCAATCTCTCCTTAAGTAAACGGTTCAATTCTTGCCAAAATTTATTTTCCTAGCCTGACTCACATCTCCAGCACAACCTCCCAACCTTTCATGGAAACCTCGAATCATCAAGAACCTGCGTGGCCTTTTCAGGTCTCCGTAATCCCCAGAGTCCCTGAAGGGTTAGAAAATTTAAGGAATTTGGCTTTTAACCTGTGGTGGAGCTGGAATTACGATGCTTTGGAACTGTTTCGTGAGTTGGATACTGAGCTTTGGGAGACCTGTGGGCACAGTCCTGTGAAAATGTTGAGGTTGGTGAAGCAAAACCGCTTAGAATCAGCGGCCAAGGATAAGGGGTATCGGGATCGGGTCGAAAAGGTGCATCAACGTCTCGAATCGTACCTGAATCGAAAAGAGACATGGTTTACCCGAAACCTACCCAAAGAAAAAAAGGATACCCCTCTCGTCGCTTATTTCTCAGCAGAATTTGGTTTTCACGAGTCGTTGCCCAACTACTCGGGGGGGTTGGGAATCTTAGCCGGGGATCACTGTAAATCTGCGAGTGATCTGGGTTTGCCATTTGTTGCGGTGGGTCTGCTTTACCGCTTTGGATATTTTTCTCAGCGAATCAATCAGGATGGATGGCAGGAGGCTTCAGCGATCGACAATGTGTTTCAGGACCTACCGATTCGCCAAGCCTTAGCAGCGGATGGAAAAACCCCCATTGTGGTGGAGATCTCTTTACCTGGCCGAAAAGTCTTTGCGAAAGCGTGGGAAGTGCGAATTGGGATAACGCGGCTCGTGCTGATGGACACGGACTTGGCGGAGAATGCCGTTGAGGATAGGCGAATCACGTATCAACTGTACGGTGGGGATCATGAGATGAGAATTCAGCAGGAGATTGTTTTAGGGATCGGTGGCGTACGTGCCTTGGCCGCGATGGGTTTGGCTCCGAGCGTCTTTCACATGAATGAGGGGCATGCGGCGTTTCTCGGGTTAGAGAGAATTCGGCGTTTGGTGAAAGATGCGAAGCTTACCTTCATCGAGGCTCTTCAGTCAGTCGCTGCGAGCAGCGTGTTCACGACCCACACCCCTGTCCCAGCTGGGAATGATGCTTTTTCACCCAAATTGATGGAGAAATATTTCGACAACTACGTTCATGATTGTCAGATCGGTTTTGCCGATCTTTTGAAGTTGGGGCGTCCATGGGCTTACAGTGAAGAGGAGCCATTTAGCATGACCATTCTTGCGTTACGCTTGTCCCGACAAGCCAACGGGGTCAGTGCAATTCACGGCAAGGTTTCGCGTGGGATGTGGCAAAGCGTATGGCCTGGTGTTCCAAAAGCAGAAATTCCGATTCGTCACGTCACCAATGGAATCCACACCTTCACCTGGATGGCTCCTGAAATCCGTGGACTTCTCGAAAAAAGTGGAGGTCCGATGACAGAGGAGGAGTTGGCCAAGCCGGAGGAGTGGAAAAAGAGAGTGAGTTTTAAGGACAAAGATTACTGGGTGACTCACCAAAGATTGAAGTTAGATCTCTTGAAATTTGTTCGAGCGAATATTCGTACCCAGCGTTTGAGGAATGGTGCCAAGCCTGCAGAGATTCGGGAAACGGATCAGATACTGGATCCTAAGGCTCTGACGATTGGTTTTGCACGACGGTTTGCTACCTACAAAAGGGCGGCTCTTTTATTCCGAGATCTGGAAAAGTTGGCTCAAATCGTCAACGATCCGAAGCGACCTGTTCAGTTCCTCTTTGCGGGCAAGGCCCACCCAGCGGACGAGGGCGGAAAAAAGCTCATCCAGCAGATCGTTCAGATTTCGGCTTTGCCGCAGTTCAAAGATCGAATTGTTTTTGTCGAGAATTACGACTTCAACGTCGCTCGCCACCTGTACCATGGTTGCGATGTATGGCTCAATAATCCCACGCGTCCGCTGGAGGCGAGTGGAACGAGCGGAGAGAAAGTGATCACCAACGGATGTCTGAACTTCAGCGTGCGAGACGGGTGGTGGGATGAAGCGTTCGATGGGACGAACGGATGGGCCATTGGAGATGACGCCTTCCGTCTGGAGCCTGAGGTCCAAGATGAGTTTGACTCTTTTTCGATGTACGAAATTCTCAAACATGAGATTGCCCCCCTTTATTACGATCAAGATGCCGAAGGAGTGCCCAAGCGATGGATCGATAGAGTTCGCCGAAGTCTGATCACGATTGGTCCAGTTTATAATACGTCCAGAATGGTTGCTGATTATGCGACCGACTTTTATCGCCGTGCGGCCGAGAAAGGCCGCATGTTTGCGGAAGGTGGTTGGAGCAAGTCACGGGAGTTAGCGGTGTGGAAGGACAAAGTACGAATTGCCTGGCCCAAACTACTTGCGAATGGTGTCACATGGAATGGACCGACGCGAACAACGGTTAATGTGGGGGATACCGTTCCGGTTTCAGCACAGATTTTCCTTGGTGATTTAAAAAGCGAAGAGGTAGCTGTTGAGGCTTACTTAAAAGCGATTGAGCCAGGTGGGGTGTCCAAGGTTGTTAGACTCGAGCCTGAGGGTGCGACAAAGGATGGGTGGCAGAAGTATGTGGGCAGGGTATCCGTTGAGGACTCGGGTAATTTTAAATTCAATGTTCGAGTGCGTCCGTCGCACCCCTCCTTAACGCAGGCACATGAGCTCAGGCTCATTACTTGGGCTGAGTAGATAAAGTCCTCTCTATAAGTAGATTATCGATTTAAGGGTTTCGGTTTGAAACCTCGATTTCTGACGGGTAGTGTTTGCGGAATGTCAGCTCAATTTGAGACTCCCTCTGCAGTTCGATCTCCCAGCCCTGAACTGGTGGGGATGGATCCTGCCGATGTGAATTTAGGTAGTTTGCGTAAAACGATTGAGTCGTGTCGCGATTACCTCTTGGGATTGCAAAAGGAGGACGGTCACTGGGTTGGTGAGCTCTTTGTGGATACGACCGTGGCCTGTGATTATCACCTTTTGATGTATTTGAGGGGAAAGGTGGATCGAGCGAAGGAGGCTAAAATTGTTCGCCATATTCTGCTGAGACAACTTCCCGATGGGGGCTGGCCTATTTATCCCGGGGGACCAAGTAACGTGACGGCAACTGTAAAATGCTACTTCAGTTTGAAACTGGCAGGATTTACACCCGAGGAGCCTGAGATGAAAAGAGCACGTTCGACGGCGCTTCGCTTGGGGGGAATTCCGAGAACGAACACCTACTGCAAACTTTATCTGGCGATGTTGGGGCAGTACCCCTGGAAGTATTTACCCAACATTCCTCCCGAAATACTCCTCCTGCCCAACTGGGCCCCATTCAATATGTTTGAGATGAGCTCGTGGACACGGGCGATTGTCGTGACCCTGTCTGTTATACGCAGTTTTCGTCCGACGACTCATCTTCCTCCAGAAAAACAGCTTCATGAGCTATACCCGTATGGAGTAGAGGGCGGACCGTTTTTTCATCCTGTCGAAAGAAGATTTCTCTCGATGAAAAACTTTTTTGTTCGAGTGAATGAACTGCTGGGCTTTTTTGAGGGGCTTTCATGGAAGCCGTTCCGGAAACATGCGTTGAAGGTTGCGGAGAAGTGGATTTTGGATCGAACGGGGCCGGAGTCAGAGGGGTTGGCCGCGATTTTTCCGTCTATGATGAATACCATTCTTGCATTTCAGTGCTTGGGCTATTCGGATGATCATCCCAGAATGCGCAAAGCGGTTAAAGATCTTGAGGGATTGGAGGTGGATGACGTAGCGAATGGGGACTTCCGCGTCCAACCTTGTTTGAGCCCTGTTTGGGATACGGCCATTACGATGACCGCTTTAGGAGCGGCGGGAGTGAAGGCAGACGACCCGGTTATGCGCAAAGGGGCGGATTGGCTGTTGGCTAAAGAGGTTAAGATGAGGGGCGATTGGGTTGTGAAAAATCCAACTCGGGTCACGGGTGGTTGGGCTTTTGAGTATTTTAACGACTGGTATCCGGATGTGGATGACACGGCAAAAGTTCTTTTGGGTCTAAGAATGGCTAGGGCAAGTGATCCTGCGGCCCAAAAAGGTGCGACTGAGAGGGGGCTGGCTTGGGCTAAAAGTTTCCAGTGCGATAACGGCGGATATGGTGCATTTGATAAAAACGTGAATAAGAAGTGGTTGGAGGATGTGCCTTTTGCGGATCACAACGCAATTTTAGATCCCCCTTGTGCTGATATTACAGGTCGAATGTTGGAAACGATGGGGAAGTGTGGCGTTCCAAAAAAAGATTCCCAAGTGCAGCGTGCAATACGCTTTCTCAAGGAGACTCAGGAGGAGGATGGTTCGTGGTATGGGCGCTGGGGTGTGAACTATATTTATGGAACATGGCAGGTTTTGCGGGGATTGAATGGCATTGGATACGATATGAATGAGCACTGGATCATTCGGGGGCGGGATTGGTTGGAATGCACGCAAAATCCAGATGGTGGATGGGGTGAGAGTTGCGGTTCGTACGATGATCCTCGTTTTAAGGGGAGGGGAATTAGCACTGCTTCTCAAACGGGCTGGGGGCTGATGGGTTTACTTGCATGCGGGGACATTCAACGCCCGAGTGTAAGGCGTGCAGTTCGATATCTGATCGAGACACAGCAATCGGACGGAAGTTGGGAGGAGAAGTTGATTACGGGGACAGGCTTTCCCTGTGTCTTCTATCTAAGGTACGACATGTATCGTATTAATTGGCCTCTTTTGGCTTTGGGAGAATACCAACAGATCGTTCAAGCGACTGGGGCTCACTAAGTTTTTAAAAGAATCTGGTCGGATCGAAATATGGGGCAGAGCAATCAGGGGGGGGCGATTGGAATTCTTTTTCCTATGGAGTTTGAGGCGGAGCCTACTTGGAAAAGATTGGGTGGGAGAAGTCGGGTCGAGAGTGGATTTGAAACAATTCGGGGGAGTTGGAATGGTGTAAGGGTTCTGTCGGCAAGAATTGGAATGGGTCATTCAGGTCAGGAGATCAAAGTGGGCAATTGGCTAAAGGATCATCCATGTAGCGCCATCATTTTGGCAGGATTGGCTGGGGCTTTGGATCCAGCTTGGGACGAGGGTGATCTGACCTCTTTCAAGTCGGAGGCATGGGATGAGTTTCATCGATGGACCGAAGGCCAATCCAAGGTCAGACCTGGAAAGTGGCATACTGCGCATGAGATTATTGCGACGGGCGAGGAGAAGATTGCTTTAGGAAATCGAACGGGGTGTGGGATCGTGGAGATGGAGTGGGATTGTGTGGCGAAGGCATGTCATAAGCATGGAATTCCTTTGGTTGGGCTTCGAGCGGTGAGTGATCATGCGGACAAGTTGTTGCCTGCGGATCTATTTCTTTTGGGTTGTGATGCAGTGACAGGGAAAAGCACTCCCATGAAAATTGCGATGCATTTGCTCGCTCGGCCATGGCGATTGTTGGAGCTCATTCCTGCGGTTGGCGGATGTGTTCATGCACGCAACGTGATGTCGAAAGCATTGGGCGAGTTTCTAGATTGGAGGAGCGGAGTTCCTAATTCTTGAGTTTGGATTGGGTCCGAGCGAACGGGGGATAATCGCAACTCCGGCAATTCATGATTCCATGAATCAAATAATTTATAACTAGGGCCCCCTAGGATTGGGGTTCATAAAGGGGCTTTAGCCAATGGCTTCGGCGGCTTGGAAACCGGAAACGACTGCCCCTTCGATCGTCGCGGGCAGACCTGTTTCAGTCCAATCACCTGCTAGAAAAAGATTTTCTGCTGAAGTGATAGGTCCAGGACGGGAGAGGGGTTTTCCTGGTTCTCCAGTAAATGTGGCATCACGGGATTTATAGACGACGTGATGCGTTACTTTCGCCTCGCGGCTCTCCGGAATGAGGCGTTGGATTTCGGACAGAATGAGATCGACCAAATACTTGCCTGTCTGGTCAATCAGGTCTGTTACTGCACTGATGACGGCTGCGTAAAGGTGGCCTGAGGCTCCTTGGGGAAGAGTGTTTGTTCGGTCGAACACCCAGTGGAGAGGGGAGTCGAGAAATCCAGTAATGAGATCCTGCGTCAGAGGTCGATCGGTCCAGAGATGAACTCCTAAAATGGGTCCTGGGCGAAGTTCCCGAGCGAGCAGGGCGGAACGATCCCCCTCAGGCAAAAGCTTTGCAGCAGCCGTCCAGGGAACAGAGAGAACAAACTGATCGAAAGATGTCGATTCGCCCTGCTTGAGATTGAGGGAGACAACCCGACGCCCGTTTCCGTCGTACTGCAAAGATTCAACAGGACGGGCCAAGTGTAGTTTTCCCTCCGTGCTGTCGAGAAAAAGACCGAGTTCTGGCTGAAGGAGATTCGAGAGTCCATCTCGGTCGAAATAAATAGCGGAGTCAGTAGCAGACCCAAATAGGGCGCGCCGTGTCACTTCCCAAAAAAGGCATGCATCAGCGGTTTGAATAGGGACATTTAGTGCGGCCAGGCAGAAGGGCTCCCAAAGGGCTCGGATTGATCCCGGGGTTTGCCCCAATCTCTCTAGCCAAGGCTGCGTCGGCTCTCCTGGTTTGGGGGATAAACCTTTCGCGCGTAACGGAAACAGAATGATTGCCCATCGATCCAGTGGCCGCAATTCTTTGAACCCCATAAGTCCAACGAGAAGATGGAAAGGGGGTGGGAGTTTTGAGGACCGAAGTATGCTGCGCCCGTGTTGGGGACTTGCAAAAGCCAGATCCAGCCGATTGTGCTTTTCCAGTCGATCACTGTTTCCGAGTGCTTCAATGAACTCAAGGGCCCGATGGTAGCAGCCCATGAGAATGTGTTGTCCGTTATCCAAAGTGGTGCCTGTTCTCGCTTCCTTGTAGCTGTGAGCTCGACCACCCAACTGAGGCTTTCCTTCAAAGAGCTCCACACTGTGTCCCTCTCTTGTCAGGGCAAAGGCTGCTGCGCTGCCTGCAAAACCGCCTCCGATAACGGCGATACGACATGGGCCTCTACGCTTCTTGTTTGAAATCTTTAATTGCGCTCGGCCTCGTCGAAGGGCTTTAAGCTTTTCCCAACGTGTGAGCTTGATGGGGCCAGATAGAACCTCGTAGTTCCTGCGATGAATTTTTTCCAGAAGATCCCGGTAGACTCCCGTCATGAGTAGGGCCGCAGAAAGATGGGGACGGTCAGTTTCGGGAATTAACCGATCTGCTTTCTCAAAATAGTGGCGGGCACGAAAGTATTGAAGCCGAAGAAGACGCGCTATTCCGGGGGTAGGGTGGGGACGTCGGAAGTCTTCTTCCGTAACTCCAAGCGCACGGCACTCGTCTTGGGGAAGGTAGATACGACCAAACTTCTGGAGATCGTATGAAACATCGCGCAAAATATTGGTCAATTGAAACGCAAGTCCAAGAGCAACGGCATAGTCCGCGGCAGCTCTTGTTTGGCAGTTGAAAATATTAATGGAAACGAGGCCAACTGCGGAAGCTACGCCGAAACAGTATTTGCGTAGATCCTCAAACGTTGCATAGCGGTTTCGGGTTAAATCCATTTCGACTCCGCTCAGAATTTCAAAAAGGGGCTCGGGTGGAATCAGGTAGCGACGCACCACGGGTGCAAGTTCTTTGGCTAGGGGTTGGGTGGGATTCCCTTTGTAGATGGCTTGAATATCTTCCCGCCATGTTTGAAGTCGTGCTTGGCGTTCGGCTTGAGGAACCGTGGTTTCATCCACGATATCGTCCACCGTCCGACAAAACGCGTAGAAGGTGGACATGGCTTGCCTCTGTTCCTTGGGCAGACAGATAAAGGATAGGGCAAGGTTGGATCCGCTCTTACGAGTAATCCGCTCTCCTGTGCCTCCAGATGCTGGGATCTTGCTCATCCTCCGAAGAAGGATTGGATTCCGAGGCGTAGGAAGTCCAGTTTCGAAACTTTCGGCCTCTCTGTGAGGGTATTGTAGGATTGAGCTTCAATCTTTTTTAGAATCTCTGTTCCGCCTAGCCATGTAAGGCGAATCTCCCAAGAGAGGGGTCGAGGCAGATGGCGTGAAAGGGATTCTCCCTGACGAAAGAGCGCCCATGTTCTTTCGCACTGATACCGCAAGCAGTTGCAAAAATTGGGGGTCGCGCGCCCGTCAAAAAGATCCTTTTCGGTAACTCCTAATCTTCGGAGATCAAATTGGGGAAGATAGATGCGGTCTTTCCCAAGATCTACGGAGATATCTTGCCAAAAGTTTGCGAGTTGAAGGCCCGTGCAGATGTTATCCGAGAGTTGGGCAAGCTCAGCGCTTCGTTCTCCGTGGATAAGGAGGACGAGTCGTCCGATCGGGTTGGCACTACGGCGACAGTAGTCGAGGACGGAGGGAAAGTCTTCGTAACGGCGTTGGATGATGTCCTGTTCAAAGGCGCTGAGGAGGTCCAGAAAAAGCGAGTCGGGAAGGTCCAGTTCGGCCTTGGTTTTTTGGAGAGGCTCAAAGATCCATGCATAGGATCGGTCATACTCCTTGCCATCAATGGCATTTTGCCAGGCTTGGCGGTAGTTACGGAAAACGGCAAGGCGTTCGGCTTCAGAGGGGGCTTGCCCCTTTGAGTGGGCTCGGGGGTCGGCGTAGCCCTCATCGGCCAGATCGTCGGCCACACGGGCAAATGCATAGACGGCATGGACGTGAGGGCGGAGTTTCTTGGGAACGAGCCTCCCCACGGGGAAATTCTCGTAGTGCTCTCGGGCTAGTTTGGAGCAGGCCTCGTACGGGTTGCTCGGCCCAGAGATGGGGGAATCGAGTGTTGAAGTTGAGGACTGCATTCGGTTGATTTTACAGAGATTTAAGTGCGGGGCGAGCGGACAAGTAGGGCCATTTTTTTCGCATTTTTGCTGAACAACTTGTAGGAAAATTCTGGTCGGCAAGGGATTGGCAAGGCCACGATTGGTTATGCGTTATCTCTCTGGAATTCAGCCCACTGGGCGGCTTCACCTAGGGAACTATTTCGGAATGATACGCCCAGCGGTTGAGCTGCAGTCCAAAGGAGAGGCTTACTACTTCTTAGCGGACTACCATGCCTTAACAGGGGTCAGTGAGGTGGGTCAGTTGGAGGGGTTGGTGAAGGAAACCTTTCTCGATCTATTGGCTTGTGGTGTGGATCCAGAGAGGGCTGTCGTTTTTCGGCAAAGTGCAGTTCCTGAGGTCCACGAGTTGGCTTGGTACCTTTCCACCGTCACCCCGATGGGTTTGCTGGAGAGGTGTCACAGTTATAAGGATAAAATCGCCAAGGGGATCTCTCCATCCCACGGCCTCTTTGCATATCCGGTCTTAATGGCAGCAGATATTCTGCTGTATGATGCCGATCGCGTGCCGGTCGGGCAGGATCAGAAACAGCATCTAGAAGTAGCGAGAGATATTGCAGGGAAGTTTAATGAAAAGTACGGCCAAGTTTTTAAGTTGCCGGAGTCGATCATTCGGGAAGATGCCGGAGTTGTTCCTGGGGTGGACGGGCAGAAGATGAGTAAATCCTACGGGAATACTCTGGAGATTTTCGCCCCAGAAAAGGATCTACGAAAAAAAATCATGGCTATCAAAACAGATTCCACGCCCGTGGAGGTTCCTAAGGCAGTGGAAGGTAGTACCCTGTGGGGTTTGGTGCGATTGATGGGAACGGATGCCGAGCGTTCGGAATATCGAGCAAAGATGGAAAAAGGCGGCACAGGATATGGGGATTTAAAAAAGGGATTAGCCGATCTGGTCTTACGAGAGTTTGACGGGATGCGGAAAAAGAGGGAGGAATTGGCTTCCAATTTGCCTCGCGTGGAGCAGTGGATGAAGGACGGTGCAGCCAAGGCTCGGAAAACGGCAGAACAAGTTTTGGCTCGAGTTCGAGCTGCTGTGGGAACGCAAAAATGATTCCGATGCTGGAGACGCCTGGGAGTGAGGCCCTGCGTGTAGAGCTATCCGCTTTTACGGGGCCGTTGGATTTGCTCCTCCACCTTATCAAAGAGCAGGAGATGGATATTTATGAGATTCGTTTAGAGAAGTTGACCGAGCAGTATCTGGCGCGTTTGGATAAGATGCGGGAGGAAAATCTGGCGGTCGCGGGTGAGTTTCTCGTGATGGCAGCAACCCTGATTTATTTAAAGAGCCGCACACTGCTGCCTGTGCAGGATCGACCCCCTGAAGAGGTTGAGGATGAAGATCCAAAGTGGGAGTTGATCCGTCAGCTGATCGAGTACCGTAAGTTCAAGGAGGCTGCGGGGGAGTTGGGGGATCGGGAGGCACTGCATTCCCGAATCTTTGGAAGAATTCCTGAGCGGGTGGTCGTGAATCAGGCGATGCAGGGGCCTGGCCAAGTTTCGATGTTTGATCTGGTTTGGGCTTTTCAGAAAGTTCTGCGTTCGTTGGAAGATCGATCCAAGGTCGGGCGTTTTGAGGACGAACAGTTCACCGTAGCGCAAAAGATCGAATTTATTTTGGACCGTGTTCCACCAGGGGAGGAGGTTCTGTTTGAGGATCTGTTTCGAAGCATGTCATCCCGAGGAGAGGTAGTGGTTACCTTTTTGGCTATGTTGGAGCTGATTCGGCTTCGTCAGCTTGCGGCAGTACAAGAGGGGCCCTTGAAGCCGATCCTAATTCGAAGAACCCCAGAGGGTATATTGGGGGTTCCGACGGCAAGTCTTCCCACAGAGGAAGGAACTGGTCAACCGAGTGGAGATTCCGCAGTTTAACGGATACGAACTATGGAGTGGGCACGAGTACTCGAAGCACTTTTATTTGCGGCAACGGAGCCGATGGAGCCTCCGCGCCTAGCCACGATTTTACGAGATGGGCCCGAGGGGGGTCAGGGTTGGCCTGACGTGAAGGATGAAGAGGTACGGGAGGAGCTAACCCACTTAGCGGAGAGACTGGCTCCCCGCGGGTTGATTTTACGGGAGGTGGCGGGTGGATTTCGAATTGGAACCGCGCCTGATCTCTCGGGCTGGGTCGCGAAGTTGAAAGGGGTGGTTCGTCCGCCCCGTTTGAGTCCCCCTGCACTTGAGACGATGGCGGTGATTGCTTATCGGCAACCAATTTCGCGGGCAGAGATTGAGGCGGTACGGGGGGTGGACTGCAGTGGAACTTTGGACACTCTCGTGGAGCGAGGGGTGATACGAATTTCAGGACGAAGCGATGCTCCAGGAAGACCAATTCTTTACTCCACCACTCCACTGTTTTTAGAGCATTTCGGCCTCAGGGATTTGGAGGAGTTGCCCAATTCGGAGGAGTTAAGAAGAGTCAAACTTCCCACACCCGTTGATCCTGCGAGTCCACAGCAAAAGGAGCTGATCCATGAAACTATCGAGCCTACGAAGTAAAGTTGATAGGTTGGACGATCAGCTGGTCCGTCTGCTGGAGCAGAGAGCTGGAATTGCTCGTGAGATTGGTCGCCAAAAACTAGAAAGTGGGCAGTCGGTTTTTGCCCCAGCCAGGGAGGCCGCGCTCTTTCGAAGGTTAAGCGCGCGACTCAAAGGGACGATGGATCAGGACAATTTAAAGGCTATTTACAGAGAAATCCTTGCCACTGGCCGTCACTGCCAAGGTGGAACGCGGGTGGCATATCTAGGGCCTGCGGCCTCCTATTGTCATCAAGCGGCCCGAGAGCGCTTTGGGGCGGCAACGGACCTTGTTCCGTGTCCTACCATTGTAGAGATCTTTTCCGCGGTGGAGAGGGGGGAGGTGGAGGCGGGAGTTGTCCCGATCGAGAATTCGAATGAGGGAGCTGTCGGGGCGACTCAGGAGGCTTTACTGAATTCCCATGTCACAATTTCTGGAGAGATTTATCTTCCGATTCGGCATGCCCTGCTGAGTAAAACAAAGAGCGGGCCCATCCGAGTTCTTTACAGTCATCCCCAAGCTTTGGCGCAGTGTCGGCACTGGTTGGCTATGAATTTGAGTAAGACGAAGTTGGTCGAGGTTGCCAGCACGGCGGAGGGCGCACGTCGGGCGTCTGTGGAAAGGGGAGCAGCGGCTTTGGCGAGTCCTTGGGCGGCTCAGCTGTATCGGTTGGTGGTTCGACAACGGGATGTTCAAGACCGTGCAGGGAACAGCACTCGATTTTATCTTTTGGGGCAGGAACCTGCAGGGGCAACTGGCAAAGATAAAACGAGCCTTCTGTTCACCCTGCCGCACCGAGCGGGGGCTTTGCATCGGGCCTTAGGGGTTTTAGCTTCGAAAAAGTTGAATTTGCTGAGCGTGGAGTCGCGGCCTGCCCCTGGGAAGCCTTGGGAGTACGTTTTCTTTGTGGATGTGCGGGGTCATATCGATCGGCCTGAGTTTCGGAGGGCGATGCTGAAACTTCAAAACCATACGCAGGATTTGCGGATTCTGGGTAGCTACCCAGAAGAGCGTTAGGATGGCGGAGGAAACAAACCCAACTTCGTCTGGGGTAGGGGGAAAAGCTCCTCAGCAAAAACTGAGGCTTAAAGTTCGGCCGATCGAAGAGAATCAGCCACGAGTACGCAAAAAGGTGGTCATAGCTGTGCCTGCCCCCAAGCCTGGGGTGGAGGCGGTGGCCCCAGTGGAAGAGCGGCGGGTGGGTGCGGGGAGAATTGTTCGGGATCTGGGAACGGGATTGGTTCAATCGATGCGGAATTGGGATCGTAAGGTATGGTTTGCGATTGGAGCGGTGGTTGCGGGGCTTGTCATCTATGGGGGCTGGGTGGAGTGGAGGAAAACGGTGGTTCGTGTGCGTGTGGATTTGGACGAGATCCGTCTAGGGGATCGGCCGGAGGTTTTGGTGTTGTATGATTTCTCAGAGCGCTTGGCAGGTCTGCGGCGGGACTATGGAAGAAGGCTTGCTCCGATTCGGCCTCAAATTCGTGAGTTGGAGAGAACTTTGGCATTAGCCAAGGCGGATGCGGCGGGGACTCAGGAAAAAGTGCGAATGGTGGAATCTGTTGTGCAGGAGGAGACGACAAAGGCCAAGACAGTGTATGAGGATTATCGAACATCTGTCAGTCGTCTCTGGCTGGAGGAGGCAGGTAGTTTGGATTTGGAATTTGACACTGAAAGAAAAAAATTTTTGGGGGAGGTGGAGGCACGGGCGCGTGAAGTGGGCTTATTTTACCATCCAGAAGAGGATGAGGATCTGCAGCAACCTGAAATTGCCGCCAACGAGTATCGTTTGGCACTGTATCGGGCTCCACCCAGTATTAAGATGCCCGATCAGTTCGGGTGGATTGAAAAAAAACTGGGGGAATGGCACAAATTTGAGAAGGATTGGAACGCCCGATACAAAGGATTGAGCACAAAAGCCAAACAGTTGCGAAGCCCTGCGAGCACCAGTTTAGAGGACAAATCGCAACGGGTAGGGATTCAGGCTAAGGAACTTCAAAAGTTTCGTGGGGATGCTGCGGCGATTCAAAATGAGATTGCTGGATATGAGGAGAGATTAAAGGAGTTGCAGGCAAAAGAATCGGAGGCCAAGGGACCTTTTGAGGAGGATGTGGGAGCGATACCGGATGCTTTTCTTTGTCAGCGTGTGCCTTTAAGTGCAGATGTGGCAGAGATACAGGTAGCTGGAAAGGTGGCCGAGGCTTCCCCAAACACCTTGCGGGTAGTGATTCGGGGCAAGCGTGCGGGCAAGAGCGCTTGGGTGATCTTACCGTTTGAGCCTGTGCTGCACAAAAGGATCGAGAAGATTGTGAAAGATTCTGATTTCCGACCCGTAGACGACTGGTTGGACGAGTAGCAGAGGGGTTATCGGTAGAGACGAAGGATGCCGAAGAAGACTTTGGCGGCACCTAAGGAAAGAACCATTCCGATCCCGGAGTAGAAGAGCCAGTTCGGAATGCCCGATTCAGGTTTTTTTGGGGATGGAGTTTGAGTTTTCAGAAGATGCTTTCCAATGAAGATATTTTTTAACATCCCGGGAGAGTAAGGCGAGGAAAACCCCGAAAACCAAGGTATCGTCGATGACCCCGATAATAGGAAGTGCTTCGGGAATGAGATCAAGAGGGTTGAGAATATAGAGAATGGAGAGGATGCCTCCCATAAGTGTACCCCAAGGTGTCTTACGGTATTTCCTTTTTAGGCAATCTCGAAGCATCGAAGGAGCGGCTTGAAGGAGGGATGGGATTTCACCCACTTTGGGTATGAGGGAGAGTCGACTCATAGAGAGATACTCCCATAAGCTGTGGTGTGTGGAAAGGGTGGGATTGGGATGTTATAGATCGACGGGTAGAAGACATTAGGTAGAATTACGGTATGAAAATTAAATCTAGCATCACATTTGTGGCACTTATTCTGAGTCTGTTTACTTCCTTTTCCATGGCGCAGGCGCCTGCAGCGGATAAGGACGCACTTCTTTCTAAAGTGACTGCAGCGATCAACCCGGAAGCTGATGGGGATCGAAAAGAGCTGATTCGGAAGGGTCTGGCAGCTTTGGCCGATCTGAATGCGGCAGGAATGAAACCTGAGGATTCGTTGAGCCAGGCTAAAGCGAAGGGGAATTTGAGCGGGGATAAGACGGAGAAGATGAGTAAAATGTTGATGGAGATGTGGAGCTTGAACACGCCTCGGATGACCGAACCGGCCACATTGGATGCTCTTCGTAAGGGTGAGATGCCCGAGCCCGCGCTGAAACGGCCTTAATCGCCGTTTAGTCAGGAAATTATTTTCCGTGTCGCTGGGGAAGCCAACCTGGCTTTTCAGGGTTTGCCATATTGGGGGGGCGCTCGGCCGTAGGGGTCAGATTGCTGGATGATTCGGAAGAATCGTTACTGCTGTTCTTGTCTTCCGCATAAATCGAGGTGAAGGCCATGGTGGCAAGTAGGCAAAAGATTTTCTTCATACGTTCATCCAAGCCGGTGGATGGGCTTCGTCAAGGAACAGGCTTGCGAATCAATAGATGGGCATCAGTTTTGGACAGATGAAGTTGATTGTCTTTCTTCTGCTTGGATTTCTTTCCTGTCTGTCTTGGGGAGAGACACTTGAGTCCACACCCAAGTTCAGTCAGGAGATGCAGGAAAAAGCCGAGAACGGAGATGCGGATGCACAGTATCAGCTTGGGGACTGCTACTTTTTCGGTTTAGGAGTCAAAAGAGACATGGTGGAGGGTGTGAGTTGGTATCGAAAGGCGGCAGAGGCAGGTCAGATGAAGGCGCAATTTAATTTAGGGGGCTGTTTTCACGAGGGGATGGGGGTCGAACCTGACTTAATGGCGGCGATTCGATGGTGGAGGAAGTCGGCCGGACAAGATTATGCGCCTGCCCAGATCAGTATTGGGGACTGTTATATTTTCGGGAAAGGGCTTTCTCAAGATGAGGAGGAGGGGGTGCACTGGTATCGAAAAGCGGCTGCGCAGAACTATCCAGCGGCTCAGCATCGATTAGGAAACTGCTACTATCACGGTCAGGGGGTGAGAAAAGATTTGGCACAGGCGATTCAGTGGTATCGCAAAGCCGCGGCGCAAGGGTATCAGGCCTCGCAGCGGGCTTTACGCGAGCTGGGAGATGAGGGGACTGATTAAGGGGATCTGAGACGGAGATAGCTAAGAACAAAAACAGTCAGGCTGATTCCGAGAACTCCTCCACCAACGAGCAGGGTAAAGATCCAACCGCGCAAATCGGGGCGATTCAGCATAAAGGGATTTTAAAAGCGGGGAATCGTTGTGGGAAGTCTGGATTGTCTCGCTGGGTGAAAAAGGGAGAATTAGGGATGCACAGAGTCCAAGCAGGAAGAGGGGGAAAGGTTGTTGTGGGTTTCCATGGGTGGTCAGGGGATCACAGGACCTTTCAGCCGTTACTGGAGAAGCTTCCTGAGTCTGTTTCTTTTTACAGTTACGATCTACCAGGGTGTGGTCGATCCCCTGAACCCGTCCGCTGGCAGATTCGGGAGGTGGCGAGGAGCGTGGCAATGGAGTTGCTGGGACTGGAAAAAGAGAATCTGACTTTGGTAGGAAGTTGTACGGGAGGGTTGATGGCGGTTTTCGTGGCGAGGGAGCTGGCGGAGATGGGTCGGGGGAGTGTGGTGGGACGACTCGTGATGATCGATCCCTTTGCGGAGTGTCCTTGGTATTTTCGCCTCTTTCTCATGCCTGTCCTGGGGCGAGTTATGTATGCGACGGCATTTGCTAATCCGTTGGGGCGATGGATTACAAATCTGTTCCTTAGTGAAAAGAGATCAGGAAAAGTGGATCTGACTGAATCATTTGCTCGGGTGAAGCATGGGGTGACATTGGCTTATCTGCGGATGTTCGAGAGGGCTGGGGCCCCCGAGCAGTTTCTTGGGTTAAAGATTTCGACAGACATTATATGTGGGGAAAAGACCTTTGGGGCGGTCAAGCAGGCGGTCGAGCGGTGGCGGCGCGTTTTTCCTGAGGCGAGAGTGCATGTACTTCCTGGGATTGGGCATTTACCGATTGATGAGGGAACGGAGATGGTGGAGAGGATTCTTTTTGCGGGTGCAGGGGAGAGAAAGACACCGAAAACAAAAAAGCTATCCGCGCAGAAAGCGAGGGAATTACGGGAGTGGAGAAATGAGCTGACCCGTGGTGATTCGGTGGGACGTTAAATTGGCTTGGTAGAGCGTGTTGAGATTGCAGAATTACGGGATGAGGTTGTTTGCTAGTCGAGGGGTTCTACTTGTGGTGGCGATTTGGCCGTTAGCTGCGATAGGAGAAGATGCGGTTTCGACAGTGTGGAATGAGTTTAATCAAAATGGGGTAGTGATGATTGAGCCGTCTCCTGGGTTGGAGACGCCTGAGTCTAAGGAGGCTCGATTGGAACGGGAGAAAGCGGAAGCGAAGGATGCAAAGTTGAATCGATCTTTGGAGAGGCAGGAGATCTACTGGCTGGAGGGGCGATGGGTAAAGAAGGGGGAGGCACTTGAGGCGCCTCGATCGCTGGGTGAGCTGATCGATTCCGATCATGATGGATTTGATGACTTTACGGAGATCAAATTTCACTGCGATCCGACGAATCCGGATTCAAATCCCTCCCACTACTTTGAGGTGAAGGGAAGCAACCGGGTGATCTTTTATTCAACGAATACGGCTGCACACCAGAAATAGGGTAGAGGGTCTTGGCTATTTCCAGTAATTTACGGATGACGTCTAGCCCATTCGGGCCATATGCAGAGATCTAATAGATTAGCTGGCTATTGAGAATTATCCTGGGAGGTGCTTAATTAACCGAATGCGAAACCTAATCATCTCAATCCTCTTGCTTGGCTTGGCTTACCAGACTGCATTCGGGGAGGTCTTTGGCGATTTTGAATACATGATTTATCAAGGAGGGATTACGATTCGTACGTATAACGGAACGGGAGGAGCGGTAGTTATTCCTTCCGAGATTAATGGACAACCTGTTACTGGAGTTTTCGACCGTGTATTTATGAATAAAACCACGGTAACCTCGGTTACCGTACCAAACAGCGTTACTTGGATGGGTTTATTTGTTTTCGAGGGCGCCAATAGTCTTACTAGACTCACCATTCCAGATTGGTTTATTACGTCACTATCATATCCGTTATGCGTCCCTGGTCCGCTTGCAACAGAAATGTTAGACAACTACATTGCCAGCAAACTCGCAAACAACGACGCCTTTATAACTACCCTTGCTAACAAAATCATCGCCAAGAGCGGAAACTATGGCCTCTCTGTTAAGTCCGAACTGGGAACACTCGCGACAAAATCCGAACTCACCTCCGCCCTTACCGAAAGCAGAACAGCAGGAGTGAACAGCGTATTAAGTAACCCAAACCTCTGGACGCTCTACACCACCAGCCAGATTCAGAATATGGCGGTGGGTGACTTGGTTTTGACTCGGCAAGTGAGCGGAGGATTCGTTCTTAACTACGACATCGAGCAATCTACCGACCTCCAGACTTGGACTCCCTACCAAGCTCTTTCCCTACCTTTGACTGGTCTGCCCACAGACAAGGCCTTCGTTCGGATTAAGGCGAAGCAGTAAGGCTGGAAGTATTCAACGCGCCCGGGTGGATTCGAACCACCGACCCGCGGATTAGAAATCCGCTGCTCTAGTCCCCTGAGCTACGGGCGCCAGACTGTTTCTTGATAGCAGAAAACTGTCAGAGAGGCAGGGATTAAGGGAAGAGGCAGAAGGGGGGTTAAGGCATTCAGGGGGTAAGGAATTAAGGAAGAGACAAATCGACGAGTGACAAGACGGTTAAGGTTTTTTAGGACTGAGGAGAAGGCCGAGGTCGGGAAGCTTGAGCAGTTTGGCGACAAGGAAATAGGCGAGTGACCCGAGAAGAACGAGTGCAAAGGTTCCACCGATACGAACAGGGATGGGTTGGTCCATGGGTTGAATGAATTGGAGGCCTAGAAGTAGGGCTCCAATTAAGGTGATGCAGCAGAGCAGTATCTTTCCGAGCCCCTGGAGGAAGTGGGGTTCGAAGTAGCTACCAACATGACGGTGGGAGGCCCACACCAGCTGCAGAATATTGAGTGTGGCCACAGAGGCTGTGGTGAGAGTGAGTCCTAAAATGCCGAGGTTGTAGACTCGAATCAGAATGTAGTTGAAGGTGAGGTTGAGAAAAATTCCCGTAAGGCTGACGCGAAGAGGAATCCCAGGACGATCGATGGCCGAAAAGGCTGGAGCGACAACCTTCATGCACGCATACGAGACAAGGCCGAGCGTGTAGCCTTTTAGGGCGAGAGCTGTCAGGGCGGTACTCTCGGAGCTGAATCGTCCGTACTGGAATATCGAGGCAACGATAGGTTCGGCCAATAGGAAGAGACCGATGGCTGCAGGTAGGGTCAGGAAGAGGGTTTGACGAACACCGACGAGGAGACGATCGCGTAGGGCGACTTTCTCATCCAGGGCAGCGTGACGGGCAAGATGGGGAAGCGTTACGGTCGCGACAGCGACGCCGAAAAGGCCGATGGGAAGTTGAATGAGGCGGAAGGCGTTGTTGAGGCAGGTAACAGAGCCGTCCGCCAGATAGGAGGCGAAGTAGCCGTTAATCATGACGTTGACCTGGACGGCGGCGGCTCCGATCGATGCGGGGCCAAGAAGACGGAGGACCTGTTTGAGGCCTGGATCGTTCCATACAAGAAGCCAACGGGGTTGATAACCAAGAGAGATGGCGCGGGGAACCATGACGAGCCACTGGGCAAGGCCTCCCACCAGAACACCAATGGCGAATCCGTAGACGGAGCGTTGTCCAAAGTTTGGATCAAGAATCCAGGCGAGGAGTAGGCCTACGGCGATGGAAACAAAGTTAAAGGCGGCGGAGGCAAAAGCGGGGAGACCGAAGTGGTGGAGGCTGTTGAGAAGTCCCATGTAAACCGCAGCAAGGGAGAGAAACAAGATGAAGGGAAATAGTATGCGGGTGAGTTCGATGGTGAGATCAAGTTTACCAGGGACGGCGGCGAATCCGGGGTTGAGGAGTCGGACGAGGGGATCTGCGAACATGATCCCGGCAGTGACGATTAAAAAGAGGACAATGAAAAGGAGGGTGTTGACGTTACTGGCGAGGCGGAAGGCGGACTCTTTCCCTTCCTTAGCCAGCTTTTGGGAGAAGGTGGTGACGAAGGCGGTGGAGAGGGCGCCTTCAGCAAAGAGATCGCGGAGGAGGTTGGGGATGCGAAAGGCGGCGATGAGGGCATCGAGTTCCTTGCCTGCTCCGAGGAAGGTGTTGAGGAGGATTTCGCGGACCAGCCCGAGAACGCGGGAGGCTCCGATGGCTGCCATCACGCGAGATGTACCTTTGGTGCTCATTTTTGGTTCAACCTGTGGACGCACGCAGACAAAACTTCTTCGGGGGTGAGTCGGGTCATACAGCGTCGATCGATGGGGCAGGTTTTGAGAAAGCAGGGGCTACAGGAGACTTTGTGGCGGACGACGGTGACGGAAGAGCCTAGGGGGCCAGTCCAAGCGGCTTCGGTGGAGCCAAATAAGGCGACGGCGGGTTTGCGGAGGAAAGCGGCCAGATGCATTGGACCACTGTCGTGGCATAGGATGAGGCGGGCGTGTGCGAGCCAGTGAGCGAGTTCAAGAGTTGTGGTTTTTCCTGAGAGATCGGTGATGGGGGAGTCGAGAGATTGGGCAACGGCTTGGCAGGCTTCGATATCTCCTGGGCCACCCAAGAGGATCGGTTGGAGGGAGTGGGACTTTTGTAGATCGCGGATGACGGAGGCAAAGGATGCTGGATCCCAGCGTTTGGCGGGTCCGTAAGCGGCGCCGGGGAGAATGGCAAGGTAGGGTTGGGAAGGGGCATCTTTTGGTTTAGGGAGAGTGGGGGGTGGGGGAAGCTCGGCTTTGCTTTTAGGCAGTCCGAGATCTTGCAGTAGACCGAGGTACTGGTCGGCGACGTGTACGTAACCGTATGGGGATGTTCTGCGGGGCTTATGTTCGGTGAGGAGAAAGTTTCTTAGCGGTCGTGAAAATCCCGCTCGATAAGGGATGGGAAAAGTTTCGAAAGCAACGCGGAGGGAGTTGGGAAGGAGTGTGGCAGCAGAAACCCGCTTTTTTTTCAGGATTGAATTGAGGGTAAAGGGAAAAGAGGGTGCAGGAATATATTCGATTCTGGGGATTAGGATGGGGGCCAAAGCCGAAAGGGACTGGGGCCCGACGATCAGGAGAGGGGCGCGTTGGTTGAGCCAGCGCTGGTAGAGGTGAACGGAAGGGAGGGCGAGAATGAAGTCGCCGAGCCAGTTAGGCAGGCGAAGGAGGTGGGGCTTTCCCGACGAGGTGGGGGCAGGAATCACCAGGTGATTTCCGGCGGAGGTTCAGCCGGATGGCTGATCCTTCTTAACGCAAGATCCCAGGAGCAGCGCGGCGGTTCGCGTTATTGGCTGAATCGGACTCGCCTTCAGAAGAGGGACGGTCTTCTCCATAACCGACCGTACTGATGTTGGAACCACTGGCTCCAAGGCCGATCAGGTATTGGCGAACTGCATTGGCGCGTTTTTCGCTCAAGGCCAGATTGTACTGGGGGGTGCCACGGGCATCAGTATGACCAGCAATCACGATCTTTGTATTCGAGTTGTTGCTGAGATAGTTCGCAAGTTTGTCGAGCTTCGGCCGTTCCTTGGCTTCGATGGTGAAGCTATCGTAAGCAAAGAAAACCGTTTCGGCTTTGAGGGTTTCGTAATCAGCGGTGTCGGGATTGCCGGAGCGTTCAGGCAGGGATTGGTCATAAATATTGTCGGTGCTATCGCCAAAGGCTGCGCCGTCTCCTTTTTTATCTTTG
>Ga0214917_10001415_pt1 | contig 30744 bp, 34 predicted proteins | sample LL_1208_BB_MetaG_FD_177983 | JGI IMG/M metagenome (GOLD analysis project Ga0214917, IMG submission 177983) | Freshwater microbial communities from Lake Lanier, Atlanta, Georgia, United States - LL_1208_BB | ecosystem: Environmental > Aquatic > Freshwater > Lake | place: USA: Georgia | collected... | reverse complement strand
TTTTTGATGAATTTGCGCTACAGTCATACCTGACGCTAAAGCTTCCTTAATCCCCTGTGGCGTACATCTTGCTTCGGCAGCCGCCAATTCTGCCGGCGTTACACCGGCTTGTAATAATTGCGCAGGCGTTACTCCAGCTTGTAATAATGCTGATGGCGTAAATCCGGCTTTTAGTAATTGCGCAGGCGTTACCCCAGCTTTTAATAGCTCAGCTGCACTACAACCGTATTTTTGATGAATTTGTGCCACAGTCATACCTGATGCTAACTTGTCCTTAATACTCGCAACTGCACAAGCTAAGCGGTTAATAGCGCTTGGAGAGAATCCGGCGTCTTTTAATTCTTTGGCAGTGTAACCTGCTGCCAGTAATTGTTGAGCATCACAGCCACTTATTCTTCTAATCGCGGCGGCACTGACACCCTTAGCTCTGAGTTCTTGTAAATAAGCAGATGTACAATTGCCTTTTTGAATGTCTTGCGGAGTCATGCCATATGGTAGTCCATTAGCGCCATCAACTGCATTCTGAGAAAATCCCGCCCCTTTGAGCTCGCCGTCAGCAAAACCAGCGTTTTTCATTTCTGCAGCAGTAAAACCAGCCGCTTTTTCTTCACAGGCACTGTACCCGCAATTTCTCAACTCCAACGCTGAGTAACCTAATTTTTTTAGATCAAGACTGGAATAACCAAGTACGCGCAAATCGCGACAAGCACAAACAGCCGATAAATCTTCAATAGAGAAACCGTAGCGATGTAATTGTTCACAACTGCAATAATCTTTCAAAGTTGCAATTGTTGCCCCACTGCCAACCGCGGCTTTTAAATCATTTAATGAGCAATTAGATTGCATGAGGTTTTGAATCCACAATGGTTTATTAGGGCCATTGTTGGTTAATGCTAAGGTGGTAAATCCCAACCCACCAGTTCCACCTTGCGGGCCAATTTCCTGAGCCCCGTCAAATTTTTTCATGCTAACGATAGTCGGGATGGCACTAGCACCTGTTTTGAGCGCTGCTTCGGCCTGTTGAATGTTTTGTTTATTCTGCAACGCACTATATTGAGGCGTTTGATTCAATGAGCCAGGAACAGACTGAATATCTGGAGTCATACTTAAACTTGCTGCTGATTGAGCGCCAATTTTCATTTTATTTTTTAGCTTGAAATAGCCAATTAGTACTGAGCCTATAAGAATAGTAGCAGTAAATATTATTATTACTCTGGTGCGAGAGTTTTTTCCTAACGATTTAATATTGTCGATTTTAGAAGCCATCGTTTATAATCCCTCTACTTTTAATTGCATAACCTTACCATGCCATGCTACGAGTATTACTGGTGACTTTTGCATTTCATATGCATGCATGCCATCTGCACTAGTCATAGTTGCCAACCAAGCTGGTGATAGTATGGTTAAGTTGGTCCTTAAATACATTTTATTCTTAAACAGCCAAGCTTTTGCATCACCACCGCTAACAGTTAACCTTGTACTACCATTTGGGGCAATACCATCTAATATATGCAATAATAATTTATTTGCAGATATTGGTAGATTCTCTGTTAAATTCGCAACTTGGGCATTTGGCCCATATCCTTGCACTCTCATATCCACTCGATAATCAACAACTTTTTGCCCAGGAATCAATGTTAACATCACCGGGGTGTTTAGCCCCTCTAATCGAACCGCAAGATTGCCATAATTATACAATTTACTCGCCTGAATCATCAGGGTATTACTAGTTTTATCCCAAACAATATTAAATGCCGTCGGATCCCCAAGGTCATAGGCACTAATTGGCCATGGCGCTCCAGTGGCATCTAAGAACACCAAGGAACTTACAAATCCCTGCGACAAGCGGACAACAGGTGGCGTTGTTCCTGGGGACAAATTTACTATCTGTGAAGTCGCCACAGGCTTGGGAGGAGTGGTAGGACTTTCAACCTTAGCTTGCTCCATTTTTTGATAAGTGTTGTGCAGCTTAACAATTTCCTCAACATGCATAGGAAATACCTGACTTTCTACTTTTTCAAAAGCTAAATTATCCACTAGTTTCTTCTCTGCTTCAGTTGGAATGCTACTTATCAAACCAGGCGACAGCGCTGCAGGCGTGGCTGGCATATTTGGAAATGGTTGCGGATCTTTATTAACGGCTTTTTTGTCAGGCTTAGATTCAAATTTGTTTTGTAAAATTTTCAATTGCTCAAGGGCCTGCTGATTTGAATTGGCTTGTTGAGCATTAGCTATTGGTAGAAAACATATAAGCACAAGCATAAATACATTTTTCATTACTTAAGTCCTTTCTCTGCTTCTGCTGGAGTGGCAACTATAGAGGAAACAAATTGTTCGATGCCAATACCCTGCGGGCTATTCAATGAAGGAACACGCGTTACTAGCAATATAACATCAATATTTTGCGTCGTATACTGTGAATTTGATTGATAGGTCACAATCATCGGTATCTTAATACGCCAGGAGTACCTACCCTTGATAACGCCTTTTTGTAAAATTTCCGGCGTTCTTGTGGCTTGACCAGAAACGACTAGTTTCTTAGTAACTACTGCTAATAAGTTATTTGAATCCTTGAGAGATTTTAAAAATGATGTCCAGCCATCAGCAGTAAAGAATTCTGAAGCAGCCTCCAACTCTGAGCGATAATTTACAAAGTTATACGAATAGGCGGCGATAGCGGCGAGATTTGTCCACTGTAAGACCACAGCATCATCGGGATGGGGCTGATCTAAGGGATATAACTTAGTAATTCTACCACTGGCAGAGGTAGGAAAATAAACAGGCGCAGGTGGATGGGTATAGATATATATGATCGCAATCACTGAAATAATGTTAAATAAAAAAGCAATAGCTATGCATACTATCAAACGCCTCGAGCCATCTTGGTAATAATTATTTCTGGCGATAATTTTGGATAACTCACCTGTTGTTTCAGTCACAATCCTTCCTTATCTTAATAGATTAATATCTGGATTTATATCTTTTAGATTATCATCTTGCAACAAAGGCAGCGATGCATAATTTGGCTTCACATAGGGCACGAGCTGGCTAGGGTTAGTGTAGCCGCTAGTGGCAAAGAATGTGTGCAATCCTCTTGTGGCGTACAAGTGCGTTGCAATACCTAAAAAGATTAAATTACAAATTATTAAAAATATCAATGTATTCAATAAATTTCTATATGTAAAAACATAAAAATAGCGAGTCTGACGAATTTTAAAAAATTTTAACCTACTCATTTGAACTCTTCTTTAAATGAAATCTCAATTCGTGAATTGGCCAAACTTGAGCCACTCTCGCACTCTCGCGCCATAATTGGCTTATCATTACCTAATCCTCGTGCAAAAACTAAACGCCCATCAATTCCTTGGTCAACCAAATAATTTGCTACTGCTTTGGCTCTTTCTAAACTCAACGCAAACATTCGATTATGGGTGTCATGGCAGTACTCATAAACATTAACATAGACTTCAACTTTATTAAACATGCTTATATAGCAGGCGACATCATTAAGCACTCCATACGAGCTCCAGGATATCTTTGGAGAATATTTATTAAAAATAACTGCCGATGGAATAGTAGCCATAGTGTACTGACCAATCTTTATAATACTTACACCTTTTTGTTTTAATAATTGCTCTTGCCGGTATCGGCTAATATCGGTCACATGATTGTGCGATGGGAGCTGCAAAGGCTCCTGAGTATAGTTTCTTTCCTGATTGATAAGGCATGAGGGTAAAGTACAAATTAATACTAATAGTGATAAATTAATAATTTTTTTTCGTAATAATTTTATGCTCATAGTAATAATTTAAAAATTCAATTATATTGATTATCATCACAGTTTCAAACAAATAACAAGCTTTATTTCTTTAATCACCCGCTGACGTATTTGTATCGTCAACGTATCCAGTTGAAATAAATTGCTCTATTCCTACACCCTTTGGATTATCCAATGTGGATATGCGTGAAACTAGCAAGGTAACTAAAACATTTTGCTGAATAAATTCACTCGCAGATTGATAGGTGACAAGGATAGGTAATTGTATGCGCCACGAGTACACCCCATTTAGATACCCTTTTTTTAAAATTGATGGTGGTTTAATTGCCACAGCTGAGACCACTAACTTTTTACTTATTACTGTTGAAAGATTATTTGAGGTTGTAATTGAAAGTAAAAACGATGACCATCCATCTTCTGTAAAATATTGTGAATTTTTCTTTAATTCTTGTTTGTAATTAACAAAATCATATGTAAATGAATCGATAACCGCAAGATTTGCCCATTGTCGCACAACTTCATCGGAAGTATTCGGTAGCTCTAAGGATGATAGTTTTCCATAGTAACCATTAAATGTTGTATAGTAATATTCAGGACTCTTAGGATGAGTATATAAATAACATAACCAACAACCTAAAAACAAATGCACAAGCAACAGTATAGCAACAACACTGTTTAATTTTTGATTTTCGCGCTGTTTTTTAAACGCGTTTAATAATTCTTCGATGAGCATAATTCCTCTTATTTAGCTGAGCTAACCACTCTCTTGATTTTATCTGCGATAAATTTAGTAACCTCTGCTAAATCTGCAGCAGATATTTCATCAGCAGCATAATTAGGATACCTAGTTGCTTTCTTTAAGTCATCGACTAGATTATTAGCTATGGTATGACTATCCTGCATTTTATCGCCAGACATATTCTGTATACTCGACATGGCAACATGAAAATCAGGGCCATTAATTAGAGGCAAACTAAAATCAGAAATGTTTTTTACCATTAAGGTTGGATAATTTGTAGGCCATGCAAGACTCGAGAAGATATTAATTTCTCCATCTTCTGCGACAAAAACACCTTCATCAACGTCATCAACAGACTCTGGTTTACCTTCGAAATCTAAGAGCATATTTAAAGCTCTATCTATACTTGCGGCATCACCATCACGAGACATTAACTCCACTACTCTGTTAAGTACCTCATTAGACTCGACATTATTAAAGCTAAAGTCTTCACTTTGAACCAGAGTGTAAAAATTATTCAGTTGCGCAAATAGCTTAGCCACTAGGTCATCAGGTGGTTTTTCTACTTTCAGAAATTGGTTTAATTTTATCCGCTTTACTGGCGAAGGATTAGCATAAAACATCTTCGCTCTAATAATTTTAGATTTAAAAAAGATGTGCCCCTCACCCTCTGTTTGTTCTTTTAAATCGAGCAAATCAATCCTTGCTCGTTTCTCAAAAGAAGAACTTCTAGTATCTGCATAGCTATTTGAAAAACTTGAGTCTTTAACTTGGAAAGCATCAACTTTAGTTACATATGCTTCACCAGCTGTTTTAGTGAAAAAATCCCAGGTATCAGTTGGATCTTCTAATTTCATGCATATTTTTATGTTACAGTTTGCCCCAATTGAGGCCGCTTCTTCTTTTGATGCTTTCTGGAATGCCGGCAAATCCTGGCCGGCAAAAATTGCCGAGAAGCCCAACGAACGTGCCTGTGCCGGAACTACCGCAAAACCTTTTACGGCATAATAACCATATTCATCGAGAATGCACAAAAAGGGCGTTGGTGCGTTAGTTGGCTTTCGTTCAATCACATCACGATAATCACCCTCTACCTCTTCTCCTAATCCAGCTGCCATCATCGCCTTAAGAGAAGAAACAATAATTTTTCCTAAATTTGCCAACTCATCTGGTGATTTTTCTAAAGCCGGTAACAGCACTACCAATATACGTCTATTCAAAACTACGTCTTTAAAATCTACTTCGGCGAGATTGGTTCTTATAATATGGCCATAAGTATCAGCAAGCGATGAAAATGCCCGTACTAACTGCATAGTGATAAAACCATGCTGTTCCCATACTTGCGAAACCTGCTTGCCTTTTTTCTCTTTGGTCCAGCCAGGCAAAGTTCCTAAGTAATTTCTAAGCGGGTCAGTTACTACTTTCGGAATAGACTCAATACTGACACTATCTTGGTCATCTCGCGGAAATACTTTATCAATGACAATCATTTCCAAGCGATTTAAATCAAAGTAATTCCTAATACTGTTAGCATCTAATAACACGGCGCCATCATCGCGCATATAAACTAGCACTCGCATTAAAGCTTCAACGAAAGCAATAGCACGACCTTTCCACATATCGCCATCAGATGATTGCCCAGAATCGCCCATGAGGCTTACCACAAGCTGCGTTAACATACTTGATGAACCTTGGCAAAAAGGATTTAGCGTATTGGATAATCTTTTTTCTTGCGGGCCAATAATATCGCGTGCACCCGTCATGAAATTTACTAATAATAAGTCGTCTTCTCTACCCATGCTGCGCACCATAGAGAAAATTTTAGAAAATAATGAATTGTCGCCTTTCCCGTCTACATAGATAAAGCCACTTGATTGGACAAGAGCATTATAAGCGAGCGAAATTAAGGTTTCAGTTTTACCTGAACCAGTTGACCCAAAAATTAGTACATGTGTACGCATATCCTCATTAGCAAACCATAGCTCTTCGTTAGTTTTAAGATCATTGCCAAAAAAAGCAATCCCTCTGGCATTATAAGGAGTTTTTATTCCAGGCTTTAAATCGTTATAGTCCTGCATTTTACTCACTTGCGGCAGACGAAATGGTAATTTTTGTTTTTGACTATTTGAATAAATATAAATAAAAACGCCCCCTAACAGTAGCTCAAAACTAAGCACCGGCATAAAGAACATACTCGCTGCCAGTACAAATATAACTAATGCAGAATTAATGGGTTTTTTAAAGAAATCTGCCGCTCTTTCGCCAAATGATCTGGTATCGCGTAATAACTTCTGCGGATCTAACTCGCGCTGTGAATCAATACCTCTAGTTGTCATTTTGGTAACTCCTGCAATTCTTTGCTAGAAAGCTTAACGTCTTTTACTGCTAATTCTAAAGCCTTAATCGCCTCATCAATCATTGGAGTTAAACAGCGACGTCCCATAACTTTCTCTGCTTTCCAATGGGCAAATGCTCCAGCAATTTCAGCAAAAGGTGTTTGTCTGCCAACACAATTCAACATATACCATAAGCGTCTATCAATTGGTTTGAGCCATAAAAATTCTGAACTTGGCACCACGCCATCCTGACGCGCTTTTTCAATTAAAGAGGCCATAAAGGTATATACGTAGGCATGCATTTGCTCCAGCTCTAAAGCTTCTTTAGTGGTCTGATATTTCTCTAGAACTGGATAAGCACAAGAGTAATCAATTTGACCCTTAGCAAAACTTATACTTAGCTCGGTAGCGATTTGTGTCGCAGCTTTCCTATCTCTGTTCATGCGCGCTAAAAATATTGCGGCTAAAGCCATCACATGTGGTTGGCAATTTTTAAAGCCTCGCCACAGTGGCCCTAACTGCATTGTAAAAATTCTTTTGGCCTCTGATTTTATTACTGAGGCTGTCATTTCTTGGCCAGGACTATTAGGGTCAAGTAAGGCATCATTTTGTTTCAAAATATTATATTTTTTAGAAAACTCCATAGGATTTAATGACATAGACCAGGCGCCAGAATTAATATCTTGCTCTATTAAATTTTGATTAAGGACCGGAGCAATAGATGGCCAATTTTCTTGTTCTTGATGACTTAAACTTTTCATAGAATAGGTTTTGCAGAATCTATGTGATAAATCTTTTTGATAAAGGAAAAAAGCCAGAATCACCAGAATAACAATGTAAAAAAACCGTATGTAGCTTCCAACAGCAGTAGTGACATTTACCAGCGTACCCCAATCCACTTGTGAGGCATCAACTGTTTTCATGAATAAAATTGAATCTTTTAATGGCTCTCCTGGCCAAAAAAAATTTACTAGCCAAGCTTGTAAATTATTAATACTGAATACTAATTTTACTATAATGGTATGTTGGTAATACCATAGTAAGGTTACAACAATAGCTATCAATCCAGCTATAAGTATCGGAGCTAAACTGTTATCAGCTCCACCACCCTGTTGTCCACCTGCAGCCATAATATTTCTTTGTATTATTTTAGTTATATACTATTTTATACATATTATAAGAGCTTATTACAATATTCTTTAAAAAATTAATCTGTAAAATCTGCAACTGTGTGCACAAATTTGAGTTTTTGCTCTTGCAAAGCGTATTGACTTGATTTGTGCCAAAAGAATTTTACCTTATCTAAATTTAAGGCTTTATCTTTCAAACTGATCAGCTCATAACCAAACTTATCTTTTTCATTGGTATTGATGATATCTTTTTTGTCAACAAAAACCGCCACGTAACCTTCATTATCAAGGTTGCTTTTAGCTTTTATGGCTGTCTGCACAGCTTTTTCGTTTGTATAAATAGGTCTATTAATATATTGTTTAGGCAGATTAGTTAGTACTCTTTCCCATGAAGAGGGATTATTACCATCTGAACTATATACGCTCACATAAACCAATTGACTATCTGGATGTTGTTCTTGCTGTAAATGAGCAGGAACGTCAACTGCTTTTAAATAAACACTCTCGACCACTTGATCAAATTCATCAGATATTTCCTTAATTTTCTTATGAATTTGTTTCAAAAAATTAGAATTATTAAACTCGGGGCGATTAATTAAATTATTTAATGCGTCTTGAATATTCTTAGCTTGCTCAAGGCTAACCACAGAGTTTTTAGACATAATAACACCTTTGTAAAAAGTTGCTTATTTTCCAGCCCCAAGAGTTCTAACTTCTTGTGCATAGATAGTTTTGGATACTTCTTCCAAACACTTGTCAATACATACTTGTATCAAATTGATTTCTGGATTTTTAGTAACCTTGAACAAACCAGATACGGTTATATTAATCTGCTCCAAAGAAGCAATAATCAAAAGCGCCATGTCATACAATTTATCTTCACTCATAAATTAACTCAAAAATAAATTTACCTGTACTTTATAATAGCATAAATAATAACTAAAACATATGTTCTTGCAACAACTCGTCTAAAGCGGTGTAATCATTAGTTGGGCTCGCATCAATCATTTCATTTACTACATCGAGGATAAACGCCAGGCGCAAACCAACTGGAGTAGCGTCATCAAATAGTACCTCTGCATTCAAGATGCCTTGCTCTGCATCTTTCATTGAGATTCCAAGCCCAAAGCCGACGCAAAACAGGCAACGATCTTCGGCGCGTTTAGCAAAAGCCGGCAATAGACCTGTAGTCGCAAACACTTCTTCCAAAGAAATCATTTTTCCTAACAGATAGAATCTTGCATTCATTTCTCTGGCAATATTGACTAACATTTCAGAAAGAGTTTTTTTCATTCTATCCACCAAGGTTGTGCAAATTTAATTGGTCCGGCGAAAAAAAGCCTAATCCACCGAAAGAACACCGGCATAGTAAAACCATAATGCTCGATTATGGAAAAAAAGAGTAAATTGATAATTACCAGCACTGCTGTCCATACTTTTATATGCACCAAAAACAATAGTATTGCGAACGCTGCTCGAGCATCAACCATGAAAAACCGCGCACTGCGTGCCGAATCGCGCCAATGCGCTGAGCTAGAAAATTTATTCATGCACCACCTTAAGGTTCAAAATAGTCATCTAATTCTTCTTGTAATTTTTTCTCATCCATCAAATCTTCTAGAATACGCCGTGCACCTCCACCACGTAATATTTTTTCCTCTTTCTCCAAAACTTCTATTTCAATATTGTCTTCTGTGCTTGCCTTTTCTTCTTCATCAATTATTGCCGTCATAGCTAACTCCATTTTCTATTGCAACTGAGTATATAAATTTTAAACTAACAAAATAGATTCATAAAATCAAGAACGGCGCCATTAAAGCCAAATCGGCCAAATACCAAGCAAAGCTTGGCATGTTTAAAATTTTGTGAAATACTTTTGTTATGAACAATGCTAAACAAAAACTCCGCAAAGAATTGCTTTCAATTAGAAAAGCCCTATCAGCTGACCAAGTAAACACTCTATCACAATCAATTTGTAATTATCTTTTGCATGCAAGCTTTTTCGATATTGCTCAACATGTCGGCTACTACTCAAGTATTAATAACGAAGTAAGTTTGTCGACATTGATAACCGCTGTGAGTAAAAACTTTTATTTGCCAAAGATTGTAGAAGACAAGTTGGTTTTTTGTCGCGACTCTGGCATTTATTATACAAATATATATCACATTTTAGAACCCTGCACTGACACAAGCATAGCTATAGAACAACTTGATCTTATCCTTCTACCTTTAGTTGGATTTGATACCTACGGTAATCGCTTAGGAATGGGGCGAGCTTTTTACGATAAATTACTTAACAATGCCAAAAAACCTCCGTTGTTAGTTGGGGTTTCTTATGCCTTTCAACAAAAGATTTTAATTCCTTGTGAACCTCACGACAAGAAACTAGACTATATTGTCACCGAAAATGGTATTTGGAATTGTAAGAATCAATGCTATGATAATTGCCAAATTAACTAATTTTAAAATATATGCAATATTGGCTAATGAAATCTGAACCTAGTGCTTTTAGTATTGATGATCTTGCTAATGCACCGCATCAAACTACGCCCTGGGATGGAGTAAGAAATTATCAAGCTAGAAATTTTATGAAACAAATGCAATTAGGTGATCTGGCGTTTTTTTATCACTCCAATTGTCAGGTGCCTGGTATAGTAGGGATCATTGAAATATGCAAATTAGCTTATCCTGACTTTACTGCTCTGGATAAGCAAGACCTACATTATGATCCAAAGAGTACTTTAGAAAAACCCATTTGGGAGATGGTTGAGGTTAGATTTAAAGAACAATTACCGAGACTTATTTCATTAAAAGAGCTGCAAACTTACCACCAACATTTAGACATGCCATTACTTCGCAAAGGCAATCGATTATCTATCATGCCTGTGACGAAAGAGCAATGGCTATTTATTCAGCAATTATAGTTAAAGAGAGAGTTATGTTTCCTAATTTTAAAATCGATGAATTATCCCAACAATTAATCGAACTCATCCCGGGGAGTACCGCTGAAATTAAAGCAGAGATTCAACAAAATATTAAATTGGTTTTGCAAGGTGCCCTGGCAAAGTTAGATGTTGTGAGTAGAGAGGAATTTGATGTGCAAACCCAGGTGTTAGCCAAAACCAGGCAAAAAATTGATTTGCTTGAAAAACAAGTTTTTGCCTTAATGAAAGAAAAATAACTTCTTAATCGTTTAGCCACTGTTCGAGTAATATTGCCGCAGCAAAACTATCGACATTAACATGCGACAAGGCCTTAAATCCTCCTTTGGCAAATAAGCGATTTTTAGCCTCTTTGGTAGTCATTCTTTCATCAGTCAAATGCACAGGTAACAAATATTTTTCCAAATCCTGCGCAAACTGTAAAGCAGGAGCAGTTATATAGAGAGGCTCATCATTAATGGTTTTTGGCAATCCCACCACCAAACATACTGGCTGCCATTCTTTAATTATTTTTTGCACCACATCCCAGTCTACTTGAGCCTCTTTAACCGCAATTATTCCTAAAGGTTGCGCCGTGCAAGTAATAAACTGGCCCACGGCATAACCAATTTTTCGCAACCCAAAATCAAATCCCAAACAACAACCATCTTTATACATAACGACTTCCACTGCTAAATACGGTGAGATTCAAGGCATCAATTCCTAACAATTTACCTGCATAATCCCAGCGTTCCGTAAAAGGAACTTCAAACAGCAATTCTTTCTTAAATGGACAAACCAACCATAAATCTTTCATAATTTCATCTTCTAATTGTTTTGGCTGCCAAGCACTGTAGCCTAATGTAATAATCAATTGCTCAGGCCCGCTATTCTCAGCTAAACTTTTAATAATATCATTGGACGTGGTCAAAGTCACACTTTTGGGGTTAATAACCAAACTGGAGCGCCATTTTCCATCGGGGCTATGCAATACAAAACCCCTTTCAGGTTGCACTGGGCCTCCAAACAACAATGGCATCTGTTTAGCTCCTGAATTTTGAGATTCTATCCCTAATTGCTCAAATATATAACTTAAATTAAATGAAGTTGGTCTATTTACTATTACACCAACCGAACCAAGCTCATGGTGCTCGCAAACAAACACTACTGATTGCGTAAAAATGTTTGCATCAGAGCCCATGCTTTGCATAGAAACTAAAAAACTCCCACTAAGCGACATTAAACACATACACAATCCTTGTTGTTATCATATATTTATTATAGAACATCCTGAGGTTGTTTAATCATTATCGCTGGGGTATACTTTTTTTTCATCTCAATTAACCTATAGCTATAATGAAAAAAATTATTTTTTTAATTTTTTTAACTTTTTCATATGTCGTTCACTGTGATAATCCGGCGCCGATTGTCTATCAAAAACAAACCACAAATGTCAAAGAAGATTTTAATATTACTGATGCTAATAAAGATTTCGATCAAATAAATTTAAAGCTATCATCTCAAAATCTTAATTTGAAAGATTTAACTAATGCTATTAAAAAACTCCAAAAGCTCAACAATTTTGCCCAAGAATGTATAGAAAACACGCAAAAAAAGATAAATAACCTCAATAACTTGCTGATAACTCCCTCGACACCTGAAACCAAGGATAAGCCGTCGTTAAACCAAGAAAATAGCACAGCTGATCAAGTATATTTACAAACAGAAAGCAAACGCCTCACCAATGAGCAAGCGCAATGCCGCTTATTCTCCATTCGCGCCAGTGAAGCCATTAGCGTTTATCAGTCCACCGTAGCTGAGCTAAAAAAAGAAGAAACTTTTTCACAAACATTACCTATTTGGCATAGTATTCCTAAACTGATTAATAACATCAAAACAGACCGTTTATTCAATCAAAACCCTAACATTGACATCTCTTTAGTTAGTTGGAATTATCTAGCAATAACACTATTATTGGCTTTTATTTCTGCTTTTTACATTTTTTACTATTTCTCCAATGTAACCAAATTCAAAAAAATTTTTAGGATAAAAGATGAAAAATTAGAATGGGTGATCAGTTTATTTATCAATAACTGGATGTTAATCAACCTTATCTGGTTCAAAATATATCTTCCTGATAGTGGTTCTATCGCCAATCTTTGTCAAAAACTCGCCATCTTTGCCAGTTTAATCTTTCTTAATCACTTTATATTTTCTATCAAAAGAGTACGCGCATTATTTTATTGGTATACTCTAGATTTTAAATATTTCGATCAATTAATATCAGTAATAATCTATATTTTACTGCTTAGATCTATTGGACAGTGGATCAAGCCCCTGCTAGAACCAACTAAAACATTTAGCATTGTAGCGCAAACAATTTTTCTGCTGCTTATTCTGGTGTTAAATATAAAATACGTATTCAGATTTGTTAATCAATCCTTGAACTTTAAGTGGATAAGAACTTATCAAAAAAAACTCAAGGGAATTGCCATAGTATTTTCCTTGACTTGTCTAATTTGTGATGTTTTGGGATACCATGTGCTTGCCATGCGCTTATTGAGCGCCGGCATGATAATTATGTTTATAATTTTCTGTACCAGCTTACTAATGCTTGGTATTCAAAAAATTTATATCATGGCAGTGTCAGCGCCACAAAATAATAAAATTCGTTATCTGTTCGGCTACAAAGAAAATGGCAATTACACCGAATTACTTATTCTAAAAATTTCATTACAATTACTAACGATTGCTGGAAGTCTGTACCTTATTGGGCAAAGTATGGGATTTATTAGTTACTATGTTGACTTAACCTACCTCCCCTTAATAAATGGCATCACTCTCGGTAACTTTACGCTCTATCCGGCGCGGATTGTCTTTGGCTTTATCATCTTTTGTGTTTTGTTTTTGCTCTGTCGCATTCTCTCCACAGCTATTTCTCGCTATCATCAATTTGAGAACGAAGAAGATACGCAGGTTGCCGTTGCTTCGATATTAAATTACGTAGGCTTTACTCTCGCCTTAATTGCTGCTTTATTAACCGCAGGTTTCAATTTTACCGGACTGGCAATTGTTGCTGGAGCACTATCGGTTGGTATCGGTCTTGGCTTACAAAGCATAGTAAATAACTTTGTATCTGGCCTCATCCTCTTAATCGAAAAACCTATCAAGCCAGGCGATAGAATTAATGTAGATGGGGTTGAAGGAACTGTAAAAAAAATTCGTGTACGTTCTACACAAATTATTACTCCACAGCGCGAAGATATTATCGTGCCAAACTCCGACTTAGTAACCAGAAGAGTAACCAACTACATGTATACCGATAAGTATTTATCAATAATTAGTCAAATCACTGTCGCCTATGACTCCGACTTAAAACTAATCAATGATTTACTTTTACAAGCAGCATATGCCCACGAAGATATAATTAAGACCGGTCGGCAAAAGCCTCATGTACTTTTCAAAGGCTTCGGCGACCACACCCTGGTATTTCAGCTCTGGTGCCTAATTCGCGATGCTAACAAAAAATCGATGATAAGTAGTGATTTGAATTATAGTATTTTTAAGCTCTTTAACGAAAACAATATTAACGTCCCGATGCCACAGCAGATGATTTACATGAATGACATATCAGAAGCCTGATATGTCATTTTTACTTAGGATTTTTTTTATATCCAGCGTTTGCAAATTCCTCGTCTTGTAATTCAGCTGCTAATTTAGAATAAGGATTATTTTGGTCATAATTGGCATATCTACCTGCATTATATTGAGCGAATAGGCTTTTATAAAGTTCTGTTTGCTCAATAACTGTTTTTTTGGTATTAGAATTATTAGCTATATAAATTTTTTTCGATGATACTGGAGCATTTTTTACTTCTGTCTGCCAATGATAATTGCCTTGATTCACCACAGTAATGGTTGGTTTGCCATTAGCTTCTGATAAAGCGGCATATTTCTGTGTTTTTATAGCTAAATTTAAGTCTAAATAGTTGCATAGAACTGCAAGGTTTTCAGCAGTTGCCCAACGACCATTTAATTTTAGTTTAGCAGCAGCTTGCTCATTCGTCTCATTAAGATTATCAAAAAGAATATATTGGTCTTTAGGAAGATTGTTATCTTTTAACAGGTTTTTATGAACGGCTAGATAGCTATTATCACCTTCTTTACTAAATTGTTCCAAGTAAGCTTTCGCAGTCAATGCTCGCAAAGTTTTTTGTAAACCCATTAAATTTTCAGCAGTGACATTAGCTAAATCAAACTCGCTAAAAAAATTAGATTGATAATTAGAATCAGTTTTAATATTAAAATTGTTTAGAGTTGGGCTGTTATTATTTTCTGCTAATTCTTGCTTTATAATATCGATTAAGCCAATAGCAACAGCGTAATAACCACAGTTACCATCACCAGGCGGATTAATTATAGGCATAATATTCTCCGTTAAATACATATTATATTTTATTGTACCAATAATCTTCATGTTGGTCAACCTTTTTCAAAACAAGTGCATTAACATAAAAAACTCTTGCTTCAATTTAGATAGATTGCTACCCTCTTGACAGTGGAGGAAGATATGACTGCCAATAAAAACTTTGAAAAATCTATTTTAACGCTGGAAAAGATTGTTGAAGAACTGGAGAAAGGTGACTTAACTTTAGACGATACCTTAAAAAAATTTGAAGAAGGGATGAAGCTAGCGCAGTTTTGCCAACAAAAGCTTAAAGATGCACAATTAAAAATTAGCAATCTGATTAATGAAGCTGATAATGACAAATAATGCTTTTTTTGAAAATGTCCTCGCCAGTTTTCAAGCTTATGAACAGGATTATTTACAAAAACTTACCTTTCCTGATGAGTTGTTGTTAGATGCGGTTAAGTATGTCTTAGCCTCTCCTGGCAAAAGATTTAGAGCAATGCTGGTTTATGCAGCCGGTTATATGTTTAATATTGCCATTGATAATTTGCATTCATTGGCGTTAAGCATTGAAATGATTCATGCATACTCGTTAGTTCATGATGACCTACCAGCAATGGATAATGATGATTACCGACGTGGCAGACTAAGTTGTCACAAAAAATTTGATGAGGCCACTGCCATTTTAACTGGCAACACTTTAAATCATCTCGCATTCTCTTTATTGATTAATACTCTACCAAGCGATCAGGCCATGCCAATAATGAAGTTAATTTTACATTTCATTGGCCCCTATGGCATTTTAAGCGGCCAAAGCATGGACCTTAAAATTCTCAGCCACAAAGATTTTGATATTAATACTTTACAGAAAATCCATTACCTTAAAACTACCACCTTATTTGAAGCGGTTATTATGAGCGTGGCTGTTTTAGCCAATGCTGATAATACTATTAAGCAGCAACTAACACAATTTACTAAGCACTTAGGCTTGGCCTATCAAATGCTCGATGATTATGGTGATTATTATGCACCAGAGCATTGGGGTAAAAAAAAATCATCCGATGCCATTAATAAAAAATATACCTACGTAAACTTTTATTCACAAACGGAGCTCAAAAAACTCATTCAACAAGAAATTACACTAGCTGTATCCAGTATTATTAATTTAGATAAAGCTAATTATCTAATCCACGTAATAAATCAACTAAAATATCGTTTAGATAATCTATAAGGGGATAACATGATTTACATTGATATAGTTTTTAGCATATTCATAGCTGCCGCTATTAGCTACATGCTGCTTGCTGCACTTAACCTGTTCTTTGCAAAACCTCACTGTCATCGGCACCGTAATATTACCCAAAATACCCATGGCGCTCTATTTATGTTACCCGATCTTCACCCCCACCACCACCACCACCACCGGGACCATAATAATATTCACTGTCGATAATAATTTTTATTGACAAAGAGTGTATGAAGTTTTAAAATGCATTCTTTCCAGGGGTTATAGCTCAGCTGGGAGAGCGCTTGCATGGCATGCAAGAGGTCGGCGGTTCGATCCCGCCTAGCTCCACAAAAAAATAGGTCCCCATCGTCTAGAGGCCTAGGACATCGCCCTTTCACGGCGGTAACAGGGGTTCGAATCCCCTTGGGGACGCCACTGACCATTTTTTTGTAAATATACTAGGTCCCCATCGTCTAGAGGCCTAGGACATCGCCCTTTCACGGCGGTAACAGGGGTTCGAATCCCCTTGGGGACGCCATTTTCAATCAAAAAAACTCGTATCCCATTGGGCTGTAAAATTCTCAGCGTATAGTTTTTTATGCAGCCTTATTGCCGAATCATCAGTCAAATTTGCTATTGCGTCACAAACAATTCTAGTTAATTGCTTGTGCGTTGAGATATTATGTAACGCTGCTCTGCTAGCACTATCAAGCAAACGTTCTGGATTTGCCAACATAGCATTAAATAAATTGATTAGTAAATTCTGGCCGCCAAATTCTTGCGCTCGAGCTGGAGGAGAATCAATAATTTGCTTAAAAATCTGATTAATTAAAAAATTCAATAATCGCTGCGCTGAATCTGTTAATTTGGCCTGAAATCTTATGAGCGGATGGGAAAATTCTGATAATTCACACACTTTTACTGAAGAAATAAAGAAGTGTACTAAAGCACCGATGGTGTGTTTTTTTTGCGCTAAATCTTGGGCAAATAAACCATTTATAACCTCATGAGCATCTAAATGCGTATCCTGTATTAAACTGACAAACTCATTATTTTCAATGTGATGGCGCTGAATTAAACGTAAGTGAATAGCATCTTCTAAATCATGCACGCCATAAGCAATAGAATCCGCAATATCCATGATTGAGCAATCAAAACTATGATATACACTGCGATTCTCAACCGTGTGTTGAAATTGCTCCACATCACTAGCGGAAAATCCTGCCAATATCCATTCCACTACATTTTGATCATCATCGTAGTATACTTTATGAGGGGTCCATAACGACCGATCAGCTTCTTTGAGTAAATTATTCTCTAAATCTAGCCGCAGTGTGCTCCGTTTAATGGGATATTTCAAAATACCTAACAAAGTTCGACGTGTAAGATCAAGGCCGTAAGGATTATAGGCTTTTTCTATATTAGTTGCTAAACGTAAGGTCTGTGCGTTGCTTTCAAAGCCACCAAAGGTGTGCATATAAGCATTTAAAGCTGCTTCTCCGCCATGCCCAAACGGAGGATGCCCCATATCATGTAATAAACAAATTACAAAGATAAGATCATCAGGAGGCAACCAAGCTTTAATACTATCAGACTGCAATACATGATGTAGATTGCGGGTTATACTGACACCAATAGAAGCAACTTCCAAAGAATGGGTCATTCTGGTGCGATGGAAATGGCCCGAATGTCCACCGTAGATTTGGGTTTTTTGCTGTAAGCGTCGAAAAGCTGCGCTATGTATAACCCTGGTTCGGTCGCGCTCAAAAGGGTCTCTGTAATCCAAAGGACCTCTTTGTCTATTTTCACCAGAATATCTTTCTGCCCACATTTGTCCCCCGCTGTTTTAACCACATAGTTACTAAAGTTTAACAAAAATTAGTCGTTAATAAAAATATCGTATTCAAACCCAGAGAGATTTATGAAGGTTACATGGTCCCTAATAACTGGCAGTTGTATTTTTTTAAATGCTTGCTCTTTCAATACCCCCGATGCGCCTACCCAGGATATAATCTATGCCAACGATAATCTCTATAACTATGCTGAGCCAACCCCATTACCAAACGTGGTTAGAACCGCAGAAGTACCGCAACAACAAATAAGCGCCAAAAATCTAGACTTAATGTGGGTGAGCAAACAGGATCCTGAAGAGTATACCATCATGCTCAATGCTGATGATAAGCCACTTGAAATAAGTACTCAGCTTATGTCATTACCAAAAAACCAACGCTCAGCAGCTTTAAAATATACAAGAAATGGCAATAATTATTACACGGGAGTTTATGGCAATTACAGCAACTCTGATAGTGCTGCTGTTGCTTTAGACAATCTTCCATCTGATGTGCGCCAACGCGCATCAGTGGTGAAATGGTCCCAGGTACAAAGATTAAATAATCGTACACCCCCCCAATAATCCCACTTGTTCTGGCTTGGGACTAAGGACCGGGTCTGTTCCCGCCATCCGAACCCATATCACTTAGTCATGGAATTAACTCTTCTCGGAAGCCATCATTAACTCTTAAAGAACATATGCCAAGTTGTCACCTAGTCTTGCTGAAAGCTCACGCTTCTCCTTATAAAAAATAACAAGCATACGCAGGTTGATTATCCCAGCAAAGTTGGGATTATTGGGGTGGGATACAAATTATCTGTAAAGACACGACGATATCAACCATAGCACCTTTATTGGAGCGAGATATTTCAAAGCTGATGATGGCAAAATTATATTGCTTTTGCATTGCCCAAAACCACTGCATAACTTTTTGTTCATCAACGGCAGCGGCAACTAGTTTCAAGGTGGTTGCTGATGGCTGGGTAAAGGCTGCTTGCTGGTATTCTGGGAGTAAATTATGCCAATTATTAGTTAAGATTGCGGCTAGTTCAGTGATATTAGTTTTCACATACCAGTTAGCTGGCATTTTTTTCAACATTACAATTTCATGCTGTTGCTCTAATACTTTATGATTTTGCCAAGCTAATATGCCGGCTAATGACTTTAGCAATAACGACCAGACTAATATAGCCATCAGGCATGCGCTTATCAGTATAATTTGTTGTGCATACTGATTATATAATCTTTTTATCTCATCCATCTATGAGCGTCCTTGTATTTCCATAAAGACTCTAACTCCATTAGGAAAATTTTTTTCTTGCAACTGTAATATTTTTACTCGTTGGTTAGCTAGTTTACTTTTTAATTGCTCTAACATTTTATTACTTGGCACCTCGAAATAAATCTGCATTGTACCCTTATCAAATTTTATTTTTTGTATCGCAAAATTAGGTAAGATTACAAATTGCAATGCACGCCAATTATTCCAAAAGCGTTGCTTATGCGCTTGTTGTTGCAGGTATATGGTTATTTCATTTGCTAAAGAACCTTGAATATTTTTTGCAAAACCATGTAACACCTTGAAATTTTTCCCATAGGTAATTAAATTTTTTACAGAAACGGCTAAAAAAACACCTAGCACCAGTGCTAAGGTGCCTAAACATATTTTTGCAGAATACTCATGAATTTTTTCCTTACTGATATATGCGGACAAATCAAAGCGGCTTTCACGTTTGGCAATATTATTAGGTTGGTTCTCTATAAATCTACCAAGCATCCATTCAGGCCAACCCAAGTCAATAGCAACAGCACCAGGAAAATCCAAAGAAAATTGTGAATAATAGATATTTGCCTCAAATGCTTTATCTTTTATCCACTGCAAAAATAACTTATGTGGCAAACATCCATTATGTTCATCTGAACGAATTAAAGCATCACCGTTATTAAAAATAAATACTTCCCGCGGTTGAAGTGCAAACCAATCTAAGGTAATACCATCTAAAGATATTTGGTTTTTTATCCAAAAATCTCCGACGCCTTCATACCATGCTTTATCACAAACAAACACTTGATAAACACTTTGAGTAATTTTATAAAAGTAGCAATGCAAGTTTGAAAAATCTTGAATTAATTGATCTTCTAAAGTTGCCACTATTGCGGCAGAGACATCCTTAGCCGCAATTTTTGGAAGCTCAGTTGCATATATAGTAAAATGTTTCACAGCCAATACCAAACAAAGACTATATCCTTGATTACCTAAGCTCTTGATAGCTTCAATAGCTAATTTGCTTAGAGGATAATTAGTTCCTATTACCGAGACTAATTCTGGCTCTGGCTTATCCCATAATATGTATAATGTCTGTGAATTCATAATGTTCAAACGTTCGTTGCTATTGATTCTGATAGTAAATACACCGCCAACCCATATAACGGACTAGAGTTATAAGTTAATATAACATAAAAATTTGGATAACCAATCCAATACTCATGGCCTTGAGTTACATTCAAATCCAAAAAACCAACTTCATTGGGATGAAACCATTTAGCTGAAACTGGCGAAACGCCAAAATGCACTAAATCATGATAACTATATGTAGCTTTTTTCAAGTTTGGAATAATATTCTTATAAGGTCCACTAGTTAACTTAGCTGGTTGGGCAACCAACTGCTGGGACTGCCAACCATGCTGCTGTAGATAATTGGCAACACTGACAATTGCATCATCGCTATTATTAATTATATCTGGCGCGCCTGTACCATTAAATTTAACAGCCCAACGTCGATAACTTCCAGGCATAAACTGCCCCTGCCCTATGGCGCCAGCATATGAACCAACTAGTGCCTCGGGTTTAATGTTATATTGCTGACACATTTTTAGATATTCTTTTAATTCATACTGAAAATAGTCAGCGCGCTTAGGATAATAAAAAGCAAGCGTAGTTAATGCATCTATGACCCTGGTGTCACCTTGTCTTTGTCCATAATAGGTTTCAACACCTAAAATACTTACAATTACTTGCGCAGGAACACCGTAATGCTTTTCCGCAAATTTTAAAGTTTTTTTATTTTTTTTCCAGAATTCTGCGCCTTTGTTAACCCTGTCGGCCGTTAGAAACAACTGTGCATAGACATCCCATGGCTTAGACTCATAAGGCTTATCCATTTTATCGATAATATCTTGTCGAAACTCTGCTTGTCGCAGAGCATGTTCAACAAGCTCACGTTGCATATGTTCTTTTTTTACCAAATCATCGATAAAATTACGTGCTAAGGCAGTGTTTAACAACTTTTTATCTGCATACACCAAACTAGAACATTGCGCAATGCAAATAAAAAAACCTATTTTCAACCATTTATTCATCTGATAATTCCTTAGACACAAAAAAATATTAATCACAGTAACAAAAAATATTTACAAGGTCTATTGTCGATGAGCTTTTTCAGTTAAAATAGCCTAATTTTATTTTAAAAGTATTAGAATGCTGACCACACTATCTCATATTCGTAATTTCTCTATTATTGCTCACATTGATCATGGGAAGTCAACTCTTGCTGATCGTTTTATTCAATACTGCGGCGGATTAACTGAACGTGAAATGTCTGCGCAAGTACTAGATTCTATGGATATAGAAAAAGAGCGCGGCATTACAATCAAAGCACAAAGTGTATCCTTGAACTATAAAGCTAAAGATGGCAAAACCTACCTATTAAATTTTATTGATACTCCTGGGCATGTTGATTTTAGCTATGAGGTTTCAAGGTCTCTTGCCGCATGTGAAGGCGCCTTGCTAGTTGTAGATGCCGCACAAGGCGTTGAGGCGCAAACTGTAGCCGTATGCTATACCGCAATAGATCAAGCATTAGAAGTGCTGCCGGTACTTAATAAAATTGATTTGCCGCAAGTTGAACCAGAAAGAGTAACTCAAGAAATTGAGGATATAATTGGTATAGAAGCACATGATGCCATCCGAGCAAGCGCTAAAAGTGGCTTAGGAGTTGATGAAGTTTTAGAAGCTATTGTGCAGCGAATACCTGCTCCTCAAGGAGATATTGAAGCGCCATTACAAGCGTTAATTATCGACTCATGGTTTGACCCTTATTTAGGCGTAGTATCCTTGGTGCGTGTTGTTCATGGGAATTTGCAAAAAGGAGACCGCTTACGTGTAATGTCAACTGGCCGGCATTACGATGTTGACCAAGTGGGGATTTTTACTCCCAAAAGAACCCCTAAGGCTAAACTAAGTGCCGGTGAAGTTGGCTATGTTATCGCCGGTATCAAAGAAATTCTTGGCGCACCAGTTGGTGACACTCTGACTTTAGAAAGAAACCCCGCGCAAGATTCTTTGCCTGGCTTCAAAAGAGTAAAGCCTCAGGTTTATGCGGGTTTATTCCCCATTAATGCGGAAGACTTTGAAGCATTTCGTGAAGCATTGGCAAAACTAAGTTTAAATGATGCCTCCCTTTTTTATGAACCTGAATCATCTGAAGCATTAGGTTTTGGTTTTCGCTGTGGCTTTCTTGGTTTATTACACATGGAAATTATCCAAGAACGTCTAGAGAGAGAGTATCAATTAGATTTAATCTCAACCGCACCAACTGTTGTATATCAAATCAAAACTACCAAAGATGAGATAAAATTGGTTGACAACCCGGCCCATTTACCGCCAATTCCACAAATTCAGCAGATGTATGAACCGATTGTAAGAGCAAACATCCTGGTACCTCAAGATTATTTGGGGGCCATAATTGGTTTATGTGTTGAGCGCCGTGGAGTGCAGGTCAATATGACCTATAGTGGCCGCCAGGTAGCGGTGACTTATGACATGCCTATGAATGAAGTTGTTTCAGATTTTTTTGATAAACTAAAGTCCATTTCACGTGGCTATGCATCTCTGGATTATAACTTCATACGCTTTGATCCGGCGGATCTGGTTAAAATGGATATCCTGATTAATGGTGATAAAGTTGATGCCTTGGCAGTTATCGTCCATAGAAGTCAGGCACAAAGTAGAGGAAGAAATCTTGTAGCAAAATTACGTGAATTGATTCCGCGCCAAATGTTTGATATAGCTATTCAAGCGGCGCTAGGTAGTCATGTCATTGCTCGTGAAACCGTAAAAGCTCTGCGTAAAAATGTGACGGCAAAATGTTATGGTGGCGATATTACTCGCAAAAGAAAACTATTAGAAAAGCAAAAAGCGGGTAAAAAACGCATGAAACAACTGGGCCATGTAGAAATTCCTCAAGAAGCGTTCATGGCGGTGTTCAAAACAGAGAGTAAAAACTAATGGCAAATAAAAAAATCAACCTATCATCATGCATCTTTGTAGCCGTAATAATTGCTATTTTTTTGTATGCACAGGTGCATACAATTAACTTTGCATTGCTATTGGTAATTGCAATTATTCTCTCTGGATGTGCTTTTGTTTATCAAAAAGCATTTCTCAAAGGACGGGCGTTAGCTAATCAGCAAGCTGAACATTTCTTAAAAGAAACCAGTTCGATGTTTCCTCTATTGCTCTTAGTGTTAATTACCAGGTCATTTATAGTTGAGCCTTTCCGAATTCCTTCTTCTTCGCTAGAACCAACTCTTCAAATCGGTGATTTTGTTGCGGTCAATAAATTTATCTATGGTATACGTTTGCCGGTAATTGAAAAAAAGATAATCAACATAAGCACTCCGAAACGAGGCGATATTGTTGTGTTTCGATGGCCACCAAATCCAAAATTTGATTTTATCAAACGCGTAATTGGTTTACCTGGCGATGACATTCGTTATGAAAATAAACAATTTTTTATTAATGGCCAGGCTGTACCACTAACCCCAACTGAGTTAAGTTTTGTTAAACAAGATAATAATTTTAAAGAGTTTATTGAATCTCTACCAGAAAAAACTCATCATATTTATCAAAGAAATGATGTTTCAGCATTTGACTTTGCGGTTAAAGTTCCGAAAGGACACTATTTAGTCATAGGTGATAATCGTGATGATAGTGCTGACAGCCGCTTTTGGGGATTTGTACCAGATGCATACTTGCGAGGTAAAGCATTTATAACTTGGATTAGTTGGGATAATCAAAAGCATCGCTTACGGTTAAATCGTATAGGAAAGGTAATTAATTGATGGTTGAGACTTTATATAAAAAAATTGGCTACACATTTAACAATAAAAGCCTTTTAACTCAAGCTTTAACCCATAGAAGTGCGAGCATGGCCCATAATGAGCGTTTAGAATTTATCGGTGATGGCGTGGTTAATCTAGTCATCGGTGAAGAACTTTATCACACCCATCCGTTTCAACCTGAAGGAGAATTAAGCCGGTGGCGCGCAGCTCTTGTCCAAAGAGAAACATTGTATGAAGTCGGGCTCGAATGGGGGTTGGATAAATTACTGATTCTTGGGCCAGGAGAAAAGAAATCTGGCGGACAATATCGTTCCTCTAATCTGTCTAATGCCGTTGAGGCAGTAATTGGGGCGGTTTATTTAGATGCTAATTTTGAAACGGTTAAAAAATTAATATTACAAACATTTAAAGATAGACTGAGTTTAGCACACATAAACAGTATAACTAAAGACCCAAAAACCCTATTACAAGAATGGTTACAGGCCAATAAAATACCTTTACCAAGCTATTTACTGTTGCAAACTAGCGGCGAAGATCATGATTGTACTTTTCATATTCAGTGCACAATTAAAGAATTAAATGCCTCATCTACAGGCCAAGGGAGCAGCAAAAAGCGTGCAGAACAAGATGCCGCTCAACAAATGCTTGCACAATTAATTGACAAAAAGGAATTTTAAAATGTCTAGGCTTACATTAGTTTTTCTAGCTCCAGTACTATTACTCGGTTCTTGTACTAATCTTGATAATTATGGCGGCACGGTTAGAAATACCGCCGGCAGTACATGCGCAGATGGCGTCGGCGGATGCACGCCTGATGAAGATCAATCTGGTGATTTTATTAACTACTAAGTACAACCATGATAATTGCAACTCATAACCAGCATAAATTGCAAGAAATTGCTGCCATACTCAGTCCCTTACCATGTATTGGTGCGGGTAATTTTGAGGTGTGTGCGCCAGATGAAACCGGACTTACCTTTATAGAAAATGCCCTAATTAAGGCCCGTTGCTTAAGTCAACATACCCAACAACCTGTACTTGCAGATGACTCTGGTTTGGTTGTGCCAGCATTACATGGCCAACCTGGCATCTATTCGGCAAGATATGCGGGCGCTAATGCCAGCGATGCAGAGAATAGACAGTTGCTGTTAAGCAAGATGCAGAATATCTCTGATAGATTGGCCTACTTTTACTGCGTTATGGTGTATTTACACTCCGCCACCTGCCCTACGCCATTGATTGCGATTGGCCAATGGCACGGACACATTATAAATAAAGAAATTGGTCATCATGGTTTTGGATATGATCCTATATTTTATCTTGATTCGCAGCGGTGTACGGCAGCTGAACTTCCAAGCAAAGAAAAAAACCAGTTGAGTCATCGTGGTCAAGCGCTTTCGAAATTAAAACAACAATTAATTTATCATGGCTACTTATCCTAATATCTTACAAGCTACTCCCTATCAATGGCAATTAAAACAATTGTACCTAGAAGCACGAAAACTTTGCAAAGAGCAATCTTGGTCGCGTGCTGCAACTCTACTATATTATGTCAATCAGCATACCAAAAATTTTGATCAGGCGCTGTTTGAGTTGGGTGTCGCGCAATTATCTCTTGCTTACTGGCCAGGAGCGCAAGAATGTTTTGAACGCTTAAGAGAGCGCCACGCTTGGGATCCGGATGTAATTTGTAATTTAGCCATTACCTATTGGCAGCAGCGCAAACTTAAGCCCGCGCTAATTTTTTTTAGATTTAATTTAAAACATCATCCGCATCATACTGATTCAGCTCTTAACCTTGCTAGTTTATATGTCGAGCATAATCACCTCTCTAAAGCGATTATGCAGTATAATAGGATAGTTTATCTACATCCTGAGCGCATTGAAATTCGGTTTAATTTAGCAGCTTGTTTGCAAAAACAAGGGCTCTTGGATAATGCCAAATTTCATTATCTAACAATTTTGCAAAAAAATTCTGCACATTTTGATTCGCTTTACAATTTATCCTGTCTATTTTGGCAACAAAAAAATATAGCGGCAACAAAATTTTATTTAGAGCGCGCGCAAAGCATTCAATACTCAGCGCACATCGAATTTATGCTCAATGCTATGATAAGCAAACAAGAGAATTTTGAGCATCATCAAGACTACGTTAAAAATCTTTTTAAAAATTATGCTCAAAACTATGATAAACATTTATCTGAAGACTTAAAATATCAACTTCCAGCCTATTTGCGCAGTTATCTTAGCGACAAAAATTATAGATCTGGTCTAGAGATTGGCTGCGGCACGGGTTTATGCGGCGCCGTAATCAAACAGAGTTGCCGATATTTAACAGGTGTGGATATTTCTACAGAAATGCTTGCTAAAGCCAAAGAAAAGAACTGTTATGACAAATTATATGCGGCCGATTGTTTAAATTTTTTAGCTACAAATGATCTGGACATATCCTGTGTATTTGCCGTGGATGTCTCACCTTACGTACTAGATTTTCCAAAAATATTTGCCTTTAAACAAATTCAAGAACTCATCTTTACTATTGAGCTTACAGATACTTATCCTAAGCTTTTCCAAGCAAGTGGCAGGCTGAGTTTTAATGCTGGTTTTATAGAAGAACTCTGCCAGGATAATAATTTTCAAATTATACATACAAAAAAACTGCTGGCGCGTTTACAACACCAGCAATTCTGTGAATTAATGATTTATCATATCAAAAAGGTAGATGCAAACTAGCGTCTATTTTAAGGATTTCCTCTTTAAAACGTTGCTGAATTGCTAGCAAAGCGGCATCGCTACTAGCTTCAAAACGCGCTACTAAGCAAGGCGAAGTATTAGAGGCGCGTAATAAACCCCAACCATCTTTAAACTCAATCCGCATGCCGTCAATGGTAACCATGTCTGAATCTGCAAAGCACGCTAAATTGCTAAAATTCTCCATAAACTGAAACTTTTCATCATCAGCAATGTCAATTTTAATTTCTGGCGTTGAGCTTGGAGTTGGTGGCAGCGTATCAAACAAGGCTTGGCTAGAGGGATATTGGCTTAAAATTTCTAGTAATCGACAAGCACTATAAATACCGTCATCAAAACCATACCAGCGCTCCTTAAAAAATATATGACCGCTCATTTCTCCTGCTAGCGCTGCGCTTTCCTCCCGCATAATACCTTTTACCAGAGAATGTCCCGTTGGTGACATAATAGCTCGACCACCCGCAGTAATAATAGCATCATGCAATTGTTTTGAGCATTTTACATCATATACTATTGGTGCACCTGGCATTCTTTTTAAAACATCACGAGCCAATATCATCATTACCCGATCAGGCCATACGATTTCACCTGAAGCTGTGACCACTCCCAATCTATCTGCATCACCATCGAAGGCCAGCCCCACATCAGCTTGATGATGTCTTAGCGCTTCTTGCAAGTCAATTAAATTTGTGGGTATGGTCGGATCAGGGTGATGAGCAGGGAATGTCCCATCCACACTTGCAAACAAAGAGATTAATTCACAGCCAAGTTGTGAGAACAGTTGCGGACCAACAATGCCTCCGACCCCATGCCCAAAATCAGCAACTACTTTTAAAGGACGACTTAAGCTGATATCGGCCAATATTTCCTCTACATAAGGGGTAATAATATCAATCGTACGTGCTTTGCCAATTATCGGCCCTGTGCTGATAATTGGCAATTGATTACAAACCTCTAAAATTTCAGTAATTTGTTCTTGTCGGGCCGTATGACCAGATAACACGATTTTTATTCCATTGTACTCTTTAGGATTATGACTACCAGTTACCATTAAGCCACAATCAATATTGTGCTTAAAGGTCGCATAATACATTAATGAGGTTGGCACAACACCTAACCGCGTTACTTCGATATCGTGCAACATCAGCCCTTGCTCTAGAGCCTGAGCATAATCATGACTAGTTAAGCGGCCATCCCAAGCGAGAATAATTTTATTCTTATGCAGTTTTTTTAAGATCTGCGCAATAGCACAACCAATAGTGAAATACACATTATTATTAAGTTGCACATCTACTAAACCACGAATATCGTAGGCACGAAAAATATTCTTATCACAAGATACAATTTGATAACTATCCATTTATAATCTTCCTGAACTGCCAAAACCACTGTCACTACGCGTTGTTGCCACAAATTCTTCCACAAATTTAAATTGCGCTTGAACAACTGGCAATATCACTAATTGCGCAATTCTTTCGCCAGGCTGAATTTCATAAACTTCGGCACTACGATTCCAGCACGATACTTTTATTTCACCTTGATAATCTGAATCGATTAAACCAACTAAATTTCCTAAGACAATGCCGTGCTTGTGTCCTAAGCCAGAACGCGGCAGTAACACAGCAGCATAATTAGGGTTGGCTATATACATAGCAATACCTGTAGATAACAGTTCAACTTGGCCAGGCGCCATAATCAGCGCACTCTCCGAGCAAAATCTTAAATCTAAACCAGCTGAGCCATCACTGGCGTAACTAGGAAATGGTATACTATCTCCAATCCGATTATCTAAAATCTTAACTTGCACCATATTTGTCATCATTATTCCCAAGATAATTTTTTAAAAATTCAACACATTGTTTTGCTATCACTAACTTACTTGCCGGAGGAATATATATCTCTTCGTGCGCGGTAAGGATAGTGACCTCATTGTTTTTTTGTTCGAAACCCAAGCTAGATGAAACTTTATTCGCAATAATAATATCTGCTTTGCTACGCAATTTTACTCTTGCATGTTCTAATACATCTGCAGTCTCAGCAGCAAAGCCTATAACACACTTCGCTAATTTTTTTTGCTTAATTGTGGCTAAGATATCCTCTGTTGGCTCTAAAGCTAGCTGCAAACTATGCTGCGTTTTTTTAATTTTATGAGCAGCAGGATTAATAACTCTAAAGTCGGCAACGGCAGCTACACCAATAAAGACATCATCAGGCGCAATTATACTTGTAACTTTCTCAAGCATATTTGAAGCACTTTCAACATAATGCACATCTGTGCCCGGCGGTGTGACTAAGCTACACGGACCAGAGATCAAAGTTACAACAGCACCTGCAAAACTCAAAGCCTCAGCTAAAGCATACCCCATTAAACCCGAACTACGATTACTAATAAACCTTACGGCATCTATGGGCTCTCTAGTAGGTCCAGCAGTCAACACCACAGTTTGCCCTTGCAAACAATTATAAATCGGTAACAACTCAATAGCGTTACAAATCCATTCTGGTTCACGCATCCGCCCAAAACCAACAGCACCGCAGGCTTGCGAACCCTGATCTGGGCCGATAATATATACGCCACGTTGCTCTAAAATTTTTGCATTATACTGCGTTGCCGGATGCTGCCACATGTTGACATTCATTGCCGGACAGACCAGGACTGGAACAGAGACAGTCAAGCAAATTATAGATAATAAATCGTCAGCCATCCCGTGCGCCATTTTCGCCATCATGCTGGCGGTTCCTGGAGCAATAATCACCAAATCAGCCCAACTGCTTAACTCAATATGAGCCATAGAACGTTCAAAAGAGGCATCATTGGTTGTTGTCCAAACTGGAAAGCCTGTTACAGCTTGAAAGGTTTGCGAGCCAATAAAATTTTGCGCAGCTTCGGTCATCACAACTTGCACTTGCGCGCCTTCTTGTTGTAATAGTCGCGCCAGCTCAACTACTTTATAAGCAGCAATTCCTCCACAGACGCCTAAAATGATTTTTTTATTTTGAAATCTTTTCTGCATATTGTTCTTCAAATATTGACCACTTGTTTTAAAAAACACGTAGCAATAATACCTTCCTTTTCTATCGTTGGCAATTATAGTTAGCGTTGTTTACCGGGTTGACCCAGCTAGACTTCTTACGTAAGGATTTTGAAATCTCAAGTTACCATATGATTTAATTACACAACTTGGATATCACTATAATTTCATTTGATTTTTTCTGGCAATCACACCATGTGTATTGCTTTAGCTCCTGTAAAAGTGCTTCAAATACACGTGAAAATGTATTTTTTAATGTCTAATTTTCTTGCAAATAATCGAGCGCCACAAATTGAACTTGAATCTATTAAATTTTCAAAGTAAAAGCAGGATGAACGCAGCAATTCCCGGTGAAATTTCAAGATTAAGCAAATAGGGCTTTAGAACCGCTTTAAAAATATATTTTTCGCAAACTTTTCTTAATGTTACAATGGTTATTTTGCACGGAATGGCCAAATGAGAAA
>Ga0214917_10001414_pt1 | contig 30778 bp, 27 predicted proteins | sample LL_1208_BB_MetaG_FD_177983 | JGI IMG/M metagenome (GOLD analysis project Ga0214917, IMG submission 177983) | Freshwater microbial communities from Lake Lanier, Atlanta, Georgia, United States - LL_1208_BB | ecosystem: Environmental > Aquatic > Freshwater > Lake | place: USA: Georgia | collected... | reverse complement strand
GCAAACAAACGAAGTGAAGTGATACCAACAAACAAAGCAGACTGATGCAAAAAAACGAAACTGAATCACCGCTGCTAAGCGCTTTCTCCCAGGGAATCCTGACGCTGACCTTCAACCGGCCCGAGGCACGTAACGCGCTCAGCCCGGAAATCACCTCAGGCTTGATCGTGGCGCTCGAGGAAGCGCAGCGCGATGCCGATGTGCGTGCCGTGGTGATCACCGGCTCGGGTCGTGCCTTTTGTGCGGGCGGTGACGTGAAGGCAATGGCGACGTCTCAAGCGCAGAGCATGAATCTGGCCGAGCGACAGCGCCTTTTGCGCCAGCGCGCCGATGCTTCGCGCTTGCTTCATGAAATGCCTAAACCAAGCATCGCGGTGCTTCCGGGCGCGGCTGCCGGCGCAGGCTTGGCTCTGGCCCTTGCTTGCGACTTTCGCATTGCAGCACGCTCAGCCAAGATCAGTACCGCGTTTGCCAAAGTCGGCCTTTCGGGTGACTACGGTATGAGTTACTTTTTGCCGAGGATCGTGGGTGAGGCCAAGGCGCGTGAGTTGTTGATGTTCTCACCGGTTCTGGGAGCCGACGAGGCTCATGCGCTTGGCTTGTTGCATCAGGTGCATGATGACGAGGCCTTGCAGCAAGCAGCAACCTCCTGGATCGAGACGCTTGCCCAAGGTCCGACGCTTGCCTACGGCCACATCAAGAAAGCCTTGCTCGCTTCGAGCTTAAATGGCTTATCAACGCAGCTCGATGTGGAATCAGGTTTGCAGGTCTTGTGCCAGAGCACCGAGGATCACAAGGAGGCGGCGATCGCTTTTGTCGAAAAGCGCGCTGCGCGGTTTCAGGGACGTTAGCAAACAGGCTGAAGGAACATGCGATGACGGCTTACTTCATCGTTGAAATTGATACAGTCGACGAGGCGTTGATGGCCGAGTACCGCAGTCACACTCCCGCGATGGTGCAAGCATTCGGCGGGCGGTTCCTGGTGCGGGGCGGAGAAAGTGAAACGCTTGAAGGTCAGTGGGAACCCAAGCGCTTGGTGGTTTTGGAATTTCCCAGCCTCGAAGCTGCCAAAAAGTTCTATCATTCAGATCAATATAAACCTTTGCTCGAGATGCGAAAAAAGGCCGGTCACTCCAAGGTGGTGTTGGTGCAAGGCGCTGAAGCGACAGGCTGAGTCTGCAGGCGAGAACCGCTATGCATCAAGTGGCTTCAATCGCATGCGGCTATGGGCGAACCAGGCAAGCGCGCCAATCACCAGGGCGGCTGCAGAACTCAGCGCCATGGCGAGCAAGGAATGCATCACCGCGGGCACGAGTACCCCGGCCACCAGACTGTTGGAGACGCCGCCGATGAAGCTTTGCATCGAAGAGGCCATGCCGCGGCGTGAAGGATAAAGATCGATGGCACGGACGGTGACAGCCGGAACCATCAGCGCCCATCCGAGTGTGTAAACACCAATCGGCGCGATTGCCATCCACACCGATCCGGGATAAGCGAGCGTTAAAGCGATGTTCAAAGCGCTTGCCGCCGCGCCGATCCAAAGCCCAAGCACGACTTGGCGCATCGGCGGGAAGCGTCCCGATAAGCGACTGCTCAGGGCCGAGCCAATCATCATCCCGGCAACGGTGACGACGAAAAGCCAGTAGTACTGATCCGGTTCAAGCCTCAGGTGCACCCCAAGAAACTGTGCAGCACCGAGCACATAGAGAAAAAAGCCATTGAACGGTAGCGCGCTGCTAACACAAAGCAACAAAAAGCGCGGTGAACTGAGCATCGTTCGATAGGCTTTGAACATCGGGGCAAGCGCTATGCTTTGCCGGTGTTCAGGCTTTAGCGATTCAGGCAACAGGCTTGCCTGCAGCACCAGCAAGAGGCCACTCAAACCTGCTAAAAACCAGAACACAGCTTCCCAGCCCAAACGGATAAACACGAGGCCACCGATCCACGGCGCAATTGCTGGGGCTACACCGAAAAAAATGGCGACGATCGAAAGCATGCGCTGCGCGTCTTCTGGCGGAAACAAATCGCGAACCATGGCGCGGGAAACCACCATTCCGACGCCAGCACAAAGTCCTTGTAAACATCGAAAGAAGAGCAAAGCGTCGATCGTTGTGGCCAGAGCGCAACCGATCGATGCCAGCGAAAACATGGCGAGTCCTGCGAGCACCACTGGTTTGCGGCCGACGGCATCGGAAATTGAGCCGTGAAACAGGTTCATGACCGCAAAAGCGATCAGGTAAACCGATAGGCTTTGCTGCATTTGCACCGGCGTGGCTTGTAGCGATCGAGCGATCCCCTCGAACGCGGGCAAGTAGGTATCGATGGCAAACGGCCCGACTGAGCTCAAGGCTGCAAGCAACAAGGCCCAGCCAAGGCGCTGACGTCCCGAGATTAGGGACTGTGAGGCGGATGCTTCAGCCATGCTGGGTCAAAGTCCTGTCGTCGGTAGCAAGCAAAACGGGGGCGAGCAAAACGGGAGCAAGCAAAACGGGGGCGAGCAGAAGCTGCCGAGCATGGGGGCCAAGCCCTTCTAAGCCAAGGGTTTAGGCAGATTACGCGAGCGATTTGAAGGCATGCTCCCGTCTGCTTGGATGGACTTGTTCTTTCGGCATCGCTCCGAACAGTACAACACCTGATCCCAATTCTTGGCCCAGTGCTTGCGCCAAGTCATGGCGAGTCCACAAACGGCGCAGGACTTGGAGGGAAGCTTGGCTTTGTTGCCACGAAAACTTTGCATGGTTCGATGAGGATTATTTCATGATTCACGATCAACAACGCGATCAAAGCCCTCGCCAAGCCGGCCACAGTACAAACCCATCCTTGCGCGGACTGCCTGCGCTTATTTTTGCCAGCCGCTGGCTCCAGCTGCCGCTTTATCTGGGCCTGATCGTCGCGCAGGCGGTGTATGTGGTCCTCTTTGTCCAGGAGCTCAGCCATTTGGTGCCGGTGTTATGGGACGCAAATGCGCTGGACAACACAGCCAATACGCTTGGCTTGATCGCCAAAAACAAAGAGATTGTCGTGATGTTGATGGTGTTGTCGCTTATCGACGTGGTGATGATTTCGAATCTGCTCATCATGGTGATCATTGGCGGCTATGAAACCTTTGTTTCTCGCCTCGACCTGGAAGGACACCCCGATCAGCCCGAATGGCTCTCTCATGTCAATGCCAATGTCTTGAAGGTGAAGCTCGCCACTGCGATCATTGGCATTTCATCGATTCATTTGCTCAAGACCTTCATTTCGGCCGAATCGCTCAGTGATAAAACCATGCTGTGGCAAACGGTGATTCACCTTGCTTTTATTGTTTCGGCGCTTTCAATCGCCTGGATCGACCGCATGTTGTCAGGCGCATCAAGCCAAGCGCACTGACGCTTTTTGCCATGCACCGAATCGTCTTGATTTTTCTGTTGCTTGCTGCTTGGATACCGCAGAGTCAAGCCTCACAGTCTGTCGGTCTTGGCGAGACCAGACCAAAACCTTCAGCCGAGCTCTTGCGTTCGGGTCCGATGGCAGGTTTCACCGATATGCAATCCACGACGATATGGTTGCAGACCGAAACCCCTGCCAAGGTTGAACTCAGTTACTGGCCGAGACTGTCAGGGCCTGCCAAGCGCACGGTATCGCAGTATCAGACTCAGGCGCTTACCTCAAACACGGCGCATCTACGGATTCAAGATCTGCAAGCGGGCCAGGTCTACGACACAAGTCTGCGTATTGACGGCAAGCAAGTGCTTGCCGCTGGACAATTCAGTTTCTCAACCCCCTCGCATTGGCAATATCGCAGCGAGCCGCCGGCCTTTACCCTTTTGGCTGGCTCCTGCCACTACACCAACGACCCCCAAACCGATCGGCCAGGGCCTGCTTTTGGCGGCGGTTATGAAATTTTTTCGGCTATGGCGCAGCTGAATCCGGCGGTCACGCTCTGGCTGGGCGACAACATTTATCTGCGTGAAACCGACTGGCACAGCGCCGAAGGCATCGACAGTCGCTATCGCAAATCGAGGGCTTTGCCAGCGCTGCAAACGCTCTTGCGAACCGGGCAGCATTGGGCAACCTGGGATGACCACGACTTCGGACCCAATGATTCCAACAGCAGCTACCCGCTTGCAGACCAGTCCAAACAGATTTTTCAGCGCTATTGGGCCAACCGATCCTATGGCTCAAGCCAGCTGCCAGGGATTCAGACGATCATGAGTCTGCACGACGTGGATGTTTTCATGCTCGATAACCGCAGCTTTCGCGACGATGCATTCAAGGGCCCTCCAGGGCAGCGTCGACAGTTTGGCGAGGAACAAATGCGATGGCTGCGCAATGCGCTTGCGAACTCACGTGCAAACTTCAAGATCGTCGCTGCTGGCGGTCAGTTCCTCAACGAGAACAATCCCTTTGAGGGCTGGCTCTGGTATCCGAGCGAACGCGAGTCGTTTTTGAAGTGGCTCGAAGACGAAGCAATTCCTGGCGTGATGTTTTTAAGCGGTGACCGCCATCACAGCGTCTTGATGCACAGCCTTGGCAAAAAGGGCTACGCGTTTTGGGAGTTGACTTGCTCACCACTCACCGCAGGCACCTATCCGGCGCATGAGCGGGACCTGAATAATCCGATGACACAAGCGGGCACGCTGGTCACCCAGCGCAACTTTTGTGCGATTCGGGTTGAAGGCAGCACGAAAGAGCGTCGGCTACGATTGCAGGTAAGGGCAAGCGATGGAGCCGTGCTTTGGGAGCGGGTGCTTGAGCAAAACATGCTGGGTTTCAAAAATCCTTGAGTTTTCGATGCGAAGCGTCCGAGAGCTGTGATTTTCACCTGACCGGACCGCGAACCGGTCCGGGCCGTCACAATTTGTTCATCATCATGTAGCAGAGTTGTGATCTTCCTAACTGAGAACCGAGTGCTTTCTGTAAGTGAAAGAGCATTGAAACGATGGCTCAAGCGTAACTAGGCTGAATCGCCCGAAACATTTAATTGAAAGGAAAGGCTGTGAGAACTCCTCGCATTAACCGGATTACGTATGCAGTCGCCTTCGCGCTAAGCAGCCCACTGTGGCTGCAATCAAGCGCAGCGCAAACTTCTGCGGGTACCGTTGTCATCACGAGTGAAGGCGACAAGCTTGGAACCGGTCTGATTCAGCAAGAGGACCAGGCTCGCGCACGCAGCAACGTTTCACGGGCGGCGGTTGAAAAAGCACTGTCCAGTTCAAATCCATTTCAGCTTATCGACCTGCTGCCTGGCGTGAGCACATTCAGCCACGATCCAACCGGTATGTTTGGTGGTGGACTGCAGGTGCGCGGGTTCAATTCGGATCAGCTCGGCTTCACGATTGACGGAGTTCCAGTCAACGACTCGGGCAATTTCGCGGTGTATCCCCAGGAATACACCGACGCTGAAAATCTTTGCCAACTCACGGTCACTCAGGGCACGGTGGATATCGATTCGCCGCACGTGGGAGCAACATCGGGCAACATCAACATCTTCACCTGCGATCCAGAGTTGAAGCAACGCACCCGGGTTTCGCAATCGTTTGGCAGCCTCAGTTTCCGGCGCAGCTTCGTACGCTTTGACACCGGAAAATTTGCAGACGATCGCGCCACCGCATTCATCTCCTATTCGAATTCGTTTGCTGAAAAATGGAAGGGTCCCGGGCAAGCACAACGCGACCACATCGATGCAAAACTCCGCTATGACTTAGGCGGCGGGGCTAGCGTATCGACGGTTCTTTTGTGGAACAAGGCAATCAACCACAATATTTTGAGTGTGTCCAAGGCGCAACTTGCCCAGTATGGTCGCGAGTGGGACTACGCTCCAATTTTTGTTGGCCATTTGGCAGGCGGCCCTGGTGCGCAAACCGAAGCGGGTGGCACCTTTCCGCCCTATTATCGACTGTCGACAAACCCCTTTGAAAATGCAATTGTGAGAATCAATAGCGTTTTCCCGATCAATGACAAAACGACACTGAAGGTGGATCCCTATTTTTGGTACGGATACGGTACCGGCGGTTCGCAAATGCGAAATCAGTCAGAGTCTGGATTCCTCAACACGACAACGCTTGCCAAGAACGCACAGGTCGATTTAAACGGCGACGGGGATAAATTAGACAACATTCTAATTTCTTCATCGTCGGTTACCCGTACACATCGACCAGGGGTTGTGGTCAGCCTCAACCAATTGCAGGGGGCCCATAACCTCACCTATGGCGTCTGGTACGAACGCGCGCAACACAAGCAGACCGGTCCCGGGGTGCTGGTCAACGCCGACGGATCACCGGTTGATTACTGGTTGCGCGACGGAAGCGCAATCCGCAGGCCAGACGGAAGCTTGTTCCAGCGTCGCGACTACGAAACGATTAGCACAGCTTCGCAATTCTTCATCCAGGATACCTACACGGTTACTGCTGACAAGACCATCGTGACCGCAGGAGTTCGCACACCGCGTATCGAGCGGGATTTCACCAACAGACCTAACGAGGGGCAGGGCACACCGATCGGATACCAGGTGGTGAAGGAGTATTCGCGCGTGCTGCCTTCAGTGGGTTTGCGTCACCAACTTACCAAGCAGGACCAGTTGTTTGCACAAATCACCCAAGGCTTCCGCGCCCCTCCGAACTTTGCGCTCGATAACTACAACATCGTTAACGGCAAGGCCGTGCTTAGTGATACCGTGAAAGCGGAAACCTCGACGACGGTTGATGTCGGATACCGTTACTTCGGTTCGGTGATCACTGCTTCGGCCACAGCCTTCATCATCGACTTCAAGAACCGTCAGGCTAACGGCTTCGATCCGGAGTTGAACAAGTCAAGCTATGTCAACGTGGGCGGTGTGAAGGCGAAAGGACTGGAGTTTGAACTCGGTACGCGTCCGATTGAAGGCTTCAGTGCGTACGCGTCCTTGTCACTGAACAATACCGAGATTCAAGACAACCTGCCCTTTAGTGCAAGCTATAAGGTCCCGGTTGCCGGCAAAGAGTTTCCGCTTGCACCCAAGCAAATGGCTGGACTCTCCGTGCAGTACACCAACGGCCCGGGCTATTTTCAGCTCAAGGGTAAACGAACCGGTAAAATGTATACCAGTCTGATGAATGATGATTGGTCCGACGGTTATACAGTTTTTGATCTGAACGCGGGCTATCGTTTTGGCAATATTGGCATCGGTAAGGGACTGACACTGCGCTTTAACGTGGTCAATCTGTTTGACAAAGAGTACTTACGAGCTTCGGGCTCAGCGATCAACACGAAGGCGATTACATCGGGTACCACCACACTAAAGTCTGCCGAAACCGTGTTTTACTACTTGAGCGCTCCGCGTTTTGCAGGCTTGACCTTAAGCGCGGACTTTTGATCGCCGCTGAGTACTTCAGGCATCGCCAGGTCACCTCGTGAAACGAAAAACCGGCCCTTCGGGCCGGTTTTTTGTTGGGTACTGTTGATGATCTACGCTGATGTGGACTGGGCGCGAACGATCCCGACAAGGGTTCGCAGGAGCAGAGCAAAAATCACCCCCGTACACAAGAGCAGCGCAACCAGGGCAAGCCCCTTGGCGGCGGGCGCGCCGGTTTGTAGCGCCATAAAGCTGCATGCACCTGAAGATGCAGCGGTGGGAAAGCTGAATGCCCACCAGGTCATGCTGAAATTCGAGCGGGTGAGTGGCCCGATAAGGCTTAGCAAAATCGTTGCAAGAAAGAGCATCAGCACGAACAGGCTAAGGGCAAACACATCGAGCTGACCGCTCAGTGTGACATAAGCCACCATACCGAGTGCCGGTGGCGGCAGCAGGATCAGTAAGGAGGGTTGGGCTGCCGCTGGCAGCGGACCGATAAAAATAAGTCGCGCAAGCAGAATCGGCATCAGAAAAATCCATAACAATAGTCCGATGCCGAGGAAAAACCAGGCAACCGCCACATAGCCAAGCTGCGGGCCGCTTAAAGGTACCAACACACCGCCCACAGCTGGTATAAACCAGGCCGGTGTGATGGCCTGCGGATCGATCTTCTCGCCGACCAGCCAGCGTCGGAACATGGTCGAAAGAACGAATAGTTGAAGCGGCATACCGATCAGCAATAATCCTTCTGCAAGGCCTGGGTGGTGATTGACAAAGGCGACCGCCAGGACCTCCATCGAAATCGGTATCGCGCCCACAAAGGCGATCTGGCTTGGATTGCGGTACTCGGCCAAAAAAGCTTCGCTGTGCTTCTTCATCTTTCTGAGGTAAGCCGCAAGCAAGACGATAAACACCGCCAAGGCGAACCAGGCCATGCCGTAGCCCGCATCCGGTGATAAGCCAGTCAAAGCTTCAGCGCGTTGCCAGGCAATCGAAAGGCCGCCGAGGCCCATGACCATGGCAAACCAGTTTGCGGGTAGGTTCGAGGGTAGTGAAAGTGCTGTCATGTTTGTTGATCGCTTGATCAATTGGTTCTATAGTCCCGGGAGGCTAACGATGTCTGATCCGGGTTTTACCGGGTCTTTCCGGGTGCAAAGGTACAGGTCGACATCCGACAGTCTTGTCTTCATTTTAGTGAGGCTTTAATGGCAATCGTGGATTTGAATCATTATTTCGTTCGTGCCAACGATCTTGAACTCAGCCGAAGCTTTTATATGGATGTGCTGGGATTCGAGCAAATGCCGAGGCCTAACTTTCCCTTTCCAGGATATTGGCTTGGGACCGGGGGCAAAATCCAGGTTCATATGGGCCCAAACAACATCCCGAACCGAGAAACCTATTACCTGGGAACAAAGGTCGATGCAGCCTGTGATCAGAGTGGAGTGGTGGACCATATCGCTTTTCTCGCCGACGATCCCTCAGGCTTCATCGAACGCTTCAAAGCGCGCGGTATCGCCTTTCGCCCTCGCCACCTTCCCGAATCGAATCTTTATCAGCTCTTTGTCCGTGATCCAAACGGTTTGATGATCGAGTTGAATTTCTTCGGCATCGATGACGCCCCCGACTGGGGCGGTGAGGACTATTCCGCCATGCCACGGGTGGAGGAACAGCGTTGAACGCCCCGAGGGCTGAAGGCTTAGGTCCAGAAGCCGAAGGCGCTTTGGCTGGCGAAGGTCGCCGCGATTTTTCGCATTACAGCCTGAACGATGCGCTTGACAATGCAAGTGCTCTGGTGCCTCGCCTGCGCGACCGGGCAAAAGCCACCGAGCAGGCCCGTTGCATGCTGCCTGCGACGGTTGACGATTTGCACGCAAGCGGATTGCTGCGCATCGTGCAGCCCAAGCGGTGGGGAGGCATGGAGTTGCCTTTCGACAGCTTGGTACGTATTCCGGCCGAGTTGGCACGCGGCTGCGCTTCAACCGCCTGGTGCGTTGGAAATTGGGCGATTCATCACTGGATGCTTGCGCTTTATGAGGAGCAGGCACAGTGCGATATCTGGGATCAGGACCCCGACGCCTTGATTGCCTCAGGGATTGCTTATCCCCAGGGCCGTGCAAGAGCGGTCGCTGGGGGCTATGTGCTGTCGGGTTATTGGAATTTTTCAAGTGGTGTTGATCCGAGTCCCTGGAACATGCTCGCAGCGCTGCTGCGTGATGGCGATCATGTGGTGGACTATTTGATGTGTCTGGTTCCACGTGCAGACTACGAAATCATCGATGACTGGCATGTGATGGGTATGTCGGGTACAGGGTCCAAGTCGGTCAAGGCCGAGAATGTCTTTGTGCCATCGCATCGGGCGCTCTCCATGCTCAAGGCTCGAGGAGGGCGTGAATTTCCGGGGGCGGCGATCCATCACAATCCATTGTTCAGCATTGGGCTGTCAACCATGGGAAGCCATTGCTTGGTCGGTGCTGCAATCGGCAATGCGCAAGCGGCCCTTGATGCGAGCATTGCCTTGGTTGAGCAGCGCAGCACGAGTTATCAAAGTCTCAAGATGCGCGATTTGCCAACAGTTCAGCAGCGTTTGGCTGCTGCGGGTGCGCGCATCGACGCTGCGCGCGCGCTGGCTCTTGAGGATTGTGCGCTTGCGCAGCGGATGGCTGAGGCAGGCCAGCTACCGGGTCTGCTCGAAAAGTTAAGGCCGAAACGCAATGTCGCTTTTGCAGTGCAGCTTTGCACCGAAGCAGTAGATAGCTTACACAGCATGGCGGGTGCAAACGGTATTTATCATCATGATCCACTGCAAGGTATTTTTCGCGACGCTCATGCCCTGATGGGCCATTTTGGCTTTAGCTGGGATGCGCAGTCCGTGCCCTGGGGCGCAGTTGCAGTCGGCTCAGACTATAAGGCGCCTGCTACGCTGTAAACATCAGGACAAGCGCAAGATTGAAAGCCAGGGTTAATGTGGTCAGGCAAGGCCGAGGTAATAGCTTTTAACAAGTTCATTTTCGCGAAGCGTTGACACATCGCCCTCAAAAACGATCTCACCGTGCACAATAATGTAACCATAGTCGGCAATCCGCATCGCCTGGTTGAAGTTTTGTTCGGCCATGAGCACGGTGAGCTGGTATTGATCTTTGAGTTCCTTGAGCTTCGTGATCGTTTGAGAAACCAGTAGCGGGGAAAGCCCTACCGAAGGTTCATCAACAAGCAGCAATCGCGGCGAAGACATGATGGCACGCGCAATCGCGAGCATTTGCTGTTGGCCGCCGGACATCGATCCCGCCAACTGATTCTTGCGCTCAGCAAGCACTGGAAAAGCCTCGAGGCAGAAGGCCAGATTGGCTTGAATGCTGCTGCGAGCAGACGGGCGAAAGGCACCGAGAAGCAGATTTTCTTGAACGCTCAACTTCGGGAAAAGCCGTCGGCCTTCCGGCACGAGAGCCACGCCGAGATTCACGATGGCTTCGGTGCTGAGCTTGGCGAGGTCATGGCGTTGGCCATCAATATCAAGAACGATCTGTCCCGCAGTCGGTCGAACCATGCCCATCAGGCACTTCATCAAGGTACTTTTGCCGTTGCCGTTCGTACCCAGTAATGCAACGGTTTGGCCTTGCTCAAGCGACAAAGTCACCCCCTGCAAGGCCTTCACGGCGCCGTAACCGGCATGAACCGCATCAACCTGAAGCCTAATCGCCAAGGTATGCCCTTTGCACAAAGGGGTTAGCGACGACTTCGGCCGGGGTACCTTCGCAAATGATCTGGCCGGCATCGAGACAGACCACCCGTTCTGAGAATGACATCACAGCTTGCATGATGTGTTCGATCATGATGATGGTGATGCCTTTGCGATTCAAGCTGTGCAGAATCGCAAGTACCTCATCAATTTCTGTACCGGCCAGACCCGCCATCGCTTCATCGGAAATCAGCAATTGCGGGTCGGCCGCCATGGCACGGGCAAGTTCCAGCTTGCGCAACTCAACCTGTGAGAGTTGGTTACAGCCCTGATCCATTTTTGATGCCAGGCCCATGCCGCTCAGGATCTCTTCGGCCCGCGCATCGGCTGTCTTTCCGGACAATCCGCCGACATAGGACAGGGGGACCAATAGATTTTCCATAACGGTCATGCTGCGAAAAGGACGCGGAATCTGAAAACTTCGGGCAATTCCCAGACGCGTTCGCTGGTAGGCAGGCAAGCTCCCGATGGATTTCCCGCGAAACACGATCTGCCCGCTCTCGTTGACAAGCGCACCTGATATGCAGTTGATAAGGGTGGTCTTTCCAGAGCCATTCGGACCGATCAGACCAAGCCGCTCGCCGCGTTTGAGCTCGAGACTCACCGCATTCAGTGCGGTAAAGCCGCCAAAGTGCTTGGAGACCTGATCTACCTTGAGGATGATTTCCATCGCTTCACCAGACCAACAATCCCTTCAGGTGCAACAACCACAAAAACCACCAGCAAAAGACCAACAACCAGAACGTTTAACTCGCTTGAAATTGTGACGGTGACGATTTGCTGCAAGCTTGAAAGCAGAATGGCTCCGATCACCGGTCCAATCCAGTGGGACATGCCGCCAATGATCGGCATCGCAAGTGCGGACACTGCATACAGTAGGTTAAAGGTTGAGGCAGGCTCGATGTAACTCAAATACATCGGCAGGGGTGCGCCCGCCGCACCGAGCAAGGCGCCAGAGAGCGCACAGGCCAGTAACTTAAGCCTGAGTGTTGGCACGCCCGAGCATTCCGCTGCCTCTTCAGAGTCTCGCACTGCACGAAGACCGCGTCCGATGTGAGATTGCTGGACATAACGGGCGGTGGCAACCGCTAGCACCGCAAGCCCGGTCATAACCACCACCAGCATGCGCATATAACTGGAGAAGAAGCCACCGGACTCGGGCCGGGTCAGTTGCATGCCGGTTGCGCCACCGAGAAAAGGTGAATTCATCACGAGCGTCTCAAAGATGAAAACCAGCGCGACGGTTGCGATCGAAAAAAAGATGCCCCGAAGTCGTACGGTGAGCAAGCCCACAAGAAAACCGATCAGTCCGGTTACCACGCTGGCAGCGGCAATCTGCACAAGCACATTCGCACCAAAGCTCAGGTGCATCGTCAAGGCTGCGTAGGCCCCAGCACCGATAAAGGCCGGGACGCCGAAGTTCACATAACCGGCGTATCCGCCAAGAATGTTCCAAGCGCTGGCCAGCACAATCGATTGCAAGACGACAAAGCCAGCGAAAAAAAGATAGTTGTTTGCACCTGAAAGCGCCAAAAAGACGGCACCGATCCACAGGGCTGCACTGATGATCCAGAATCGCATACGGATTTCAGCGTCCGAACAGACCTTGCGGCCTGAATCCGAGCATCACCATCAATAGACCAAAGGCGACAGCTGGCGCCCACGAAGCACCAAAGAACATCAAGACGATCGATTCGGCAACGCCGAGAATCAAACCGGCTACGAGCGTTCCGCTCATCGATCCGAGCCCGGCGAGCACGACTACACAAAAGGTCCTGCCGATATAGATCCGATCCATGGTGGGTTCGACGGGTGCCAGGATTAACAACACCGCACCGGCCAGAGCATTGACCCCGGTTGCAATCCCGAATGCGAGTTGCTTGACCCGCACCGGGTCGACACCCATTAGGCGTAATGCGCCCTCATCCTGTCCAACCGCTTTGATCGCGCGGCCATAGAAGGTATGGGATAGGTAGACCGAGAGGGCAAGTGCCATGACCAAGGCGACCGAGAAGGCAGCCAGCAATCGGTAGGGCAAGCGGATATCGCCCAATTCCAGGCTCCCACCGATATAGGGTGCTGTGGCCGACTGCTGATCCACGCCATAGCCGATTACCAAACCCACTTCGATTATGAAAACAAGGCCAAAGAAAAAAGCAAGGCCGTTGACAGCGGCCGAGTCTCCTCGGCGCTCGAAGACCACATAATAGATTCTGTAAAAAAGTGCGCCGGCAACAAAAAACAAGGGCATAAGCAAAACACCGGCGAGAATCGGGTCAATGCCAAAGTGTCCGAGTGAGAAGGCAGCGTAAGCGCCCAGGAGCAAGACAGCGGGGTGGGCAACATTGGGCACATCAAGTAAGCCAAAAGAAACCGACAAGCCAAGACTCACGGCGGCATAAAAGCCGCCGAGCAAGATGCCGAACAAAATCGCTTCGAAAAGCAGGTCGAAAGAAAATGCCATTGAGCCGCTAGCTTACCCGCGCAGTCACTCAGGCTTCGCGTTCGAACTTATGCTTTTCGAGCCTGCTCATAGGGATAGATCATGTCGCCGGTCTTATCCGCGCTTGGGTGAATGATCACCTGACGCTGGGGTGAACGGAATTGTTCTAAATCTTTATCCTTAACACCGCGAAACTGCGCCATGATCACCCGCTGGTTGGCGCGTTCACCACCTGCATCAAACTTCACCGGACCGACGATCGTATCGATGGTGTTTGACCGCAAATAGGCCGCGATGGCCTTGTCGTCAATCGACTTGCTTGCATTGATCGCCTGTTCAAGCATTTGGCCCGTGGCGTAGTTAAAGGGCGGCAGGTAGTAGCCAAGTGGATCAACTTTTTCGGCGATCGCTTTAGCTGTGTAACGTTTGAAGAAATCGTCGATCCCCTTGAGCGGCATGCCCGGAACGTATGTGTTATAGTTAATGATACCGTTTAGCTTGCTGCCCAAACTTTCCATCACCGGCGTGAACTGCAGTCCCACCATGCCGCCGCCAAAAATTTTCACGCTTGGCCCGAGTCCGATTTCGTGGGCGGCGTTGACAATTCCGACCGAGTCACCAGGGTACGAGGCCACGAATACGACATCCGGCTTCGTTGATCGGATCGCTCGCACGATGGAAGAAAAGTCCTTGGTGGTTGGCGGATAGTTCTGGTCGTAGACCGAACTCAAACCGGTCCTCGCAAGGCCCGAACGAACGCCATTGGCAAGGTTTTGTGCAAATTCCTGGTCCGATGCGCAAATCGCAATCGTCTTGGAATTTGAATCCTTGGCAGCTTGCAAAAAGCCCGCAAACCAACCGTCGGCGTCGTTCCAAGGCGCATTGTTGAACCACATGTCGTGTTTCACCTTGGCGTTGACCTGGAAAGAGAAATTGCCCATCAGCAGCTTGCCGCGTTGCTTGACCAAAGGCATGATCGGTGCAGTCGGCACGGTGGCATAAGGAGCGATCAGTAAGTCAACCTTGTCGACGTCCAAAAGCTTGGAATAAATTCCCGGCGTGTTTGCGGGGTTGCCTTGGTCGTCATAGGCGGTGAAGTCAATTTTCCTGCCCAACAAACCGCCGCGGCCGTTGACATCTTCAACCCACATCTTCAAGGCGAGCAGGGCTGCTTTCCCGCCGGCGCCGAGCGGACCCGTCTGGGGCATACTCATACCGATTTTGATCGGGTTATCTGCCCATGCTGGCATGCTGAACATGGAACTTGCAACCGTTAGACCCGAGGCCGTACCGATCAGTTTGCGTCGTGAAATATCCATGGCTGTCTCCATATGTGCAAGGTGGAACCGAGCGTGTTTGCCCATGCTTGCCTGATTTTGTTCGGATGGATTGTGCGCGAAGCCAAGCAGGCTTGTCCAGTTGATTGAACGCTGTGGATGGATATTGCGCTTTTCACTGTCCCAGAAACCCGCTTTGAGCAAGACTTATGACCCAGGGCGCTTGCGCGGTCATTCAGCCTGTGATTCCATCGAAGGGTCAGAACACATCCATGCGTACAACCGATAGCGTTGGCCTTGAATCTGGAGTTGCCCTGCCATGAAAGCCCCTTCTTTCGCTTATCAAAAAGCGGCAAACCTTGAAGAAGCGATGCAACTGATGCATCAACATGGCGATGGCGCTCGGTTGCTTGCAGGCGGGCAAAGTCTGCTGCCAGCGTTGAACCTCAGACTGACCCATCCGCAGTGGCTCATCGATATCGCCGGACTTGATGAACTACGTGGTGAGCGTCTGAAGGGTTCGGTTCTTGAAGTTGCCGCGCTCAGCACACACCGCGAACTGATGCAATCCGACCTGGTGATGCGCCATGTGCCCTTGCTTGCTTTGGCAGTGCCCTATGTGGCGCATGCCGCGATCCGAAACCGTGGAACGATCGGTGGAAGCCTTGCCTTGGCTGATCCAGCCGCTGAGTACCCGGCCGTGGCACTGGCCTGTGCTGCAAGCATGCGGCTCAAGTCGGTTCGAGGCGAGCGTATGGTGGCAGCTGCTGATTACTTCCAGGGTTTGTATCAGACTGCATTAGCGAGCGATGAAATCTTATGTGCGGTTGAGTTTCCGGTTGCCCAGCCCGGGGAACGATTTGGTTTCCAAGAACTTGCGCGTCGGCACGGTGACTATGCGATGGCGGGCCTGGCAGCGCGCGGGCAATGGGGTGAGGACGGTAAGCTCCAAGCGCTGCATCTGGCTTTTTTTGCGCTCGGGGACAGGCCGGTGCTGGCTCAAAAGGCTGCCTCCTGTCTGATTGGCCAGTCGATCGAACCGATGACGATCAGGCATGCCCAGGAAGCGCTCGATCAGGATTTAACGCCGCCAGACGATTTACAAGCCCGGGCAGCGACCAAACTGCATTGGGCCAAAGTGTTGCTTGGCCGCGTGCTGGCCGAGATGGCATTGGATAAAGGAGCATCAAGCGATGAATGATCATTCAACAACGGCGGGTTTATCTGAGCAGGGGATGCGCGTTCAGCTGCGTGTTAACGGAGAGCGTGTCGATCGCGAGGTGCTGGTGCGCCAACACCTGGTCGATTTTCTTCGTGAGGACCTCGGTTTAACCGGCTCACACCTGGGCTGCGAGCACGGGGTGTGCGGTGCTTGTTCGGTGCTGCTCGACGGCGAACTGGTTCGCGGCTGCCTCACGCTTGCGGTGCAAGCACAGGGCAAGCAGGTTCAGACCATCGAAGGCCTGTCCGACAGCGGCGAGCTCGCCGTCTTGCAGCAGGCTTTTCTTGAGCACAATGCGATGCAGTGCGGTTTTTGCACGCCGGGCATGTTGCTAACCGCTCTGTCCCTCATGAAAGAGGACAGCGAACCCAGCCGCGAAACGATTCGCGCCTACATCTCTGGCAACTACTGTCGCTGCACCGGTTATCAGGCCATCGTCGACGCCATTGAGACTGCGATTTCACGCAGCAAGGCGCAAGGGGCTTTGTCATGAACGCGAGATCAGAGTTGCCGGTTCAAACATCAGATCAATCAAAATTGCAAAACGGTTATATTGGTCAGAGCATTCCGCGCAGCGGGGCGAAAAGGCTTTTGCAAGGCCGTGGAACCTATCTGGATGATATTCGTCTGCCTCGCTTAGCCCATGTGGCTTTTTTCCGCAGCCCGCATGCGCATGCGCGGATCAAATCGCTCACGCTTGACAACGCTCGAAAGCAAGCCGGTGTGATCGCTGTTTTCAACGGTCAGGATGTGGCCGCCTTTTGCAGCGCGTGGGTTGGTGTTCTTGGTCACTTAAAGGGTATCAAGTCGGCAGCCCAACATGCAGTTGCTGTGGATCGGGTGTGCTGGCAAGGCGAGGCGGTGGCAGCTGTGATTGCTGAAAGCCGCAGGCAGGCCGAGGACGCGCTCGATTTCATTGAGGCCGAATGGGAACTGCTGCCGGTTGTCACCGACATGCGCGACGCCCTGGCAGGACACAGCGTGATCCATCCCGAACTCGGTGACAACATCTGCTTTCATCGAGAGCTGAAAACTGAGGGATTCGAGGCGGCCTGGGCCTCTGCAGATGTAGTCGTTGAGAAGACCTACCGATTCGGTCGCCACACCGGGGTGTGCAATGAGCCGCGGGCCATTCTTGCAGACTACAACCCTGCCGAACACAGCCTCACGGTCTATCACGCGACGCAAGCGCCGAATATGATGCAAGACATCTTTTCACGCCACTTGAACATTCCCGAATCGAACATCCGTGTGATCTGCAAGGATGTGGGAGGGTCCTTCGGCATCAAGGTCCATGTTTATCCCGATGAGATGGCCACCGCGGCCTTATCGGTGATGCTTCGCCGTCCGGTGAAGTTTCAAGCCGACCGTGCTGAATCCTTCGTCACCGATATTCACGCGCGCGAACACGAAGCCACCGTTCGCCTGGCCTGCAAGCGTGACGGCCAGATTGTCGCCTTTGATCTTGAAGATTTGACCGCGATCGGCCCCTATTCGGTCTATCCCCGAACAAGCGGTATCGAAGGCAATCAGGTTGTGAATCTGACAGGTGGTCCCTATCGCCATCTCCAGTACCGCGCAAAACTCGATGTGGTCTTTACGAACAAGAACGTTACCTGCCAGTACCGCGCGGTGGGTCATCCGATTGCGGTCGCACTTACCGAAGGGATTGTCGACGAGGCAGCAAGATCCTTGGACATGGACCCGGCTGAGTTTCGGCGCATCAACCTGATTGCCGATGATCAGTACCCTTACAGTTTTCCTTCCGGTATAAAATTCGAGAAGCTATCGCATCACCAGTGCCTCGACCGGTTGCTTGCCTTGATGGACTATGAGGGTTTGCGTAAACAACAGGCTGCGCTGCGTGAACAAGGCGTTTACCGCGGAATTGGACTTGCTGCAATGATTGAGGTGACCAACCCCTCGCCGGCGTTTTACGGCGTTGGCGGCGCGCGGATTTCAGCCCAAGACGGCGCCACGATCCGCCTTGACCCTGCCGGCATGATTCAGGTTTTGGTGAGCGTCACCGAGCAAGGTCAGGGCACCGAGGCGGTTTTCGCGCAAATTGCTGCCACTGCCGTGGGTGTGAGTATCGACAAGGTCCGCGTGATGACAGGCGACACGGCGGTCACGCCCTACGGTGGCGGCACCTGGGCATCGCGCGGCGCGGGCATCGGCGGTGAGGCTGTTTTGCAGGCCGGTAAGGCGCTTCGCTCAAACATGCTCGATGTTGCAGCGGCGATTCTTCAGCTCGATAAAGCAAGTCTGGATGTCCGCCACAATGCGGTCATCAGCAAATTAAGCGGCGAACTCAAGCTTGAGATCTCAGAGCTTGGCCGTATTGCTTACTTTCGGCCCGATACCCTACCGATGGGCTTTCAGTCTGAGTTGACTGTGACCCGTCATTACACACCGCGTGAGTATGGTTTTACCTTCACCAACGGCATGCAGGCTTCGCTGGTGGAGGTCGATATCGATACAGGATTTGTTAAATTATTGAAACACTGGTGTGTTGAAGATTGTGGAACGGTCATCAACCCGATGCTGGTCGATGAGCAGATTCGTGGCGGTATTGTGCAAGGCATCGGCGGCGCAATGCTTGAAGAATGCTTGTACACCGATGACGGGCAGCTCTTGAACGGTTCAATGGCCGATTATCTTGTTCCGATGTCCGCTGAAATGCCCGACATTGTGGTCGATCATGTGCAAACCCCAACCCGCAGCTCGGAGCTGGGAGCCAAGGGTGCAGGAGAGGCAGGTACCGCAGGCGCACCTGCAGCGATCATGAATGCCATTAATGATGCGCTTGCACCCTTGGGCGCAAATCTCAGCACCCAGCCCTTCACGCCTGAGCGGGTGTTGCAGGCCTTGGGCAAAGTGGCTTAAGGCAGGGCCTTAAGCCTGAGCGCTAGTCCTCGGCTGATCCTATGCGACCGGTGCTCATCCATTCGATGTCCTGAAGCAGATCATCCGATTTTCTGGCGATCTCATTTTCGATCAGGCGGCCGCAACCGGGGCAGAAGAACTGCCGAAAAACAGGTTCGTCGTCGATGTAACGGCGCCAGTCACCGATGTTTGGATTGGCGGATTGAATCGCTGCGTCAAGCCGACGGCAGCCGATCTTGTAGTTTTTTGACATGAAGCCGAGGTCAGTTCGGCAGGCACGGCAACACCATCGTGCTACGGTTACCCCCGGACCGATACGCTCAGCCGCGCTGCCTTGAAGGTTTGCGCCCGATGCGTTCGCGCCCAATGCCTTGGGGCTTTTGACTTCGTAGACTGCCAGGTTTTCTGTGACCTCCCAAAGCCTGCCCCGCTCGGGCGCCCTACGCAGCTTGCTGGGTCCACCGGGGTAAGCCATGCGCTTGAGCCTGATCGACTGACGAAGCTTGCTTGTTGCCAGCTCATCGATCGATTGATCGCGTCGAAAGACCACGCCGTAAATGGATTTAGCAGCTTGTTTTGACACGGCGGCGTTTTCAAACACATCTTCGCGGACACGTTGCGGATCCCTCTCAATCGGATCGCCGAAACCGCCTCCGGCAGACCAGATGACGGCGTAGACGTCATTGGGCATTTGAAGAAAATTTTGCTGGCGCAAAGCCAAGGTTTTTGACTGGCCCTGCAATTCAGCGATGTCTCCTGGCATCTGTGATTTTTTGAAACGATCAGCAATATCGCTATTGGCTTTATACTTATAAACGTTCACCGTTGCTGGATAGCCGCCCATCATGCCCGATGAGGTCGGCATGGCATTGCCTGAGGAAAGGGTGTCGTGGGTGATCTGCGGTGTGCGGTGCGGGATAAAGCAGGACTCTGCCGATAAGCCGCCGCGATGTAAACCGGCGCCGCCCGAATCGACCACTTCTTTTCGATATAAAAAAAGCAGCGGAAAGCTCTGTTCGGTATGTTCAATGTTAGGCAGTTTGCAAATCGGTGTCCGTGACTGTCCGCCGGTCGAGATACCGTCACCGCTTGCAAAAGCGCCGATGGCGCCACCGATCGGATCAACCAGCAGATAGCCGTAGGAATCGCCCCATTGATCCTGACCGCGAAAAATTGTGGCAGGCCATTGGCTTGTGCCGCCGATGCACATGATGTCCTGGCGCATGATTGGATCGCAATAAATCATCTTCGATAACACGTTGTAAGCGGGGTAGAGTGAGATTTCCATGGCCTGCACCGGCGCAGTCGATACCGAAGCGGGAAAATTGGCACAGTTCATCGTGCCCGGTGAAGGATCAAACACCACATGCCGCAATGCGCCGCCGATGGCAAAGTATTGATCCCAGCACAGCAATTGATTGAAGGCCACCATGATCGAGCCTCGCCATCCGCTGAAGGTGGCGTTCATTGCACCATCTTGCTCGGCAGTCCCCTCATTTTCGAAAATCAGACTGTTTCCCCGTTTGTGGAGGGTTAATTGCACACGATGGGTTTTGCGGTCGCCGGGCCTCGAACACTCCACATAGGTTCGATCGCGCCAGCTGCCATCAGGCAAACGCGCCATTTTTTCCAGAAAAGCTCGCTCGCCGTCGTCGAGTATCTTTCGCATTACCGCCTTCACCAGCTTCGGGCCGTAGCGCTTGAGCAGGGTCTCGATACGTGTTTTCGCCGTCGTATTGCCTGCAAGTTGTGCACGAAAATCTAGTGCTACCGCCTCAGGTTTTCGAGAGGCGCGCAAATAGAGTTCTTCAATATCGCGTCGGATATGGCCTGCTTCGATGATCTTTACCGGAGGAATCAAAATGCCTTCTTCGTAAGCGTTTTCAGCAGCCATGCAAAAACTCGATGGCGTGATTCCGCCGATATCGTACTGATGAAGGCAGTTGGTGACCCAGCAAAACAACTGATCGTGATGAAAAACAGGGCAAATTAACATCACATCTTGCTGATGCGCAGCACCTACCCAGGGGTCATTGGCCAGGAACATGTCACCGGGATGAATTCCGGGATTTTCAGATCTATGTTCTAGAATCCATTTGACCTGGGTATCGGTTACCCCCGACATGTATTGCATGTAGGGCCCAAAGTAAACGAATTCGCCGTCTTCGGTCAGGATCGATGGATTCAAATCCAGGGCATACATCGCAACCGGTGAACCTGACAACCGTTGAATCGTCGCACCGTGCTCCTCGTTGACGTTCCACAACGAGTGCCGTATCACCTCGTACGTGATCGGATCGATGCCTTCGGCAGCCTCACGATGCAGTTGCAGCTTGGGCGAAATCCTGAGTGTTTTCGGTGGAACGTAACCGCTTTGCTTTCCGTCAAATCGCAAATGGGTGCTTTCACTAATTTTTGCCATGACCCTACTCGTTAAGTTGTCCTGTTGATTGGCTGATCAAGGTCTTACACTGCTTCAAAGTGCAACTGAAAGTTTCCCCAGGCATCAACCTTCAGATGCTGTCCGGGTCGCACCACAATCGTGGTGTCGGTTGTTTCAACAACGCAAGGGCCTTGGAGCTGGTTGCCCGCACGTAAGGCTGCACCGTTGACGATCACCGTGTCGATGCTGCTTGTGCGCTCATCGAAGTAAACCGATCGGATTCCGGTGTAGGCCCTCTGAACGGGAGCTTTTGAACCAACCCTGACGCTTGTTATTCTGGGCCGCAGGGTGTCAGCCATCGCGCGAATGCGAAAGCTCACCATTTCGAGCCGGACATCACGATACGAGGAGCCCTGCCCGTAAATCGTTTCGTAGCGTTTGTAAAAATCGTGGGTGAGCGTCTCGATTGCCAAAGCGCTGATCTGGGCTTTGCCGCCGATGATCTGGGCTTCGTAGGCAACCGGCCAGGGTACTTCAACCTCGTTGATCTGTCCGCGGTGTCGCATGTCGATACTGCACTGAAATCGCTGCGTGGTGCCCGGAATCCCGTCGTCTTGCATCTGCCGGACAGCCTTTTGCATCAGTTTGCCGACACATTTTTGCACCCGTTTGGGGTCAAAGGGGGAGGTCTGAATATCGACAAGTTCGTGGATATGCAAAATATCCGCGGTCGCTGCGCCGAATGCACACCACGTTGACGCAATTCTGTTGAGCGGAATGACCACGTGCTGCACCCCAAGCTCGCGGGCGAACACCCCGGCGTGCACCGGACCAGCACCACCGAAGGCAAAGAGGACGAAATCCCTTGGATCCAGCCCCTTTTCAACAGTTGTCTTACGAATGATGTCGGCCATCTTGAATTCAGCAATTTTGGCAATGCCCGAAGCAGCCTGCATAAGGCTCAGACCGAGTTCCTTCGCAACCTTGGCGACCGCCTCGGTCGCTTTGTCCTTGTCGAGGCGGATACGCCCACCAAGGAAGTTCTCGGGATCGATGTAACCCAAGACCACATCAGCATCAGTTACGGTAGCCAGAACGTTACCTTTGGCATAACACGCAGGCCCTGGATCTGCACCTGCAGACTCAGGCCCGACGCGCAAAGTTTTGGCCTTGCTATCCACGCGCGCCACCGATCCGCCGCCCGAGCCAATCGCCTGGATGTCAACTTTGGGAATGAAATACTCATACTGGGCAACATTTGCGGTAAAACTGAAAGCTGGCTGCCCTTGATCAATAATTCCAACATCGAATGAGGTGCCACCCATATCGGTGGTGATGATGTTGTCGGTGCCAATCAGTTGCCCGAGAAACTGACTCCCGGTCACACCGGAAACAGGACCCGAGTCAAGCGTGAGCAAAGGCGCCTGAATTGCACGTTGTACCGAGATCGATCCGCCTCCGCATTGGGTGATTTGAAGGGCTTGCCTATAGCCTGACTCGCGCAATTGCTGGTCAAGCGCGCTCAGGTAGCGGGCGGTAACCGGTCCGATATAAGCATTCAGCGCGGTTGCGGTAAGTCGCTCATACTCGCCCCATTTTGGCGCGAGGTCCACCGAACAACTCACAAAACAGTCCGGTGCCAGACGGCGAATCATCGCCGCAATTTGATGCTCATGCTGCGGATTTTTAAACGACCAAAGCAGACAGACCGCAATCGCCTGGGCGCCCTCAGCAAGTAAAAATTCGATCGCAGCTTGCACTTGGTCAAGATTGAGTGGTACCACCACCTCGCCAAAACAGTCGACCCGTTCGGACACGCCACGGATCATCCTTTTGGTCACGATTGGTGTTGGCTTGCGGCTTTCGGGAAAATGCACGACCTGATTGAGGTTGCGCGAGCTCACCCCGCGCGAGCCGCGCATGATGTGAATAGCGTCCTCGTGGCCCATGGTGGTGATCAACCCAAGCTTGGCCCCCTTGCGCTGGATTAAGGCGTTGGTGCCAACCGTCGTGCCATGGGTGAGCACAGCAATTTGTTGACAAAAATGCGAAAACTCAAGACCGAGCTGTTCTGCCGCCAGCGCCATCGCAGCGAGCATGCCCTGAGCAAAATGCGGGGGTGTCGACGGCGATTTGGCTGCGATCAAGCGGCCCTGATCATCAACCACCACGCAGTCAGTGAAGGTGCCTCCGATATCGACTCCCACATGAAATGTTGCTGGTTTGCTTCGCATGGTTCACCTTTGAAGAAAGCTTCATGCTCGCACAGCTCAGCCTTGCTTCACGGCAGTCAAGACAGAAATACCCGCGACCCTGTTTCGATTGTGCGATGCGGCCAATCGGTTTGCTGCGGACGCAGCAGCGTTCAACCCCCAATGTTTCAGCGCTTCGAAAGTCCGAAAAAACCACCTTGGGCAAAGATCAATGGTTCGTGATCACTGGCTTCAAAGTACAACACGCGGGCAATCACGACGCAGTGATCGCCAGCGCTGTGAATGACATCGGTGATGCAATCAAAACGGGCGCTGCAGTGGGCCAGAAGCGGTACCGATTCGAGGCTGATTGCCTCGCACGGAGGCGCAAAAGCGGGCGCCTTTGCTTGCCCAGATTGCATCGTTTGTTCGTCTGCAGGTCTTTGTCCGTATCGCAATGGAATGCCTTCAAACTTGTCGCGACCCGATTGGGCAAAACGCAAGGCCAGCTCTTGCTGGTTGTGCGCGAGCACATGAATACGGTGCGCCTGACCTACCGCAAAAGCATCAAGATGTTGCGAGTGGCTGGAGATTGACCACAAGACAAGCGGGGGGCTGAGCGAAACTGAATTAAAGCTGCTTACGGTCAGCCCAACCGGGGTTTTGCGCGAGGGCGACTGTCCGATCACCACCGTCACGCCGGTGGGGAACTGTGCAAGCGCATGGCGAAAAGCGCTGTGGTCCGGACCGCTCACGCCTTCTCACCGACCATTTGCTCGAGCACCGCCATCACAGAGGCTGTGTCCTGCTCACCGAGACCCAGCGCTTGGGCAGCGTTGTAAATCGGAACGCTTGCAGCAAAAAGCGGGGCAGGAGTTTGGGTGAGCATCAAGCTCTGTCCGATGATCGCCATATCCTTTTGCCAAAGCGATAATTTCATTGTTGCCTCCTGCCAGTTGCGCCTTGCCATGAGTGGCCCACGCACCTGAAGCATCCTTGAGGCCCCGGCGCCTTCGCCCACAACCCGAACCACGTCGGCGGGGTCAAGCCCGAGACGCTTACCAAGCAGAATCGCTTCAGCAGCGGCGACATTGTGTATCGCAACAAGCAAATTGGATACCAGTTTCATGCGCATGCCGTTTCCGAAGCGTCCAACATCGATTTGGGCTCGCGAAAAGGCCCGAAAGACGGGCATCATGCTCGCAATCGCTTTGCGCTGGCCGCTTGCGTAGACGATCAGGTCGCCAGCGCGGGCCTGGGCGCCGGTGCCAGACAGTGGGCAGTCAAGCAAATGAACACCAAGTTTTGAAAGTCGCCGGTGCTGTTTTTGCTTGACCTCAAGTGGCAAGGTGCTGGTTTCAGCAAGAATGCAGACCCGCTTGTCTGCCTGTCTGCTTTGATGCGCATGAATCGCATCGCAAGTGGCGTCGAAGGCAGCACTCGAGGGCAGCGAACTTATCAGGCGTTGGCTGTGTCCGAGCAGCTCATCAGGGCCCGATACGCATCGAACGCCTGCTCTTTTAGCCCTTGCGATTGCGTTGGCATCCGGGTCCAATCCAAAAACCGTAAATCCCTTACTGATCAAATGATCAGCAAGAGCGGAACCCATGATGCCTAGTCCGATGATCCCAACAATGCCCTGATTCGCTTGGTTCATGCTCGGTCTTTGTTGATCCCCCGGTTCGCAAACCCTAGTATAGGGACAATTAGTGAAGCCAGGAATCGCAAGCATGAAAACCCAAGTGTCTCGGATTGAGCGACCCGATGGAAGCCTGATTGCATGGCATCAGCTCGGTAGTCTCGCAGGCAAGCCCGTCATCTTTTCAAATTCGCTCGGTGCCGATGTCTCGATGTGGAATGAAGTTGCTGAGGCGCTTGCTCCAGAATTTCGTTTAATTTTTTATGACACCCGTGGACATGGACAAAGTCAAGCCTCAAGTGCGAGGGCGAGCCTGGATGATTTGTGTGGTGACCTCCTTGCCGTGATGGATGCCGCAGACTGTCCGAGTGCAGACATCATCGGTCTTTCACTCGGAGGCATGACCGGACTTTTTGCCGCCTTGCGCTTTCCGGATCGGGTCGATCGCTTAATGGCCTGTAACTGTCGGGCGCGGGTCGATGAGGCAGCGATGAAGTCCTGGGAGGATCGGATTGCAGCGCTTCATGCGGGCGGCGTGAAATCGCTGGTTAAAGCAACCCTCGATCGCTGGTTTACCCCGGCGTTTCAAGAGACCAATCCGCTGATCATGGAGCGCGTGGCGGCAATGGTGTCTGCAAGCTCCGATCAAGGCTATGAAGCTTGCGTGCGCGCGATCCAAACCCTCGCTTTGCATGACCACCTCTCCACACTGAGCCAGCCCGTTTTGTATCTGGCCGGTGCGCAGGATATGGCAGCACCACCTGATGAGATGCGCGCGATGGCGCAAGCCACACCTCAAGGCAGGCTCGAGGTGCTCGATCCTTGCGGCCATATGGCTTCGATCGAACGCTCGGCCGATTTCGTGCGGCTGGCTCGGGGGTTTTTGCGATGAACCTTGGCATGTTTATGATGCCTTTGCATCCGCCGCAGCGCAAAGCGCATGAGACCCTGCAAGAGGACCGAGAGGCCATCATGCTTGCAGATCAACTTGGCTTTTCCGAAGCTTATGTCGGCGAGCATGTCACGGATCTGGCCGAAAACATCACCTCGTCGCTGATGTTTTTGTGCAGCGTCGCATTCCATACCCAGCAGATACGACTCGGAAGCGGCACCCTTAACATGCCCAATTCCCATCCTGCAGCCATCGCAGCACAGGTGTCGATGATTGACCATTTGCTTCAGGGTCGCTTCATTATGGGAATAAGCCCGGGTGGACTGATGTCGGATGCGGAAGTTTTCGGAAACTTTGGTAAAAACCGGATCGATATGTTTGTTGAATCGATCAATATGGTTCTCAACATATGGAACGGTGAGGCCCCCTACAACCTGGAGGGCGAGTTTTTTAAGGTGAGCACTGCCCGGTCGATGATTCCCGAAATTGGTCAGGGCATCATTCTTAAGCCCTATCAGCAGCCGCATCCTCCGATTGTGGTGACCGCGGTGGCACCGTTTTCCAAAGGGGTGACCTCGGCAGCAGCACGGGGATGGGATCCGATTTCTGCCAATTTCTTGCTGCCCCAATGGGTCAAGTCGCATTGGCCAAGCTATGTGGAAGGATGCGCACAGGCAGGCCGCGAGGCCAAGCCATGCAATTGGCGTGTGGCGAAGAGCATTTTTGTCACGGACAGTGATGATGCGCTGGCAAGACGCTATGCGCACTCGGCCTCGGGTCCATATCATTTTTATTTCAAGCAACTGATCCGCAAGCTGGTCGGTTTTGCGGGCCGTTCAAATTTGTTTAAAGCACATGATGCGATTCCCGATGATCAGGTCACCGCTGAAAGTGTGACTTCGCAACTGGTGATTGCGGGCTCAGTTAACCGAGTGGTCGATGAGATTCTCGCCTTTCGCGAGCAGATCGGTGATTTCGGTACCTTGCTCTATGCGGGCCATGACTGGCTTGACCCGAAACTTGCCAAACGATCGATGCGATTGATGGCCGAACGCGTGATGCCTGCGGTCAACGCTGCGATTGGCGCATCAAGCAAACGCGCCGCGTAGCGGAAGCATCCGCAGCATGAATCCTATGGGTACAAGCCTTTGCCTGAGCATCAAGGAGAAGGATCTGGGGCGGGAATCTGATCGGCATAACACTGGGCGATTTCTGAGCCGGTACAAAGATGGACTTCAGGCTTTGCAAGTAGCGCATCAAGCAATCGTTCGAGTTGCGCAATGCGATGTGGCACACCCATGATGTAGGGATGAATGCTGATTGACATCACACGTGTTTGTCTGGCGCTGTCAAGCCAGAGTCGATCAAGCTGCGCAAGGCCGCGGCTGTAAAACTCCTCGGCGCGATGAGCTTGTAAAAGCATCATCGGAATATCGTTGATTTCCACGGTGTAGGGGACCGAGAGAACCGGCTTCGGTTTTGCCCTAAGCCAGACCGGCTGATCATCGAGCACCCAATCGGCAACATAACGAATCCCAGCCTTCGACAGGATGTCGAGGGTTTCATCGGTCTGCGTGAGGCCCGGACTTTCCCAGCCAACTGGTGCTGCGCCGGTGCAGGTTGCGATCGCATCGATAGTTTGTGCAACCGCCTCAGCCTGATCAGCAAGTTGATGCATCGGGGCTTGTACATAGCCGTGCCCCATGAATTCCCAGCCAGCCTGGTGCGCAGCCATGGCAATGCGCGGGTAGCTCTGGCAAACGATGCCATTGATCGCAAGCGTCGCTTTGATGCCGCGTTGCCCAAGCGCCTCCAAAAAACGCCAGAAACCCACGCGCATCCCGTACTCGTGCCAAGCCCAGTTCGGTACATCAGGCAAAAGCGGCTGACCCATCGGCGGGGACAGGACAGTTCGCGGCATGGGGCGTTCAATCGACCAGTGTTCAACATTGACGATGATCCAAACCAGCATGCGCGCACCCTGGGGTGCCTGCCACGGAGCGCGGTCAACGATTGCGCTAAACGGCGCGCGATCCGATATCAGTGGCTGCGCCTTCATCGCTTGGCATCCTTGCTCATGGGCTTTTTCTGCACGGCGATTTTTCGCAGGTGAAAATCATAATGAATCCGGTAATGAGAGCCCTTCAGAACGCGTCCGTCAGGACCGGTTTTGTTGCGATGTGCGGTAAAGGGGATGATGAGCGCGTCTCTGACACCAAAAACAGCGTCAGAATCAATATAACGATCGCCTTGTTCAAAAACATGCGTTATCAGCCGATCGTAGCCTTTCGCCTCGATCATAAAGTGCACGTGAGCGGGACGCATGGCATGCCGTCTCGATGCCTTGAGCATCGTCCCCACCGGTCCGTCGGTGGGTACCGGGTAGGCTGTTGGTTTGACGCTCCAGCAGTGAAATGCACCCTGAGGGTCGGTGTGAAAAACGCCTCGCAAGCGCATGGCGCCTTCTAATGATTGCATTTGTACGTCGTAGGCACCGCTCGGGTCGGCATGCCAGATATCAACGCGGGCACCCGCTAGACGATGACCTTTGGCATCACTGACAGTTCCTGAGATATAGAGCGGTTTGCCCTCGATGCCCTGAGCGATATCGGCACCAGAGGGGAAGTGCGGACTGTGTTCGCGGTGAAATGGGCCAAGCACGGTTTGCTCGGTTTCCTGACCCTGGCTCGGATGATTCAATTGTGTGACCAGTGTCGACAAGCCAAGCGTATCGGAAAGAAGAATGAACTCCTGCCTTGAGTCGCTGCAGTTTTGTCCGGTTCGTGTGAGGAAATCAATCGCAAGCGCCCATTCATCTTCGCTTAAGTGCACGTCGCGCGCAAATGCATGCAAATGGCTGACCAGGCTTGCCATCACCTCCTTAAAGCGCGCCGAGCGTGACGATTGCATACGCTCGATCACCGCAGCCGTGACCGCTTGCGCGCTCAGGTTTCGAGTGGCCAAGGCCTTGGGTTTTGATGTGGAGGGGTTCACAGCGCGCTCCATCTGTCTTGAGGCGGCAATTCCTTGCCAGCCAAAAAGTCTGCACCCAAAATTCCAGATGCGCCGACGACTAAAGCTACGCGTCCTTCCAACTGGTTTCGAGTTCTTGGACAACTCATGAGCTCACTCCTATTGGGGCACTTGCATGAAGCTATTCTTCAGCCGGGCAAATTGCTCACCGCGCATCCAGCGCTGTAAATCCTCAGCACTGGCCTGCGCAAGGCTGTAATCGGCCGGATCGCCGCGTTGATGAAGCTGGCAATAGGCCTCGTAAAGTGCCCTCATCGCTATTGCATAGGCGTGGTGGCCGGTGATCCGCCATCGCACGCGGTGCGCTGCCAGCTGCTCAGAACCGAGTGCGGCAGGTACCGGTCCGCAGCATAAAGGCAGTTGCGTGGCGCGTGCAATCGCTGCAAGCTGAGCCTCGTTTTCAAGCCCGATCACCATAAGCGCGTCGACGCCACATTGTTCAAAAAGTTGTAATCGAACAATTGTTTCATCCAGACCCTCGATCCGCAAACAGGAGCTGCGTCCCACAATCACCGTGGCCGCGTTGCTCCGGGCGTAAAGCGCAGCACGCAGCTTGGCCTGTGCCTCTTCACGACTGATGAGGCGCTCCTTGCCCCTGCCGCCAAAGGCAGCAGGCAGGTCGGTGTCTTCGATGGTGATGGCATCGGCGCCTGCGTGTTCGAGCTCTTCAACGCTGCGAACCACGTTGAGGGGATTGCCAAATCCATGGTCGGCGTCAACAACAAGACTGATTGAACTGGCCCGACAAATGTTACGCACGCTGTGCGCAAGTTCGGTAAGCGTGAGAACGATCCAGTCCGGTGCGGCCAGTTGAACATGTGAGGCGATCGATCCAGCGAGAATGGCGGTTTGAAATCCCACCTCGCTGGCGATGCGCGCTGACACCGGATCAAACACCGTAGCCGGTGTTTCGCAATCCGATCCGCTTAAGGCGGCACGAATGGCCGAAACAGTCGGCCGCGAAGTTGGCAGGGCAGGGGCAGGGATCATCGGCTTGACTCAGAATGGAAAGCCTTCGGGATCGAAAACCTTCAGCTGCAACTCTACCAGCGCACGCTGCAGCCTGTCAGCTCTGCTCAGGGGCCGAACATGCGAGGGCGGCGCTGCTCGATATCGAGTTTCAAAAAATCGGCCGGCACGCGCATCAACTCAGGATCAGGCTCATCGCGGCGGATATTGAAGACCCGCAAAAAACGCTCGCCATAGCGCGGATCGCGATCCTGGATTGCGATGGGAATTGCCAATTCGGGGCTCTGCCAGACCTCGCGGGTCATCACAATCGGCTTATCGTTTCCGACCCGGCCGGTCTCAATCGTCCAGGTTGTGAGCTCGCCCTGCAATTGCAAACCTTCGCTCTGACGCTGGCCCAGATCGCTGCGTTGGCCGCTGCCGCGTTCCTCCAAGCGCTGCGCCATCAGGGCCTTTGCCGCTTCGCGCTGCTCCGGATCAAGCGCCAGCGCGGTCGGTCCTTGCCGGTCAAGCCGTCTAGCTCGCCGCCGCTCGGGATCGATCACCCAGAATTCGCGCGCCTTGGGATCGCGCAAAAACACCAGGGTTCGTGTGCCGCGTTCAAACTCCTGGCGTAATCTGCCTTCGCCGTCGCGGCAGGTGCGCGAGCGGCTTTGCAAACTGATGCGATTGCCATCGGGCAGCTGCTGCTGCATGCCGTGGACTGCATCAGCACAAAAGGGGGCACCGCGGATCACCCGCAAGGCGGCTGGATCGAGATGATGCATCCCCGGTGGTATCGGCGCGCCCTG
>Ga0214917_10001413_pt1 | contig 30782 bp, 19 predicted proteins | sample LL_1208_BB_MetaG_FD_177983 | JGI IMG/M metagenome (GOLD analysis project Ga0214917, IMG submission 177983) | Freshwater microbial communities from Lake Lanier, Atlanta, Georgia, United States - LL_1208_BB | ecosystem: Environmental > Aquatic > Freshwater > Lake | place: USA: Georgia | collected... | reverse complement strand
ACCATAAATCGAGCGGGTTGCCGGAAAACCGAACACTGAACGGGAGTATAGTATCGGGTGGGGCGGCGGCTGGCAAGAGGATTTTCCGCTCGGCCGTGCCGGGCCGGCGCGGGGCTCGTCCCGTCGCTGACGCTCCGGGCTTGTATGTGGGCGGGCGTGTGGGGCGGGGCTGGCGGCGGGGTATCCGCATGGAAGCCCCCGGCGTGAGCCGGGGGACGGCGGGCAGAGCCCGCCCAAGCGTGACGCGGTGACGGTCGCCGGGCACGATGCCCGGCCCGTGCCGGCGGGCGGAGCCCGCCCAAGCGTGACGCGGAGACGGTCGCCGGGCACGATGCCCGGCCCGTGCCGGCGGGCGGAGCCCGCCCAAGCGTGACGCGGCCTGGAGGGCCGCGTCACGCGTGTATTCAGAACGACAGCATCCGGCGGTAGTCGGCCAGCCGGCGGTCGAGATCGTGGCGGTCGAGCGCCGCCAACCGGTCGAGGCTGAAGTCCTCCACCGTGAAGCTGGCGGTCACCACCCCGTAGGCGAGGGCCTCCTTGAGGGCCTGGGCGTCGAACCTGCCGAGCGCGGCGAGGTGGCCCATCATGCCGCCGGCGAAACTGTCCCCGGCGCCGGTGGGATCGACCACCGTCGCCGTGGGATAGGCGGGCATCACGTACATCTCGTGCTCGCTGAAGAACATGGCGCCGTGCTCCCCCTTCTTCACGACCACGAACTTCGGCCCCATCGCCAGCACGGCCTGGCCGGCCCGCACGAGGTTCTCGTCGTCGGCCAGCAGCTTGGCTTCCGAGTCGTTGAGCACCAGGCCGTCGATCCGCCGCATCAGCTGGCCCAGTTCGTCCCGCTGGATGTTGATCCACAGGTCCATCGTGTCGGCGACGGTGAGTTCCGCCCCCTTCGCCTGGTCGAGGACGCTCAGTTGCACCACCGGCGAGGCGTTGCCCAGGAACAGGAAGCGGCAGCCCCGGTGCGCGTCGTGCAGGCGGGGCTGAAACTCGCCGAGCACGTTGAGGTGGACCTCCAGCGTCTCCCGGTCGTTCATGTTGGGCAGGTAGCGGCCGCGCCAGCGGAAGGTGCGGCCGCCGGGGATCGTCTGCAGGCCGGAGGTGTCGATGCGGCGGGTCTCGAGCAGCTGGGTGTGCTGGCGGGGCCAGTCCTCGCCCACGGCGCCGATCAGCTGCACCGGCGAGAAGAAGCTCGCCGCGTAGGAGAAGAAGACGGCCGATCCCCCCAGCACGTCGTCGCGCTTGGCGGTGGGGGTTTCGATGCAGTCGAGGGCGATGCTTCCGACAACGAGCAGCGGCATGGTGGGACGAACTCCGGAAGGGGACGCGGAAACGTGGCTGGAATGTAGCCGGCGGGACGGACGGCACAAAGCCGGGCCGCCTCACCACCGCCAGCCGAAGCCGGCGTCGGAGAAGAACGGGGCCGCCGCCGGGGTGACGCCCCACCCGACCCGCAGGCCGATTTCGAGATGCTTCGTGAGCAGGTAGTGGGTGCCGGGGCTGAAGAAGGCGCGGTGGACGTCGACCACGTTCCGTTTCGTGAAGGTGTCGAAATACTCGGCATGCACTTCCCAGCGTTCGGTGAGCGGCACGCGCAGGACGACCGACGGGCTCCAGCGATCGAACCAGTCGAACAGCCCCTCCGAATAGGCGTAGCGGATCGCGGCGTCGAGCTTCCAGCCGGCGGGCAGTTCGTAGCCGGCGACGTACGTGGCCACCGGCACCGTGCCGAAGACGTCGCCGTAGGTGGGCGTCGATGCCTCCATGATGAAGCAGCTTTCGGGGACGAGGCCGTGCTGGTCCGTGAGGTCCGCCTTGAAGCCGTACAGCAGGCTCGACTCGTACAACGACCGGCCGAAGAGCGGACCCTCGCCCACCTCCACGCTGGTGACGATGTTGCCCTGGGAGCCGACGCCGTAGTTGACACCGAACCGCCACTCGAACCAGTCGTTGCCGCCGATCCGCACCAGCAGCTCCGGGTAGTTGTTGGTCGGCCGGCCGAGGAAATTGTCGATGAACACGTACGAGCCCTCCGTCAGCACGGTGCCCGGAGAGACGGTGTGCGTGTTGGGCGTGAAGGCGTCGCGGTCGGTGCCCAGATCGGCCTGCGCATCGGCGCCGGGATCGCCCCGCCCGGGCCCGGCGGGGACGAGCAGGCCCAGCACGATCACGACGGCGGGCCAGCGGCTGCGGTGCATGAGGCTCGCGGCCGGCAGGCCGCCTCCCGACTACCCGCAGCGGGGCAAGGCCCTCTCGATGCGGGCCAGGGACCGCTCGCGACCGAGGATCGCCAGGCAGTCGTAGAGGCCCGGCCCCACCGTCTTGCCGGTCACGGCGACGCGGACGGCGTGCACGAGATCGCCCACCTTCACTCCCGCCTCCTCCACGACCCGCTTGAGCGTCTCCTCGAGCACCGCCGGTGCGAACGGCTCGGCAGCGCCGATCGCCGCGGCGTAGCGGGCGAGCAGGTCGCGAACCCCGGGCTTCGCCAGCCGCTGCCCGGCGGCCGCCTCGTCGATCGGCGGATCGTCGACCAGGAAGAAGTCGGCGTAGGCGAGGATGTCGCCCCCGACCTTGAGCCGGTCGCCCGAGGCCTCGATGACCTGCCGCACGATGGCGACGGTTGCCGCCGGCACGGGCTCCGGGACCAGCGAGGCCCGGACGAGGAAGGGCAGCATGAACGCCAGTTTTTCGTCCGTCGTCAGGCCGTGCATGTAGTGGTCCTGCACCGCCCAGAGCTTCTTCGGGTCGAAGCTGGCCGGCGAGGAGTTGATGCGTTCGAGGCTGAATCGCGACACGAGCTCGTCGCGGGAAAAGAACTCGGTCTTGTCGTCGTACGACCAGCCGAGCAGGGCGAGGTAGTTGTCGATCGCCCAGGGGAGGTAGCCCACCTCGCGGTAGAAGTCGACGATCACCGGATTGAACGTGTCGGCATCGGCCGTGACGCCGATCCGCTCGGCGATCCGCGTGCCGTGTTCGGCGATCTGCTTGAAGTCGGGGTTCTTCAGGTACTGCGCGAGCTTGCGCTTGCTGAGCTTCGTGCGGCTGCCCGGCTCGGCGACGAGCGGCAGGTGGGCGTAGGCCGGCAGGTCGTATCCCAGCGACAGCGCGATGAACGCCTGCCGTGGCGTGTTGGAGAGATGCTCCTCGGCGCGGATGACGTGGGTGATGGCGAGGTCGTGGTCGTCGACGACGCTCGCCAGGTGGTAGAGGCAGGAGCCGTCGGCCCGTTGGATGACGTGATCCTGCTCCCGCTCCCAGGCGAACTCGACCCGGCCGCGGACGGCGTCGTCGATGACCAGCGCCGACTCGCGGGGCATCTTCAGACGCACCACGCCCTGCCGCCCCTCGGCCGACAGCCGGGCGGCATCGGCATCCGTGAAGGCCGCGAACCGTCGGCTGTACAGAAACGGCTTGCCGGCCGCCTGGGCCGCCTTGCGCTCCTCGTCGAGCTCGGCCGGCGTGGCGAAGTCGCGGTAGGCGTGGCCCGAGGCGAGCAGGCTGTCGACGGCCGCCCGGTGGCGGTCGGCCCGCTGCGACTGGAAGTAGGGGGCGTGGGGGCCGCCCACGCCCGGACCCTCGTCCCAGTCGATCCCCAGCCACCGCAGGCCCGACAGGATCGGCTCCAGGGCGAGGTCGACGTTGCGGGCCACGTCGGTGTCGTCGATCCGCAGGATGAACTGGCCGCCCCGCTGCCGGGCGAACAGCCAGTTGAACAGGGCCGTCCGCACCCCGCCGATGTGGAGGTAGCCCGTGGGGCTCGGTGCGAAGCGGGTGCGGACGGTCATGGTGAGGCTCCGGCGTCGGCTGCACTATCGGCCGGCATCCGGCCCCCGTCAAAGCGGTCAGGCGGCGCGGCCCATGCGTGCCAGCTTTCGCAGCCGCTTGCGTTCCGCCTTGGAGAGGTGCCTGCCCGCATGCCCCCCGTCGTCCGACTCGATGCCGTCTTCGGCATCGATGAACGTCGTCGCGGCCGCGGGCGTCGCGGTGTCCTCGTCGCCGTCCCGCCGCCCGTCGTCGCCGGTGGCCTCCGGGCCGCGGGGTGCCGTGGCCGTCGGCCGGTCGCCCGGCGCCGCGGTCCGCCGGCGGTCGGAGGGGATGGCCGACAGTCCGCGCACCTCGCGGAGCACCGAACGGGCCGCCGCCAGCATGGAGATCTCCGCGAGGAACCCGCCCGCGATCCAGCAGGTGGTGCCGATGGCGAGCCACAACCCGCCCTCGTCGGGGGCCCGGCTTTGGGCGAGCCATGGGCAAGCGGCCGCAGCGGCCCAGGCCGACAGGCACAGCGAGAGCCACAGGGCCGTCGTGACCCGCTCGTGCAGCGGCAGGAGGGCCCACAGGCAGACGGACGTGAAGAGGAGTGTCGAGGCCGCGACCCACCAGCCCATGCCGTCCGGACCCGGTCGCACGCCGGTGGCGTCGGAGACCAACGCGGCGAACAGCGGGCCCAGCGGCACCCGTCCGGCGCAGGCGGTCAGCGTGAACAGGGCGGCCAGCCAGCCCCATGCCCGGTAGCGTCCTTGGTAGTCGTCCCGCCGGTGCCGCCGCATCTGTCGCACGCTCAGGGCGGTGGCAGCCGCGGTGATCAGGCAGAGTTCTGCGAGCCAACCGCCCAGCGAGAACGGCCCGTGGAGGTCGAGGCAGCGGCCGACGGCGGCCAGCGTGGCGGAGAACCGCGGCGCTTCGAGGTCGAAGACGGGTCCGCCGGTGAAGGCCTGCCGGAGTCCCGGGCCGACCGTGGCGGCCAGGACCGCGAGCAGGACTGCCGACACGGCCGCGAAGCGTCCCATACTCGTCGGCAACACCGCCGCCAGGCTCGGCTGCCTCTCCGGCAGCGCGTCGGGGCCGTAGTCGGCTGGTCGACGGGGGGCCGCCGCCGCGGCGGGAGGCGCGACGGCCGTGCGGTGCCAGGAGAGGACCAGCCGCCGGCGTTGGTCGCGGCGCTGGCTGACGGCGAGGGACATGGGGGCGGGTTCCATCCCGGAGGACGACGGAGCGCACGAGCGCCCCATGGTCCGCGGTCGGCATCCTTGCCGCACTCGCTTGGACCACTCCTGGCATTTCGGCCGCACGTCGGTCGGCGCATCAGTGCGGCGCTGGCGGGCAGATTATGAGGCACGCGCCGCAGCGTCGGCAGAGTCGGCACCGGCCCATTTGCCGGTCCCGTCGCTCTGCGGTACCATCCCCGCACTTCCCACAGCAACCGGAGAACACCGCCATGGCCTACGTCCTTCCCCCGCTCCCCTACGCCTTCGACGCCCTCGAGCCCTCCATCGACGCCCGGACCATGGAGATCCACCACGACAAGCACCACGCGGCGTACGTCACCAACGTGAACAAGGCGCTCGAGGGCCACGCCGATCTCGCCGCCCTGCCCGTGGAGAAACTGATCGCCGGTCTCGACAAGGTGCCCGAGGCGATTCGGACCGTGGTCCGGAACAACGGCGGCGGCCATGCCAACCACACGCTCTTCTGGGAGACGCTCGGCAAGGGCAAGGGAGGCGAGCCCGCCGGCCACCTCGGCGAGGCGATCCGCAGCGTGTTCGGCGGCTACGACACGTTCAAGGAGACCTTCACGAAGGCGGCCATGGGGCGGTTCGGCAGCGGCTGGGCATGGCTCTCGGCCGATCCGCAGGGCAAGCTGCTGGTGGAGAGCACCGCCAACCAGGATAGCCCGATCATGCACGGCAACACGCCGCTCATGGGCATCGACGTCTGGGAGCACGCCTACTACCTGCTCTACCAGAACCGGCGTGCCGACTATGTGAACGCCTTCTACAACGTCATCGACTGGGACGCCGTCGCCAAGCGGTTTGCGGCCGTCCACAAGTAAGCCGTTTCCGCGGTTCCGCGGCCCGTCTCCGGTGGTTTGGGGGGAATGGGAGGGGCGTCTCCTGGCAGGCAAGTGCCTGCCGTTGATTTTCCGTGCGCAAATCCTTATCTCCCCCCCGGCCGGCGAACCGATATTTTCGGTACCGCTTCACGGCTGGAGGCCTTTGCATGATCGCACGAAATCGATTCGACGCCGCCTGTTCCTGCTCGGGGCAGTTCCGAGGGCGAGACCCGGTCCGATGTCGGCGTCGGGCCGCGGCCCCGGCCGTGTGCGCCGCCGCCCTGCTCGGCTGCGTGCTCACGGGCACTGGCTGCAAGACGGGCACGACGTTCGCCAAGCCCTCGTGGTGGACGTTCGGCGGCGGGCCCAAGGCGGAGGCCGATGCGCTCGCGTCGGCGCCCCCGTACGGCGGCGACATCAAGAAGCCCTCCGAGTCGGCCAAGCCCTATCCGACCACGTCGACCCCCAACGGCTACGTGATGGCGGGCACCGCCCCTCCGGCCGATACGCCGTCGCAGGCGATTCCAGCCGCCGTCGCCCAGGCGCCCGTGGTCTATGGAACGACCCGCCCGCCCGTCGCGGCGGCACCCGCCGCACCGACGGCGACCGCCGCCGTCTCGACCCCGCCGTCGTCGGCGATCGCTCCGCAGGTAGGCCCGTACTCCTCGGCGGGCGCTTCGGTCGGGGGCGACCAGATTCCGCCGCCGGGTCAGCCGCTGCCGCCGATCGCCCCCTCGATGCCGTCGCCGATGCCCTCGATGGCCGGCGGTCCGGGCATGGCGGCCACCACGCCGCCGCCGGTGGCCGCCGACGTCGGCACGCCCGCGGCCGGATACTCCAGCTTCCAGTCACCGTCCGCTGCCGCATCGCCGCCGCCGAGGCTGGCCGACTCGCGGGCCAGCGACCCCGCGGCGGCGATTCCCGCCGCCGCCCTGCCGGTGGAGCCCGCGGCTGTCGGTGGATCGCGGTACTCCTCCGCCGCCGGGAGCAGGTTTTCTGCGGGCGGCGAGGCGGCCTCCTTCTCGCCGGCGGTCGCCGTGCCGCCGCCTGCCTACGATCGGCCGGCGGAGTCGATGCTCCCTCCGGCCGCCCCGCCGGCAGGCATGTCCCCCGGCGTGATGCCGGCAACGCCGGGCCTGCTGCAGCCCTCGCCCGGACCCGTGCGTCGTCCGGACCCCGGCTACCGCCCCGGCGGCACCTCGAGCTATCGGCCCAGCCGCGTGATCTTGGCGGATGATGCCGCCCCGGCGTCGAACACGGTGCGTACCGCCGCCTACGAGGAGGCGGCGGGCGGCTCCGTCCTGCAGTGACCGCGGGCGTGTGGTACAAGTCCTGTCATGGGCTCGTGCCGTTGCAGACGCGTGGCTGACCGCTGGCTCTGGCGTGGGGCCGGCCGGTTGTCCCGGTGTCGGTCCGCCGGCCGGTTCTGGTGTGCCGCGGTGGTGGTGGCCTGCCTGGCGCCGGCGGCCACGCCGGGAATCGCCACGGCTCGCGACGCCGACGAGTCGGTCGCCTTCCAAGGATCCCTGCCGCTGCCCGATCGGGCCCCCGACGCCGAGGGCCGTCCCGTCGCCATCACGGGCCTCAGTGGCATCGCCTGGCTCGGCGACGACCGCTACGCCGCCGTGATGGACAACAGCCGCTTCCTGCTGCTGTTCCGGCTGTCGCTGTCGCAGACGGGCCGGCCGCTCGCGGTGGAGTCGCTCCGCGTCGTGCGACTCTCCCAGCACCACGACTACGAGGATCTGGCGATCTGCCCGGATCCGGTCGCGATCGAACTCGAGCGGGAGCGGGGCTGGACCACGCCCGACCGGCGCAAGGACGAGTCGTTCGTGATGGTGTGCGAGGAGGACACCCCGGCGGTGCGGGTCTGCTCGCTCGCCGACGGCCGGATGCTCGGAGCCCTGCGGCTCCCCGCCAACCTCGCGTCGCGGCGGCCCAACCGGGGGCTGGAGTCGGTGGCGATCGAGCCGGACGGCGACCGCGGCCCGCTCGTCTGGACGGCCAACGAGGAGGCGTTGACGGGCGACGGGCCGGCAGCCGCCGTCGGCAGTGGCACCGTGGTGCGGCTCACGGCGGTCCCGCTCGTTGCCGGACGCCAAGACGATGCGGCCGACGGCCCGGATGAACCGGCCGTGTTCCAGGCCGCCTACGCCGTCGATCCGCCGCATGCCTACGTGCCGGTGTTCGCCGGTCAGCCGCTGTCGGGGCTCGTGTCGCTCGTCTCCCTCGGAAAAGGCAGGCTGCTGGCGCTCGAACGCAGCGGCGCCCCGGGGTTGCCGCCGTTCGCCAGCCGCATCTTCGTGGTCGACACGGCCGGGGCGGCGGACGTCTCCGGGATCGACGGCAACCTGTCGTCGCGGCCCGATCTGTTCCTGAAGAAGCGGCTCGTCTGGGGAGACTCGCTCGGGATCAACCTCGAGGGGCTGTGCCTGGGGCCACGGCTGGCCGACGGGAACCGGGCCCTGCTCGCCATCGCCGACAACGGCGGCATCGGCACGCCGAATCAGATCGTCGGTCTGGCCTGGGTCACGCCCGCTCCCGCGGTGAGCCCCGCCCTGCTGGGCGTCGCGGCCGTCCTGATGTCGATCGCCGTCGCGGCGGGCCGGCTCACCAGCCCATGACCATGTTCGACTCGATGACGCGACGGGCCCGATCGAGGTCGTCGCCCGTCTCCTGCATGTAGAGACGGATCGCATGGAGCTTGTCGCCCTGCGCCCGGGCGAGGCAGTCCCGCGCGGTGTTGCAGGGGTTGAGGCGGAAGCCCGTGCCGCCGGAACCGCCGTCCGGCGAGGGGGCGTGTTCATGGCCGCCGTGCGCGGGCCCCGCGTGCGACGACGCCGAACCCGGCATGCCCAGTGACGACCCTGGCAGGCCCAGCGCCGACTTCGAAATCACCCAGGTATCACGCGGGCGGCGGGTGAGCCGCACGATCCGCTCCCCGGGGTAGGCCTCTTCGACGACCGCGGCCGCCGCCTGCTCGTCGGCCGCCCACGAGATGATGATGTGGGCCCCGGTCTCGATCTCGAACAGCGGCATGGCAGACCTCCCGGCGGATGGCGATCGCGTCGCGAGACCTTACGCCAGATGCGATCGGCCAGTCAATTGTCCGGCAGCGCGGGTCGCGGCTACCATGGCGGAGGCGGTCCGGCGCGGAGTCCACCGCCTGTCGCGCTTCCGGGGCCGGCGGTTCCGGGCATTCCCTGCCGAGGTGTGCGATGCGGTACGACCGTCACGGCTTTCCGATCCCGGCCGAGTTCGACGGTCCGTCCCGGTCCGACCGCGACGCGTTCCCGCCTTCCCGCGATGGTCGGCGGGAAGAGCCGCTCGGCCCTGACGCCGCGGGGGGGGGCCGGGAGCGACCGGTTGCCGTCCAGCGGGGCGAGCCGTCGTCGGGCGGGGCCGGGCGGCCGGCGGCCGGGAGGTGGAAGCGCTGGCTGCTGCTGGCCGTCATGCTGGGCGGCGTGGTGCCGGCGCTGCTGATCCCGCAGGTGCTGCCGCTGGTGCGGGAGGCGGTGGTGCAGTGGTCACTCGACCGTGCGGCCGAACACGAGGCGAAGGGCGAGATCGCCGCGGCGGTGCGGGACGTGGGGCGGGCGGTCCTGTGGCATGGCGAGAACGCCGAGCTGCTCTGCATGCGGTCGATGCTGCGGCTCGAGGATCGCGACGCCGCCGGGGCGCTCGAGGATGCGGTGAGGGCCGCCACGCTCGCGCCCACGGCGGTCCAGCCCTGGCGGGTGCGGGCCCTCGTCAGCGTGGTGCTCGACGACGCCGACGCCGCCCTGGCGGCCGCCGACATGGTCGTCGATCTGTCCGCGGCGGGCGACCCCGACGCGCTCAATCATCGCGCCTACATCCGGGCGCTCGTCGGCCGCGATCTGCCCGCGGCGCTCGCCGACATCGACCGGGCCATCGGCCCCGACGGCCAGGCCGGCGGTACGGAGACGGCGTCGGCGGAGATGCTCGACACGCGGGGCTTCCTGCTGCACCTGCTCGGCCGTCATCGGGAGGCGGTCGATCAGCTCAACCAGGCGATCACCGGCATGCAGCAGAACCGGCGGAAGCTGGGGCTGCTGGCGGGGCGGGTGGATCCGGTCCAACTCGCCTGCCGGCTGCGGGCCGTCGACCACGGCCTGGCCGTGATGTTCCACCACCGTGCCCAGGCCTGCCGGGAGGCCGGCCTCGCGGAACAGGCCAGGCAGGATCTGGAACTGGCGGGCAAAAAGGGGTTCGATCCCAGCCGCGGCATCTTCTAGCGTCTGTCGGGGCCCGCGACTCCGTGCCCGGCGTTTTGCCGTGGAAACCGCACCTCTTTTGGTTCGGCCACCCAGCCGATACACTGCCCTGTCTACGGCGAAGGCCCGTTGTGACCGTCGGCACGGCCGGCGATCACGCACGGGGGTGTAGCTCAGTTGGTTAGAGCGCCAGCCTGTCACGTTGGAGGCCGCGGGTTCGAGTCCCGTCACCCTCGCTGTTTTCCCGCCGCCCTCGCGGTGGCCCCGCCCGCCCGGGGATCGCCGCCGCCGGCAGCCCGATCCCCCCGGTCCAGCCGCGAGGCGATCCGGCCGCGAGCTAGTCCAGCAGCTCCAGCCAGGCGCGGATCTCGTTGTCGTATTCGCTCGCGAGGCCGCCCACGATCAGCTGGCGGTGGAAGCTGGCCGCGCCCTCCTTCACGAGATCGGCGTCCTCGGCGCTGGGGAACCGGCGGGCCGGGTCGGCTGCGATCATCCCGCGGATGAAGGTCATCAGCAGCTCGTTGCAGCTCACGTCGGCGGGCAGAATCTGCGGCAGACGGTGCGCGAGCGACCGCTTCGCCTCCAGCAGGTCGCGGTAGGACTGCAGGCCGGCGAACGGAGGCCGTCCGGTGAGCATCTCGATGAGCACGTAGCCGAGGCTGGCGAGGTCGGAACGCGGCGTGTTCTCGCGGCCCTCCAGCACCTCCGGGGCCGCGTACGACGGCGTGCAGGTGCGGTTGGGGGGCATGTCGTCGAGCGCCAGTGCCGACCCGATGTCGATGATCTTCGCGTTGCCGGTCCGCTTCACCATGATGTTCGAACTCTTGATGTCGCCGTGCACGACCCCCTCGCGGTGCAGGGCCGCCAGGGCCGCCAGGCATTCGCGGACGATCGCGATCGCCACGCCGGGCTTGAGCCGCGACTGCTGCGGTCCGGCCGTCACGATCACGTTGTTGAGGTGCCGCCAGCGGTCGTCTTCCACCCGCGCCCGCGTCTGGGCGAGCAGGTCGGCCGCCAGGAGTTGCGACAGGTCGAAGCCGTCGATCCATTCCATCTCCATGATGCGGATCCGGCGCTGCTCGACGAAGTTGTGCACGTCGAGCAGGTTGTCCTGCTGGATCTGCGCCACACGCGACGCCACCGTGGCGATGCGGTTCATCCCTTCGTCGTACAGGGCCTGCGACTCGTACCGCTCCGGCGAGAAGATCTTGAGGGCCACCGGCAGGCTGAAGTTGTCGGTGCCGCGCCGCTCCGTGAGGAACACCACCCCCTGCCCTCCGGAACCGAGCCGCCGCGTGAGCGCGTGGTATTCCGTCCAGGTGAGCCGGCCCGCGTCGAGAATCTCGCCGTACCGGGAGAGCAACTCCTCCGGGCAGCGGCTGCCCACGTCGCCGCTGACGGAGATGGTCGGGCGACCCTCCTGGTAGATCGTGGTCTTCATCGAGTCGGAGTGGCTGGTCATGCTGCTCTGCTGGTCATGCTGCCCTGGCGGTCACGCCGGTCATGCCGGTCATGCCGGCTCGCCCGTGCCGCGACGGACCGGGGGCGGGTCGAACGACGGCTCCGGAAAGCCGAGCCGCTTGTCGACCAGGTTCCGCAGCCGCCCGCCCGCCAGATACCTGGCAAGATTGTCGCAGAAAAAATCGGTCATCGCATCGATCCGGCGGGCCGACTGGCCGGCGACGTGCGGCGTGATCAGCAGGCGGGGCGCGGTCCAGAGCCGGCTGGTCTCGGGGGGCGGCTCCGTGGGCGTGACATCCACGGCCGCCGAGTCGAGGTGGCCGCTCTCCAACGCGTCGACCAGGGCGTCCTCGTCGACGAGCGGACCGCGGGCCATGTTCACGAGGATGGCGCCCCGCTTCATGCGGGAAATCGCCGCCGCGTCGATCATGCCGCGGGTCTGCGGCGTGAGCGGGGCGCAGAGGAAGAGGATGTCGGCCTCCGCGAGCACCTCGGGCAGCGTGTCGGGCCCCCCGAGGCGGGCGACGGCGGCCGGCCGGCGGACGGGGAAGTAGTCGGTGGCCAGGATGCGGACGCGGAACGGCGCCAGTACCTCGACGAGCCGCCGGCCCACGCCCCCCAGCCCTACGATGCCGACCGTCGCGTCGGTGAGGTCGCGGGTCGGCCGGCGGACGAATTCCCGGCGCCGCTGCTGGTCGAGGAACAATGGCAGCCGGCGGGTGCAGGCGATGGCCAGGCCGAGGCCGTGCTCCGCCACCTGGTCGGCGAGCACGCCCGACGCGCTCGTCACGATGATCTGCGACCCGACGACGACGGGCACGAGGCAGTGGTCGAGTCCGGCGGCCGACGACTGGATCCAACGGAGTCGCCCCCGGGCGACGACCTCGTCCCACGGGACGGGCACCTTCGGGTGGCCGCAGAATATGTCGGCGGCGGGCAGTTCCGCCGCCACCCCCTCCTGGCCGGCGTCGACGATGTCGGCATCCGGGGCGACCGCCCGGATGTGGGCGACGTGGCGGGCTTCGACGGGGTAGCAGAGCACGATGCGCATGGCCACGGTTTTCGCCGGAACGGGCTGAAATTGGCAAGTCGGGCCGAGATCACGGACGTCGGTCCGCCGCCCACGGCTTGCCGCGACCGGTTTTCGTGGTTCAATACGAGTGGTGGACTGGAGCCCTCCGGCGGTGCCTGCCGATGTTCCGTGGTTCGACGGCGAACCGTGGAGCGGGTCGCGTGCCGCGGGGCGTTCCCGCGATCGAGCGTCTTCCCCCGGGTGGCATCCATGCGTTCCACGTTGCTGGCCGTCGCGGCCCTCGCGTTCCTGAGGATCGTCGTCGGCATGCATTTCTTCCTGGAAGGATTGAGCCACCTGCGGGATCCCGACTGGTCGAGCGCGGGCTTTCGCAAGGCGGCGGTCGGCCCCTTGGCGGACTCCTTTCGCGCCGCCCTGCCCGAGACGGGCGACTGGTCGGGCACCCTGGGCAGTGCCGACGGCCGATCGTTGGCGGACGCGGCGTCGGCGTGGAAGACGAGCGTCGTGACGGGATGGCGGCGGCTGCTCGCCGACCGCGAGAAGCTCGTCCCGCTCGACGCGGCTGGCCGCGGCGAGGCCGAACGTCGCCTGGAGGAGGCCGCCCGGGAACTCGACGCCTTCGTCGCGGGCATCGACGGCGAACTCGCCGAGTACCGGCTGCAGGTCGACAGGCTCGCCGGCATGGAACGTTCGCCGACGGCGAGGGAGGTTCCGTTCGCCCGCGAGCGGGTGGCCAAGAAACGCCGCGAGCTCGGCGGGCAGGCCGCGGCGTGGATGAAGGACGCGGCCGCGATCGGCGAGAAGCTGCAGGCCGACTGGAACGAGCCGCGGTCGGCCGCCGAGCGGCTGCGGCTGGAGGGGGCCTCGGGCCCGTCGGCCCTGTGGAAGGCCGATCGGTTCGTCAGCTGGTCGCTGGTCACGATCGGGGCCTGCCTCGTGCTCGGACTGCTCGTCAAATTCAACGCGATGGGCGGGGTGCTGTTTCTCGCCAGCGTGATCGCCACCCAGCCGTTCTGGGTCGCCGGAGCCCAGCCCACGTACAATCAGTGGGTGGAGCTCGCCGCGCTGCTCGCACTGGCCAGCCTGCCCACCGGGGGCTGGAGCGGCCTGGACTTCTTCCTGGGGAAGGCCCTCGGGCCCTGCCCGCTGTCGGGCTGCTGCCGCACCGACACCGCCTGACCCCGGGCGTGCCCGACCTGGGCATGCCGCCCCCGTCCCCCCGAGTCATCCCCGAGTTGCCCCACCGAGTGACCGCCCGACTGAGCCCCTGAGGCGAGGAGCTGCGATGAACCTGACGGAATCCCAGAAAGCGATCGGCAAGGAGAACTTCGCCGACACGGTGGCCATCACGCGACGGGAGTTTCTCACCGGCACGCTCGCCGCGGGGCTGGCCACCGGTGCCGGACTGGGGTCGATCTACTTCGGGTACGGCAAGAGTGTCGGCGACCCGCTGCGGGTCGGCGTGCTGGGCACCGGGGACGAGGGCAGCGTGCTGCTGGGGGCCCACAATCCCGACTACCTCAACGTCGTGGCGATCGCCGACATCCGTCCCTACAACGTCTTCCGTGCCTTCCACGGGGACGTCTCCAGCCCCACGGCCTACACCGCCCGTCCCGGGCTGATGGCGAAGTACAAGTGGGCCACCGAGGACGAGGCCCGCGGCCACGTCAAGGTCTACGGGGCCTACGAAGAACTGCTCGCCGACGACGCGGTCGAGGCGGTCGTCATCGCCCTGCCCCTCCACCTGCACGCGGAGGCGGCGATCAAGGCCATGCGGGCCGGCAAGCACGTGCTCACCGAGAAGCTCATGGGCCACTCGATCCACGAGTGCAAGGAGATGAGCCGCGTCGCGCGCGAGACGGGCAAGATCCTCGCCACCGGCCACCAGCGGCACTACAGCGTGCTCTACGACAACGCCGTGCACACCATCGGCAAGGCACGGCTGCTCGGCGACCTCCACTCCATCCGGGCCCAGTGGCACCGGGGCAACCTGCCCGGCAACGACAGCTGGAAGCCGCCGATGCCGGACGACGAGTCGCTCGTCAAGAAGCTCGCCGGCTGGAAGAAGGAGCTCGATTCCGCCAAGCCGGGCGACATCGCCGCGCTCACCAAGCGGATCGCCCAGCTCGAGGCCCAGATCTCCGACAAGGTGGTCGATGCCGCGAAGCATGGCTACACGCCGATGACGCTCGCCGACGGAGGCACCCGGCCGCCGCTCGAGGAGCTGATCCGCTGGCGGCTCTGGAACCGCACCGGCGGCGGCCTGATGGCGGAACTCGGCAGCCACCAGCTCGACGCCGCCGGCATCTTCGTGTCGGCGATGCACGGCGAGGGGAAGAAGGTGAAGCCGCTGACGGTCACGGCGGTCGGCAACCGCAGCATCTTTCCGGCCGATCGCGAGGTGGACGACCACGTCTACTGCATGTACGAGTACCCCGCCCCGGGGTACGAGGAGGACAAGAACAAGAAGATCGTCGTCACCTACTCGTCGATCAACGGCAACGGGTTCGGCGACTACGGCGAGGTCGTGATGGGCACGAAGGGCACGCTCATCCTCGAACGCGAGCAGGACGTGATGCTCTACAAGGGGGCGGCGAAGGACACCCGCGTGACCGTCGCCAAGGGCAAGGACGGGGCGCCCACGCTCGACACCACCGAGAGCGGCGGGGGGGGCGGTGCGGCGGCCGGCGGCAAGCCGGGCGGCGACGGCGCGGCCCCGTCCCGCGGCTACACGGAGGAGATGGAGCACTGGGCATGGTGCATCCGCAACCCGGCGCCCGAGAACCAGCCGCGGTGCAAGCCGGAGGTGGCGATCGCCGACGCGGTCATCGCGCTGGTCAGCAACGTGGCGCTCGCCAACCCCGATGGGCAGGCACGGATCGTGTTCAAGCCGGAGTGGTTCGACATCGCCAGCGACGAGACCCCCGAGGGCGTGAAGCCCGACACGGGCCGCGACCGCTACTCCATCTGACTGACCGCCGACGGCAGGCCGACGGTGTGTCGAAGGCCGGCCGAGGGCCCGCGGACGAGGTGACGGCTCCGGCCGCGGCGTTCGCCCCGGCTCCCATGCCTCTCACGAAGCCGGCGGCTCGGACCAGGCCGAGACCGGCACGCAGGAGCAGAACAGGTTGCGGTCGCCGTGGACGTTGTCGACCCGTCCCACGGGAGGCCAGTACTTCGCCCGGCGCAGCCCGGGCACCGGGAACGCCGCGATGTCGCGGGAGTAGGGCCGCTCCCAGGTCTCCGCCGTCACCGTCCCCGCCGTGTGCGGCGCGTGCTTGAGCGGATTGTCGTCCTGCGGCCAGATGCCGGCCTCGATCTGCCGGATTTCCGCGCGGATGGCGATCATCGCCGCGATGAAGCGGTCGAGTTCGGCCAACGGCTCGCTCTCCGTCGGCTCCACCATGAGCGTCCCCGGAACCGGGAAGCTCAGGGTGGGCGCATGGAACCCGTAGTCCACGAGCCGCTTGGCCACGTCCTCGGCCGTCACGCCGCTGGTCTCCTTGAGCGGCCGCAGGTCGAGGATGCACTCGTGGGCCACATGGCCGTTGTCGCCGGTGTAGAGCGTGGGGTAGTGGTCGCGGAGGCGGCTGCTCACGTAGTTGGCGGCGAGGATCGCGGCCTCGGTCGCCCGCCGGAGGCCCTCCGCGCCCATCATGCGGCAGTACATCCAGCTGATCGGCAGGACGGCCGCGTTGCCCAGCGGTGCGGCCGAGACCGCGCCGACGTCGCCGGTCGGCAGGCCCGCCGTGGCGTGCCCCGGGAGGAACGGCACGAGGTCGGCGACCACGCAGACCGGCCCGACGCCGGGGCCGCCCCCGCCGTGCGGGATGCAGAACGTCTTGTGGAGGTTCAGGTGGCTGACGTCGCCGCCGAACGCACCGGGGGCCGCCACGCCCACGAGGGCGTTCATGTTGGCGCCGTCGACGTACACCCGGCCGCCGTGGCGATGCACGATCTCGCACAGCTCGCGGATCTGCGTCTCGAAGACGCCGTGCGTGCTGGGGTAGGTGATCATCACCGCCGAGAGGCGGTCGGTGTACTGTTCGCACTTGGCCCGCAGCTCGGCGAGATCGACGTTGCCGTGGGCGTCGCAGCCGGTGACCACGACCTCCATGCCCGCCATCTGCGCGCTGGCGGGATTCGTGCCGTGGGCCGAGGACGGGATCAGGCAGATCGTCCGGTGGCCCTGGCCGCGGGCCCGCTGCCAGGCCTGGATCACGAGCAGTCCCGCGTATTCGCCCTGGCTGCCGGCGTTGGGCTGGAGGCTGATGCCGGCGTAGCCGGTGGCCTCGCAGAGCCAGTCACGCAGCTGCCGCTCGAGGATGGCGTAGCCCTCGAGCTGGTCGGCGGGCGCGAATGGATGGACGTGCGCGAACTCGGGCCAGGTGATCGGCAGCATCTCGCTGGTGGCGTTGAGCTTCATGGTGCAACTGCCCAGCGGGATCATGCTGCGGTCGAGCGCGAGGTCCTTGTCGCTCAACGAACGGATGTAGCGGAGCATCGACGTCTCGCCGTGATGCGTGTTGAACACGGGATGCGTGAGGAAGCCGCTCGTGCGTCGCAGGTCGGCCGGCAGCCGCGGCTCGATGCCGCGTTCGTAGGCGGCGACGTCGGGAAGGTCGCGGCCCTGGGGGGCGAACACGCCCCACAGCCGGACGAGGTCGGCGCGTGTCGTCGTCTCGTCGAGCGTGATCGACAGCGTGCCGGCGTCGAGCGTCCGCAGGTTGATGCCGGCCTCGCGGGCCCGTGCCGCCAGTGCCGCGGTCCGGTCGCCCGTGTCGATCGCCAGCGTGTCGAACGCATGGGCGTTCTTCACGGTGACGCCGAGGGCCGCGAGACCGTCGGCCAGCACCGCCGCGTAGGTCGCCACCCGGAGGGCGATCCGCGTCAGCCCGCCGGGGCCGTGGTAGACGGCGTACATGCTGGCGACGACCGCCGGCAGCACCTGCGCGGTGCAGATGTTCGACGTGGCCTTCTCCCGCCGGATGTGCTGTTCGCGGGTCTGCAGGGCGAGGCGGTAGGCGGGGCGGCCCTCGGCGTCGATGCTCACGCCCACGAGGCGGCCCGGCAGCGAACGCTTGAAGGCGTCGCGGCAGGCGAGGTAGGCGGCGTGCGGCCCGCCGCAGCCCATCGGCATGCCGAACCGCTGCGTGCTGCCGACCACGATGTCGGCGCCCCACTCGCCCGGCGGCACGAGCAGCGTGAGCGCCAGCGGGTCGGCGGCCACGCACAGCACCGCCTGCCGGGCGTGCACGTCGTCCGCCAGTCCGCGGTAGTCGCAGACGGTGCCGTCGGTCGCCGGGTACTGCACGAGAACCCCGAAGCAGTCGTGCCGCGCGAGCAGGTCACGGACGTCGCCGACGAGGATCTCGATGCCCAGCGGCCGGGCCCGCGTCCGCAGCACTTCGAGCGTCTGCGGGTGGCAGCGGCTGTCGGCCAGGAAGGCCCGGCCGGTGGCGGTGCCGCTGCGGCGGGCGAGCGTCATCGCCTCGGCGGCGGCCGTGGCCTCGTCGAGCAGCGACGCGTTGGCGATCGGCATGCCCGTGAGTTCGCAGACCATCGTCTGGAAGTTGACCAGCGCCTCCATGCGGCCCTGGCTGATCTCCGCCTGGTAGGGGGTGTAGGCGGTGTACCAGGCGGGGTTTTCCAGGATGTTCCGCAGGATGACGCCCGGCGTGAGGGTGCCGTGGTAGCCCTGTCCGATGCAGCTGGTGAGCAGCCGGTTCCGGGAGGCGATCGAACGCAGTTCGGCGAGCGCCTCGGCCTCCGTCGCCGGCGGCGGCAGCCGCATGGTGTCGCGGCGGGCGATGCTGGCGGGCACGATGCCCTCGACGAGCGAACGGCAGGACGCCTCCCCGATGGCGTCGAGCATGTGCCGTTCGTCGGCGGCGTCGAGGCCGATGTGCCGGGCCTGGAACTCGCCGCGGTTTTCCAGGAAGGAGAGCGGCACCGGTGCGGGCGTGGCCGGGCGGGGGTCGGATGCGGACATGACGGGCTCCGGGACTGGGGTGGAGGACGAGCCGCCACCGGGAACCCTGTTGTCCTGGTACCTGAGAGATTCGCCGCGGGCCGCGCCCTCGGTTTGCCCCTTCGGTGGGCCGTCCCGCCACGGTCGGCGGGGAACGGCCGCTCTCCAACAGTGCTGGTCGTCAGTACTTTTGCCTGAGCGTTCGGCCTTCGGCGGTCTTGCGACTCTCTCCTGACTCGGTCGAAGTCTAGTGGCCCACCCCGAAACGGACAACGTGCCGCCGGTCGCCGCACGGCTCCGCCGCCGGCTCTGGACACCGCGTCCGGCCGAACCATAATCTGACGTCATCGACAGGTTCCCGGCCGCGATTCTGGACGCGGCCCGGGTGGACGACGGGTGGTTGTCGAGGGCCGCGTTCGGGCGGTTCGAGGCGGCCGGGACCCGTCCGACGCCGGTCGATACCCTTCCCGTCTTCTTTCCCGCCCTCCCCTCCAGAACTTCTCCACCCGTCGGGCAGCGTCGTTCGGTGTGGCCTGCCTCGGGCCACGAACGCCCCGCCGCGACTGCCGAAGGCCGATCGGGTTCTGCCGCCACGGTCGCCACCGGTTCGCCAGCCCGCCCTTCCCGCCAGGAGTCGCCTTCGATGCCCCCCCGTCCCCAGCGTGCCCGGATCACGCGTGTCGAAATCGTCGCCGCCCTCACCAGTTGGGCGGTCTCGATCGTGACGACCGCCGCCTTGGCGGCCGTCGGCTGGTTCGGCCACGCGACGCACTGGACGTTCGGTCTCGGGAGCCATGGACCGGCACACCACGACGCCCCCCGGCAGGCTTCCGAGGGGACCGGCGAACCCGCCGCCGAGCCCGTCGCTGGCGGCACGGATGCCGTGCGGTTCCGCTCCCGGGACGCGCTGGAACGCACCGGCATCGAACTCGTGCCGGTCGAGGAGCGGCCGGTGGTGAGCGAGCTTTTCGCCAGCGGTGTCGTGCAGTACGACCAGCGGCAGGTGGCCCAGCTCTCGGCCCGCGTGCCGGGCAGCGTGTGGCGGGTCGAGAAGCATCTCGGCGACACCGTCCGCAAGGGGGACGTCCTGCTCGTGATCGAGAGCCGCGAGGTCGGCCGTCTCAAGGCCGACTTTCTCAACGCGCTGGTGGCCTACGAGGCCCGCCGGGAGCAGCTGGCCATCCTCGAGGAGGTCCAGACCGCCGTGATGGGCCGGCAGCTCCGCGAGGCGAAGGCGGCGGTTCGCGAGGCCCGCAACCACCTCACCATCGCCGAACAGGCGGTCGTCAACCTCGGGCTCGACGTGTCGATCGCCGACTACGAGCCCTTGTCCGACGACGCCCGCGCCGCCCGGATCCGGACCGTCGGCCTGCCGGAGTCGCTGCTGCGGACGGCCGACGCCGCCGGCATCTCGTCGAACCTGCTGCCGCTGTACGCGCCGTTCGACGGGATCGTCATCGGCCGCGAGGCGGTGGTGGGGGAGGTCATCGACCCGGCCAAGCCGATCTTCGAGGTGGCCGACGTCTCCACCATGTGGGTCGTGCTGAACGTGAGCAAGGAGGATGCCGGACGCGTGGCCCTCGGCCAGCGGGTGCTGTTCCGGCCGGACGGCTCGACCGACGAGTACGAGAGCCGCGTGGCCTGGATCAGCACCGAGGTCAACGAGCAGACGCGGACGCTCGAGGTGCGGGCCGAGATCACCACGGCGGGCGGCGGCCCCGGCGATCCCCCGCGGGCCGCGGGCCTGCGGGCGAACACGTTCGGCAACGGTCGGATCGAGGTCGCCCGCCGCGGCACCGCGCTGGTCGTGCCCCGCGACAGCGTGCAGTGGGACGGCAGCCGCTGGGTGGTCTTCGTGCCGGTCGGCGCGGGAACCTTCGCGGCCCTGCCGGTGAGCCCGGGCGTCACGCAGGGGGATGCGGTCGAGATCACGGGTGACTTCGCCGGCGGCAGTCCGCCGACGCACGTCGTCGGCGCCGGCAGCCACGTGCTCAAGAGCCAGGTGCTCCTCGAACGGATGGAGGCTGGCAAGCTGTAGACGGCCCGGGCCCTCCCCGTTCCGTCGCGTGCCTCCGCCGGTCGGCCCGGAGGAACGCCGAGGTGGTCCGCGGCCGATGGGCGGCGCAGGCGGCGCCGCCCGGTATCCCCGTCTTCCCACACCGCGTTTCATGCTGGAATCCATCATCTCGTGGTCGCTGTCGCACCGCATCGCCGTGCTCGCGGGCGCGGCCGTCGTGTGTCTCGTCGGCTGGGTGGCGGTCAACCGCCTCGTCGTCGACGCCTTTCCCGACACCACGCCGGTGCAGGTGCAGATCAACACGGTGGCCCCCGGGATGGTGGCCGAGGAGATCGAGCGGCAGATCACCTTCCCGGTCGAGCTGGCGATGGGCGGCATGCCCGGGCTCGAGGGCCTGCGCAGCGCCAGCATGTTCGGCCTCTCGGTGGTGATCGTCACCTTCCGTGACGGCACCGACATCTACTTCGCCCGGCAGTTGATCAACGAGCGGCTCACCACCGTCAGCGTGCCGGAGGGCGTCGAGCGGCCCGAGATGGGCCCGGTCTCCACCGGCCTCGGCGAGGTGTTCCACTACCTGCTCGTGCCCGTCCGCCGGGCCGGCGAGGCGTCGATGAGCCTCACCGACGTGAAGACGCTGCAGGAGTGGACGCTCAAGCCGGCGCTGCGGAGCGTGCCGGGGGTGGCGGAGGTCAATGCCTGGGGGGGCCTCAACAAGCAGTACCAGATCCGGGTCGACCCCGTCCTGCTGCGGAAGTACGGCCTCTCCTTCGAGGAGGTGGTGGCGGCCGTCCCCCGCAACAACTTCAACGTCGGCGGCGGTTCGATCGACCGCGCGGGCGACGCCGTGCTCGTCTACGGCGTGGGCAGGACGGTCGATGTGGAGCAGATCGGCAAGATCGTGATCACGTCGCGGGACGGCGTGCCCATCCGGATCCGCGACGTGGGGGAGGTCGTCATCGGCCACGAGATCCGCAAGGGCGCGGTCACCTACGGCGGCGCCGGGGAGGTGGTGCTCGGTCTCGGCTTCATGCTCATGGGCGAGAACAGCTATGCCGTCACGACGCGGCTCCGCGACCGCTTCGAGAAGCTGCTGGAAACGCTGCCGGCGGGGGTCGAGGCGAAGGTGGTGTACGACCGCACCAAGCTCATCGACCGCGTCATCGCCACGGTGCGGCAGAACCTGCTCGAGGGGGCGTTCCTCGTCGTCGTGATCCTCTACGTGATGCTCGGCAACCTGCGGGCCGGGCTGGTGGCGGCGACGGCGATCCCGCTGTCGATGATGTGCGGGTTCATCGGCATGTGGCAGACGGGCATCGCCGCCAGCCTGCTGTCGCTGGGCGCGATCGACTTCGGCATCGTGGTCGATTCGTCGGTCGTGGTCATCGAGAGCATCCTCGAGAAGATCGCCCACCACCCCGGTGCGGCGGGGACGGCCCGGCTGCAGCTCGTGCGGGAGGCGACGAACGCCGTGAAGAAGCCGGCCTGCTTCGGCCAGTTGATCATCATGATCGTCTACATCCCGATCCTCACGCTGGAGGGGGTCGAGGGGAAGATGTTCCGGCCGATGGCGCTGACGGTGGTGTTCATCCTCGTCGGGTCGCTCGTGCTCTCGCTGACGGTCGTGCCCGTGCTCTCCAGCCTGTTCCTGCCGCGGCGGGTGGACGCCCACGACGTGCTGCTGGTGAGGCTGCTCCGGTCCGCGTACCGGCCCGTGCTGCGGTTCTGCCTGGCGGCCCGGGGCCCGCTCGCCTGCGCCGCGGTGGCGATCCTGGGCATCACGCTGCTGCGGGCCCTGTCGCTGGGGACCGAATTCGTGCCCAAGCTCTCCGAGGGGGACATCGTGCTGGGCATCATCCGGGCCCCCGGCACGAGCCTGGAGGAGTCGTGCCGGATGAACACCCGCATCGAGCAGGCGCTGCTGGCGGAGTGCCCGGCCGAGATCGCCCACATCTGGAGCCGCACCGGCACGCCCGAGGTGGCGACCGACGCCGGGGCGATCGAGGCCACCGACGTGTTCATCGCGCTCACGCCGCGCGAGGAGTGGGTCCGCGCCCGCACCCAGGCCGGGCTGGTCGAGGTGATGAGCCGCGTGGTGGAGGGCGTGCCCGGGCAGATCGTCTGGTTCACGCAGCCCATCGAGCAGCGGATCAACGAGATGGTGTCGGGCGTCCGGGCCGACATCGCGGTGAAGGTGTTCGGCACCGACCTCGACCGGCTCGTGCAGAAGGCGGGCGAGGTGGCACAGGTGCTCAAGGGCGTGCCGGGCGGCGTGGACGTGGCGGTCGAGCAGGTCAGCGGCCAGCCGATCCTGAGAATCGCCGTGAAGCAGGACGAGATCGCCCGCTACGGCATCTCCGCGCAGGCCGTGCTCGACATCGTGGAGAGCGTCGGCGGCAAGGCCGTCGGGCAGATCGTGGAGGGGCAGCTGCGGTTTCCCATCGTCATCCGGCTGCCCGACAGGCTCCGCGAGGGGCCCGAGGCGATCGGTGACATCGCGGTCCGCGGGCCGGCCGGCGAGAGCGTGCCGTTGGAGCGGATCGCGTCCATCGAGACCATGCTGGGGCCGAAGTTCGTGACCCGCGAGTGGAGCGAGCGACGGGTCGTCGTGCAGTGCAACGTCCGCGGCCGCGACGTGGGCGGCTTCGTGGCGGAGGCGGAGGCCGCGATCGCCCGCGCGGTCGACCTGCCGCCGGCCGAGTTCCGCCTGGAGTGGGGCGGGCAGTTCGAGAACATGCAGCGGGCGCAGAAGCGGCTGGCGATCGTGGTGCCGCTGGCGCTGGTGCTGATCGTGGTCCTCCTCTACCTCACCTATCGCAACCTCGCCGACACGATGCTCCTGTTCGTGAGCGTGCCGTTCGCCTGCGTGGGCGGCATCTGGGCCCTGGCCCTGAGGGGCATGCCGCTGTCGATCTCCGCGGCGGTGGGCTTCATCACGCTCTCCGGCGTCTCCGTGCTCAGCGGCATGGTGGTGGCCAGCGCCCTGCGCGAGCGGCTGGCGCGGGGCACGGCCCGCGACGTCGCGATCGAGGAGACGTCCTCGGCGTCCCTGCGCACGATCATCATGACGGCGCTGGTGGCGAGCCTGGGCTTCATTCCGATGGCGGTCAGCGAGGGGACCGGGGCGGAGGTGCAGCGTCCGCTGGCGACGGTGGTGATCGGCGGCGTGATCACGAGCACGCTGTTCACGCTGTTCGTGCTGCCGGCACTCTACCGGCTGATCCTCGCCGTGCCGCCCGTGCGGGTGCTGCCGGGCGACCGGTAGGCGGCGGGCGGCGTCAGCCGATGTCGAGGAAGGCGGGCAGCGGGGCGTCGGCGGGGAGGTCGAGCAGCGTGCGGAGTTCGTCGGTGTCGGCGGCGGAGAGCGGCACGAAGAACACCGGGTCCTGGCAGAGTGACGGATCGACCAGCCGGTAGCCCACGACCTGCGTGCCCTCCACGACCGGTGCCCGGCCGTAGCCGTACATCATGTTGTCGACCTTGTCGAAGAAGTCGCCAAGCGTCACGGCCTCGGGCCGGGGGCGGCGGATGTAGAACAGTTCGATGACGTCCCTCCAGAAATGGGGCACGAACTTTTCGCCCGAGTCGGCATGGCCGACCCGGTCGCGGTTGGTGCCCGCGATCATCACCGGCAGCGACCGCAGCGGTCTCCCCTCCCCCTGGCAGCGGGCAGTGATCGCCCCGCCGAGCCGGATGAGGAAGTCGGCGCTGTAGCAGTCGTCGCAGACGAGCGTCAGTTGGCCGAGGTCGACCGGGGCCGGTGCGGGGCCCGCCCCCTCGACGAGCGTGTCGGCGAGCCGGCCGAACGGGATCGAGTAGCTCTGGATCTCCTCCGGCGAGCCGTGGCCGAGCACGACGACGGTCGTGGGCGTGGCGGCGGTGACGGCTCCGCGGACGGCGGCCAGGAAACGGTCGGCAACCTGCCGGATCGAGGCGGATGCCGGGTCCTGCTTGAAGATGGTGGCGGTCGTGCCGTAGGCGGCGGCGATGGCGGTGATCTCCCGTGGTTCGAGTCCGCGGGCGGGGTCGAGCAGGCCGATGAGCGGCCGATCCGCGCCGATCACCACGGCGTTGGCGGTCGCCGCCCGCTTGCGGTCGATGAACTCCGCCAGTGCCACGATCCGGTCGAGTCGGGCGGGTTCCGGGAGTGTCGCCAGGCGGTCGGCATGGTCGGCACAGAGGTAGTACAGCGACGGCTCGATCTGCCGGTAGTGCTTGGGCGTGCAGGCGAGCCGGGCAGCCACGGCCGGGGAGATTCCCGCCTGGAAGCCGGCGAAGTCGCTCGGGAAGTCGGCGGCCGTGGCCGTGGTGGCGGTGATCGCGGTGGTCGCCAGGCACAGCCACGCAAGCGGCCGGAAGCAGCGGCCCGGCGGCGGCGTTCGTTGGAATCGCATGCTGAAAGTCTAGCCGCACCGAGGGCTCGGCGCGCGTTGACGGATACGGAACGGGCGTATAGTATACGGGCGTATAGACGCTCTCGGAGGTGTGGCATGGTGACGCAGGGGCTCGGCGATGTGGGTGGCGACGGGCGTGCTCCTGTGAACGCCCTGGCGGCGGGAATCGTGACGGGCGGCGGTCCATTGCCGGCTGCCGCCACGGCGGACCTGCTGCGGCGGGCGGCGGAATGGCGGCAGGCCGAGGCACACGGGCGTGAGGTGGTGTCGGTCGGGTTTCCGACGCTCGAACGGCTGCTGCCGGCCGGCGGCCTGCGGCGCGGCAGTCTCGTGGAGTGGTTGGCGGGGGGAGACGCTGCCGGGGCGGTCTCGCTGGCCTGTGCGGTCGCCTGTCGGCTGGCCGATCCGCGTTCGCCCGGCAGGGGCGCTGCTCCCCGCATGTCCGGCGAGACGTCGAGGGAGACGTTGAGGGAGACGTCGAGGCACGCATCGAGTCAGGCCGCGACGATCGTGGTCGTCGATCGCGGCCAGCGTTTCTATCCGCCGGCGGTCATGCCGTGGCTGGAATCGGAGGAGATGGCGGCGCACGGCGGCCGCCGGCCGCAGCTGGTGGTGGCCCGCCCATCACGCGACGACGACGAGATCTGGGCGGTCGATCAGGCCCTCCGTTGCCCGGGCGTGGCGGTCGTGCTGGCCTGGCCGGGGCGGGTGCATCCCACCGCGATGCGGCGTTGGCAGCTGGCGGCACGTTCCAGCGGGGCCGTCGGGCTGCTCGTGCGGGGACTTTCGGGGCGGCTGTCGGCGTGCGAGCCGACATGGGCCGACACGCGGGTGGCCGTCGCGCCTGTGGTCGAGAGGGATGCCGTCGTCGATCCCGCCGTGCGTCGGCTGCGGCTCGTGCTCGCGGGTGGGGCATGGTCGGGGAGCGACATGCTCGTGGACAGGTCGGTGGAGGTGCTGCTGGATACGGTGCATGGTCGCGAGGCCGTCTGCCGCCGGCCCCTCCCCAGCCATCAGGGCCCGCGGCCCGCCACCGGGGCGGCGTCTGGGCCGATGGTTGGGCCGATGGTTGGGCCGATGGCTGATTCATGGACGAAGGGGGCGGCATGTCGCGCATCATGACGATCTGGCTGCCGCGCTGGCCGGTGCAGCGGCGGCTGCTCGAGCGGCCGGAGCTGCGCCGACGGCCCGTGTTCGTCTGCCGGCGGGAGCGTCGCGGAGTGATGACGGTGGTGGCCTGGGCGTGGGCCGTGCCACCACGGGCCCCCATGGCGGCATCGAGGCGGTCGGCCGTCCCGCGGATCCCGGCCGGCATGTCGCTCGCCGAGGCGATGGCTGTGCTGTCGCTCACGTACGGCTCCCGTGGCTGCCATGTTGCCGAGGTCGATCACGACGATCCCGCGGCCGATCGGGCCGCGCTCGAGGAGCTGGCCCGTTCCTGTCGGCGGTTCGCTCCACTGGTGGCGATCGAGGCGGCGGCATCGCCGCACGAAGGCCCCGAATGCCTGCACATCGACGTCACGGGCACGTCCGGATTTTTCGGCGGCGAGCACACGCTCGTCCGTACGGCCGTCTGGACGCTGGCCGCACGGGGCATCCATGCACGGGCGGCGATTGCCGACACACCGGCCGCCGCCTGGGCCGCGGCGCACCATACCGACAGCTTGCAGGCCGCGGATCCCCGCGGGCGAGCGGCCGGCCGGCATCGACGCGTTGCCGTCGTGCCGCCGGGCGGACAGATCCCGTCGCTGGCCGGCTTGCCGGCGGCGGCACTGAGGCTGGATGCCGCCGTGACGGCGCAGCTGCAGGATGTCGGCATCGAGACGATCGGCGGCGTCGCCCGTCTGCCGCGGAAGAGCCTGGCATCACGGTTTTCCCCGCAGCTGTTGCAGCGGCTCGCGGAGTTCACCGGCGAGCGGGCGGAGCCACTGGTGGTGCCCTGCTCCGGCGAACTGCCGACCGCCGCCGAGACCTTCGATTTTCCGCTGCTCCTCCGCGACACGCTGCTGGATGACCTGATCGCGGTGATCGAGCGGCTGCTGCAGGCGTGCGTCGCACCGCTCGCCGCCGAAGGCAAGGGGGTGATGGCACTGCAGGTGCGGCTGGAGCGTGGTGCGTCGGTCGAGGCACTGGTCGAGGGGCGGGAGGCCTGCGCGCCGGCGGTCATCGACATCGGAGTGTTTCAGCCGACCGCTTCGGCGCGACATCTGGCGGAGCTCGTCCGACTGCGGATGGCACGCATGCGCCTGCCGCGAGAGATCGAGGGCATCGTGGTGGAGGTGGTGTCCGCGGGAGCGGCCGAGTGTCGGCAGCGGACGCTCTTCGGCGAGGCGACGGGGGCATCGGCCTCGCAGGTGGCGATGCTGATGGATCGCCTGGCGGGCAGGCTCGGCCGCGGGGCGGTGTTCGAGCCGAAGCCGGTGGCCGATGCCCAGCCGGAGCATGCGTGGGCGGCCGTGCCACCCATGGCCCGTGCCGTCCGGTCGAGGGCCAGGCCCGTGCGGGACCAGCGACCGATCTGGGCAACAGCCAGATCGGCGGCTCACCAGCGACCGATCTGGCTGTTGCCCATGCCATTGCGGCTGGAGGCGGTGTCGGTCGTGGATGCGGTGGATGCGACGGCCGGTCCGCCGGTGCGGTTTCGCCTGACGGCGGCGTCTGCTTCCCGCATCGACTCCGATCGGTGGGCGGGCATCGGCACGCAGCCGCACGACGTCGTGAGGGCCCACGGCCCGGAACGCATCGAGACCGCCTGGTGGCGCGGGCCGACGGTCCGCCGCGACTATTACGTCGTCGAGACGAGTTCCGGAAACCGCTACTGGATCTTTCGCCGGCTGCGCGGCGGTGCGGCCGGCCGGGCGGAGGGCGAGTGGTTTGTGCACGGAGTGTTCTGCTGATGCCGGGCGGTAAGCCCGGGCCCTGCGGCTGGGCTGTCTGCCGCGACTCACCGCGACATGCCGCCACACGGAGCGATGACCCATGCACGATGCCACGGCCGCCGCTGGTCCCCGCTATGCAGAGCTGCACTGCCGCAGCAACTACTCCTTTCTCGAGGGCGGTTCGCACCCCGAGGAACTGGTGCAGCAGGCCCAGGCCCTCGGCTACGAGGCGATCGCCATCACCGACCGCAGCACGCTCGCCGGCATCGTGCGGGCGCACGGCGCCGTCCGGCGGATCGCCGCCGATACGGAGGCAGCCGGCGGTGCCCCGGCGATCCGGCTCGTCATCGGCGCCCACCTGGATCCGGTCGATGCGATGCCGTTGGTCGTATGGGCGACCAACCGCACGGGCTATTCGCATCTCTGCAGGCTGTTGACGCATGGATATGCCGTCGCCGCCGCCGATGGCGGCGACGAGGGGGTGGCGGCGGACGGCCGGGCCGGGGCGTGCCTCGTGTCGCTGGCCGACGTGGCGGCCCATGCCGAGGGGCTGCTCGCGGGCGTGCCGCTGGCGGCGGTCGCGACCGCCGGAATGCGGGACGCCGACGGGCAGCGTGCGGCCGTCGCGGCCGTCCTGCGCTGGCGCGAGGTGTTCGGCGAGCGGTTGGTGGCGCTGGCGGAGGTGGCCGTCGAGGGCGACGACGCGGAACGCCTGCGGTGGTTTGCCGGGCTCGGTCGGGCGACACGGGTGCCGCTCGTGGCGGCCGGTGACGTGCGGTACCACGAGCGGGCCCGCCTGCCACTCTTCGACGCCCTCACCGCGGTTCGCCATGGCTGCACGGTGGAGGAGGTCCGCGGCAGGCTGTTGCACAATGGCGAGCGGCACCTGCACGATCGCCGGCGGGTGGCCGCCCGCTTCGCGTCGCTGCCGGGGGCGGTCGAGCGGTCGGTGGAACTCGCGAACCGGTGCACGTTCTCGCTCGCCGATCTGCGGTATGAATACCCCGATGCCGACGTGCCGGCGGGCTGCACGCCCGCCGCGCACCTGGCGCGGCTCGTCTGGCGGGGGGCGGCGCAGCGGTATCCCGACGGCATTCCCGACAGGGTTCGCGCGCTCATCGCGCACGAACTCGCCCTCGTGACGGACCTCGGCTACGAGGCCTACTTCCTCACCGTCTTCGACCTCGTCCGGTTCGCCCGGCGCCGTGGCATCCTCTGCCAGGGGCGGGGCTCGGCGGCCAATTCCGCCATCTGCTACTGCCTCGGCATCACGTCGGTCGATCCGGCCCGCATGGACGTGTTGTTCGAGCGGTTCATCAGCCGCGAACGCTGCGAGGCCCCCGACATCGACATCGACTTCGAGCACAACCGTCGCGAGGAGGTGATCCAGTACGTCTACGAGACCTACGGTCGCAGCCGGGCGGCCATGACCGCCGAGGTGATCTGCTACCGGCTGCGGTCGGCCACCCGTGACATCGGCAAGGTGCTCGGGCTCTCGCTCGACCGCGTGGACGCGATCGCCGACGTGCTCGACGCCGGCGACGGCGTCGGGCAGTTGCCGCAGCGGCTGGCCGAGGCCGGCCTCGATCCGGCCGACGACGTCTGCACCCGGCTGACCACGCTCGTCGGCCAGCTCGTCGGCTTTCCCCGGCACCTGGGGCAGCACGTGGGCGGCATGGTGATGACGCGTGCCTCCTCCGGCGGGCTGCGGTGCGACCTCTGCGATCTCGTGCCGATCCAGCCCGCCGCGATGGCCGGCCGCACCGTCATCCAGTGGGACAAGAACGACCTCGACGAGCTGGGCATCCTGAAGGTGGATTGCCTCGCTCTCGGCATGCTCTCCTGCATCCACCGGGCATTCGACCTGATCGAGTCGTCGGGCGGGCCGCGGCTCACGCTGGCCACCGTGCCCGCCGAGGACCGCAGCGTCTACGAGATGATCTCGCGGGCCGATACCGTGGGCGTGTTCCAGATCGAGAGCCGGGCGCAGATGAGCATGCTGCCCAGGCTGAAGCCGGCCTGCTTCTACGACCTCGTGATCGAGGTCGCGATCGTGCGGCCCGGTCCGATCCAGGGCGACATGGTGCATCCGTATCTCCGCCGCCGGGCGGGCGAGGAGCCGGTGACGTTTCCGAACGACGCGATCCGCCAGGTGCTGGAAAAGACGCTCGGCGTGCCGCTGTTTCAGGAGCAGGCGATGCGGCTGGCGGTCGTGGCGGCCGGCTTCACGCCGGGCGAGGCCGATCAGCTCCGCCGCGCCATGGGGGCGTGGCGGAGGCCGGGCGTGATCGACGAGTTTCACCGCCGGCTGGTCGAGGGCATGCTGGCCCGCGGCCTGTCACGGACGTTTGCCGAGCAGGTGTTCCAGCAGATCCGCGGCTTCGGCGAATACGGGTTTCCGGAGTCCCATGCGGCGAGCTTCGCACTGTTGGTCTACGTGTCGGCCTGGCTCAAGCGGCATCATCCGGCCGCCTTCACGGCCGCCCTGCTCGGCAGCCAGCCGATGGGGTTTTACGCGCCCGCGCAGCTGGTGCGCGACGCCCGGGACCATGGCGTACGGGTGCTGCCGGCCGACGTGAATGCCAGCGCATGGCACGCCACCGTCGAGGGCGGCGGTCGGCAGACTTCCGTGGCGGGGCCCGCCGTGCGGCTGGGGCTGGAGCAGGTGCACGGCCTGGGGGAGGCGGCGGGGCGGCGGATCGAGGCGGCGCGGGTGGCCGGTGCGTTCCGGCTGCCGCACGAGCTGGCCCGCCGCGCACAGCTCGACCGCGAGTCGCTGCTGCACCTGGCCCGGGCGGGTGCATTGGAGTCGCTGGGGCTCGAGCGACGCCGGGCGGTCTGGGAGGCGATGCGCTGCCTCGACCGTCCCGAAGGCCGGCCGTTGCTGCGGGACCTCGAGGACGATGACGAAGCCGACGCCACGGACGACGGCCCGGTCCTGCCGGACATGACGCGG
>Ga0214917_10001412_pt1 | contig 30786 bp, 46 predicted proteins | sample LL_1208_BB_MetaG_FD_177983 | JGI IMG/M metagenome (GOLD analysis project Ga0214917, IMG submission 177983) | Freshwater microbial communities from Lake Lanier, Atlanta, Georgia, United States - LL_1208_BB | ecosystem: Environmental > Aquatic > Freshwater > Lake | place: USA: Georgia | collected... | reverse complement strand
GCCACCAGGCTAGTTCAACTTCTACAAAGTCAACGAGCTCATTAAACAGACAAGGTAAAAAGCGGTTGCCCACGTCGCACCAGGCACCCGGTTTAATATCACGTGGATGAGCAGTGAGACTATGAGTACGACTAATCCAACGATTGTTAATATAATATTTAATGTCATATAGTTGATCCAAGGGCCATTTGATGAATTTTTGTATTCGGTCCAATGCTTCTTCAGCCAGCCAATAACGAATAGGATGATTAGTTTTGGCCTCCTTATTCCAAGCATCCCATTGTTCGCTAGTACCCGCACTGGGTTTTGGCGTACCACGAAGCCAATCTGCGAAAGGACTGCAACTCCAATATTCACTTCTTAAAGACATATTATTCTTTCTTATCACCAAATAGGTTTAACAATGATAGAAATATATTAACAAAATCTAGGTATAATGTCAAGGCCCCTGATACTTCTGCGGCATCCGAACTATCGTACATGATCATTTCACGGATCTTTTGGGTGTCGTAGGCGGTGAGTCCCAAAAAGATAATGATAGCAAGACTGCTAATAACCATGCTGAATACACTACTACCGATGAAAATGTTGACAATACTGGCCAAAATAATAGCGATAAGGCCAACAAACATAAACTTTCCGACACTATCCAAGCTCTTTTTTGTGAAATATCCGTATCCACTCATAACTCCAAATAAAATAGCCGCACCCATAAATGCGGTAAACACGCTGCCTAATTTATAAACAGCAAAAATTGTGGCAAAACTCAGCCCCATCAAAGCAGCAAAGCCTACCAACAATGCTATTGCTAAGGGTTTAGGCGGGTCATTAGCCAGTGCGAAACCTATCCCAAAAACTGCTACTAAAGGTAGGAATATGGTAACCCATTTCATCCAACCTGTGAAAAAGAATGCCAATAGGGCAGGATTAAAACCTACAAAGCCAGCCACGGCCATGCTTACTACCACAGCCATCATCATGTATCCATAAACTCTACCCATAGCAGAGTTAATTTCGCTGGCAGTTCTATTTTGATAAAAACTGTCGAATGTGTCTACACTATACATAATTACTCCTTAGGTAAAAATGGTTTAAGATTAGGGGGTTGCCATCCTTCGGGCTTGAGAACTTTGCCGTCCTCACGTTTACGAACTTTTCCTGTATGTTCGTCTATTTTTGCAAAGTTAGTTCGCATAACTTCGTTCCAGGCTCCTTCTGCGTTCGCTCCCATAGAATGAATAGCCCCAATAGTGACAACTAGAATATCGATGAGTGCATCTAATTCTTCTAATTGATCACTAGCCGTATTTAACTCTTCTACTTCTTCTTTGATAAGAGATTTGTACAAACTGAACTGTCTTCCGTTTATTTCGCCCACAGTCTGATCGCAAGATCTCATGAATTTTTCTTGATCACTAAAAGGATTGGTCATACTGGTTTCCCCCATCTTAAATAAAATTCTGCTAGTTTTTTTGATTCTATTTCACAAGTTATCACACATTTATAGCCGTATGTATTATAATCTATTCCGATACTATATGTATGATCCTTACCATGTGCCATGATAAATTTACCCGAATCAGTCTGTTGCCAATCCCAAATAGCAGCACCGGCATAGATTTCTGGATCTTCTACATCTCCCATATTAAAGGCATGAACTCTGACCTTGTGAATTTCTTTAATTACTAAGTGGTCGTTTTCTTCTACCTCTTGCCATCTTACCTTGCCCATTTCAGTTTATAGAATACGTAATTTTTTTCTGTTAGTGTTGCTGTAACTTCGTAGTTATGAGCGATAGGGTATCCTCCGCCCATATCTATACCATATGTAGTGTCCGTTTGTTTAACTTCTAGGTCACCAATGGCATTATTTTTCAACCAAGTACCTTCTTCTTGTGATAACCAATGTTCATAGATTGATTGAGCCTCAATACTACCCATCCACTCAGACGTGGGCCATTGGTGAACAACGAGTTTAATTAATTTGTCCATTTAAGGTTAAAGAAAACTTGAAATTTTTCTGCTTGTTTCTTTGATTTAAAATACCATTGGTCGTAGGCCATACGCCTCACACCTTGCCAATTTTTTAATTCTTCCTCTATTAAATTTATATAGGTGTCAAAAGTTTTAGTATTTTCATCAACTAACAAATCTTCGTCATTATTTTCATATAGTTCTACAATTTGCATTATGGCTACTTTACTGGTACAATGTACTTTGCATTTTATAACAGGACCTTTTTTAAGCATATGATAAATTCTGTCGTAGTCAGGTTCTAAAGCCTTTACGATATGTGTCCAAGGATTATTCATTGTTTCTTTTTTCTTGGGTAAAACCTTTTTTTAGGTTTTTCTGTTTTTATCAGCAAGGGCGCATGTTTATTGGTACGCTGTGATTTTTCAAGTGCAGCATGGATTTGTTCTGGTGTAGGCTCTTCTTCATCAAATGACTCACCACTTATGTAACCCATTTTTGATAATAACTTATCAGTTTCCATTTTATTGCGCAAATCTCTATACATACCAATAGGGCCGCGTTCATCTTGACTTAGATTTTCCCATTGACGAATTTCAAGCAATGGTTCTATATGGGTAGGAATAGATATTATGTAATAAGGCTCAGAAAATCCTTCATTGGTCAAATCAAGTTTTTTAATAACTTGACCTTTGACCAATTTGTTATCGCTTCGAATACCATGTACCCAAGCAGAGTCGCCTACTTCGTATACTTTTTTAATAGTCATAATTTATTGAGAAGACACTAATTTTTCTTTTTGCTTAGAATCTAACATGTCTTTAACAAATTTAATTGCTTTTCTAGCAGTGTCATAGACATATTCTTCATCTTCGTCATCAGTCCGCAATGTAACAATAACACCATTTTTACATTGCCGAATTTCAATAGACTCAAACATGATTTCACCTTTTAAGATTTAGGTACGCTTAGATTATAGTTAAAATGGAAAATTCCAATATGTGCAATTTCTCTACTTAATTCTTGATCACACCAAATTTCATACCCTGCTTTTTGGGCTTGTTGGCAAAAGAAAATATCTTCTCCAATTTCCAGATTTAAACTTGGAATGAATTCTTGTAGATAATGAGGCTGGGGTACTTTCTCATATACTTCACGTTTGACTAAAACTAGTCCATGAGGTAGTACATCAATTAATTCCATTGCTGGACTATTATCTGTAGTTTGAAACTCAGTAAATTGACCTGCCGCACCCATCATACCTGTAAAGTTAGGATTAGGGAAACGACGTCTACGATAGTTACATCCCACGATATGTTTGTTACGCTTGAGAAGCCTGATAGGAGTATCTACTGGGAATTTCATGTCTGAGTCTACCCACCAGATATAATCAAAATCACTTTTCAAGAAAATGTCAACTAGGTTACGACGAGCGATAGTAATTACACTACCAATGTTAAATGCACAATTAATTCTTACTCCATGTGCTACCATATTGGCACAGGACATGGCTAGATGTTGTGCGAATTCAGCATTAACCATTTCCATTGCAGGAACTGCGACCATTACACTAGGAGGCCGTCCCTGACCTCCTGGAGGTAAGGGAACATTAGAAGATTGAGAGGCTGCTGGACTTGCCGGTTGACTACGGCTTGGAATATTAAGTTTACCTTTTTTCATTTATTACCTTTAAAGTTATCGTTTGTGGCAAGAATTTACAATGTTCATAAATTCTAATCTTACACTAGGATCTGATTTAAAAACTCCGCCTAGTTTACTGGTTGTTGTAGATGAACCTGTATCTTCTACGCCTCTGCTCTTTACACAATAATGCTGAGCATCAATCACCACAGCAATGTTATCTGTGCCTAGTATATATTCTAACGCATGAAAAACCTGTTCAGTTAGGCGTTCTTGAATCTGAGGACGTTTACTAAAATATTCTACAACTCTGTTAATTTTGCTGAGTCCTAGAACTTTATCTTTAGGTATATAGGCCACTGTGGCTAATCCATCTATCACTACAAAATGATGTTCACAGTTTGATTGAACGTTGATATTACGTTCGATGACCATCTCATCGTATTTCATTTTGTTTTCGACAGTGGTACATTTGGGAAAGGCTTCCCAATCTAGTCCCCAAAATATTTCGTTTACATACATTTTGGCCACACGCTTAGGTGTTTCTGCTAGACTGTCGTCTGATAAATCCAGGTTAAGTGTTTTCATAATTTGAGCAAATAACTGCTCAATCACTTCAATTTTACCTTTGCGATCAACAATATAATTATGATCTTTGACTGGAGTTTCTACTCCACACTTAACAAGATGTTCGTGGATTTTAATACCAAGTTCTGGGTCAGTTTTTGTTTTATTATAACTCATTTTTATTTTTCCTTCCTAACACGGATAATGTGATAATGTTGCTACCTTTGTGTAGCCATAATATTTATTGTTAATTTTATGCCTCTTGATTATTTCCGGATAAACCTACGAACAACATTTCACGTTCGCTCATATAGGCCACGGGTTCAATCCAACCGTGATTAACACACTCTTCTATAAGATGTTTATAGTTTTCTGGACAGCGTTGGCTGACGTGAATGGCAGCACGAGGATAGATTATATACTCAGTTGTGATATTAAAATTCGGATCAGTTGACTTGATTTTACGAACTTTTGTCTTGGGGGTAGAATATTTTATCATAGCCTAAGTATAAGGCCATGTGCTTTAAATGTCAACCTAGTAATTTATCCAATTTTTGTCTGTAAAAGGTTTACCAATTATAGCCTTGGGAATGTTTTTTACAATTTGTTTTTTAAGTTTAATCATAACAGGGTGCTGCCAATCTTTATCAAAGGCTGTTAGGTACTGATGTAGCGAGTAAATATTTTTTGTATGTGCCTTTCGTCTGCCTTCTAGAAAATCCAATATTGTTTCTTTATCTTGAAATTTATCTTGCAGTTCGCAGGCAATATTAAAACCGTAGGCTTCAATTTCATCATTGTGTCCTAGATAATTTTGTGTAATTCTTTTTTTATAACTTCTTGTATGACTAACATATTCCCTAATATCTCTAAAGTTTCTTTTTCTGTATTGATGCATGTGGATGATTTCATGCAATAATATGTCTGCAATACTTACACATAATTGAAAAAAACTTATTTCGGAAAGATCAAGGTGCTTGGATTTTTTATCGTATATAAAATCTAAATAGATTGATTTCTTTCCTTCTTGGTCTAGGTCGTAGCAATAATGCCCTCCAATAAAAACATTATTTTTATCTATTGAAGAAGTCTGTTTTGTAGTTAGGACCGGTGCAAGTTTTTGAATTTGGTAAGTTAATTTGCTATGGAATTCCCCCACATACATTTTTTTTGTAAGTATATGTTTTTTTTGGAAAAGAGATTCTATTATGTTTTCACGATTCAGGTCTGTCCAAACATACATATAACCTATTTATCGTATTCTTTACCGTCCTTACTGTAGTATTTTTTGTTTGGGTCATAATGACCGAATTGTTCAAATCCGGGTTCACCTTGCAATATTCGTCTACCTGTAAACCACTCTCCAATATGATTTATTAATTTCTTGCCAAAAAAGTTTTTAACATTTGCAGAATTCATACCATAGGCATCATAGAGAACCTTACCGATAAGTCCTTCGTTTAGGTTATGATTGAAATATCTTTCATATGGTATACGAGTAAGTCTATGATTATATAGGCTTGCCATAGGACTAAAAATCATGCTGTCTTTTTGATACCTAAAGTTTTTATATTTTAGATCGTTAGGTAAAGGTCTAGGATCGACTTCATTACTGTACCAGGCCTGCCTAGATAATGTAAGTTGGCTAATCCTAGGATCTTTTTCTAAAATCTCAATAAGATCAGTAATTACCACAGGTTCTAAAAAAACTATATCGTCCTCTTGATGAAAAATATAATCATAGTCTCTTTCCTTAATACGATTCCAAAGTCCAGTCCAGACAGAACTAAGTCCAACATTTGTGTGATTTAGCATAACTTCACTAAATCCAAATGTTCTAACTAACCCTTCTATGAGCATGTTATTTCTACCTCTAGGATAGTCGTCTATAAAAATTTTGTGAACTTCACAATTTTCAAAATTTAATAGGTATTGAGATTCAAGGTTTGGTATTAGATATTCTAGGCGATTAGTGCTGAATACTACATGACAAATTTTATATTTCATTATATATCAAAGAAAAAGGTTTGAAACAGTCTACCATTTGTATAACTGTCTCCAAAATAATCAAGACTTGCATGAAACAGGTCTCCTCTAAAAAGTATCAAACGATTATATCTATTGCCAATTCGGTCTACAAGATCCCATTTTGTATAATCGTAGCCTTCATAATCTTTTTCAATTCTCCTGTATAGTTTTGTTTCTTTATGTTGGTACAGTGCAGTACCTGCGGAGATAGGAGCATCTGGTGTTAGGTAGCAAACGCCTCCCCATTTATTAAAATGATCAGAATGAATCCAAGTTCTATCAAGTGCTGTAGCCATTTGAAACGCACCTGTGTATCCGTAATTTTCATGCCAGTTCGTAATTTTACCAACAGGGCTCATCCAATGCCGTATACAATTTTTTACATCATCTGGTAGATAAGGTTTGGTTCTTATGCCTGGAAAATTACCTTTTACATCAAATGGCAAACTTAAGGCATAATTTCTTACAGCATCCGGATTCAAGTAAAAGTTGTCAACAATAATCAGCGTTAGATCCATTTAATACCTTAGATATCTGCCATTTACGCCGTCCCATCCATTTACTAACCAAGGGACGTGAATAATGTCTTTTTCATATTCTCTGGTGAAATAATATAGTAGAGTTTCTACATCATAATATTTGCCAGATTCTTGACCGGTAATAGAACATATCACACGATTTATGTTGAGAATGTTATTCAAATAATCTTTGCCCCAAGCATAGGCCACACTGCTATATTGATATAGTTTATTATCTTTCTGAATAGCACGTCTGTCTACCATTTGATAGGGCCAATTATCATTCCAATCAAAACTTAAAGGAGATTTAAAAAATAACTTATCAGTATTTTTATCATCAAACAGTGATGTATTAAAAGAACTATCTATAAAATAACGTCCGCTTATCTTACAGATATAATCATATTGTTGTAAATCAGATAAATTATTTTCTATAAACGTTTTTAATAATAGTGTCTCGCAATGACTTTTATTATTATGTGTCCTTGCTTCATTGTATATTTCTGGGTATTCTTTTTTGACACCTATAAAATATAAATTTCTCTGATATCCTAGAACCTTGGCATACTGTTCGTAGTTGTCAGATAAATCGATTATATAGATATCTATATCAGGATCTCTAATAGAATCAATAGAACTTACCGTAAAACAGGTCTGTCTTAGTCTTTCTTCTGTAGTAAAGTGTGACCTAACACTGCTATATGTTAACGGATGTTGATTATCTACTTCTATTATACTTGTTATTATAAATGCTTTTTTCATCTGTAAAAATCTTTAGTTTGAACTTTGAGTAGGTACTCATGATATTTTTTATAGATAACATCTTCTGAATAGTTATCTTCTGCAAATTTACGGCACGCATGTGGATCTATAGTGTGAATATTTTTTAGTGCATATTCAAATTCACGCATTTCTCGGCATCTGAATCCTGTTATACCGTGTACCACAGTGTCTATAAATCCGCCCCAGTCTGAGGTAATAGCAGGTGTACCCGATAGATATCCTTCAATTACCATGTTGCCAAATGGTTCAATATAATATGTAGGGCCAAATATTGCCTTGGCATTTTTCATTAATGCCTTTCTTTGTTCGGCATTGCATAGGCCAACACAGGTCACATGTTCTGGTATACTTTTGTATCCTAATCCTTCTAGAGTCCCTGGACCTGCAATGATAAGTTTATCACCAGTTCTTTCTGTGGCTTGAATACAGATGTGTATGCCTTTACTTTCTACCACTCTTCCAAAATATAAAACGTAATTTTCTTTGGTAGTGGTAAATTCAAATTCACTAGGTGTAAATCCATTAGATATCACTGCATCAAACCAACTAGGATTCATTAACATCTTGTGATGTCCATAGTACATGTGTTGGACTGCATAAGACGAAAAAACCCTATAGGGAGCGAATACAGCCGTATGATCGTAGGCTATATAAGGCTCCACTATAGGGAGGTCTGAGTTCATTTCTGCTGCCTGTTGATTACCCCAACCATGAAAACACATGATCATGTCTCCTGGTTTTTTCCTTCTGGCGATTTCCTTTCCTGCGTTTTCATTGTACCTTCTCATGTTTTCATGATAGTCCTGATAGAAAAAATCCAAAGCCATAAAGACTTCGCAATCTACTTCACAACCTGGTATACCATAATGAACACAGTCCCATCCATACTTCTGCATATTCTCTATAAATTTGACAGCACCAACTGCAAAGGCATCAATTCTATTGTCAATATGAACAGGTTTATCTGGGGCGGTTAATATGTGAAGAGTACTCATATCTGTAATTATCTTTGCATATAATGATAAGAGATTATTCTGGACGCCATTCTACACGGCCCCATTGGTCTATTTTAGCAATACTAGAAATACGTTTGATTTCAACATAGTCTTTCTTTTCTAAAATAATGTGGCCACCTCGTTTTATTAGATCTTGAATTTTTTGAGTTGCATCTAGACTTAGAGGTTCAAATTTTTTTAATTTTTTCATAGTTCACTCCTACATAACTTCAATGGGCCCGTTACCATTGCGAAATCCCACAGTTCCGCCCTCTTTGACTATACGTTCATTTACTTCTTCAAGGCTGATTGGGGCAAAGTCAGTATGTTCTACACAAACACAATGGTATCTGACATCCACCACAGGCTTGCTTAGGTAACTGTCCATTCGCATGACACGATTATAATGAAGGTGACCATGGACATTGGTACCAAAACGTCCAAGACTTTCTTCATGAAGTGGGATATGAGTAAAGATCATTCCGTTCATAACATGGCATCCACGAATATCTCTAAAGTATGGAGTGTAGTCCTCAAGTTTGAATATATCGTGATTGCCACGGATAAGCACCTTGTCACCATTGAGCCTACCAAGCACATGGAGGAATTTACGATTGATTACGACATCTCCAAGATGATATACTTTGTCCTTAGGACGAACACGATCATTCCACCTTTTAATCATTTCCTCGTCCATTTCTTCAACAGTTTTGAATGGACGGAGAGGTGAGCCATCTGCCCGTTTGAAAACAGTACAGGTTTTTTCGTGACCAAAATGTGTATCGCTCACAAGGAAAGTTGTGGGCATTTTATTCTCCTAATGTCTTTAATAGATACATAGTTACCTGAGGACCTTCTATCTTAACAGCATCTTCTGGATACTTATTCCAGCCAACAGGCTCCCATTTCTTCTTTTTTTCAACCTTTTCAACTCTTAACATCTTAGCATTAATTTTAACTATTCTACCTATTTGTAGACGATTTTGATAAGGGAAAGCCACAATGTCACCTTGTTTTAAAGGTTGACCTAATTTATCTAAATGAATAACGCTCATGATATATTGTAGTCCTTGACTAATTTTAGCATATATTAAACAAAAAGTCAACAAAAAAAGCAGGTAATACCTGCTCATGGAAATATAAATTCGAGCAGTTTATTTTAATTCATACTCATAATTTATTGTTTCTTTGTTTTCTCTTAGGACTTTAGCGCCATTGCGTAGATGGAATTTCCTAGCCATTTCAGTTTTTGGACTTAAGGTAACAAATTTATTTACAGACGGTTTGTTCTGTAAAATATAATTCACACTATCTAAAATTAGTTGCCGTCCCTTTCCTGCTTTGTAACTCCATATGGTATAGAAAACTGCGGTCGTGGGCAAATCACAGGTTTCAAATAACATGATTTCGCTTGCTGGTACAGTTACTTGATAACTTACACAGGTAATAGCCTCTGCAGTTTTTTCTTGCTCTAAAACAAAAATGTCCTTGTTATTGCCTATTCTTAAATGATGCGGTATATGAGGACGTACAGGATCTTCATTAATTAGATTGAAAAAGTTATCTGCATAGTCTTTAATTAGATGTAACATAATAGGCATAAGTTATATACCTATTTAACCATTTTTACCTCAATACCTGATTTTGTTAAAAATTCTATGCCCGCACTGTCCCGATAATGATCTCTATAATAAACATTTCGTATGCCAGATTGGTATATCAGTTTAGCACAATCTAGGCAAGGGCTATGTGTAATAAACATGTCAGCGTTCAAACCGCTATTGGTGGAACGGGCTAATTTAGATATGGCGTTCGACTCTGCGTGGAGAACCTCTGGACGGGTTTTGAGTTCATAGTCATTGGGGGTACCCGGTGTATAGTGTTCATACTCACAGTTGTTATCCCAACCAGCAGGCATACCATTATAACCATAACTTATTACAGTGTCATCTTTTACGATTACAGCACCTACATGAAGTCGTCGGGCGTGACTAAGTTCAGCAGCACGTTGAGCCCAATCCATGTATAGATTGATAAATTTTTCTTTCATTGTTTTGGTGCCCCCTGACAGAATCGAACTGCCAATTGATGATTACAAATCAACCGTTATACCATTTAATTAAGGAGGCGATAATTGTTTCTTTTGACAGTTTTTTTCTAATTCTTTCCAGGCTTCGTCCTCTTCAGGAGTGACCTCTAATTTTTCTTGGTTGCGGAAAACTTTCCCCCAATTTTCAGCGAAGGTCTTTTGATCAACGCTGAATGGGCGTGGACTAGAACCTTTACCTCCATTAGACATAATTATTTCCCCTGTCCCCTATAAGATTTAAAATTCCTGCGTTGGTGTTTGCTCATAGAACTTGTTTTAGGCAACTTGCCTCCTTGACTCGTTCTTTTAGATACTACCTTACGTTCTTGTTTATCTTTTGACTTAGACACTGTAATTTCCTCTCAATGCTGATAGCATGTCGTTTCTCATTGGACTAATTTGATGTATGTAAAACTCATTCAATACTTTATCAAGAATACCTAAACCTTCGTAATTTTGATAAAACTGTGGAGCATTCCATTGCCCGTACTCAGCAGGTAATTCAGTTATAAGCATTTTTAAACATTGTTTCTTATTCTTTTTCATGCAATCTAAAATATTTTGATATGCAGCATTTTCGGAATATTTATTCATAGCATTTTTACCTTTTTCTTTGGCCATCGTCCAAAATTGGTTATCCCAAATACTGCCTGCATAATAATGATTGGCTATCATATGTTCTATTGCTGTGATATACCTTATATAACCTTGATTACATTCTGCTACAGATCTACGTCCATTCCATAAATCCCATGCTAATCTAAAAATATGTTCCATAAAGTGTATGCTTGTTGCTTCTAATGGTTCTAGAAAGAAACTGGCATTACCGTTGTAGACAACTCTTTCGTCCTGCTCAAAATTGTTTTTTCTATAATAGTTATTAAAACTAAAAGCATTAGTGTCTTCGCTTGGAACAAGGTTAAAGTCTTCAAACATTATTTTAACATCTTCTTTAACATCTTCCAAACTGGTAATTGTGTTGTTATAAAGATAGCCTATTGAACACCTATTCTGTAGAGGAATACCAAAAACCCATCCGTATTTTCTAGCATAGGTTAAAGAATATTGAAAGGTAGGATGATCCCAATAGCACTGAGTTACATAAACACTGTTAACTGGAATATATTCGGACATATGAAAAGGTTCGAAATCTTTAGGTTTACCACTACAATTCATTATGTAATCAGCATCTATGGAATCTAGACTATGAACATGTTGATCAAATATTTTTACACGCCTACTCTTCTGAACAAAATCAAATACGTATTCTTGTAGTTTTACTGCGTTAAAATGATAGGCTACGTTTCCTTGTGGAGAAAAATGATGAAAGAAATCTTTGCCTGTACCCCAATTCTTCTTTCTAATTCCATATTTGTAGTTACCGTCTAGGTGTTTTTGTAATTCTTCAATAGTAATATCAAAATATTGGTAAAGTGCGTTAGGAAGAGTAAGAGTAGATGCCTCACCTACGGCCTGAGCCTTCACGGAATGATCAAAATACCAATCTATTTCCCAATCTGTGTATCTTAAAAAATGTCCTATAGATAATGCACCGGCTGTGCCTTTACCTATAATTGCTAGTTTAGGCATTATTAATCCCTATGATAAAGATTTTAAAATATTTTCTAGACTGCTGTCAAATGTATGAGCGGGAGTCCAACCTAGATCATTGCCAATATTGTTGATACTTGGAACTCTATTGCTTACATCTTCATATCCAGATCCATAAAAGTCTGAACTACTTTTAACCTTAATCTGCACATTTGTAGCGAGACCTTCTTGATGTAACCTATCAATTAATTTTACTGCCACTTCTCTTACACTGAAATTGTTCCATGGATTACCTACATTATAGATCTTTCCGTCGGATTTGTCTTCGTGTAGAATCATAAGTTTTAGAGCATCTACTCCGTCTCTCACGTCTGTAAAACAGCGTTTCTGATGACCACCGTCTACTAGGGTTACTTCTCCCTTAATTCTAGCATCGTTTATAAGTTGAGTAATCAATCTGCTTGAACCTTCTGAACTAGATTCTAAACTGTCTAGATATGGACCTACCCAATTGAAAGGCCTAAATAAAGTAAACCTAAATTTAGATTTTTGATTCATAGCAAATACTACTCTGTCTAATAATTGTTTGGAACAGGCATAGATCCATCTGCTATACTTAATAGGACCATAGACAAGGTCTGTCGTTTCTTCGTCAAACGGTGCAACACCTTTTCCATAAACTTCGCTGGTACTAGGAAAGATAACACGTTTACCCAACTTATGACATAATTTAAGGATTCTCAAATTCTCTTCAAAGTCTAGTTCAAAGACATCCATAGGACGTTCTACATAGATCTTTGGTGTAGCAATTGCTACTAAGGGTAAAATCACATCTGCTTCTTGAATTAGTGAATCAACATATGGTCTAGATTCAAGAATATTAGTTTGATGGAAAGAGAATCTAGAACTTTTAGGCAACATATCTGTCCTCATTCTATTAGCGTCTATTCCCACAATTGAATATTGTGCGAAGCGATCGTCCAATAAAATTGAATTGGTTAAATGATAACCAATAAATCCATCTGAGCCTAATATTAAAATTTTCATTTTATAACCTTTCTAATCTTGTTGTGTCTTTTTTAATTAAAATTTCCTGCAACTGATAGGACAAACAATCTTCGTTTTCTACTTCTAGTAAAATAGAAGAGTCAGCCATTAAAATAGATTTTTTTCCAATTTCAATTACATATTGTTGGTCGTCTTTAGTGTTCAAGAATATTTTACATGATCGCTGTATATTTTTTTCTATATTGATAGTTGATATTTTGTCCAACTCATAATTGCCATAATCATTTATGAACAATGTGTTGTTAGTTTGCTTCATGTAATTATCAATAGATATTATGTGATACAACCATTCTTGAGCAGCATGATTTTCTACTTGCCAATCATAGTGTATAGATTTTATACCTAATTTCAAATTTATGAATTCATTAATGACTTTTGAAAATCTGTACTGACTGAGAAAATAAACCGGAACTCCTTGCGACATAGTTTTTGCTATATCTATTTCCTGTTGCGTACTAAAACCTTTTTCTACAAATATCAGACTTGGATTATAGGTTAAGGATTCTAAAAAATCTCCAAAATGAGAAGTTGTTTTAGAAGCAATAAAAATAGGAATATTACTAGATAGATCAATAATAGATCCTCGTTTCAGGAAACTGACAGTAGAGTCTGTGCCTATATGAACAGGAATATAATCAAGTTCTTTGATCTTTCTTGCCAATAATCTAGCCCATTTCCCCGTCCCATATACTAGAGCATACAGATGATATCTCCTTTGTGACCGTTGGCAATTAATTTGTTTTTTATTTCATCAAAGAAATTCCAGGCTGTTACAACCACAAGACTGTTTTTATCAATTTTACTAGGATGTTCAATTAAGATATCTGTTCCAGGAAAATAAAAACCCTGTTTTAATTCATTGTCGTCGTAAACCCCTACCAATCTTTCATTAACAAGATCTAGACTGTAAAGACTGGTAACTGCCTTGGCTGCTGCGCCGTAGGCAACAAATGGTCTTTGGTGTATTAAGGATTCTAATTTTTCTTTACGAGAATTAATGATATCTTTAACCTTCGTTCTCATCTCATCTAAGTTGATAGATTCAAAAGATGTCATAGAGTCTTTTTTAGACTTTCTGGCAATTAACCTAAAACTTAAACCATGTGATTCAATTAGTTCTACATGTTCTACAATTAAACTATACTGCTCGATAAGTGTTCCAAAAGAGTGAGGACTATAATAATCAATATGTTCGTGATATACATTATCTAAATACGAACCTGATAAAATAGCATCTCTATGTCCACATTCTACAATTAATAAACCATTTTCTTTTAGACTGTCTGCAATACCTTGAATAACATCATGAGTATCTGGTATATGTGCCAGCACATTATTTGCACAGACAACGTCGTATGTTTCTTGCCACTTGTTACGACTAACTATATCAGTGGTAAAAAATCCAGAATGTAAAGGAATATCGAATTCTTTATAGTAGTCTGCCAGATATTTACTAGGTTCAACTCCTTGAACCTTGCAGCCTAAAGTTTTAAATTGGTTCAACAGATAACCATCATTGCTACCGATTTCTAGGATACTGCTGTCTTGATTTAGATTGTAATTGGTAAAAATTGTTTGAGCATAATTTTGAAAATGCAACTTAAAAGAATTAGAAACTCCCGATCTATATCTGTAACTTTCAAACACTACATCAGGATCAGGCGCACTATCTAATTGTAGATGCCCGCAGACATCGCAATAATTTAAATCCAAAGGATATCTATTATAATTGGGCTGCTCAAATAAGGCATTCGCCACAGGACTATCTGGTAATGATATAAAACTTTTTATATCTTCATTACCACAACATCTACAAACATCGTACTTAAACATATTGTTCGTGTAATGGATCAATTTTAACGATGTCTTGATCGTAACTTAGTGCATCACGTTTGTGCTCACTAACAACTACCATAACAGATGGACTAGTGAATACCATCTCATGGTCGATTAAGGGACCTGTTTTAAACAGTTCTCCAGCAACAATACGTTCTTTATGAATCTTAGTTTCTCCGTGATTGCGCCAGTAATAGTCCATATCTCCCGAGACTAGATAGCAAATATGTGTATCAGTCTTATGATAATGGTTTGCACGAATAGCACCAGTTTCAGACCAAATCATTTGCACGTTAGCAATGTCATGTACAATTGGTAAAATTTTGCCTCTTGCGTCAACAAATCCATTTTCTAAATCTAGTTTATGTGTTAGGGTTAAATCATCTTGATACATGTAAAATCCTCTTATAATGTACGTATTTAATTTACTTTGGTATTTGCCAAAAATTTACTTTGGTATTGTTGGTGCCCCCTCACGGAGTCGAACCGCGCACCAACGGATTAACAGTCAACTGCTCTACCGCTGAGCTACCAGGGAATAGATTTTGGTGGAGGTAAACGAGATCGAACCGATGACCTTTAGCTTGCAAAGCTACTGCTCTCCCAGCTGAGCTATACCCCCATATAAAGGAATACATAAACAATACACTTTTATATAGTATAGCTTATTATATGAAATAAAATTTTGACAGTCAAGAATATTTATTGTTTCGGTTAATATTGTTTTTATGTTTTGAATGTAAAAACTTTTCCAGGTAGTCAAGACCACTCATAAATATCGAGTATGAACTTAGAAACCTTGGCATTAGATAAACTTTATCCCAACAAGATGCCTTTGCATGTTGCTACTGTACAGCATGAAGACCGTTGTAAAGTTTATGGATCAATAATACCACCTTCCAATTATAACAAACAAGATATTTTAAATTATATCACAGAACGATATAAAACCGAAAAAGGCCAAAATAACGGTCAATTAGTTTGCTGGCAAAGTGATTATTTCTTACATAAACAAACAAAATTACTAGACGGGTTGATAGACATTTTAAATGATAAAGTAAATTATTTTGTTGGATTGAAACACGGCTATCGATTATATGTTAGCGAAATGTGGGCGGCTGTATATGCCAAAGGCAACTATGCCAATCTTCATGGTCACGGAAAGTATTGTCAATTTTCTGGAGTGCTATATCTTCAATCTGAAGAAGGACATCCAGGTATAACTTTTGAAGATAATTTCTTCCTGCCGGCAACAGAAAACACCGCTTACTTTTTTGATTCCAACTATAAACATTCAGTGGATGCAAGCACTATTGATTCTTTAAGAGTAATTCTAGGATTTAACTTTTATCTAAACATTCCAAAATAATACAAAGGACAACAAATGAATTTTATTGAATTTGATAGTACATCAAAGATGGTTGAATTTAATTTTCCAGACTTAGAAGAATTAGATTCTATAACTGACAACCTTGTTAAACAAGTTAGATTTTGGAGAACTGCTAGACCAGGAGATACTAACAGTGGGTTTGAAGTTGGTTTTACAGATGATGATGTAAATGTTCCTTCTTACGACGAAACACTTTATAATTGGTTAAATGAATGTCTAGCCAAAGCTGGCAATTTTTATTTTCCTAATAGAAAACTTCAATTTGCTATTTGTGACTCGTGGCTTACAAGATCAACTTCTAACTACACAGCTTCGACTCATTCTCATTCATGCAGTCACTTAACAGGAATTTTTTATTTGACTGATAATAATTCACAAACAGTTTTTGAGATACTACCACAAGAAGTTGACCTAAATGTTCAAACTTTAGGACATGGTGATTACGAGCTTGTAAAAGTTCCTAGTGTCAAAGGAAAATTAATAATTTACCCGTCAAGACTAAAACATAGAGTTAGAGTATTACCAGCGCAAAAAAATACAAGATATACCTATATATTTAATGCACATGCAACTGGAGTTATTAGCTCCACTAAAAGCTCATATCTAGAATATACCGTAAAAGATATTAAGGCTAGATATCTTGAGCATGTTAATAGGCCATAACTCCGTTAGCAAAGAATCCAGATGTATCTAATTCGTAGACCACATCTGGATAGTCTAACTGCTCAATAGAAACAATTTCTAATTCAGAATTATCAGCAGTAACTACTTTATCTCCAACAAAGATTTTTTCTACTTTCTTTAAGTCTTTATATACATCTGGTGGCACTACCGATGCCCAACCTTTACCTTTAACAAATAAAGGATGATCTTCCGATGCTTCTAAGATATCTCCGTTAGAGAACCTATATGTATACATAGGTCTCTCAGTTCTTGTGATAACGCATCTAACTACCTTTTGAATTATATCTCCAGTGGCTTGATCTTTTGCAAGGACAACATCACCTACTTTAATATTTTTAATTTCTAGTTTTGAACCATCTCCCATGGTTATTAAAGTGTGTGGAGTAAAACAGCAGTTTGCACCGATGCAACAGTATTCACAACCCCCTTTTCCGTCGAAATCCCAACAATATCTTAAGGCACTGTTATTATTAAATGGACATCTGAGATTACCGCAGACAAAGGTTGTATTGGTACAGTTAATACCGTATTGTGTGATCCACACATGCTCATCTGGTATTTCTTCGGGAATAGCAGACAAAGACACTACATATAAATCATAAGTGCGATTAACCACACTGTCGTTGTTTAATATCCACTCAACTTTTAATGGATATGTAATATAATTTACTCCCGGATTAAGGGGAGCATGTTTTCCTACAATCCACCCATATTCTGTAAGGCTAAATCCTAGCGGAAGCGGTGTCAACAACTTCACAGACTTAACATTCTGTGGTTGCAAAAAATGTTCGTACTGATCAATATCTGCAAATAATCTAAGTGTGTTAGGTAAGCTGAATGTACGAGATGTGCTATCGAGTGGATACATACATGTAATTTCATTAACTGAATTACTGTATTGACCAGTCAGATCTAGCAGGCCGGGCCTTCCTTTAGAAAAAGATTCTTTCAAAACTTGATCTAACAAAATATTTTTAGGTGCTAGATTATTTGAATCTAGGGAATACATGATATCAACATCTGCAGCCGCTGCTGCTGAATGTATTGCAGCAGCAAAGCTGGTTCCCGCAACTGATCCATATTGACCGTTAGGTAGCGCCACATAGATATCTTCGCCCGGGGCCCATACATCTAAGGCTCCATAATTGGTAGGACCTTCTGTATTAGCAAGATCGCTGGTGTAATTTGTAAAATCGCAAGGATCTAAGTTTTTATCAAATGCTCCTACAACAAATACTTCGTCAACACAGGCTGGAGTAATATCAGCGATAGGACTTCCATTGTTTCCGGCTGCGGCAATTAATCCTATGTTACCCGCATAGTGTAATTGTTTTAACTTATTATTGATGTATTCGTTATATGGAATACCCCAACTCATGTTTAATAGTGAAAACTTTTGATTAACAGAATCTGTTAAAACTAAATCAAACGCCTCTATTAACTTACTTAAAGGAGTAGGCGTTCCTTCTTCGAATATTTTTAAAGAAACAACCTTTGTTGAAGCTAGCGATACAGTTTTACCAGTAATGAGGCTTGCTAAAGCAGTACCGTGTCCATTAACATCTGTAGGATTACCGTTGAAGGTAAAAATTTGACTAACATCTTCTCCGTCAAATTCTGGATGTGTTAAATCGACACCACTATCTAAAAGATAAACAGTAACCTTTTGACCAAACTTTTTAAAATTAAGATTTTCTTGTGTAAAATCAACACCTACATAAACTACAACTTTCCACCAATTTTTATCGTCCTGAATAGCTAAAGATGACGCATTATAGCTATCGATTGCTATAGCAGTGTCTGATAGAGGAGCAATGTTTGACTCAGTGTCATTGATAATGCTGGTAACAATATCATCCTTAGGAAGAACATTATCGGATTGTACAACATAGACCTTGTCAAAGTTACTATATACATGCTTTACAGTACAGCCGTTTCTTGTAAAGTAATTTTGAATTTGTTCTTCCGAAGCTGTTTGTTCAAAATCGATAATAAAATCAGTCATTTTAGATTCCTATAGTTTCAAAATTTAATGAGATCGGATTTTCGTAGATAAGCGAAAATCTAAATAATATATCGTAATTTCTTTTACTCTTATTATTTTTTTTTGTATTTAGTAGTAACTTTATCTTGGTCGCAGGATCTATCTTATAGTTGTCGTAGTAGAGCTTATATTTTTCAAAACCTGATTTTTTATAGGATGGTATAACGGGTATTTTTGCACTGTGATAAAAAAAACATTTTGCTTCGTTATTTTCTGTAAATTTAAAATTTGATCTTACCCATGAAGCTTCGTGTTTGGATTGTAAATAAATCCAGGCCCCTGCAAGTTCAGCAGTGTGTATCCAAAAAAATGGAACTATATTTTTACGATTAATGATTCTATACCTCTCTAATCCTAAAATAGCGAAGTTAAAAAAGGGAATATTTAATGGAGGGTTACCGGAAAGTATAAGGGTTCCATCGGTAAACCTATCCATCATAGACATGTAGAATGTAATTTGAGGACTATTACAGCTATATTTTTTACTATAGGAAAATAAATCATTCTTTAAAAATTCAAAATGACTGATGTTATGATGAGTAACCTTGATATCATGTAATTTGGCATATTCCCATAACAAAGATAAGTCGTGCAGATTCATGTTTTGATCATACACAAATGTATGAACTTCAAATTCTACTCCAGACTCTTTCCAAGCATAAATCATTGCTTGGCTATCTATCCCACCGCTAACAAGCAATCGGTATGGTGGAGGATTGTTTTTTACTATTATGCTAATAGCTTCTTTTGCTTTTTCTATAATAGGTGCATCAGAAACTACGACATTTGAAGCATCAACTATAAAGGTTCCTGATTTTGATGGAAGGGTTATATCAGTTCCGTCGCTCCAGCTAAATTTAATCCAATTCATATTAATAAGCCCAGCTGACAAAACTCCATCTAGTGCCTGATGTTACTGGCAATACCTTGTGTCGATACATGAAAATGCTTGGAAATACAAGAATATCTCCTTTGGAAAATTTTATTTCCTTATCTTCCCAAAAATAAAATTGGCCACCTTCGAATTCTGAATTAAGAATTCCGACTATTGAAAGTGTTGGAATACCCTTTTTGCTCTCATCAAAAATAGATGTAATATGATCAAAGTGACTTTCTATTTGATTCCCTACATTATATTTGTTTATTCTTGGAATCGTGTGAGTTTGGTATGATACTTTGAATTCAGTAGAATAAAATTCTAATGCTTTGTTAATTGCAGAGTTTAAAATTAAGCGTACAACAATGTCTTTAGCGTAAGCAATGTCAAATTCATTGTCTCTATTTGTGGAATCAACGATATTGTCATAATGTGACCATTCGTGTTTACTCCATTGAAAGTTTGAATTTTGAACTACTAGATTGCAGTTCTTTTCTGTTAGCAAATTATTGTAAAGTACGATATAATCGTCGAGAGATCTGTAGGTTTTTACCATTTTCCTATTGGACAATTGACTTCTTTGAGTTTAGTTTTTAAATTCATCAGGCAACCACATTTAGTACATTGGTTGGTTGGCTTCACTAAATATTCGCATTGCAAGCAGATGTTTAGCCTTTCAGATTTGACTTCTTCAGAAACAATTAAACTAGCGGAAACTGCTCTGATCTTACCCTGTAATCTTTCAGCTATTTTACTAATATGGTTCATTTATGGATATCCTTTATTTAGACAATAAACTTAGTTATGAAGTCTGTCAACCATTGATTATTTATAAGGCATCAGTTCAGCCTCAGATCAAAAAAAATCAGCTGTACGAAACAAAACATTGGACAGTTAACGATTATGATTTGTCTAATAAAATATATCGTAAATTTAGTAAATCATATACTAACCCTTTACTAGCTTCTCAAAAAGGTTCGTTTTGTAATTATTTAGGAATAGTAGAGTTTGAAAAATATGGATTTTTAAACGATTGGGTTTTCTTAGATCAAATCGACGGTCAACCGTCGACTCTTACATTTATAGCAAAAATAACAGAATCAGAACATCCAGTTTCGGTTGAATTTATTCGTAATGGAAGGTATTCATTACTTGATTATTCTGTAATAATTTTTCCTTCTTGCTTTACATTTGCATTTAGAATAAATCCAATACAGGCTAACGAAGAAACTATAATTGTTGGAAGTATTTTAATAAGAAAATGATCAAACCAATCTTTAATAATGACATAGCAATTTTTCATGAAGCAGCATCAAAAGAGACCTGCGAAAATTTAATTTATTTGTTTGATCATTCGGAAGCTGAAGGCACAGCAATTCAGCAAAACGATCGAAATGATTTTAGTAAAGCATTTAAATTTACAGATACTCCCGATCTAAAAAAATTCAAAATAAACTTAATAGACTGCTTACAAACTTATGCTAAAAAATATAGAGGTTTGCACCAATATGGGCTTGTGAGCGATCAATGTAAAATTCAAAAAACTCCATTATATGGCGGTTTTCATAACTGGCACCATGAACATACTACAAATAATAAACAAGAAAAAAGAGTATTAGTATGGATGTTGTACCTAAATACCCTCGATGCAGATGACGGAACTACTGAGTTTCTTTATCAACATTTGGAAGTACAACCAACACAAGGCACTATTTTAATTTGGCCGGCATATTTTAATTACATTCACAGGGGTAATCCACCTAGAAAGAAGATAAAATATATTAGCACAGGCTGGTGGGAATATAAAAGTCAACAGCATCCCTACAATGAATTAAAAACCGATCCTTCTTGGATGTCAGTTAAAGATTATTTTTTAAGTGAATAAAAGTTATAAGTAATTCACATTGATAATTCGTCTTAGAATAGACTTAGACGGTGATGCAGAATGATATCTTAAACCATTAAAGGTCAAGCACAAATTCTTTTTTGGTTTTACTCTTTTAACCACCTTTAGATCTGTTATATTTTCGCTTATTCCGTCGTAGCATCGATCGAATAAAACAGTATCACCGTCTGAGTCATGCAGATAAAAAATTAAAGATCGATGTGGAATGTTCGCATCAATGTGCGGCATCATATATTGATGATCTTGAAAGTTGTGGTAAGGAGATGTAATGTTACAGTTTATTCTTAGTATTTCTCTAACATTTAATTTAAACTGGCTCTGTATGTAAGTTTTAAAGATTTCAGCAATTCGTTCATCTTGAAGTGTAGAATTAGAACCGTAAAATTTATATTGAAAATAGCTTAGATCCTCGACAATATTTGGATCATTTTTTTGAGCCTTATAAACTTCGTAATAGTCTGAATGAGTTGGATTTCGAACTTTATAAGTCCACCTAGCTTCAGAATGTTCTACCTTTGAGATTACTTCTTTGAGAATAATTGTAGGAAAAAAATTTTCTACAACTTGAATATCGGTCATAACACTGGTTTTTCTGATATAAAGTTTCCTATTACAATATCTTTTTCTCTTTGTAATGTACCTTTCACACTTCGAGTATTTCTTCTTTCGATTAGTGCTTTTTTATCTTCTTCCGGTTGATATTCGGTAACCTCTTCTAGCGCATCGACAGGTAGTAATTCTCCTTCAACATCTCTAAGAGCATGGATGCACACTGCTACAGTATCATCTTTCAATGCAGTTAATCTATGTTTAAACTCTTTTTTGATTAAAATCATCTTAGGAGCGGTGTAAACTTTTTCTTCTTTAACTGTGCCGTCATCGTTTAGAATTTCTAATTTTAATACACCTGAACTTAATAAGGTACCGTGATCATATGTATGATAATGCCCTAGTTCGATATCTCCTGCTTTTGAAAAATGCATTACTCTAGAATAAACATTACTAACTGCCATGATTGTGATATCTGGTCTTGACATAAAATTTCCTCATTAAAAATATGTATTAAATAATATTTATTAGTGCCTTTATGGAAGAAAATTATTTTAAGATTCCTTACTACATAATTAAAATGAATGAGCACCTTGAAATAAAATCACGGTTGCAAAGTTTTATTGATTATGCAGAGTTCCAGATATCAGATGAAATAACCAAATCTGATTTTCACTTGAAGAAAAAACAAGACTATCAAGAATTTATACTTCCGTTCTTGTTAAAGAATCTAGAAAAAATTTTTCAGAAATCAGAAATTAAAATACTTGATTTCTGGTTTCAAGAATATGCAAGATATTCTTTCCATCCATACCATACACACTATTGCCAATGGGCATTGGTCTATTACTTAAATCTTCCAGAGGGAGCAGGCGGTACGGTATTCCAAGAGTACAGGTCAGCTGCTGAAATCAAACCAAAAGTTCAAGAAGGTGATATTATCATTTTTCCAGGTTGGATAAAACATAAGTCTCCCACTAACAAAGGTTCAAATATCAAATCGATAGTAGCTATGAACTTTGAAGTTAAGTCGCAATAGCGGCATAATCAATACCTAAAGAAATACCTACTCTCGGTGTCAATGGTTGTGTACAATGTTTCACTCCTGCCGGAATGTAAATAATATCATTGGTTAACAGTTCATATTCATAGATCTTACTTCCTTCCTTTACTGAAAATAAAGTTTGACCTAATGCTTGCCAAAAAATAACATCTGATGTATCTTTATGCCATCCAAAAGTTTTTGACTTGCTTGAAAGAGAAATATAAAGATGTGCTGAACAAGGAACTTTTGGATTAAGGTTACAAAAATCTCTAAAAACACTTCTTAATTTTATTAGAGGACCAGTATCTAATAATACAATTCCAAAATTTTCAAGGGTTGTTATTTGATTTTCGTTGCAGACATTTTCATTTATACAGCTAACTACATCGTCCCAAGATATTGCAGGAAGATCTGCGATATGGGATTGCAAATGTCGCTTGGTGCTAATTGCCCTAAGCAATTCTAAATTTTGACTAAAATACATTTTCAAAATTTTTTATTATAGCTAGATCTATATAAGATCCTAAACTTAGCACTATTCTAGGTCGACACCCTTCTACAGGAGTAGACGAATGATAGTTTTTGCTTGCCCAGTTAATCCAGCACTGTCCTTCGTTGACTATTAATGGAGACTCATTAATAATAGGCATGCCGCCACCTTCTGGTTTTTGTATTAAAAAATTTAACCTAACATGATATTCACCATTAGGTCCTTGACGATCTCGATGTCTGTGAACAAATGCTCCTTCACTATTAAATCCTAAGAAATTTCCAAATTCTACTTCTTCAGCAACAGTAGTATTAAAAACTTCTTTGAAGCAATACTCGGCAAAAGTTTTTACATCGGTTGTTAACGGCAAATTTAAACGGTTTAAAAAACAACATCTACGATTTGGGCCGTAAGGGTTCTTAACCCAGTATGATAAATTAGGAGTGAGAGCAAAATCTAATAAATCCTCTCGAAGTCGATCCGGAACTTTTAATTTATTTGTTTTATCTGTAATCATACAGCTCGAACTTCTAATGAATTTAGATTCAACTGCCTTGTTGCATCATTTGACATAATCAATCCTGATACAAATGTATTGAAGGCTAGTGTATACCTGTAATGAGAACCATTATGTGTATTTACTTCGTGGTATATATTGCTGGGAAATAAAATTAATTTTCCCTTTTCTGGAAAAATTTCAGACTTCAGTGTTACGGATCTTTCATGAATTGGTGTTTTTGTCAGCTGCAAGACTTTATTGTTTTGAGCATGATACCAGGGATCATCGATCTTAAAAATAGTTTTCCCGCTATTTTCATTAGAGAAATACATCACACCGCTGACAATAGAATTGATGTGACAGTGAGACTGTGTTTTTTCAAATCTAGATGCTCTGTTGAGCCAACATCCGGTTATGGATAGCTTTATACTATCACTATATAATTCTTTGCAAAGCTCTTTTAAGCATTCGTCAAACCAAGAGAACAACTCTTTGTTGTAAAAATTACCAGAGTTGCTGTTTGAGGAATCCTTTTTAAATTTAATCGAGGGCAAAGTTTCAACGATGCTATCAATTAATGCTTCATCGCATCTAAATTCATAAAAAGGAATGTGTAGAGAATCTATAATTTTCATATTTTGTGGTGCCCCCTCACGGAGTCGAACCGCGCACCAACGGATTATGAGTCCGCTGCTCTAACCATGCATGAGCTAAGGGGGCATATTTGATACTTGGTGCGAGTGGCCGGATTCGAACCGGCACGCCCCTTTCGGAAGCGAGAGATTTTAAGTCTCTTGTGTCAACCTATTTCACCACACTCGCAACTGAATGATTTTACAGAAAAACTAAATGCCTGTCAACCTATTTGCGATCGGTAGGCTTCGAACCTACAAAGGCGGTGTCTAAGACTTTGCCCCATCCTGCCATAGAGGCAGAGGTCTTCCAATTCCACTCACGATCGCACATTAAGTATACAACTATATAAAAGAATTGTCAATATAGATGGTTAATAATTTAAATAAAGAATGATTAAAAAGATTTCATGGAAAAAAATATATCAAATTTGGCAAAACCATTTGTGGCCAGGAAGATTGAGTGCTATAGAACCGACCAGTGCCATGTTGTATATAGAAGGTCATGATGTTAGAAATATGGAATCTGTGCCAACGTTTTTTGGTTATTACCTTAATAATAAACTGATAGGTGTTAATAGTGGGCATATTTGTGTTGACGGATCATATAGATCTCGTGGATTATGGGTAGATCCTATTTACAGGGGACAAGGTTATGGTAAAGAACTATTGTTGGAAACTATTGAGCAAGGCAAATATGAACAATCTAATCACATATGGAGTTACCCTAGAAAGACCAGTTGGACTACTTATCAATCTGTAGGGTTTAACTTAGGTTCTAAATGGCAAGCAAGTGAGACTAGTGAATCTAATGCTTTTTGTTTTTTAGATCTTAAATCTTAATACGACAAAATTCCATTAGCGAAGAAATAAGTAGTATAAAAACCATAATTGCTTTTAATTTTGAATTATTAGACTAACTTGTGTCTGTGATTTTCATTTCTTTAAATCCCCAAGATCTTTCATTACAACCATTACAATTTAGACAAGGTACAAGTTCTCTAACAGCACAACTATGAGTAATGGGAATAAGTGAAACTAGGTTAAATTTATAGAATAGGTCTATTATGTGTGATTTTTGTAAATTTAACAAAGGATAACGCCTACGCACAGTTTCAGTAAATTTTCCACGTAGCCAATTTATAGAATGTTCTGGCCTAGATTCAATTATACCAATATAGACAAAATCATTTTCAATTAAGACATCTTTTGCACCTGATTCAACTTGTTGTATTTCTTCAAGTTGGTTGTCTCCGACTATGTTTAAATCTATATGGTTTAAAAGGAATAGATTATGAATATGATTGATAACCTTAATTGCGTAATTTTTTGAACCTTCTTTACGTAAGATAGTGTAAGGAGTGATAATAAATTTATTTCCTGTTCTTTGATTTTCTAAAAGCATAAGGTAATATAAAAGTGCGCTATCTAATCCACCACTGACTAATACACCTATTCTATAATCTCTTTTTAACTTTTGACTTCTGCGATATAAATTTTCTAAAATAGGATTAGATATTGGCGTGTAAACCGGTAACTCAAAATCTAAATATCTTCTATCCCATAATGGACCGCACTCAATTCTCATAATTTAAATTTTCTATACTTTCATTTAAGGCCACAGTTAAAACCAATCTAGGGCCTTCAGAAACATTAACGGTATGAACACAGTCAGTTTTAACAAATGCACTTGGACATAAAATATCAGCAACACTAAATGTTGGTTCTCCAACAAAATTCCATCTTTCATCAATAGTGTCACCTTTGACACCATATGATTTATATTTTATTCCATTGAGATAGGTAAACTCTTTCAGTTCTAAATGTTCGATAGCGTAAAATTTATCCCACCAATACATTCTGTCGTTTGGGTTTCCTAAAATTAATACATTGAATCTACTCTGTATTATAATTGGATTAACCTCGGGAGTTAGATCTATATGCGGATTTCCTCTAAACCATTTATCGTTATTTGATACAAATGCTTGTATTTTACCAAATTTAATTTTATGATTTTTAAAATAAATTAATAATTCTTTTCCAGGTTGAGTATATATAAAATTGCTAGATATTTTTGAATACAGATCATGATTAAAATGTGTCCTAAAAAGATCCCGAAACATTTTTATAATAATTTCTTTAGAATTATCTGTGAACTGAAATTTTGATTTCAAGTAAAACATCGTTATCTATAAATTATGAAAACTCTTCAACTCTTTACGTTCAAAGTTTATTTTTTTATTGCCCAATTTGAAGCTATATTGTTATGTGTAGGCTACTCTTTCCCAAGAGCCCCAACTTGAGTTGTTACCCTGTCCGTACCAAGTTCGGGCTGGTCAAACCCTGCCACAGTCTTTTACCCCGCCGGATGTAAGGGCCCGGAGGGAGGTCGCATGGCTAACCTAAGACTCCTAACGCTTGTCTTATCGCGCCTACTCACTAACCGGCGTAGGGCCGGGGATTCTGGAGCGGGCGAAGGGATTCGAACCCTCTTCAACAGCTTGGAAGGCTGTGTCCTCTCCCAGGAGAACACCCGCATAACTAGATCAAATAATACATTACTTATATGACTGTGTCAATCTATTTGAATAAAACAGGATGCTTTTTTACGGGTTAGATTAGAAGTCTAATGTATTGATTTTGCTGAACGCATCCTAAAACTGGCACCACCTGCAAGAATCGAACTCACATCTCCTGGTTCGTAGCCAAGGGTATTCTCCATTATACTAAGGTGGTATTGTATGGTGCCGCCCCCCCCGGGATCGAACCGCGTTCTCTTGTTCTTCAAACAAGCGTGAGGACCTCCTTCACCAGAGCGGCATGTTTTGGTGCTCTTACCAAGAATCGAACTTGAAATACAGTCTTACCAAGACTGTGTTATGCCATTTAACTATAAGAGCATTATGGAGTGAAGGGTGGGATTCGAACTCACGGCTTTACAGTTTTGCAGACTGTTCCTTTGGGCCACTCAGGCACCTTCACATAGTTGATTTACAAAATGTTTTAGTAAAACATGATGTTCTTTGTTATGCCAATCTTTTTTCAAATATCTATCTTTATACCAATAACGTTCACTTTCTGGATGGCATCCTATGAGTCCTACGTTTCCCTGTATTATAGCCTGTGGGTCACCATTGGCATATCGTGAAACAGTTATGAATGTAGATTCGTCTCCTAGGTAGGTACATCCATCATAAAAGAACATATTGTATTCTTGATTGTGCCATGTGATGTTAGCCACTGTTTTATAGGGACGACGAATATCTGCTGTTGGACGTTTTATGTATTGTACGACTTCGATGTTCTCTAGTAGATCAAAATACCATGGACCTGCCCAGTATGCACCCATACATATACCAAGATATTTGCCACCATTCTCAATATATTCAGCCAACATGTTACCTTGACGTCTTGTGAATAAATTGTAGTGACTATGACTATCTCCTATCCCACCTGGAAATATAACAAGATCATAGTTTCTAAATATGACTTTATTGAAATCCTGCTTTTCAAATAGATCAATTTTATATTCAGTTGAAAGAGCCTCAATGATACCATTACAGCAGTCTATGCTACATTCTGGATGGTTTTTAAATAGGGCTACTTTGCTTTTCATATATTTGGTGGAGAGTGTGGGATTCGAACCCACGAAGCAGTTTTTGACCGCTTGCCTTCTTAGCAGGAAGGTACCTTCGGCCTCTCGGTCAACTCTCCGTATTCTTACTTATACTGCTGTTTGGTGGAAGGCTGGCAGAATCGAACTCCAACCGCGTCAGCGGTCCATCTGTTTTCAAGACAGTGCTGGGCCCAGCCCAGTTAACCCTCCATTGTTTTGGCCCGACCGGAGGGAATCGAACCCCCATTTAGAGTTTAGAAGACTCCTGTCCTCTCCGTTGAACGACGGTCGGTCAGATTTGGTACCAGGTGCAGGATTTGAACCTGCGACCAACAGATTATCGGTCTGCTGCTCTACCAACTGAGCTAACCTGGTGTATTGGGGTGAACTATGAGGATCGAACTCATACCTTCTCGGTCACAACGAGATGTGCAGGCCACTACACTAAGAACACCATTGATTGGTGCCTCGTGATGGAATCGAACCACCGCTATTCGCCGTGTAAAGGCGACGTTTTACCATTAAACTAACGAGGCTTAAGATTGGTCTCGGTAGTCTGGTTCGAACAGACGACCTCTCGCTCCCAAAGCGAGCGCACTACCGGGCTGTGCTATACCGAGTAAATATTTTTCTAAAATAACATCTGCTATTTTTTGCTGAACTTCTAATGGTGTATGATATCCTGGATCGTCATCATTGTCTATATGTCCAAATGCAGGAATTTGTATTAAATCATCCATGGCATAGTTTAAATTTTTAGGCTTTTTTATTTCACTATCATGTAATTTAAACCAATCATAGCATATTACATAGGGTATACCACTTTGATCCAGGTCAGCAAACATGGCTTTCCTAATCTGCAAATCATTAAATTTTTTAATATCAGGATGATACAGCCAAGTTAGCCAACTTTCCATTGATTGTTTTCGTTCTTGTTTATAGATATCTCCGTCTTGTTCTAGACAACCACCTTTGATAAAATAATCAGAAATTTGAAAACTGGTAACCTTAGGATTATCTCCCGCTAGCGGCGTTTTATGACTTCTACTATTTGGATGATGATAATTTATATCCTTTATAGAAACCTTGTCAATTCTCTGCAGATCATTGTAGATCCATTCTGATCTGTCCGGACTGGTAGTACCTAATAGTATGAGATCTGGTCTAGGTTCATAGTTTAAAGCAGTGTGTAATTGAATACAGATACCTAAATTACTCATGCCACCTCTGGCATAAACTACTAACTCATAACCTATGCGGCGGGCTATAATTTCGCTGAAATGAGTTCCTACGACTTCTTTTCCTTTCCAAGGACGGTTCATAGGAGTCATATAACTATCCCCGCACACAATAAGTTTTTTCATCTAACTTTCCTTAAGTATTCTCTTCCTATCAGTCCGTGCTCGATTTCTCTAATTGCAGTGACTATGGGTTTATTTTTACCTGCAACTTTAGGAGCAGAACCATTGCGAAGTTCTCTTGTTCTTGCAGTTGCGATAAGAATCATATCGAATTTATTTCCGATAATTTGTTCTGCTTTCTGTGATGTAATTCTAGCCATGTTTATCCTATATGATTTGATTGGTGCCCCGTGACAGAATCGAACTGCCAATCTCTGATTACAAAATAGTAGTTATACCATTTAACTAACAGGGCGTTGTCTTTGGTGGTAATGGAAGGACTCGAACCTACGATAGATGCCATATGAAGGCACCGCATTAGCCGCTATGCTACATTACCATATTGAAACACACACTCTGCGGATTCTCACCGCCGACTATCCCACTACCCTAAGGGTTCTTACGCTTTTTCCGCTTGCTTTCTAGATTGTTCCGGACCTTGCTAGAAAGTTTCGGGATTTTAGGATGTGCTTCAATATGGTGCCCCAGGGGAGACTCGAACTCCCAAAATTATGATCCTAAGTCATACACGTATGCCAATTCCGTCACCGGGGCTTTTTATTATAATACAATCTAATTGACTCTATGTCAACATATTGGTTTTT
>Ga0214917_10001411_pt1 | contig 30786 bp, 26 predicted proteins | sample LL_1208_BB_MetaG_FD_177983 | JGI IMG/M metagenome (GOLD analysis project Ga0214917, IMG submission 177983) | Freshwater microbial communities from Lake Lanier, Atlanta, Georgia, United States - LL_1208_BB | ecosystem: Environmental > Aquatic > Freshwater > Lake | place: USA: Georgia | collected... | reverse complement strand
GGAAATCCACTCTTTTCTCACAGTTCGACTCTATCCGATATCCCCCGACCCTCAATCCACAAGGCGATGCAATCGGGAATCTCTCGTGCCACCCGAGCCTATCCTCTAAATTCAGTTTGTGATTCGACGCCACCTCCTCGTCGCCTTGGGCACGATTCTGCTCCTTTTTTTAGCACTCCCTTCGATTCCCCTTCACCTCCTTCTTTTCGTCGCCAACCTACCCACCTCGTTCTCATCCGCCAGTTGGAGCGGGATCGGCGTCATCGAAATCCGGGGAATCCAACACGGCTCATCGATCCGCATCAAGACGGTGACTCTTCGGTTCGACCCCGACTTTTTCCGCGGACACCTTGCCGAATTGCGGATGTACGGCGCCGAGGGCTGGCTCAGCAAAATGGAAAACCCCGAGAGTGCGGGGAAAAGCATCCCCCTTCACATCGATCATCTCCTCGTCTCCGACTCGACTCTTTTCCTTGATAATCTGGGCCCGGGAATCCCCACAACCCCTCTTCACCTTGGGGACACCACTCCCCTCCTCTTCACCAATGTCCACTTGGGTCGCTCCACGGGAACCAGGACCCCTGCACTTCAAAGCGCCACCATCGAACGTCTCATCTTTTACTCCCCCTACGATCCTCTCGCCCCCGTCCTGTCCTTTCCCAAGATCGATGTTGTCTTTACCTGGGACGAGCTTATCGAGCACCGGATCCGATCTCTCCTCATCACCCACCCTACCATTTATTTGGGGGATGATCTTTTTGCCTTTGTCGACCGAATCCAAAGCAGGAAATCCGTTCCTGCTCCCAACTCCGCCCCGTACAAGATCGGGGACTTTCGTCTCAACGATGGTCAACTCTCCGTTTCAATCAACGGACAACCCGTTCTTCCCCTTCCCGTCCGCTTTGCCGCCGAACAAAAAAACCTGGAGTTAACCGACTTCACCCAACTCCAGCTTTCCACCCGCTTTACCATCCCCTCCTCCGACATCCACTACCCTGCCTACGACCTTTCGGTGATCAATGTGAGGGGAAATCTTTTTTTCAGCCTCGGTCAGGATTCCCAGGGGCGGCGCGCAAAAAATGTCGTTCCAACCCTCTTCGCCGATCAAATCACCTTTCGTAAACTTACCGCCCAAAACCTATCGGTCGCCGTTACTGTCGACTCCCAAGGAATCTATGGCCGGGCCAACGCGCTCCTCGGCGGAGGCTCCCTGGATGGGGGCTTTAGCCTCGAGTTTCAGCCTGACCTACCCTGGTCCGCCTGGTCCTCCACCTCCAATATGGAAAGCCGCGTCATTACCGACGCCCTAACCCCTGGCTCCTTCGAGTTGCGTTCCAAGGTGGATGCCCTCGTGAATGTGAACGCCCAAGGCAAAAATATCCGCGGGGGATACGGAACCATCTCCTTTCGCCACGGAGGCCGGCTCGAAATTCCCGCTCTTCAAGCCGCCGAAGACAGGATTCCCCCTGATTGGAACTGGATCAAACGGGGCTCTGCACGAGCGGCCCTGGGTGTTATTCGAAGTTACGGTTTTTCCGAGGGGGAGATCCGCGCCGTCTACAATCCACCGGCTGGACGCCTCACCCTCAACCTTCGGGGTCCGGAGGGAAAGCGCGATATTACCCTCAACTGGCTCCCACCAGGCTCTTAATCAACCCCGACTAGCTCACTCCCATGAAAAAGTACATGGGGTCAAAGGTCACTTGCAGAAAATACCCTCATAAACCCCTGATCCACAATTATTTCTATGGGGTCAGAGGTATTGCAAATCGCTGTATATTAGTGGTTTAGAAGTCGAATTTTAAAATATGGGGTCAGAGGTCACTTTCAGAAAATACCCTTATAAACCACTGACCGACAATTACTTCCATAGGGTCAGAGGTATTGTAAATTATTGTTCATCATGGGTTTAGAGGTCGACTTTTCAAATATGGGGTCAGAGGTCCTCACCCAAGGCCAAGCGATCTTTAGAAATAAAATAGCTTACTGAGAATGACCCAAGGAGCTAACCCCCGTAAACCTAGCCGACTGTTCCTCGGCATGGTACGAGCTACGTACGAGAGGCCCGCTCTCACAAACTCCAAATCCCAAAACCAGCGCTCTCTCCTTCCACCTGACAAACTCCTCCGGTGTCACCCACCGGTCCACGGGTAGATGCTTTTCCGTCGGGCGCAAATATTGCCCCAAGGTTAGGATATCCACTTTCTCCTCCGCCAGATCTCCCAAAGTCTCCTCGATCTCCTCCTCCTTCTCGCCGATTCCCAGCATCAGCCCGGTTTTCGTGACAAAGCCCCTCGCCTTGGCTCGTCGCAACACTTCCATGCTCCGATCATACTGCGCTTGAACCCGAACCGGCTTCTGCAAACGCCGCACCGTTTCCATATTGTGATTCAAAATATCGGGATCCGCATCCAGCACGATGTTCAGGGATTGCTCCTGCCCCTTGAAATCGGGGATTAAAACCTCGATATGAGTCTCTGGATTCACATGCTTCACCGCCCGAACCGTCCTTGCCCAGATCTCCGCCCCTCCATCAGCCAGATCGTCTCGCGCCACCGAGGTGATCACGGCATGCTTTAACCCCATAATTCTCACCGCATCCGCTACCCGTGCCGGTTCCCCGAAATCCACCTCCCCCGGTTTCCCCGTGGCAATGACACAAAAACGGCAACTTCGTGTGCAGGTCTCGCCCAAAATCATGATCGTGGCGGTGCCCCGGCTCCAACACTCTCCCAAGTTCGGACAGTGGGCACTTTCACAAACCGTATGCAGCCGGTTCTCCTGCACCAGATCACGAACCTTGGTATAGCCGGGCCCACCGGGGATTTTGGCCCTCAGCCAAAGGGGTTTACGTTCCATTCCTACATCGTAGCAAATCCATGCCCGGCGACCAGTCTGCCTTGCTCCGCCGAACAGCCACTGTTATGGATGTTGAATGCAAAAGATACTCGCCCTTTTGATAACCGCTTTGGCGGTCACATCCGTCGGTTGGTCTGAAATCAAAATGGAAGGCGCCCAAGCCACCCTCGAAAAAGGAAATCAGCGTTTCACGGGCGGAAAAGCGCTCGCCCACAACTGGCAAAAGGGCATGGTCGCAAAAACAGGCAACCTCGGCCAAACCCCCTCTGTTGCCGTCTTGACCTGTGCCGACTCCCGGACCCCTCCCGAAATGATTTTTGATATGGGGGTGGGCGACCTTTTTGTCTGCAGGAATGCAGGAGGTTTCGATACTCCTGAGGTCAATGCAACCTTCGAATATGGGGTTGCTGCACTCGGCGTTCATACGATTCTCGTCCTGGGTCACACCAAGTGCGGTGCCGTCACCGCCACCTTGGAAGGCAAGCCCGTCCCTGGCAACATCTCCGTGCTCACCAAAGCCCTCCAACCTGGAATCGAAAGAATCCACCAGGATCACCCTGACCTTTCCAAGGAAGATCAGCTGAATCATGCCGTCGAGGCGCTCGTCCGCTATCAAATGATCGAACTCATCCAGAACAGCGAGCTCCTTCAAAAGGCCAAGGCAGACGGCAAACTGCAGGTCATTGGAGCTGTCTATGACGTGGAAAGTGGTCGGGTTCTTTTTCTCGAGTAAAAGCTCCCCGCTCGTTTCCCCTTACGAATAAGGCTACCCTGGGGTATGGCCTTGCAACTGAAACCCGAACTCCTGGCTCCAGCTGGAGACTGGGAGTGCCTGAAGGCGGCGGTTACCGCCGGAGCCGATGCCGTCTACTTTGGCCTTCCTGCCTTCAACGCGCGTCTCCGGGCTGAAAACTTCACCGAAGCCGATCTTCCCATCGTGATGGAGTACCTCCATGCCCGAGGTCGCCGGGGGTACCTCACCCTCAATGTGCTGATCTTTCCATCGGAGCTGGCCGAGGCCGAACGACTCCTTCGTCTAGTAGCAGGGACTAACGTGGATGCCATCATCGTTCAGGATTTGGGCCTCGTCCGCTTGGCCCGGGAAGTTTGCCCCCAAGTGGAGATTCATGCATCCACCCAGATGACTCTCACCTCTCCTGAGGGGGTCGCCTTTGCCCGTCGGCAAGGGGTCTCCCTAGCCGTTCTTGCGCGTGAACTATCCCTTCGCGAACTTGCCAAGTTTCCATCCCCCACAGAATCCTCCGGACTTCCCTTGGAAGTTTTTGTCCACGGAGCCCTCTGCGTTGCCTACTCGGGCCAGTGCCTCACCAGTGAGGTCCTAGGTCGTCGTAGCGCCAACCGCGGTGAGTGCGCCCAAGCTTGCCGCCTTCCTTACTCTCTGGAGGTCGACGGACAACCCAAGGATCTCAGCGATCGCGCCTACCTTTTATCGCCACAGGATCTGGCTGCCGTGGATGAAATCCCTGAACTCATCAAGCTCGGCCTTTGCTCGTTTAAGATCGAGGGCCGTCTCAAGTCTCCCGATTACATCACGGCCGTGACCTCTGTCTACCGAAAGGCGATTGATCGAGCATTAGCCAATCTACCCGCCCCCGCCTCCAAGGAGGACAAATACCGACTGGAGATGACCTTTAGCCGAGGCCTCTTCTCAGGTTGGTTTCATGGAGTGGATCATCAACAGCTCGTTCACGCCCGTTTCGGTAAGAAGCGGGGCCCCTTGGCAGGAAAAATCGCACGGACCGGGCCCGACTGGGTCGAAATGGAGGAGATGCTCACCCCGCTTCACCCTGGCGATGGTGTTGTCATTGATCGCGGAACCGATACCGAGAAGGAGCCGGGCGGGTTTCTCTTCGGCGTGAAGGGCAACCGATTGCTGTTTCGTCATGGTTCCATGCCCACGCAAACCGCCCGCCCGGGTGACCGCGTCTGGAAGACCAAGGATCCCCAATTGGAGAAACAGCTGAGAGCCGAACGCTCGAAAGAGGCCCCGATTCAAACCATCCCTTTACACTTAAAAATATCCGGTCAGCCGCGAAAACCACTTTATCTTCACGCAACCGCACTGGATCAGGAGGCACTTCTGACTTCCACCACACCCCTGAATCCGGCGCGGAACCGGCCTTTGACCCCAGAATCCCTCCGTGAAAAACTCGGCCGATTGGGCGGCACCCCGTTTCATCTCGGTGAACTGACAGTGGACCTTCCCCAACCGGTAATCCTGCCGGTTTCCGAGCTCAACCGTCTTCGCCGTGAACTCGTCGCCCGCCTATCTGCCACGGCTCCATTATCCCACAATCCCGGGAATGTGGGACAATCCGTGGGTTCGATTTTACCGCAGCTTCTTGCCCCCATCACCGACAAGCAGACATTTCGACATTCTGCAGATTGTCGAAATAACACAGCGGAGGCGAAGATTTCGGTTCTGTGCCGCGATCCAGCCCAAGCTCAAGCTTTGCTCGCCGATAATCCCGACCTCCTCTATCTCGATTTCGAAGATCTTCGCCGTTTCACCCCCACCGTCGAAACCATTCGTCAAAGATCAAAGGTTCCCGTCTACCTCGCCACTCCTCGCATCCAAAAGGCCGGAGAAACGGGCTTCTTCCGCCTAATCGAAAACGCCAAGCCCGACGGCGTCCTCGTCAGAAACCTCGGTGCTCTCGACTACTTCCGATCTGCCAAACTCCCCATGATCGGCGACTTTTCCCTCAACGTGGCCAACCCGCTCTCCGCCGATCTTTTCATCTCCGAAGGGCTGGATCGTCTCACTCCTAGCTACGATCTCGATATCACCCAGCTCCTTGAACTTCTCCGCTCAGCTCCACCTTCTTGGTTTGAACTCACCCTTCACCAGCACATCCCCATGTTTCATATGGAACACTGCGTCTTCGCCGCTTTTCTTTCCGAAGGCAAAGACCATCTCACCTGTGGCCGTCCCTGCGACCATCACCGGATCGCCGTCCGCGACCGTGTCGGAGAATCTCATCCCATTCGGGCCGATGTCGGTTGCCGCAATACTGTGTTTAACTCTCGTCCCCAATCCGGAGCCTCTCACTTGCCCGAACTTCTCGCCACAGGCCTACGCCACTTCCGTCTGGAGTTGCTGGATGAATCCCCCGAAGACTCCCTTCGCCTACTTCAATCCTATCTCGCTGCCCTCCGTGGTTTTACGGACTCAATGAAATTAGCCAAGTCCCTCGGGGCTAGGGACCAGTTGGGAGTTATACACTCTCGAGCCTAACCCTTGGAGAATCCAGGTTGCCCGTCGAAATTGTACAGTCCCTCCATCTTCACAAACTCCACCCCAGCGTGGGTGATCCGCTCCAAAAGCTTTACCACCATAGCGTGGGAAACCGACCCCTTACCCTCTGGCAGTTGAAAGCGGCAGGCGGTTGAATCGACCGTAAAGGTCTCTTTATGCCCACCTGGCCAAACTTTCATCCCGCGATTCGACAAAGACTCCAGCTTCAACCCGTCCCCAGCTAAAGGCTCCAGCTTCTTCGCCAGCTCCTCCATCGTCCCGGTCGGCCAGCAGACAAACACATCCACCCCCACCAACTCCCGCTTGGAAGTTTCCCGCTTGTACGGAGGCCTGGTCGTTAAAGGACGCGTGCTCGCCTTGCTATAATCCACCGCCTTCAGCGTGCTCGGCTTCTGCCCGATCCGCGCAACCACCGCCGCCGCAAACTCCTTGGTACCCACCTTTTCCCTGCTCACCCCCTCCTTGAAAATGTCATAGGTATGCACTCCATCCTCAATCGTCTTAAGCCATGCATTGTGCACCTTCTCCGCTACATCCGCCTGTCCGATATGAACGAGCATCTGCACCGCACCGAGGAATAAACCCGAGGGGTTGGCCAGATTCTGACCCGCCCGCCGTGGGGCCGATCCGTGGATCGCCTCAAACATCGCACACCCATCCCCGATGTTGGCCGAACCGGCCAAACCTACCGACCCCGCAATCTGCGCCGCTACATCCGAAAGAATGTCCCCGTACAGATTCGGCATCACAATGACATCGAACGCTTCTGGAGTATCGGCCAACTTCGCCGCCCCGATATCCACAATCCAGTGCTCCTTTTCAATATCGGCATATTCCGCCCCAATCTCGTCAAATACCTTGTGAAAGAGACCGTCGGTCATCTTCATGATGTTGTCCTTAATGAAGCAGGTCACCTTCTTCCGCCCGTAAGCGCGGGCATACTCAAACGCGTACCGGACAATCTTCTCGCAACCAGGCCGGCTGATCAGTTTTAGACACTGCATCACATCATGGGTCTGCCGATGCTCGATTCCCGAATAGGTGTCCTCCTCGTTCTCCCGAACAATGACCACATCCATCCCCGGATGTTTCGTTCGAATATAAGGCGCATAGGCAATACACGGCCGAATGTTGGCATAAAGGCCGAAAGCCTTTCTGGTAGTCACATTGAGACTCTTGTAACCACCGCCCTGGGGAGTGGTGATCGGCGCTTTCAAGAATACTTTTGTCCTACGCAATGAGTCCCAGGCCGAAGGCTCAATCCCCGCACTGTTCCCCCGCAGATAAACCTTCTCCCCAATCTCGATCTCCTCGATGTCCAACCGGGCCCCTCCCCCCTTCAAGATGGCCAACGTGGCTTCCATAATCTCGGGTCCGATACCGTCTCCTCGGGCGACCGTGATGGCTGTGTTTCTCGACATAAGCTGTTAAGAATTGCGGGTCACTATGCGTGGGTCAACGCCAAACCCCCCGCTTGAGCCACTGACCCATGAAAAGTAACCTTGTTGGATGCGACTTCTGCCGATCTTTTGCGCTCTGACCCTGTTCGGCCCTTCCTTGCAGGCGCACGACGTTGTCCTGATCTCCGGCGGTCCGGCCCTGCGCTCCTTTGAAAAATTCAAGAAAGCCTCCCACGACAAGTACTGGGGTAACTTCATCGATTCCGCCCTGACCCGCGCCGAGGAGCTGAAAAAGGATTTAAAGCCCGACGACCAGATCGTGTGGCTCGTCTTCCGTCCCAGTTACGTAAGCCGGACTGCCGAGGATGAAACCGATTATCTGAAGCTTATCGGGGAGCGAAGCGCAAAAATCGGGCTCACTCCCCTCTTTTTCGACAACAAGTCGCAGCTTTTCACCCTTCTCCGCAGGGATGGCTCCAAGGAAAAGCCGAAGATCTGCAGGCTCGAATACTTTGGCCACTCAAACAAGAAGTGCTGGATGTTCGACTACAGCAATCGGGTGGACGGCGGAGCTCTCGAACCCCTCGTCGTCCATGTCGATGATCTGGAGAAGATCTCCGGATCAAGCTTCACTTCGGACGCCGAGTGCGTCAGCTACGGTTGCCACTCGGGTGAGGAGTTTTCCCAGCGATGGAGGATGATCGTGGGAAGACCGATGGTGGGGGCGGTCGGAAAAACCGACTACAGTGACGGCGGAATGCCCAAACTCTCCACCGGCAAGGATGGGTCATGGGTTTACTGATCTCCCTGCTTGTCTGGATCGCACTCCCATCCATCGGCTTGGCGCCCCCACTTTCGCCCCGCACCCCCTCAACCCCAGAACCCACCGACGCTGAAAATGCCTCCACCCCCGGTGCTCCGGAAACCCAAAATTCCGGGGACGACGAGGAGGTGCGCAAACCGTTGGAGGAAAAAGTTGTGCGGGCAACTCTTCCTGCTGCCCATACCCCAGCGAGGCACGGTGAAACAAACGGAGAATCTTGGATCGCCCAAAGAACCATGGTGGAGGACTACTGCGGTTGGGGTTGGATCAAAAAAGAGAAGGAGTCCTGGCGGCAGGCCCGCTGGGTCGCCTTGGAGGGCACCCCGGGGACCTGCCCCCTGCCCCACACCTTTCTTCCCCGTCCCGAGGATGACAAAAATTACCAGTATCGATTCTACGGAACCTTCGCCCCCTACCGTGCCTACGAACCTCAGGCTGACATGTGGGTGGATGTCTTCATCCTGAAGGGCTTTATGAGCCTTGGCCCGGCGAAAGAGGAGATTCGTCGCCCGCCGCCCGCCCAAGCCAGTTCCGGGGTCAACCGCTTTGCCGACCGCGCCCCAAACTTCCTGAAGCCTTGACCCTGCCCCCCTTGCCGTTCATAGTTCCAGCATGCGCGAGCAGATCATTTTTGAATGCACGGAAGCACGGGCGGAGGGAAAACCCCCATCCCGTTACTTCGGCACGAAGAACAAAAAACTTCAAAAAGACCGCATTGAGTTGAAAAAATTCAATCCTTTTCTTAAGCGCTACACTCTCCACCGCGAGAAAAAATAGCCGCCTCTACGGACCTTCGTCAGGCCTCTCCCTCGTGCCCACGGGGATCAGCACTCCATCCTCCATCCCATGGATCATTTTTTTATCGGTCGGACATAAGGTCGCCAAAGCACCCTTCAGCTCCACCTTTTCGCCCGTGACCAAGTAGTAGGGGCAGAGCCTCAATCTCCACTTGCCCTCAATCATCTCGCCCCGCTCCTCACTCCATACAGGGTGAGTCAGGGAAACAGGTTGGGCGAATTTCTGCAAAAGATGCGGTTGCTGAGGCCACTCGCCCAGCGCACGCCGTACCTCTTGAACCCAACGCTCTTTCGGATGGTCACTACCAAGAAAGACCCCTTTGGATCCCCAAGCCCGTGGCGAGAAGCCGCTGATCTTGATGACCAACTCCCTCGCTTTTTGGCTGAACGCCTCCAGTTCGTTCCACGATTGAATTCCCAGTTCAGGCAAGACTCCCTCAGGCGGGAGCTCCATCGGTCTTAACGGCCAAGCCCGGGGAACGAGCGCCCTCAACTCCTTGAAGTACCCTTCCCCCAACTCCTTTCTCCACCACTCCTCCAACGGCTTCATCCAAAGGAGTGCCCACCACAACTTCTCTTCCAGATACGCCTTGAGCGGAGCCTCCCACTTCACCCCATCTCCCACCGAGGTGCGAATCCCTTCCAAACCCGTCCAATCGAACATCTCGAAAAATCGATAAGCAGTTCCTTTTTCGGGCTGATAGCTTTCCGCATTATGAACCCGGTCCTTTCCCACCAGCCACTCCCACTCGGGACGATAATCTCCCGCCTCCTCGGATATCACCACATCCCCCTGTTCCCCTAAAACCTCCTCCCCGATCGATCTCATTCCCTTGGCTCCACCCAGAATCGGATGCCCTAACTGGGTATACTGCTCCTGAAGCCAAGCTGTTAAACCCACCCCCCCCGGAACGGAGTCGATCTCGGTCAAAGCCCAACCCCTCTCGATGCGGATCAAGTCAGGCCGAATCACCCTAGGAAGGGCACCCTTTGCCTCCCGCCCAACCCGGAGCACATCCTCCGGTTTGCCCTGATCCAGCCACTCCGCCACCCACGGGTACTCCCCGCCTGCCCCACTCGCGCGATAAAGCCTGTCGGCCACCCGCTGAAAGACCGCAAGTTTTTTGCCCAGCCCCTCCAACCAGCGCTCCTCCGCCGCATCCAAAATCAGGGGTCGATCCGACCACCTCCAACTCTTCCCCCGAAACAATCCGCCCTCCGGGATGGCTCGCTTCAGTTGCTCGATCGCTGCCCCGCCCGCCGCCCCACTCACGTTCGGTTCACCAACCGCCGGGCCAGATGGACCGCCGCAAGAAAACTGTCCGCCCGCGCTCTCCCTTTTCCCGCCAGGGCAAATGCGGTCCCGTGGTCTGGGGAACATCGAACCACCGGCAATCCCGCCGTCACATTTACCGTCTCGTCAAAATCCAACAGCTTGGCAGGGATGAGACCCTGATCGTGATACAAAGCCACCACCCCATCGAACTCCCCATTCCACGCCCTTCGAAAGACCGTATCCGGACTCTCAGGACCAAAGATCCGAAAGCCGGTTTTCTTCCTCAACTCTCGGATGGCGGGCCCGACGATCCTTTTCTCCTCCTTGCCGAACTTTCCGTTCTCCCCCGCGTGGGGGTTCAAACCGCATACGGCTATCCTCGGTCGACGCAATCCCAGCTTCCTCAGGGTCTGCCCAAGATGTTTTCCTGCCCTTACAATCTGCCTGGTCCGAAGCCCCAGGATCGCTCTCCGCAATGACAAGTGCGTGCTGGCCAACGCCACCCGAAGACGGGGGCCAATCATCATCATCGTGACGTCATCCGGCTTCACCCCAAACGCTTTCGCATAAAACTCGGTCTGACCCGGAAAATGAAATCCGACTTTCTCCAACCACTCCTTCGAAACAGGACCATTGACGACTGCCTGAATCTCGCCGGAGCGTAAAAGACCCACACTTTCATCCAGTGCCTTTTTGGCCATTCTCGCACCCGCGAGGGTCGGTTTGCCGGGTCGTCGTTTCCCTTCGCCGATTCGGTAAAGGGAAAAGGAGCGGCCTAACTTTCTAAAAACGTGCTCGGCCAGTTCGGGCCCTACCCCGGCAGGATCCCCCCACGTAATCCCGACGACTGGCCCCTTTTTTCTCACAAGAATCTTTCGATGTAGGCGTCCCTTTTCAGTCGATCGATCCACTCCTTCTGAACCTTCTCACTCTCCGCCGCTACCAACGTGCTTTCGATCGCCTCCCGAATACTCGTCAGGGGGGTCACAGTCGCTTTCTTCACCTCCTCCACCAAAAGAATGTAAAAAGCGTTCGCACCTTGTGCGTTCGGCAAAGCCAAAAGCCCGCTCGCTTGCCCGGGACGCAGCTGAAACGCAACCTCCGCCAGCTCACTTTTGAGCCCATCCCGCTCGACCCAGCCTCCGTTGTCCTGAAAAAGCCCACCGCCTGCCCGGTTGTAATCCGAGTATTTTTTCGCCAATTGGGAGAAGTCCACACCCGATTCCACTTGGGAAAGCACTTCCCGCGCCACCGCCTCCACTTCCGGACCGCTCTCCGGCGAAAGGTAGATCATCCTCAGTTTCACCCGGTCAGGCTGAAGAAAGTCCCGCACATGTTCCTGATAATACGCCTCGATCATATGGGGAGAAATGGTGATGAAGCGCTTCGCATTGATCTGCCGCATCTGCTGCACGATGAAGGTCTCCCGAATATTCTTTTTCCAATCGGCCATCGTGATTCCTCGATCCTCCAGTGTCTTCACCAGGGCTTGCCGGTCACCCCCGAACTGGTCCCGAACCCTCGACCTCTCCTCCCGGTCGAAATAGTAGTCGGGAAAGTTATACCCCTTCTTCTTGTAGTCCTGAATGATCAATCGGGTCTCGATGAGGGAATCGAGCACCGTTTTCCTGCGGCTTTTGATTCTCTGTTTTCGCTCGTCGTCGGTGATCTTGCCGGCCTGCTGTTGGGCCCGCAGATCATCCTCCTCCATTTGGGTCTGTGCCAAAACATCCCGGAACGTGATCGCCTCGCTGTTGACCACCGCGGCAACACCGTTGTTGATCGTATTTTGACCCCACACCACCCCGGCCGTCCCCCAGCAGAGCAAGATCAGTCCCCATAGGTGCGGTTGCTTCATCTCAGCCATGCCTCAAGTTGTGCCAGCTTATCGGGTGCGGTACGACCGGTCAAACGAGGCAGTTTCGAACCCACCATTTCCAGCTCCAACCCCTTCCATGCCCGGATCTTCTCCCCATCCGTCTCCAATCGGGTCACCCCAGCCAGCCCGGCCGCGACGCGGACCCTGTGATATCCCAACAAAAGTTCAACCTCGATCAGCCAGGGTCCGTACCGGTCCCGCCACTGCGCCGCGATCCGCCCCAGCTCCGCAAAACTTCCAGCCTCTGAAACCACACGATAAGCCTCGATTCTTTCCCGAACCTCGGGAATGTATCCAGCGGGCAGATAAGCTCCCGCCATTCCGTTTCCCGCCTCCGCTCCCCGCAGGGTGAGAAAGTCCAAACGCAGATTCACCGTGGGAGGCGGACGCCACTCTCCTTTCCTCATTCTCGCGACTGCCGATCGCAACAGCCGGCAGTACAGCTCAAAACCGATCACCGCCACATGTCCGCTCTGCTCCGTCCCCAAAAGGTTTCCCGCCCCCCGAATTTCCAGATCCCGCATCGCAATCCGGTATCCTGCCCCCAACCCCCCGTGCATCTGCAAAGCCTCCACCCTCTCCCCCGCCTCCCCCTTTCGCCGCTCCCGCGGGACCAACAGGAGGGCGTACGCGCGATGCAGGGCCCGACCCACCCTCCCCCGCAGCTGGTAGAGATCGGCCAGCCCGAATCGATCCGCCCGATCCAGAATGATTGTGTTCGCGTTCGGAATATCCAACCCGCTCTCGATGATGGTCGTGCACAGCAGCACATCCGCCTTTCCCGCCACAAACTTCCCCATCGCATCCTCCAACTCCGACTCCCCCATCTGCCCGTGGGCAATCGCCACCCGAATTCCGGGAATCAGGAGTTTGAGCTTGCTGGCCAGGATCGGAAGAGCCGCCACGCGGTTGTGCAGATAGTAAACCTGACCCCCCCGCTCCACCTCGCGGCGAATCCACTCGCGGATCAACCGCTCATCATACTCCGCCACCACCGTCTCAATCGGGTGTCTTCCCGGAGGCGGGGTTTCGATCTGGCTCAGGTCCCTCGCACCCAATACCGCCAAATACAGCGTTCGCGGAATCGGCGTTGCAGAGAGGGTTAAAACATCCACCCTTCGGAACCTCTCCTTCAATCGTTCCTTCTGCTTCACCCCGAACCGCTGCTCCTCGTCAATCACCACCAATCCAAGGTGATGGAACTGCACATCGGGGGATAAAAGACGGTGCGTCCCCACCACCACGTCGACCGAGCCATCCGCCACCCCCTGGACCACCGCTCTCTGCTCCCCCACCGTCCGAAATCGACTCAACTCCTCCACCACCACCGGCCAGTCGGAGAATCGCTCCCGCAGGTTCCTCGCATGCTGCTGGGCCAGGACAGTGGTCGGCGCAAGAATCACCACCTGCTTTCCCGCCATCACCGACTTAAAGGTCGCACGAATGGCAACTTCCGTTTTTCCATACCCCACGTCCCCACAGATCAAACGATCCATCGGCCGGTTCTTTTCCATGTCCGCTTTCGTATCTGCGATCGCACGCAACTGATCCCCTGTCGGAACATACACGAATTCCGACTCAAACTTTCCCTGCCACTCATGGTCGGGAGGAAAGGCCACCCCCGGCATGGCCTCCCGCTCCGCAGCCGTCCGCAAAAGCGTCGCCGCAAAGTCCTCGACTGCCTTTTCCGCTTTTGCCCTCGCCCGCTCCCACCTTCCCCCACCCAGCGTGTCCAACATCGGTCGCTTCTTTCCCACTCCCACGTACCGGGATACCAGATACGACTCCTCGACAGGGACATAGAGCCTCGCCCCGTTCGCATACTGAAGGAGAAGACACTGGCCCGCTCCCCCGGGTTTCTCCCCCAACCCCTCATACAGCGCCACCCCGTGCTGTAAATGCACCGCATAGTCCCCCAGGCGAAGTTCTCCCGGATCAAATACGGGACGTTTCCACTTGTCCCCCGCCGAGCTTCTCCCTCGTCGGAATCCCCTCCCCGTCTCGGTTCGACCCAAAATCTCCGCGCCCGTCAATATCACCCACTTTCCTTCCGGCCACGCCACCCCACGACCCAGTCCGGAGATCACAAACTCCAGCTGGCCGATTTCCTGATCGTTCAACTCACACTCAGCCAGCCACTCCCTCAGGCGCTCAGCCTCCCCAACATTGATTCCAGACAGGATCACTCTCCAACCCCGCGACAGCCAGGCCTTGACCTCCGAACCCACCCTTCTTCTTCGCGCCTCCGCCAAGCCGGCCTCCCGCACCGGCTCGCCGGATAAGCCGTGCCGGGTGAAAGGATTTTTCAGAACCTCCCCCTCCTCCGACTCTCCACAACACAGTTTTCCCCACCCCGGACCCAGATAATCCCAAAGCTCGGACCGACACGGCAGATCCTTCACCTGACCTCGAAAAATGGTGACCTCTCCCACTTCCCCCACCCCCACCTGCTCGTGCAGATCAATTTGACGAATCGACTCGACCCGATCCCCCACCCACTCCATCCGGACGGGAACGTCCGACTGGCTGGGAAAAAGATCCACGATTCCACCGCGACGTGCCACCTCCCCCCTCTCGCTGACCGTTCCAACTTTTCGATATCCGGCTTCGATCAATTCTTGGACAAACTGGAGAGGGTCGATCTCCGCGCCCTTTGAAATTCTCTGCAATCCTTGGATCATATCCTTTGGACTTGGCTGCTTTGCCAAAAGCACCGCCTCTGTGACGATGACAAGGCGGGGCTTCGATTCCTGAACCAACCGACCTAACGCCCCCAGCCACTCCGCCTCCAAATCCGGATCCGCTCGCACCCCCTCCGACCCACGATGCGCCTCCGGAACCAGCAATGGCTCCTCCCCCCAGGCTTCCAGCTCCGATGCCATCTCCTCTTGCTCCCGCACCCCCTGCACGACCACCAACCACCCAACTCCGGGTCGATACCGAGCCAGCGCAAGGGCCGACAAAACCTGTGCCTCCCCGGGCCACGCCGCGCATGAATACACCCCTCCCTCCACCGTTGCGGACACCACGCGATCCAGATTCAGTGTCCCACACAGTGTTTTCAGCTCCCTCCGCTCCCCTGGCTTCTGCAAAAGACATAGTACGGTAGCACGGAATCTTTCTTTCGGAATCCGCCACTCCCCCCCCCCAACCCGAAGGAGCGATCGGTTAGCTTTGGATTCCCACCGCCGCCGCTGCCGCCGCCCGCTCCTCCTCCAACTCCCCAACCGTGGCCGCGAGCTTCTTTTTGCCAAATTCGTCCAACTTCAGTCCTTGAACAATTTTCCACTTTCCCTTGCCCGATGCCTCAATCGGGAATGAACAGATCAATCCCTTGGGAACCCCGTAACTGCCGTCCGAAGAAACCGCAACACTCGTCCAATCCCCCGGCTTGGTGCCCTCATGCAATGTCCGGACGGTATCCACAGCCGCATGGGCTGCGCTAGCCGCACTGGATAACCCACGGGCTTTCAAAACTTCCGCCCCACGCTGTTGCACCGATTTTAAGAAATCCCCTTCCAGCCAGGCCCGGTCTTGGATCACGTCTGTGGCCGCTTTCCCACCGATCCGGGCATTCGTGAAATCGGGATACATCGTGGTGGAGTGGTTCCCCCAGATCGCCAGCCGGTCCACTTTTTCAACCGCAACCCCGGCCTTCTCCGCCAATCTCGCCTTTGCCCGGTTCTCATCCAAACGCGTCATCGCAAACCAACGATCGGGCGGCAGCCCCTTCCCCGCCTGCTGGGCAATCCACGCGTTTGTGTTGCACGGATTTCCCACCACCAAAACCCGCGCCTCCTTCGACGCCACCTCCGCCAAATCCTTACCCTGCTGGACAAAGATCTTCCCGTTCAGACCCAACAGCTCGGATCTCTCCATGCCGGGCTTTCGGGGAATGCTGCCGACACAAAGTGTCCACTCCGCCCCCTCAAACGCACGTTTCGGATCCGTCGTAGCCACAATCTCCTCCACCAGTGGACAGGCCCCGTCCCGCAACTCCATCACGACCCCCTGTAGGGCATGTTCAGCGGCAGGAACCTCCAACAGCTGAAGCCGAACCCTCTGATGGGGGCCAAACAGACCGCCCGAAGCGATGCGAAAGACCAGGGCATAACCGATCTGACCCGCCGCACCTGTGACCGCAACGCGGATGGCATCCCTCATGGTTTTCTCATCGCCTCGGAACCGCGTGGGGCTCTCTTCGTGTCCGAAGGGGTAGTGGCGTTGGTCCGATACGGCTGGAACTTGAAAATCACCTCACCGGGTCTCGCCAAACCCAGGGTGTCGCGGGACATCCGTTCCACCGTGTACGGATCATCCCTCAGCCGCCCCGCCTCATCCTGGAGTTCTGCCAACTCCTGTTTTTTTTGATCCAGCTCACGTTGCACCATCTCCGCCATGATCTTGGTGTTTTCACCGCGCTTCCACGCAGGATAAAAGAGGGCCAGCACGATCGCCACAACCAAAAGTCCCACCAACGCATAGGCCCAGGGTTGCAGAACACGCCAATAGTGCCCCTTGGGCGGGGGTGGCCCCAATCCCCGCGGATCAAACAGTCTTGAGTTGCCCGCCATAAATCGCCTTGTCCCCAAGCTCCTCCTCGATTCTGAGAAGTCGATTATATTTCGCCAAACGATCCGACCTGGAGAACGAACCCGTCTTGATCTGCCCCGCATGGGTCGCGACCGCAAGGTCGGCAATGGTGGAATCCTCCGTTTCGCCGCTTCGGTGACTGATCACCGCCGTATACTTGGCCGATCGGGCCAGTTCGATCGCATCCAACGTCTCGCTCAGACTTCCGATCTGATTGACCTTCACCAAAATCGAATTCGCCACCTTCTCCTGAATCCCCTTTTTCAGAAACTCCACGTTGGTGACAAAGAGGTCATCCCCCACCAGCTGCGTCCTCGTCCCCATCTTCTCGGTCAGAATCTTCCAACCATCCCAATCCTCCTCCGCCGTGCCGTCCTCGATCGATACAATCGGATATTTTTTCTGAAGTTGCCCATAGAACTCCACCAGCTCCACGGCTTTCAGGCGTCGTTGATCCGATTTCTTGAAAACATACTCCTTCGTTTTCCCGTCAAAGAATTCGCTGCTGGCCACATCCAGGGCGAAGAAAACCTGTTTCCCCAGCGAATAGCCCGCTTTCTCCACGGCCTCCGCAATCACCGTCAAGGCCGCCTCCGTCGACTCCAAGCGGGGCGCAAATCCACCCTCATCCCCCACCGCTGTTCCCAGCTTTCTGTCATGAAGGATCTTTTTGAGCGCGGCAAAGATCTCCGCCCCGCACCGCAGCGCCTCGCGAAACGTGGGCAACCCTCTCGGCACAATCATGAACTCCTGAAAATCAATGGGGGCATCGGAGTGCGCCCCCCCATTGATGATGTTCGCCATCGGAACGGGCAGGACCTTCGCCTTCTCCCCTCCCAGCCACCGGTACAGGGGCATCCCGTGGGCTGTCGCCGCGGCACGCGCAGCGGCCAAAGAAACTCCCAAAATCGCGTTTGCACCCAGCGACGATTTGTTTTTTGTCCCATCCAGATCCAGCATCACCCGGTCCACGGCGCGTGTGTCGGCCGCGTCTTTGCCAACAAGCGCGGGACCAATCTTGCTCTTCACGTTGGCCACCGCCTGAAGCACCCCTTTTCCACCAAATCTTTGGGTGTCTCCGTCCCGCAATTCCAGCGCTTCGTGAATTCCTGTGCTCGCTCCGCTAGGGACCATCGCGGATCCCATGGCTCCCCCCTCCAAGTGCACGTCCGCCTCCAGGGTCGGATTTCCCCGGGAATCGATCACCTCCCGGGCTGTCACAGTACGAATCCTCGTTTTCATGCCGGAAAAATCCCCAGGAGGAAAATTAGCTGCGGTACGGCCGGATCGAACGAATGACGACAGCCGTGCGCGGACCCCTCTCGCTGGGAAGTTCCGCCCTCTCCCCCACTTTTCGGCGAATCAAGGCTTGAGCCACGGCGGTTTGATAGGAGAGCACCCCCTGGTCCGGATCACTGTCCCACGCTCCCAGAATCGTAACCGTCTTTTTGTCTCCACCCTCCGCGCTCTCGTACTCCACCACCGTGCCGATCGCCACCTCGTCCCCCTTCACCCCGCTGAAATCCGTTCCTTGGGCAGCCACGATCATTGCCTCCAACTCGGCCTTGCGCCTCATCAGCACGGCCTGCATCTCCTTGGCGGCCTTGAACTCATGATTCTCTTTCAGGTCCCCATAGGAGCGGGCAACACCGATCTCCTTGCTGTTCGCGGGAATCTTTTTGGTCGTGATCTCCTCCAGCTCCGCCTTGCGTTTTTCGAGGCTTTCCCAGCTCACGATCGGGGCTTCGACAACGGTCGTGCGGTTTTCTCCCGCGACCATCGATCCGACCTGCGGGTAAAGCTTCACCAAAGCCCCGATTAGGGACCGCTTGTCCAGCTCCTCAAAAGCGGTCGACGCGAGGGCTGAGCGGGTGACGTCCCTCACCTCCTCGGGGGAGGAGGGCGCCAGAAGATCCCGGATCAGCTCCTTGTCCTCCAGAAGCAGATCCCTTAACCGGGATCCGCGGCTGGAGTCGGAGAGCTGCTCCTTTTCCAAAACATTCAGGGCGGTCAGAAAAAGGGCGGGTCCCGCCAAACGGGACAGTTCCCCCGTCCGGTTGCGGCAAAGCCAGACAATCAGATCCGGATGGGTCAGGCGCTCCCGAAGAAGACGATCCAACGCCCCCTCCAGCTCCGCCAGGCGGTTTGTTTTTTTGAATCGAGCCGTGATTCCATCCATCAACCGACCCGACGCCCTGGGCAAAAGGGCAAAAAACAGCTCGGTCCATCTCTCTCCCAGCTGCTGGCACGCCAACTCGGCGAAGCGGGGCATCTTACCCGCCGGCAACGCCTCAATGACAGACGCCATCCGATTCGGCTCCGTCGGCAAGATTCCTTTCAGGACGGCACCGATTTCCGGCGGAAGTCCGGCCGAGGATGCAAATTCCGACCTGGCCAAAGCCAGCTCCGCCACCTGACTGATCTGACTTTTTGGGATTTTTTGGGCTGCGGCGTCGATCAGGCGAAAGGCTTCCTCCGCCATGGCCTTCAGCTCACTTGCGGGCGCGGTTTTTTGCAGCTTCTCGAGGGCGTCCATCACCCGCTTGGCTCCGACCGCCTCCTGCAGCTCCTCCAACCCGCCCGCCTTCTTGTCGGGGGCGGCCTCCAGGTACTGGATCGGCTCCTGTCTCTTTCCCGGAATCACGAAGTGCGGATCCTTCTTCATCGCGCGCTTGGCCGCTTCCCAAAACTTTTTCCAACCCTCGGGAGGCAGCAAGTGAGGCACCATCGATTCCTCCAGGCGAACCGCCGTCGCCTCTTTGCCCAAACTTGTCACGGCCAGTTTCATGAGCTCGGAAACTTGATCCTGGGCCATGGCGCGGATGGCATCCGGTTCCCGCAAGATCCGTGCCTCAAGATGATCGTCCGGCAGGTGTCGGAGGGACTCGGCCGCATAGCCAAACTCCATCGAGTGGCCCTTTTTTGTGCGAAAATCGATCAGGTAGGCGCCGAGCGCGTCGTCTTTTTCGGTAATCTGACCCACCCCCCAACTCCGATGCCGGCAGTAGGCCTTGGGGACCAGATTTTTTAGTTTTTCCTGTATCTTGGGATCGAGATCGGAGGCTTCATCCATCTTCTCTACTTTTTCACTCTCCATCTCAGTGGGCATCCCATTGACCATACGCAATTTTCCTGCCCAAAGGCAATCGGAATCCGTAAAACCACGGCGGAATCCGTCACGATCCGGGCTCGGTCGTCTTTGTGGCTGGCGATTCTTTCGACTCCCCCTCCTCTGGCAATACCCGGATCTGGGACAATGCACTTACCTCAATCTGGGGTTTGTTTTCGTACATGGTCACCAGCCCCGTCACCTCAACCTCTTTTCCCTCAAAGGAGGGGACGGCTTCAGGGAAGTTTTTTGCGCTCAAAAAGCAGCTGAACACATGATTGGGATACCGCCCCCCGAAATTAAGGTAGGTGTGGCCGGATTTGCTTGTTTTCTGTCCCTCCACCTTTCCACGCACCGTCACCTGTTTGCCAACATGGGCTGCCACCTCCGTGGAGGTGACAACGACGGGAGCGACCGCCTCCTCGGCCAACAATCCGCCGCACGCAAGGCCCAACCCAAGGACGATAAAGCGAATCATCCTACCCTTTGAAATGGACAGGAATCTCACCCCTTTGCGCCGCATGCTCCTCGTCGGAACATCCCCGATCGGTCGGCACCCCTGCCTGCGTGCCGCTGGGCTGGACCAGTTTCTGCGCCAACAACCAGGCCTCCACCTCATCCCCGCTGACATCCGCCAGCATGTGGCCGTTGATCTCCACACAGGGGGAAAGTTCCTGACCGCTCTTTTGGATCATTTCGACCCTCTGATGAATATCGTTCCAGATATCCCGGTCTTCAAACGGCAGTTGATATTTCTCCATCACTGCACGGACCCCCCGGCTCCATCCACAGTGAGGTTTTAGGTAGGCGATGATTTTCAATTTGGAGGATTCAGACATGACCCGATCTTACCCAACTCCACGCCCGCCGCAAGTGACCGGATTCATGCGGGATTCGGTCCATCCGATTTGACGTGAATCTCCCGCAACTGCCGGGCGGTGGCCTCCGCCGGAGCCCCGCTCATCACATCCTGGCCACGGGCATTCTTCGGAAAGGCGATCACATCCCGGATGCTTTCCTGCCCGAGGAAAAGGGCCATCAGACGGTCGAAGCCCAGCGCGATCCCGCCGTGGGGCGGAGCCCCAAACTTCAACGCCTCGATCATGTAACCGAACCGGCTTGTCACAATTTCGGGCGGGATCTTCAAAATGTCGCGAAAGATCCGGTCCTGCAACTCCCCTTGGTGGATTCGAATGCTCCCACCTCCCAGCTCGACACCGTTCAAAACCAGGTCGTAATGCTGGCCACGGACTTTGTCCGGCTCGTTGTCCAACAGCGGCAGATCCTCGGCCACGGGAGCGGTGAAGGGGTGATGGCTGGCCACTAGGGCGGGATGCTCCGGGTCTTTTCGAAGCAGGGGAAAGTCCACCACCCAGTGAAAATCCAGTTTTTTTGCCTCCTTTTTCAATTGGCCCGCCTTCTCGAGGTACTCCGCACAGCGAATCCGCACCAGCCCCAAAACCTCACAGGCGGCCGTCCACTGGTCCGCACCGAAAAGCAGCAGGTCGCCCTCCTCCACCTCCAACTTTTCCGTAAGGGCTTTTTTTTCCGCCTCATTGAAAAACTTCACAATGGGCGACTTCCACTCCCCCTTCTCCACTTTGATCCAAGCCAACCCCTTCGCGCCGTGGGCTTTGGCAAGATTCGTCAAATCCTCAATCTGTCCTGTCGTGATGCCCGCCAATCCCTTGGCATTGAAAGCCTTCACAACGCCGCCCGCCGAAACGGCCGATTGAAACACCTTGAAGGCCGAGGAGCGGAACGTTTCGGTGAAATCCGCCAGCTTCATCCCATAGCGGCGATCCGGCTTGTCGATTCCATAGGTCTCCATCGCCTCGCGGTAGGTCACCCGCGGAAAGGGAACCGGAATTTCCACCCCGCCCACCTCCCGCCAAACCCTTTGGATCAACCCCTCAATCAACCGGTAAATGTCCTCCCTGCCGATAAAGGACATTTCCAGGTCGATCTGGGTGAATTCCGGCTGCCGATCCGCACGCAAATCCTCATCCCGAAAACATCGCGCAATCTGAAAATACTTTTCCGCTCCCCCCACCATCAGCAGCTGCTTGAACTGCTGCGGGGACTGCGGCAACGCATAAAATTTCCCGGGATTGAGCCGCGAAGGGACCAGATACTCCCGCGCACCCTCCGGCGTGCTCTTGAAAAGAATGGGCGTCTCAATTTCCCAGAAACCCTCCTCATGCAGGTAGTGCCGGATCGCCAGTGCCGCCCGATGCCTCGCCTGCAGGGCCCGGGCCATCGCCGGCCGGCGCAAATCCAGATAGCGGTAACGCAAGCGCAAATCCTCATTCACACCCTCCTCATCCAGAGGAAAAGGCGGAGTTTCACTCGCGTTCAAAATCTCCAGCCTCTGGGCCAGCACCTCCACCTCCCCCGTCGCCAACGCCGCATTTTTGGTTCCCTCGGGTCGTGGCGAAACCTCCCCCTCGATACGGACCACAAACTCGGCCCGCAAGGTGTGGGCCGTCGCCGCGATCTCCGCTGCCAGGGAAGGGTTAAACACCACTTGGGTCAGACCCTCGCGATCCCGGAGATCGATGAAAATGACACCGCCGTGGTCCCTACGCCCCGCCACCCATCCTGCCAGGCTGACCTTTTGGCCGGCATCCTTCGCCCGTAACGCCCCGCAAGAATGGGTCCTTTTCATCCAGCCACCACCTTCGCCCACGCCCCGGGGGCAGGCTCAAGGCAAATTTTTCCATCCGTACCCCTCGTCCAACGGATTTCCGACTGCCTCCGCGTTGCCAGCTCTTTCAATCCCAGCTTGCCCTCCGCGACCTCCCGCCCCACCAACAAAGCCCATCGGGATCCCCTCGCCTCCGCCATCTCCAACTGCTTTCCCCACTTGCCCGCACCCGGATCGAAATCCGCCGAGGATCCGCTCCGCCGCAGCTCTCCCACCAGCTCCCATGCCATCTCCTGCTCCCCTTTTTCCGCCACCACGAAAATTTCCGCTCCCGCCACCTTCGCACCCTCGATTTTCTTGTCCTTCAACAGCTCGGCCAAAACCGCATCACCCATTCCAAACCCCGCCGCCGGCAAATCCTCACCCCCCAGCCGCTTCAACAAATCATCATATCGCCCTCCTCCGGCCACCGCCCGGAGCTTCCCCGCACGATCATGCACCTCAAAAACCACACCGGTGTAGTATGCCAATCCCCGCACGACACGATAATCGGTCTCGCACCAACTCCCGTATCCCAACGCCGCCACTCCCCTTCGCACTTCCGCCACCGCCGGCGAATCCTCCATCGTTCCCTCCCAAACACTCTCCACCGCACCCGCCAGTGCCCCCAACTTCTCCCGCCTCTGCCCAGCCGTCGCCCCCTCCAGACGATCCAACGTGCGCAAAATCGCCGGCCTCTCCACCTCCCCCACACCATGCTTCTCCAAAAAAGAGTCCCACCACCTCCGGTCACTCACCTTCACCACCACATCCCCCGCACCCAAACCCAGCAGCGACAACCCCAGACATAGGGTCGCAATCAGCTCGGCCTCCGCCACCGGGGACTTCTCCCCGACGATATCGCAGTTCCACTGGTAATGCTCCCGATGACGCCCCCTCTGGGGTCTCTCATAGCGAAAGAGTCGGGGAATGCTGAACCACTTGATCGGCTTCCGGTAGTTGCGGTGCTGGCTCACCACCATCCGGGCCAAGGTCGGCGTCATCTCGGGGCGAAGTGCAACCTCCCTCTCCCCTTTGTCCTGAAAATGGTACAGCTGCGTGACAATTTCATCGCCCGATTTTTCGGTATACAACTCAAGCGACTCCAGCTCGGGTCCCTCGTACTCGGTGAATCCGGCGCAACGGGAAGCTTCCCGCCAGGCACGAAAGATCCCCCGCAAGGCGGCATGCTCGGGAGGGAAAAAGTCCCTAAACCCCGGGAGGGGTTGACCTGTCATCCAGACGCTCCAGGCCCGGAGCGGACCGTCAAGACTCCGTCGAAGGCGGCTTGTTGCCGGCGGCTGAGACGATCGCTGCCAACTTGGTGGAATTCCGTATCAACTCCGCCTTCATCTCCTTGCCCGCCTTGAACTTCACGACCGCGCGGGCTGGAATCGGCACATCCGTCTCAGGTTTGTTGGGATTGCGCCCCACTCGCGCCTTGCGGATCTTGATTTCAAACACGCCAAAGTTCCGCAACTGAACGGCATCCCCCTTTAAAAGGGACTCCTTGATGTGATCCAGGGTGAACTGGATGACCTTCAAAACGTCCTGTTGGACAAGATTGGTTTCGTTGCTGATCCGCACCACGAGGTCTCTTTTGGTCAGGTTTTCCATATCTCGCTATATGTAGGCACTTTCCACAAGGCGTCCAAGTAAAATTTTCTATGTCAAATGGTTAGACCTTTCCTTCCTCGATCTCGAGCCCTACATCCCCTTCTTTTTCCACTGCACTTTGGGTGCCACCGGATCACCTACCGCCTCGGCATAAGTACGAAAATGTGTTTTGCACAGCTTAGCCAATCCTTCTCTCCCCTTCTTTGTGTAAATTTCGATCGCTTGCCGTTTGACGCCTGCACCCGCGCCTTTCGACAACTCCACCCCGGCCTCCATGGAGAGTTTCGACAGCTGCTTCACAAACTCGGATCGGGCCAGAATGCTCGCCGCCGCCACCGCGATGTCACTCTCCGCCTTGGTCCTCTGCTCCAATTGGATTTCCACACCCTGCTTGCGCAACTCCCCCTCGACCAGACGGGGGTCCCCGAACTGGTCGGACAAAGCCCGTGGACAAGCCGGCACCTTTCCATGGAGGTTCGCGATCACTTTCCCGTGCGCCCAAGCCAGCATCCGGTTCAGATTTCCGAATTTTTTGTAGAGCTCGCCGTACCGGGCGGGTCCGATCGTGATCACGTCCATCCCGCCCCTGGCCGTCTTGCCGATCTCCTCCGCCAACTCCCCGATTTTTTTATCGCTCGTGATCGTCTTGCTGTCCCGCACCCCGATCTCCAGCAGGCGATCCGCCGTGTCCTCATCCACATAGACACCGGCCACGACCAGGGGCCCAAACAGATCCCCCTTGCCGCTTTCATCGATCCCGAAGTGCGGGGCATACATCTCGGGATTCCGCACCTTCTCGTACCCCAGCCGCGCCTCCCCTAAAATCTCCGGCTCCAGCGTGAACTCCACAAACTCCCTCGCCTCTTTCCCCGCCACCACCAATTTTCCGCTCTCATACATCTGAAGGACGCACTTCCCCTTCCGTGCTGAAAAATGACCGTACTCCAACGGTCCCAAAACAAAACCCTTGGCCAAAATGACGTCCCGCAACCGGAGGACTTGGGCCTCGCTCAACTTGTGGGTAAACATCGTGTCAGCCATGTCTTTGCACCCTAGGTCCTCCCGCCCGCTCATCGATTCTAAAATCCGCAGGACCATGCCCCTGCTTTATCGCTGGTACCAACAGCACCAACGTCCCCTTCCGTGGCGCACCTCCCCCACCCCCTATCACATCGCCGTCTCGGAATTCATGTGCCAACAAACCCGAATCACCACCGTCCTGCCCTACTACAGGCGCTGGTTGCGGCGTTTTCCTAGCTGGTCAGCCCTCGCCCGGGCCCCCCAGTCGGTCGTCCTGCGTCTATGGGAGGGACTCGGCTACTACCGCCGTGCCCGCTCTCTTCACGCCCTCGCCAAGTCCGTTCTTCAGCTTCCCCACCGCCGTCTCCCCTCCGACCCCCAAAAACTTCTTCAGCTTCCGGGAATCGGCCACTACACGGCAGGGGCGATTGCCAGCATCGCATTCAACGTCCCCACACCTGCCTTCGACGGAAACGTGGCCCGCGTTTTGGGTCGGCTCCTCGCCCGCGGAGGATGCTCCCCCTCCCTTTTCGAACTTCGTGCCGTCGCCGCCGCCCTCGTCCCAAGAAAAAATCCCGGCACTCACAATCAGGCCCTGATGGAACTCGGCGCCCTCCTCTGCCTTCCGAAAAATCCTCTTTGTCCCTCGTGCCCCCTTCGCTCCGCATGCCCCTCCCGTCTTCGCCTTCCCCAGCGAGCCAACCCGCGACCACCCCCAACACCTCTGCGCGAGCATATTCTCGTCATCCGAAAAAAACAATCGATCTGGCTCACCCGTCAACACCCCTCCAATCGATGGAGAGGTCTCCACCTCCTTCCCACCACCCCGCAACCGCACCCGGAGGCCCGGCACATCGGAAGGATCACGTATCCCTTCACTCGTTACAAAATCACCGCCTCCATCGACCTTCTTTCGCGCCCCCCTTCGGGATGGAGGGGAAAGTGGCACACCCCATCCCAACTTTCCCAAGCGACCCTTCCCGCCCCACACCGAAAAGCCCTCGCTCTTCTAAACCAGCTGGGGAATCTCCAAAACCATCACGAAGGGGGATCCCTCCCCTCCCGCCACCAAAAAGTGCTGGCCCGCCGGTAACTCCACCTGGGTCACACCACTTCCGGCACCAATCGAGACCCCGCTCACCTCATTGCCATGGGTGCTGTGCTCATCTTTTAACACCACCACCCCGCCCTCAGCCTCCAGCAAAAACTGCAAAGGGGACAGCCGTTGCGGCGGGTTTTCCTCCACCAACACAATCTCCGTTCCGTGCAAGCCTGTCGGCCCCGGACTTCTCCCAAACGCCAACGGCAAAACATGGGTGCTCTCCCCGGGCGACCAGTTCACCTCCTCCCCGCGCCTCCATCCCATCCTGACCCTGACATGAACTCCCCCCGGTTGAGCCGATCCCGCACCCCCGGAAGCCACTTTCTGCGACGGTTGCTCCGCCTGGGCCGCGTGCAGGGCGGCCTGGGCATTTTCAAGGGCGATCCCAAACTCCTTTTGCCCCTGCTCCATCTTCTCCATCGATTTCCTCAACCTCTGGGCCAAAACCCGCGAAACGACACTGCCCGGATGGTCCTGACCGTCCGACCTTTTGTCCACCAGATCCTGAAGCGTCATCCCGTACAACCAGCACTTTCCTTTCGCCGTCGCGGTCGCGCTTCTCGACAGCCCCTGCAGGACGCCCATCTCTCCCACCACCTCCCCCGGCCCCGCTTTCGCCAGCTCGCTCGTCACCCCGTTTGCCTCACGCGTGATCACCACCTGACCACTCCGAATAATGTAAAATTTATCGCTCGGCTCCCCCTGGCGAAAAATAATCTGCCCGTCCCCAAAGCCCAGCGTCGCTTTTCGGATCTCCGCGTTCACCACCTCCGTTCTGACATAGGACCATAAAAATCTTCCGATCAACCCCACCGATCCGCCGGTAACCACCGCAATGCAGTTCGTCACAAAGTCCCCGGACCAGTCGGTCGTGCGACCAAAGATCGGCTGAATCAGTTCCAGCGCGGCGCTCATCCCAGCAACCATGACCAACCCAAATGGCCAAAGCATCGGCCTCAACCCCATGATCATCAGCCCACCCAACAGGGTGTAACCGACAAAATGGACGATCTTGTCCGGTTCCACCGCTTTCCCCTTCTGCGCCATCAAACTCCCGATCACGGCACAGATCATCCCCGCCAACGCGATCACGATCAGAACATTCCTCGTGTGCGGGGGGATATCCAGCGTAGGGCTGTTCCCCGAACGCCTCGGAGGCCCGCCCGCACTCCTCGGCGCTGCAACCGGACTGGCCGCCCTTGTTACTGGACCCTTTTTTTCCACTGCTTCAGCTCTTTCTGCACGCCGCTCAAACTCGGGGCTCCCACAACCGAACTTCTGGCGTGCAACGCCCTTTTCAACCTCGTGACGGGAGATCCAGCCAACACCTCTTCCACCACCCGACCCATCCCGGAGGCCAAACTCTCCCACACCTGCCGGCTCAATCGGTCAATCCGCGTTCCCGACCCCTCCGCATGCCTCACCGCAGCCCCGACCACCTGGTGCGCTTTCCGAAAAGGAAGCCCCGCCCTCACCAACGCATCCGCCACATCCGTTGCCAACAGTTCGGGGGACGAAACCGCATACAGACATGCCCCCGCATCCACCTCAAGGGAGGCCACCGCCCGCGCCATCACCTCCAAGGAGCTCCGGATCGTGTCCGCCGCGTCAAACACACACTCTTTGTCCTCCTGCAAATCCCGGTTGTAGGTCAAGGGCAGTCCCTTCAGGACCGTCAGGAGAGAGACCAGATGTCCGATTAACCTTCCGCTCTTTCCCCTCACCAGCTCGGCCATGTCGGGATTCCGCTTCTGGGGCATCAGGCTCGATCCCGTGGTGAAGCCTTCCCCGAACTTCACAAAGGCGAACTCGGCCGAGGAGAATAAAATCAAGTCCTCCGCCAACCGCGAAAGATGGACTCCGGTCAGGGCCACCGCTGCCAGATACTCGACGAGAAAATCCCGATCCGAAACCGCGTCCATCGAATTTCTCGAGACCTGCCCAAACTTGAGAAGCTTCCGGGTGATCTCCCGATTCAACCTCAGCGTGCTTCCCGCCAATGCTCCCGACCCCAATGGCATCACGTCCGCCCGTTTCGCCGCATCCACCAACCTTCCATGATCCCGTTCCAGCATCTCCACATAGGCAAGAAAGTGGTGCGCCAAGGTGACAGGCTGACCCCGCTGCAGATGGGTATATCCGGGCAAGATCACCTCCTGATGCTTTTCCCCCAACTGAAGAAGCGCTTTCTGAAGATTTCGGATCGCCTCCAAATCGCCGGCAATCTGCTCCCGAATCCACAATCGCAGGTCGGTCGCCACCTGATCGTTTCGGCTTCGTCCCGTGTGAAGTTTGGCCCCGGCGGGAACTTTCTCCGTCAGTGCAGCCTCCAGATTCATATGCACGTCCTCCAGCGAATCCTTCCATCGGAACTTTCCCGCGGCAATTTCCCGCTCCATCCGATCCAGCCCCCGCACGATCGCCGAGACTTCGCTCCGCGTCAGCACCCCCACCCGGCCCAGCATCGTGGCATGAGCCCGACTTCCCTCCAGATCATGTTTCGCCAACCTCTGGTCAAAGTGAACCGACCGGCTGAACTTTGCCGCCGTCAGATCCGCTTTTCCGGCGAACCTTCCCTTGCCCGCCGCCCTCATGTCTGAATTTCCAATTTCCGCTGATCGTGGGCCGACAAGACCCGCCAACCTCCGGGAACCAGATGGCCGAGCTCCAAACCGCCGATTCGTGTTCGTTTCAACCTCTCCACGGTAAAACCAAGACAGCGGAACATCAATCGGATCTGTCTCTTCATTCCCTGCCTCAAAACCATCCGAACCTCTTTGCCCCCCAAAAGCTGAATCCTCTCCGCCCGCGCCATCCCCTCCTCCAGTCGGACTCCTTTCTCCAACTGCCGCAAGGCCGCGGCATCTGGTGCCCGGTCCAACTTCACCCGATACTCCTTTTCCACCTTGTTTTTGGGATGGGCCAATTGTTGCGCCAGATCCCCCTGATTGGTGAGAATCAGCAACCCCTCACTGTCCGCATCCAAACGTCCCACGGTAAAAAGACGCCCAAAAGCCCGGGGCATCAGATCGGTGATGATCGGCCTCTTGTCTTGGGCCGCCGCGGTGCAAACCACTCCCCGTGGCTTATGCAGTGCGATGACCACCGCTTGCGAGGCCTTGACGGGTCGGCCATCCACCGTGACGTGGGCTCCCGCGGGAACGCGTTCGGCAGGGCTCTCCGCCTGTCGTTTATTGATACGGACTCGCCGTGCGGTGATCAGCTCCTCACAACCCCTCCGCGAGCCCAATCCGGCCGCGGCCAAATAGCGGTTCAGCCGCATCCCCTCCCCGCTGGGGGCGGGATCGGCAGGCATCACTCGGGCTTGGTTTTGGGAAGGCCGGTCGATTTCATTCCAGCCTTCCACTGACCACGCTTTTTCAACAAGGTAACCCGCTCAAAACGCTTCAATACATTGCGCTTCGCCGCCGTGGAACCACCCGAACGTAAACTGCGATGTAAGGACATACGAAAGTTATATTCAGAAAACCCACGGCGAGCAATCCCGATGACCAACTGCCTTGAGGAAAAAGAGGGCATTCCCAATCGGCCCCTGATCGTGGTTTCCATGGTAAGATCGCACAAGTGGATTGTCTTGAACAAATAGCTCAGCGGGAGAGCAATGATTTAGTAAAAAACCGTGGGTTAAGGATCCAATCCCCGTCTTAGGCTCGGCTTAAGGCTTTGAGTAATCCTCCCATTCGACGCCCGGAAGACCGGTGAACGCCGGGCGGTCTCGGGAAAGAACCATCTCTCCCTGGGTTCTGGCCAAAGCGGCAACCCAAAGGTCGTTTTCACCCCGGGCGGATCCCTTTTGCACGCTCCAGCGTTGCAAACGCGACCAGTTCCATCGAACCGCCTCATCCGCCTCCAGAATCGTGTAGGTCTCCAATACCTCCTCGGCCTCACGCCGCCGCTCATCCGAAAAGCCAGCCAGAAATTCTCCGGCCGTCACCCAGGCTATTTTCAGCCTTTCCGCTGCATTCTTTTTTGCCCAAAGGGAGGCGGGTCCAGCCCGACCTTTTCTTTGTTCCCTTTCCAGATCAATCAGAAATGTCGTATCCGCAATCAATCGTGCCTACTCCCTCCAGTGATCTTTGGAGCGTCTCTTTTTTCGCCGCAAATCCTCCACCCGATCAAGCTCCTGCAGGCTGGGTCCACGCCCGATCCTCGCCCTCTCCTCTGCCCTGCGCAAAATTTCCCCAGCCGTGGCCCCCGATTCCCGCGGCCCCAGACGACGGATGACCTGGGAAAAAGATTCCATCGGTCCTGACTTGAAAGACCTCAACCGCTCGTAGGCATCCAACTCAATGGTGATGGTTTTTACGGCCATACACTTATCGTG